>Ga0308160_10003348_pt1 | contig 18154 bp, 15 predicted proteins | sample PhyFR1_FD_201036 | JGI IMG/M metagenome (GOLD analysis project Ga0308160, IMG submission 201036) | Phyllosphere microbial communities from UC Gill Tract Community Farm, Albany, California, United States - DLSLF.R1 | ecosystem: Host-associated > Plants > Phyllosphere > Unclassified | place: USA...
GGGACACACAGACCTCGGCCCCCGTGAGCCGCGAACGGGAGGCGATGCTCCCAGGCTCCAACCCGGGCGAGCGATCAGACACGCACCCGCGCGCACGTCGACACGCCGCCACTCTGCGTGCACGGAATACCGGTTGCGCGCGGCGGGTTGGAAGGCACGGCCCTGTTCCCCCACGAAAGGACACCCATGAGCCTGTTCAGCCCCACCACCGTCGGAGAGATCGGCGTCCGCAACCGCGTCTCGCTCGCCCCGATGACCCGCCTGCGCGCCGGCGCGGATGGCGTCCCCGGACCGATCGTCGCGAAGTACTACGCGCAGCGCGCCGGCATCGGCCTGCTGGTCACCGAGGGTGTCTTCCCGAGCGATGAGTCGCGCGCGTACCCGGGTCAGCCCGGCATCGTGACCGACGCTCAGGCCGCGGGCTGGGCCAAGGTCGCCGACGCCGTGCATGCCGAGGGTGGCACGGTCTTCATGCAGCTCATGAACGGCGGACGCGTCACGCACCCCGAGATCACGGGCACCGACCGTATCGTCGCCCCCTCGGCGATCGCGATCGAGGGTGACACGCGCCTCGCCGACGGCACGAAGGTCGCCTACGCCGTGCCGCACGCGCTCGAGACCGCTGAGCTCGCCACGGTTCGCGACGAGTTCGTCGCCGCTGCCCGCAAGGCCGTGGATGCCGGCTTCGACGGCGTCGAGCTGCACGGCGCCAACGGCTACCTGCTGCACGAGTTCCTCTCGCCCGCGTCGAACCAGCGCACCGACGAGTACGGCGGATCCCCCGCGGCCCGCGCCCGCTTTGTCATCGAGGTCGCGCAGGCCGTCGTGGCCGAGGTCGGCGCAACGCGCGTCGGCATTCGCATCTCGCCCGCGCACAACATCCAGGACGTCTGGGAGACCGACGACGCCGAGACCCGCGCCACCTACGAGGCGCTCGTGTCGGGCCTCGCCCCCTTGGGCCTCGCGTACCTGAGCGTGCTGCACGCCGACCCCGCCGGCGACCTGATCCAGAACCTCCGCCGCACCTTCGGCGGCACCTTCATCATCAACTCGGGCTTCTCGAGCGTCACCACGCGCGACGAGGCCGTCTCGGTGGTCGAGAACAACATCGCCGACCTGGTCGCCGTCGGCCGCCCCGCCATCGCCAACCCCGACCTCGTCACCCGCTGGGAGAAGGGCGCCGACGAGAACGAGGTCGACCAGGCCTCCGTCTACGGCGGCGACGAGCGCGGCTACACGGACTACCCGTTCCTGCAGGCGTAGTCCGTCCTGCTCGAAGGGCCTCGCGCGACTCGTTCGCGCGGGGCTCTTTCGCATTACACCGGCCGGTAGCGCTGCGCGATGGCCCCCGAGCGGAAGTCCCGCCGCTCCACGAGCTCGAGATTCATCTGCTCCCGCACGCCCTCGAGCAGCCGCGGCCCCCGCCCCGCAATCACCGGATGCACGACGAACGTGAACTCGTCGATGAGCCCCTCCGCCGCGAGCGCACCAGGAAGCGTCACCCCACCGAGCGCGATCCCTCGCCCCGGTTCCTCCTTGAGCCGCCGAACAGCCTCGACCACGTCATCCCGGACCAATTCGGCGTTCCAGTCGACAGAGTTGAGAGTCCCGGATGCCACGACCTTCCGCATCGGATCCATCACTTCCGAGAACGCCACCTCACTGGCATCCATCCATCCCGGCCACTCCCCCGATTGCGGTCGGCGCCACGCGCCTTCCATGAGCTCGTAGGTGACGCGGCCGTAGAGGAGGGTGTCGGAGCGGCGCAGCTCGTCGGTCCAGAACGCCATGGACTCGGCATCCGGCGGCAGGCCCGCTTCGTGATGGACGCAGCCGTCGAGGGTGACGTTGATGGCGTAGCGAAGGGGCTGGGTCATGCCGCTAGCTTCCTCGCCGCGGCTCCCCCGCGGAAGAGCCCGCCGCCGCAAACCGCCCAGCCTGCACCGCGAACGCCTCCGCCAACTCCGGCGGCCCGACGACCTCCATCGCCACCTCGAACCGCCCGAACGATGCGGCGAGCGCACCCCACGACCATGATCCCGCCTCGAGGGTGCAGCGCTCGTCGTCGACGGCGGTGACGATGCCGTCACCCGCGAACGGCAGCACGTCTCGCGCCGGCGCGTGCAACAGCACGGTCCCGCGGCAGGGCCACTCGTTCGTGTCCGACCCCTTGAACCGCGCGGATACGAACGCGTCGACGTCCCCGCCCGGCACGACCCGCGGCACGAAGGGAGCACCGTGCGGCACCCGGGGTCGCACGCGATCCGCCGAGAAAAGCCGCCAGTCCTCGCGCTCGAGGTCCCACCCGAGCAGGTACCACCGGCCGTGGGATGCCACGAGGTGATGAGGCTCCACCCGCCGCGGCGGACCGGGCTCGGTGCCATCCCCTTCCCGCGGTAGGTAATCGAAGCGGACCGACATACGATCGCGCACCGCCTGCGCGAGCGTGAGCAGCACCTCCAGCGGGACGGCGGCGACCGGCGCTTCGCCCGGACGGCCCACCGTCGTCACCTCCACAGCGTCGAGCCGATGCCGCAGCCGCGACGGCAGCACCTGCCGCATCGTCGCAAGGGCGCGCACCGCTGCCTCACCGATGTCCGCGCCCAACGCGGGAGCCGCGCGCAGAGCGATCGCGACCGCGAGCGCTTGATCGTCGTCGAACAGCAGCGGCGGCATCTCGGCTCCCGCGTCGAGGCGGTATCCCCCGTCGGGGCCCATCGTCGTCTCGATCCGGTAGCCCATCTCGCGCAGGCGATCGATGTCGCGCCGCACCGTGCGGTCGCTGACGTCCAGCCGCGAGGCCAACACCGACCCCGGCCAGTCCCGTCGGGCCTGCAGCAGCGACAGCAGGGTGAGCAATCGCGACGTCGTGGCCATGCAACCGACGGTAGTCGCGGTCTAGGACAGAAACCGACCTATACAGGTGGGAACGTGATCTCGCGAGCCGATCCCGGCCGATTCATCGAGGAGCAGACATGCCCGTGCACACCACCACCCACCTGAACTTCCGCGGCGATGCCCGTCAGGCGCTCGAGTTCTACCAGTCCGTCTTCGGCGGCCACCTCGTCGTCAACACCTACGCCGACTTCGGCATGCCGACCGAGATCCCCGGCTCCGACAAGATCGTCTTCGGCCTCGTCGCCGGCGAGAACGGCTTCCGCATCATGGGCTACGACATCCCCGGCCGCACCGAGGGAGGCATCGCCACCCCCGGCTCCACCCACCGCGAGAACGACACGACGGTCACCGACCAGTCGCTGTTCGTCTCGATCAGCACCCCCACCCTCGAGGAGCTCCAGGGCTACTGGGACACCCTGTCGACGGATGCCATAATCGTCGAACCCCTCGCCGCCTCGGCGTGGAGCGCCGGCTTCGGCATGCTGACCGACCGCTTCGGCGTGACGTGGAGCGCGTCGGTCACTGCGGAGTGACAAGGTAGGCAGGGCCTCGCACGGCCACCTTGCGCGGGGCCCCGCTATGCCGCCTGCCGGTACCGCTGCACCGTAACACCCGAGCGGAATTTACGCCGCTCAATCAGATCGAGCGTCACCTCCACGTCGTCGAGCAGCCGCGGCCCGCGACCGGCGATCACCGGATGCACGACGATCGAGTACTCATCGATCAGCCCCGCCGCCGCGAGCGCCACCGGCAGCCGCACGCCGCCGAGCGAGATCCCCCGCCCCGGCTGGCCCTTGTGCAGCCGCACCCGTCGATGACATCGCCGCGGAGCAGTTCAGCGTTCCAGTCCACGGCGTCGAGACCGGTGGATGCCACGACCTTCCGCATCGGAGCCATCACCTCCGCGAAAGCGACCTCACTGTCGTCCATCCAGTCCGGCCACGGTCCCGACGCGGGCCGCCGCCACGCGCCCTCCGTCAGCTCGTACGTGACGCGCCCGTAGGGGAGCGCGTCGGAACGGCGCAGCTCGTCGGTCCAGAACGCCATCAACTCGGCGTCCGGCGGCAGGCCCGCCTCATGGTGGACGCACCCGTCGAGCGAGACATTGATGCCATAGCGGAGGGGTTGGGTCACGGCGGTCTCCTTTGACCGGGGCGGGGTGGGGTCAGGCTACCGAGGCGTTTGCGCGAGGAACAGGCCGCGCGCATCCATTGTTGGATCCCACGGCGGTAGAGGGTCGAGCGCAATGCGGTTCCGGATTCTGCGACGTAAAGGGTCCCGGACCTTAGCACAAACGCGGGCCCCGCGCTTCGCCGGGGCCTCACGGTGCCCGTAAGGCGCGTCACCTAACCTGCAAGGTCAACACCCAGGAAATGATGGCCCGGAGAAGACCGGGCGTGCTTGTTGAGCCGTGTGCGGGTGTTGGACCGAGCCACCGCACCCGCGGCATGTGTACATGTCGACAGCCCCGTGCATCACAGTACCGCAATGCTCGCAGCGCGGCTCCTGAACCACATCGAACAAGTCCATGATCTGAGGGTAGAGTTCCGGGCTCTCCTACACGCACCTTCCTCGCAGCGAAGCAGCGGGGGGGACTTGCGGCATTGCAGGCGAAGAGACCGACACTCGGAGAGAGTGTCTAAGTGATCGGATACGGGCGCGGATTGCTGCGGCCGTCTCTGCGACGCCTGGCCATTGGGAACATGCGCAGGCACGTGTCATGCTGGCCGCCCTTGCGTGTCCACAGCGACACCGCGATCGCCAGGCCTCGACGTCGTGCCGACGCGGGATTCATGCCACGGTCGATGAGGTCTTTGCGGCGGCAGGAGGCCGCCAGGCGAACTACTCCGCGACAAGTCGGATCGCGTCACGGAAGATCGTGCCCTGATCCTACGGGGATACGCTCAGCTCCTCGAACGAAACGAGAACTGATGTGCGCTTTTTTTGCAGCTTTCGCCACAGAAGCTCAGCTCAGATCTCGCCGCCAATACCCTTGAACTTTTCGACAAACGCAGCCAGCTTCTGGAAGACACTGTGCTTCCTCGATAGATACTCCGGATTAAGTGGGCTCATCTTGGGAAGAATCGCATTGAGTTCGGCGCCGTTCTCGCTGGCGAAATCCCGCCTTAGCGAGGCGCTGATGTACCGCCTGGCCGCTTCAGCATTCAGCGATTCATCCTCGATCAGCTCCCGAGCTTCGCGCTGCTGTTCTGATTGGGCAAACCTGAAGAATGCTTCGATTGCGCCGGCCTTATCTGCCAGCCTGTCCAGGTCGGTCTGATTGATGAAGTCCACCACAAGGCTCTCCTTCGCCCTGTTGCCGAGACTAGCGCGAATCATGCGGCGCACGTCCTCGACCAGAGAAACCTTGTCCTTGGTCTTCTTGTTCTTCTCAAAGATCAACTCCAGGATGTAGTCAAGGTTGATCTCCTGGGATCTAAGCAGATCCACTTCGAACACCACGTCGTCCCAGTCGATGCTGGACTGTACTCTCTCTTCCGAAGCCTTCTCGCGGCGTAGCCAGTCGCGGATGTCGTTGTAGGTGGAGCGGTAATCCTGGACCGTTCGGTCCGCGGGTACCCGGATCTTCTGCAGTACCGCTAGGTCGTCGTCGCTTAGGTAGTGCGTAGCCCTGAAGCTTTCGAGAGCCTGCGGGTCGCTTATGTCGACGTTTTTCAACTGCTTGAGGCTGGCGAATTCATCGTAGTTCTGAAGCACATTCTCGACCCGCAGATACTCACCGAACAGCTTCACAAAAGCCTTCTTATCGGACTCCTTCACAATCTCCGCGGGCGCGGGAAATCTCTGCTCTAGCTCGCTCACCACGTCAACGAATCCGCGTCGGGCTTCGCCCGTGACTACGTCGGTGAAACCCTCCATGTACTCAGTGAAACTCTTCTCCAGCACCACATTGCGCGTGTTCTTGTCGCCAAACAGCGTTATAGCGTCGACGGTTGCATCTTCCAAATCACGGAACGTCACGATATTGCCGAAGGTCTTGGTGGAGTCCAAGATACGGTTGGTGCGCGAGTAGGCCTGAATCAAACCGTGGTAACGCAGGTTCTTGTCGACGAACAGGGTGTTCAAAGTTGGCGCATCAAATCCCGTGAGGAACATCCCTACCACGATGATCAGGTCCACGTCCCGGTCTTTGACGCGCTTCGCCAGGTCCCGGTAATAGTTCTGGAAGCCCTTACTGTCCACAGAGAAGCTGGTCTTGAACTGAGCGTTGTAATCGGCAACGACCCCGTTCAGGAACTCCTTGGCGCTCGTATCCAAGGCCGATACATCGAAAACTTCATCTGCGATCTCCCCTAACGCATCCTGCTCCTCATTGGCAGCGTAAGAGAAAATCGTCGCAACTCGCAAAGGCTTATCGCTATCCTTTTGCAAAGTTTTGAACGCTTCGTAGTAAAGCTTCGCCGCGTCAACACTACTCACGGCAAACATGGCATTGAAGCCGGTCGCGCCCGATTGAAGACGGTGAGTCTTCTGGCGGAAGCTAGAGAGGATGTACTCGGCGATTTCTCGGATGCGATCGGGGTGCAGCAGTGCCTGCCGATTCTCCGCAGCGCTGAGCTTCTTTTCGTCCTGCTCTCTCTCGACGAACTTGAACTGCGGACGAACATCGCTGTAGTCCACCTTGAACTTCAAAACCTTATCGTCGCGAATGGCATCGGTGATGACGTAGGAATGCAGTTCTCGACCGAAGACGCTTGCTGTGGTGTCCGCGCCCTTAGCATTCTGCGGGAAGATTGGAGTACCGGTAAAACCGAACTGGTAGAACTGCTTGAATCTCTTGGTGAGATTCCTCTGCGCTTCGCCGAACTGACTCCGGTGGCATTCATCGAAGATGAAGACCACTTGCCGTCCGTAGATCGGCAGATCGAGTTCGCTCTTCATCAGGTTGTTGAGCTTCTGGATGGTTGTGACGATAATCTTGCTGTCGTCCTTGTCCAGGTTACGCTTCAACCCTGCGGTGCTGTCAGAACCGTTCACACTATCGGGCGAGAACCGCTGGTATTCCTTCATGGTCTGGTAGTCCAGATCCTTGCGGTCCACGACGAAGAAGACCTTGTCGATAAAGTCAAGCTCAGTCGCAAGGCGCGCGGCCTTGAAGCTGGTCAATGTCTTGCCCGAACCAGTCGTGTGCCAGATATAGCCTCCGCCTTCGGTGCTGCTCCAACGTTTGGCCTGATACGCGCTCTTGATCTTCCACAAAATTCGCTCCGTCGCGGCTATCTGGTATGGCCGCATGACTAGCAGCGTGTTGCCGACGTCGAACACCGAGAAGTTCAGTAGCACGTTGAGCAAGGTGTGTTTCTGAAAGAAAGTGGCAGTGAAGTCCTTCAGGTCCTTGATCGGGCCGTTGTCAGCCTTCGCCCAATTCATCGTGAAGTCGAAGCTGTTCTTGTCGCGCTGGGTTGTGTTGGCGAAGTATCGAGTGTCAGTACCGTTCGATATTACGAACAGCTGCAGGTATCTGAACAAGGAGTTTTCGTGGTTGAAGCTCTCCTTGCTGTAGCGGTGCACTTGATTGAAGGCCTCGCGGATGGCCACGCCTCGCTTCTTCAGCTCAACCTGGACCAGAGGGAGCCCGTTGACCAAAACGGTCACGTCGTACCGGTTAGCATGACTGCCATCTTGTTGGAACTGCTTGATTACCTGAATCTTGTTGCGGGCAATGTTCTTCTTGTCTAGCAGGTAAATGTTCTGAATGTGACCATCGTCGAACACAAAGTCATGCACGTAGTCGTCGTGAATCTTCCGTGTCTTCTCGATAATTCCATCGCTCGGCCTGTCCAGCCAAAGTTCTACGAAGCGCGTCCATTCGCTATCTGAAAACCGCGCACCGTTCAATGCTTGGAGCTGCTCACGGACATTGACCAGCAACGATCGTGGTGTCCTAAGATCTGGCAAGTACTCATACCCGAGGCCGACAAGGTCGCGAAGCAACTCGCGCTCTAGATCGGACTCGCTTTGGTAGCTAGCGGTCGCCGTCCACTCCTTGGCATACCTGTCAAGAACAATGAAATTGTTGGATTCTGCGATGGTCTTGGTTTGCTCAACCACTCTGCTGCTCCTGCCAGTAGCCGTAGTTGTCAATCAAATTGTCCAGTAGGAACTTGACCGTTTGCTTTTCTTGGGGCGTCGGTTCCGCAACCGCTTCATTCGATAAAGTGCTATGACTCGTGAACTGGATGATCCGAGTCAGGTACGCTTGCTTGTCGCCGGGTAGAAGGTCGGACCATTTCGGATGACCGAGGAAGCTCGCCGTCTTCTCATAGATATTACGCAAGAGAGTGAAGTGATATCGCTCAATCCGATCCGAAGTAATCGCCTGCTCAATCGTCCTCCGGAGATGCAGGTGGTAGGAGAAGCTACCGTTCGAGTCCCCATTCTTGGTATCGAGAGCGAAAAGACCGTCCTCGAGACACTCAAGTAGGTAACAAGTCTTCGAGTTGAGTTCGTTGAATAGCACGTTGTAAAACAACGGGCTATGGGTAGTGACGACAAATTTCAGGCCAGGGGGGCTCCCTTTAATCAAGCCCGCAAGATTGACGGCCAGCTCGATCAGATGATTGTCATCCAATGAACTCACTGGGTCGTCGATGAATACATACTCAAGCTGATCAAACTCGCGTGTCTCGCGATCTTCCGGTTCGGCGACGTTGAGCATGCTTACGGCCTGGTCTAATAGCGTGTAAAAGACACTCCAAATGAAGTTGCTTTCTTCACCCTTCGAAATCTTCAGGCTGCCAGAGCTCTCATCGTCGCCACGCTGCAACGAGAAGGTAATCTCGGTGAAGTCCTGATTGAAGCGTGGGGTCAACTTGTCGTTAGCGTAGCGCTGAAAATATTTGACGATGTTTCCATCTTGGCCAAGTTCTCTGAGTAGAGTGAGTAGCCACTCGGTAAACGAGTTGGGCTGAATCACCAGCTTCGGAGCGGTGTCCATCTCGAGGTCATTGTCCCAATAGAATAGATCCTCGGTGAACGCACTGTAGTACAGGATCTTCGCCCGGGGCGGATCGGTCTTGTCCGCGGATCCTTCTTCACTACCCCAATCTTTAGGGGCAACAAGCCGCTTGAACTCACGGGAGAGACGCGTCTTTCCCGTACCGTTAAAGGCATACACCAGCTGCACCTTTTTGTCAGTGTCCCTTAGCTGGCTAGCAATTTCTGTGAGCGTCTGGCCCATATCAGGTCGCATCCTCCGCCGATTGCTTGAAGGCAAACAACCTGTCTCGGTGGTACTCGTACTGCGTCCTCCTCGCAGCCAGCTCGGCAGGGAGATTAGTACGAAGGTCGTCGACGAGGACTTCGAACGACCGAAGTTGGGCGGCGGTGGACCGCTGTTCCTCTATCGAAGGCAAGGGGATTTTCCATGCAAAGAAGTCCTGCGAGTTCACAGCAGCCATCGATCCATCCGTACGCACGCATCGGCTGCGGATCTCTTCACTGTCAGCTCTCAGCGCTTGATAGACGTACTCAGCATCGACATCCTCGCGCGGTGAAAGCAGACGAATGTCCTGGTTAACCGTTGTGTCCACTTTGACCAGCCCGATCGGGAGACGGCGGCGCAAGATATTCGATCGCATCACGACGGCTACGGACGGACCAGGAATGATCTTGAGCGCTGTCTCTCGCAGGGCAGCCGCCGTGACCCGCCCGCGAATCTCATTCGTGGATTCATTGCTGATATCCATTGACGCGAGCCAAGGGACACTCCCTCCGGTCCAATAGCGCGTGTCATTCGTTGGGGGGGTGATGCCGCCCTGCCATTTGCCAAGGCTTGCCAGCGACGCATTCGGGGCGTCCACGCTCGCCAGAATCGCGCGGCGGTAATAGGCATACTGCTCTTGCCGAGCCTCCTGCTCTGATGTCAGTTCTGATGCCAGCTCGGCTTCGAGCTCGGTGAAACTATCAAGAATTTCCACGATGGCATGCTGCACCTGAATCGGCGGAACCGGAATGCGAATGCGATCAAACGCGCCGATCGACATGGATCGAACCTTCGTCCCCGTGATGTGCGGCCGTTTTTCCCTGTCAAAATGCGAGGAACGCAAGAAATACGAGACGTACTTGGGATCAAGATCGGAGGTGAAAATCAACGTGTGGTTGCTCACCGCGACGGGATCCGAACCCAGCCAAGCGACCCCACGCGCAAGATCGACATCGTTCTCACCCGTAACCGCAATGATTACGTCGCCGGGTTTGGCCAGCCGAGACGCGGCAGCCACTTCTTCACTGACAAAAGCATTTGCGACCTTCGTCGCACTGCCGTAGTAGGTGTAGATCTGCCCGTAGTGGATACACCCCACGCCGGAACTCTGGAAATCCTTCTTCTGCGGTCCACCGCCGCGCGTGAAACTGCCCACGGCGCTGAAGGAGAGATACGGAACACCGTCGGGACAGTGTTCGGCAACCAATCGATCGATGCTGCTCAACTGGAGCTCTCCAGGTCAGCAACGATCTGATTGATCAAGGTGCGCAGCTCAGCCTGCCGGGCAACCGTTCGCTCGAGCCGCGCGTTCAATTCGGCAACGTCGACAATCTCACGGGAGTCCTTCGCTTCCACATATCGACTAACCGACAAGTTATAGTCGCGATCAGCTATTGTCTTGTTGTCTACCGAGATGGCGAAATGCGCGACATTACCTCTGTCGCCAAACGCCTGCATGATCCTCTGGATGTGCCCAGGATTCTCTTCATCGTCGTTATCTGTGAGTACGTTGTAATTTACCGCCTTCTTGAACAGCCCGCTCGCGTCGATAAACTGGATCGCAGTATCGGTCTTGTGCTTGGAGAGCACCAGAATATGAACCGCGATCGTGGTGCCGAAAAACAGATTTGGCGCCAACGCAATGACGGACTCTACGTAGTTGTTGTCCACAAGGTATTGGCGAATTTTCTGCTCCGCCCCGCCCCGATAGAAGATTCCGGGGAAGCAAACAATCGCGGCGCGCCCCTTGCCAGAGAGATAATGCAGCGCGTGCAGCACGAAAGCGAAGTCCGCCTTAGATTTTGGTGCCAGTACTCCTGCGGGCGCGAAGCGATCATCGTTGATGAGAGTGGGGTCGTCCGAGCCGATCCACTTCACTGAGTAGGGGGGGTTGGAGACGATGGCGTCAAACGGCTTCTCGTCATCGAAGTGTGGTGTGCGCAGCGTGTCGCCGAGCTGGATGTCGAATTTGTCATAGTTGATGTTGTGCAGGAACATATTCATCCGCGCCAGGTTGTACGTGGTGTGGTTGATCTCCTGGCCAAAGAATCCGTCTTCGATGATGTGGGAGTCGAAATGCTTCTTGGCTTGCAGTAGTAGAGATCCAGATCCGCAGGCCGGGTCGTAGATCTTGTTGACACGGGTTTGCCCGTGCATAGCCAGCTGCGCGATGAGTTTGGAAACGTGCTGCGGGGTGAAGAATTCGCCGCCAGATTTGCCGGCATTGGCCGCGTAGTTGGAGATGAGGAATTCGTAGGCGTCACCGAAGAGGTCAATGTGGTTGCCCTCGAAGTCGCCGAAGTCAAGCTCGGCAACGCCTGCAAGCACCGCCGCCAGGCGCGCGTTCTTCTCTTTGACGGTGTTGCCCAGGCGGTTGCTAGTCGTGTCGAAGTCGGCGAACAGGCCTTTGATGTCCCGCTCGGACGGGTAGCCACTGGCAGATCCTTCGATGGATGCAAATATGTTGGCGAGATCAGTATTTAGGGAGTCATTGGCTGAGGCAGCAGCGGTCACGTTGGCGAACAGCTGGCTAGGGTAAATGAAGTAACCCTTAGTCTTGATGGCATCATCCCTGATGTCATCAGGTATCACATCGTCGGACAGTCGCGAGTAGTGGATGCTGTCATCCCCGCCCTCGATATAGCTGGAGAAGTTCTCGCTGATGAAGCGGTAGAACAGCGTACCGAGCACGTACTGCTTGAAGTCCCAGCCGTCAACTGCACCGCGCACCTCATTGGCGATCTGCCAAATCTGGCGTTGCAGGGTGGCGCGTTGCTGAGTCACATGCATAACTTTCAAGTGTAGTTCGCGCTTCCACACGCCCTAGGCCCGCCCCTCGCAGCCTGGGCGACTGCGCTTCTGGCTGGCTGTCGCAATCGCTGGAGATCCGCGCATCCCAGCGCCCAACCGTAGTTTGGTCGAGGACGGAGCTAAACGCCGTCATCCACGCTGATCGGATGTTTCATCGGACTGGCGGCGATCCTGGATTCAATGTCCGCCTTCGGTGTGATTATCAGCGGCGCACGACCCTACCTCGACCGGCTGCTGTGGTTCCTGCCCGTCCGGCCTGAATCTGACAGGCGGGCTCCTGCTCGTCACCCTGCTGCGCATCGTGCGGACGGGTGAGCTGTTCAAGCTCCGACGCCGCAAAACGAAGGGCGCAACGAAGCGTAGCCCGACGCGGTCTGCGGATGCCGATGCGCTCGCGCATTAGCCACGTGACGAACTCATCGCCGCGATAGCCCCACGCTGCGTCAGCCCCCGCCGCCGATCCGGGTCAGGCCCCGGGTCAGGCTGCCTCGACCCCAGGCTGCCCCGGCTTGGGTTCCACGCGCCAGTCGCGCACCGAGTGTCCCTCGACGAACTGCCACTCCGCGTCGCAGCGTCTGCACATGATCCTGACGTCGTGCTCGGGGAATCCCAGGATGTTGTCGTGCTCCTCGAGGATTGTCCCCTCGCCGCACAGGCACAGGTACTCGTAGCGCTCCACATCGCCTCCACCCGCGCCCCATCCGCCGTGATCACTCCGCGACCAATCGATCGACTCTGTGCGAATACCTGTGGACTCGGGGGAAGTTCGAGCCCAGTCGACGATCGCTTCGCGCGCGGCGCTCAGGAACATCTCGGCGGCGTTGAGGCCACGGAGGATGTCCACCAGCTCTTCAGGTTGGCGTGCGACGCCGTGATCGCCGTCCGCGAGACCGGCGCGATAGTCGTGTACAAGGCTCTCTCGCGAACCGAGCACCCCGCGTTCTCCTGCAGGATTCACCTGAGCCACGAGCCACTCGTGGAACGGGCTCGTCAGAGGCTCAGCCTTCTCGTCGACACCGTTCCAGCGCTCGGGGACCGCGCCGGTCTCGCGGTACTCCTCCAGAGCACTGGCGAGGTACAGAAACCCCGGCGGCCGGTGGTGATGCGCACGAATAGTGCTCCCCGAGTTTCGACGGGTACGGCGGGCGTAGTCGACCTGAAGAGGCTCCAGCCCAAGATTCGCATTCAACGTGTAGCCATCGGGCACGGTCGCCGCCAGGGGAAGATCTAATGCTGCAGCCGCCCATATTGCTGTGCCGTTGGCGACGTATGAGAAGTCGCCGAGGTACTGAGCGAAGAACTCTTCGGCGGTGTGCTTGAGGTTGTAGCTGTACGCGTCTTCTTGGGGCTCCGCCGTCGGCGAGAAGGCCCGCAGCAATTCCGCGGTCACCACCACGACGAGGTAGTCGTCCTCGTTCGAACAGCGCAGCGGATGCTCCTCGGCCGACCATAGGCCGTTGTCGCCGAGGTGGGTGACCCGTTCGTCGGTCTCGAAGTCGGTGCCTGAGTCGTCTGTGTCCCACACCGGTTCAGACAGCACCGCGTTGTCGCTGAGCACCGAGATCAGCTTGCGGGCGCTGAGCCGCTCGCCGAGTATGCCCTGCGCCAGCGGGTGCTTCATTAACCGCAGTGCCGCGGTGTAGTTCATGCCGGAGAACGTGCTCCAGGCACGCGCATCACGTTGCAATTCACGATCCTGATCGTGATTCGATTTGGTCATCGTCATCTCTTCGCGGGCGCAAGCTCGATCTATTGATCGACGCTCTCGCTCGACATCCCACGCCTGCCGCACACACGCCCTGAAAGGAGAGAGAACGGAACAAGTACTGCTCTTCTGGATCGGCCACCGTTGTCCTCTGCGTCGCGATCACGTGGGAATCCCGACTTGGAGAAGGGCAGCCCAGACCGCCCGGGTGACCAACTTAGACCCTTCGCTCTCGACTTTCTAGTACTGGCGACGTTGGTCTCAGTCGATTGAGGCATCACGGCTTCGCCACGATCAGGTCGGCCTCGCCGGCACGAGGTGAGTCCTTCTCGTAGGCGGCCTCGCGGTGCAGGAGCACCACCATGTCGGCGTCCTGCTCGATCGAGCCCGACTCACGCAGATCCGACAGGGCCGGCTTCTTGTCGGCGCGCTGCTCGGCACCACGGTTCAGCTGCGAGAGGGCGATGACCGGAACCTGCAGCTCCTTCGCCATCAGCTTCAGCGCTCGCGAGAACTCCTTGACATCCTGCTGGCGCGACTCGACGCGCTTGCCGCTGGTGGGCAGCTGCAGATAGTCGATGACGACCGTCTTCAGACCCTCGCGCTGCTTGAGGCAACGGCACTTCGCCCGGATCTCGACCAGCGTCCCGTTGCACGACTCAGCCGCACATGTGACACCAGTGCCTCGACGATGGTCGCTGCTCTAGCCGACCCGGACGCCCCGGAGTACCCTCCCCACCATGAGCCCCGCCACTCTGTTCCTCCACGCCGACGCCGCGCTCCGCGAGGTCGTCGATCGGATCGACCCCGCCGACTTCTCCTCCCCCGTGCCGAGGGAGTGGAGTCAGCTCGAGTCGCCCACGCTGCTCGGTATCCTCGGGCGCCACGCTTACGACGAAGCCTGGGTGCCCGACGTGATAGCGGGGCGCGCGGCCGCCGACGGCGATCCGTTCGCCGATGTCGACCTGCTGGGCGACGATCCGATCGCCTCGTACGACGCCCTCAACGACAAAGCCAACGCTGCGGTGCGGGCCGGAGACTTCGCCGATACCTTCCGCTTCACCTACGGCGACTACCCCGCCGACGAGGGGTTCGCGCACCTCGCGACGTACCGCGCCTTCCAAGCGTGGTCGATCGCGAAGGAGTTCGGCATCCCGTTCCACCTCTCCCCCGAGCTCATCGAGGGGATGAACGAACACGTCACCCCGCACGCCGACGAGTGGCGTCAGTGGGGCGTCTTCCCGCCCTCCATCGACCCGCCGGCGGGTGCCGACGACGAGACCGTGCTGCTGTGCACGCTGGGGTTCTGGAAGCCGTGAGCACCCTGGCCACGTCCCCGATGACATGTCGATGAACGGCGACTTGCAGCAACACCCCTTCATCATCGTGCCGGCCAGCCGACGATGATCAGGCGATCCGCACCGGCCTTCCCGTACGAGTGCTCGCGTCGAACGCCGCATCCATCACCGTGAGCAGCGGTCGACCAGCGGTCCTCACGAAGTAGTCGCCGAGCGACGTGATCGTGTCAGCGATGTCGGTTCCTCAAGATGGGAGGACTGGGGGTCGTCTCGATGCGGAACACCGGCTTGATAGCTGTCCGGTGGGGATCTCCACGGGGATGCGCCGAGTCAGGGCGGAGGGGTGAGGTGTCTCGCACGGGAAGCGGTATGAGACAGCGACCTGTGTCGGACGCCACGATGGCTGCCCGACACAGGTCGCGCGTCTTACTTATCGAACGAGAAGGTCAGCTCAGCGCCATCCCCGGTGGACGTCATGGTGACGCCTTCCGGAAGCGGGTTCTCTGATGTCCAAGCCGATTCCTGGTTCTGCTCTGCTTGGGGTGCGGCCGCGATTCTGCGGCGGCGCGTCACGCGGCGCGGGCGGTTGGGAATGTCAGTGCAGATATCTCTGTGCCTCACCTTCATTCACGGGTCGAGTCGGTGCGAAGGATGATGGTTTCTTGAGTGCCGCCACCGTCAGCCGGCTTGCCGCAGAGGCGGTAGAAGTCGGGTGATCCTGCCCGTACGAACAGTTCGTACGGCTTTCTCTGGGCATGCTCATCAGCCCACCGGAGGGCTTCGTCAAAATCACCGTTGGTCAGTTCCCAGTCGTCCACCTGCCACGCGAAGCCGTCTGCGGACGGGGGGACCCAGAGGCGCACGCGAAAGATGGCTCCCTCCTGTATCGCCACTGGCTGCACAAGCTCTTCTTGCATCGTTTCCTCCCTCGCCCCCCATAGGCATTGGGCAACTCGTGACGCCATCCTTCGCCGTCTCGTGTGGATCTCGCCGGAGGCCCCGCTTGACTCAAGGCCCCCACTCGAGTTCATTCGGAGGCTATCGATGCCCGCCGCGCTCCGGCACCCGCCATTCGGGGGACACGTTCCCGCACCCCTCGAAGGGCTCGATCCGGAACCGACGCTGCGGCCGTCACGGCGTGCTGGGCGGCGTCGACGTGAACACCGCATACTGATGAACGTCGGATAGCCGCGTAAGCCGCCAACTGCACGGCGCACCTACATCCGGATGAACTACATCCCCGGCGCCATGTCGGTGAACCGCGAGTAGTGCCCCTGGAACGCGACCGTGATCGTGTCGGTCGGGCCGTTACGGTGCTTCGCCACAATCAGATCCGCCTCGCCAGCACGAGGTGAGTCCTTCTCGTACGCCGCCTCGCGGTGCAGCAGCACCACCATGTCGGCGTCCTGCTCGATCGAGCCCGACTCACGCAGGTCCGACAGGGCGGGCTTCTTGTCGGCGCGCTGCTCGGCGCCACGGTTCAGCTGCGACAGGGCGATGACCGGAACCTGCAGCTCCTTCGCCATCAGCTTGAGCGCACGCGAGAACTCACTGACCTCTTGCTGGCGCGACTCGACGCGCTTACCGCTGGTCAGCAGCTGCAGGTAGTCGATGACGACCATTTTCAGACCCTCGCGCTGCTTGAGGCGACGGCACTTCGCGCGGATCTCGACGAGCGTCATGTTGGGGCTGTCGTCGATGTAAAGGGGCGCGTCGTTGATGCGACCGCGGGTGGAGGCCACCGTGGTCCAGTCGCGAGAGTCGAGCGTTCCCTTGCGCATGCTCTGCAGGGGGATCTGACCCTCGGCGCTCAGCAGGCGCATGGCGATCTCGCTGCGACCCATTTCGAGCGAGAAGAAGATGCAGGGCGCGTTGGCGCGGATCGCGGCGGCGCGGGCGAAGTCGAGCGCGAGCGTCGACTTACCCATGGCGGGGCGCGCGGCGAGCACGATCATCTGGCCGGGGTGCAGACCGTTGGTGAGCTGGTCGAGACCGGCGAAGCCGGTGGGAATGCCCGTCATCGACCCGTCGCGGCCGCGAGCGGCCTCGATCTCTTCGACCGCGGCATCCACCGCCGTCGTCAGGGGGATGTAGTCCTCGGCGCTGTCATCGCCCGAGACGTTGTAGATCTCGGCCTGGGCGCTGTTGACGAGCTCGACCGGGTCGCCCTCGCCGGCGTAGCCCATCTGCACGATGCGCGTGCCGGCCTCGACCAGGCGCCGCAGCATCGCGCGCTCGGCGACGATCGAGGCGTAGTAGCCGGCGTTGGCGGCGGTCGGCACGATCGAGGTGAGCGTGTGGAGGTAGTCCGCTCCCCCGGCGCGCTGCAGCTCGCCCGTCTTGATCAGCTCGTCGGTGACGGCGACGACGTCGGTCGGCTCGCCGTGCGAGTAGAGGGTGAGGATGGCCTCGAAGATCAGCTCGTGCTTCGGCACGTAGAAGTCGGGTCCGCGGAGCGACTCGATGACATCGGCCACGGCGTCTTTCGACAGCAGCATGCCGCCCAGAGCGCTCTGCTCGGCGAGCATGTCGTGCGGGGGCGTGCGCTCGGGGCGCGGCGCCTTTCCGAGACGTTCTTCGGCGATATCGGCGATCGACACGGGCTCTCCTTCGGTTCTCGGGCACCCCTGGCCGGGCCTCGCGCGCGTGCAGAACGACGCGGAAACGGGGCTCGGGGCGGCCTCGGCAGCATGAAATCACCGACGTCCGACATCGACGCGCGCGGCAACGTGATCCAGCTGCCCGAGGGGCTGCACCCACGCTAGATACCGCTTCCTCCACACGCAAATGACCCTGTGGATAACTCTGTGGAGAGACTGCGGGAAACGCCGCCAGGTCTGTGCACAAGTGCTGTGGAGAACTCCGTGGATGGAGACGAATATCGGGCGTGTATGCGCTGCTGATCTGGGCTTTATTTGTTCACAGTTTTCCTGGGGAAATCCCGTGTGAAGTGAACGTTGAAGGTTCCTGCTAGGAGCATTCACATGTGTACAACTCGGGGGATAACTCGCCGATCGCCTACCGACCCGGAGCCCTCCGTGTCAAATTTTTCTTCACCCTCCGGCGTGTCGCCTTTCACCCGCTCGTCACCCTCCAACTACTTAGATTTCACCCGACCTCTTCCGCCCGGGTGAATCCGGGCGTAACGTCGCCGCCCACAGGTTTCGGAGATTCACCTTTGGGGGGCGAATCATGGAGAACGCGTCCGGTCGGGGG
>Ga0308160_10003349_pt1 | contig 18153 bp, 20 predicted proteins | sample PhyFR1_FD_201036 | JGI IMG/M metagenome (GOLD analysis project Ga0308160, IMG submission 201036) | Phyllosphere microbial communities from UC Gill Tract Community Farm, Albany, California, United States - DLSLF.R1 | ecosystem: Host-associated > Plants > Phyllosphere > Unclassified | place: USA...
CGGGTCCGTGTCAGCCAGGCGCAAACGATGCGGAGGAATTCCAGGATCCTGGAACCTCTCCACCTCATTCTGACCAGCCGTAGCTACGGTGCCCGAGTGGTTCGGACTGCCGTCACTATGGTTGCCCATAATTCGCCTCATCCTTCTCTCGTCCCGGCTGTTGCCGGGTTAGTTTCTAATATCAAGCTGCTGACTGGGCAGCAGAAGTTTGTTCTTCCTGCGGAACGTCAGGACGTCCTGGAAGTCAGCCAAATGGTGAAGGCGATGATGACACCGAGGCCGGCAACCCAGACGAACAGGCCTTCAGCGACCGGGCCAAGGGAGCCCAGGTTTGCGCCGCCCGGCGAACCGGTGGTTTCGATCTGCTTCAGGAAGGTGATGATGTCCTTCTTGCCTTCAGGCGAGATGTTGGCGTCGTTGAACACCGGCATGTTCTGCGGGCCCGTGGCCATGGCCTCGTAGATGTGCTTGCCGCTGACATCTGCCAGGGCGGGAGCGAACTTACCCTGGGTCAGCGCACCGCCTGCCGCGGCAGCGTTGTGGCACATGGCGCAGTTGGTGCGGAAGAGCTCGCCACCGGCGGCTGCATCGCCGCCACCGTTTGTCAGGTCCTCCGAAGGAATTGCCGGGCCGGCTCCCAGGGAAGCGACATAGGCTGAAAGCTGGTGGATCTGCTGGTCGTTGAACTGGACGGGCTTCTTCATGGCCTGGGGACCGTTCATCTGCATCGGCATGCGGCCGGTACCCACCTGGAAGTCAACAGCTGCAGCACCGACACCTACCAATGAAGGGCCGTCCTTGGATCCGCTGGCGCCCATGCCGTGGCAGGTAGCGCAGTTTGCGGCGAACAGCTTGCCGCCCTCTTCGGTGTCGCTTGCGCTTGCGGTGGTGGTGCTCGCCTTGGCCTCATTCATGGAGGTTGCCACGGCGTACAGCCCACCCGTAATGAGGAGCCCCATCAGAAGCAGCGCTATTGCTGCAAGTGGGTGACGCCGCTTTTGTGAGAGTGCCTTCACGTGGTGGTTCCTTTATTCGATCCTGCGCCGGCTCTGGGAGCCGCTACCTGAAATTCTGCCTCTTGTAGAAAAAGAATCAAAGCTGGCTACTTGAGAACGTAGATGACCAGGAAGAGGCCGATCCAGACGACGTCAACGAAGTGCCAGTAGTAAGAGGTGACGATCGCGGACGTTGCTTCGAAATGTCCGAACTTCTTCGCAGCGAAGGACCGGCCCATGATGAGCAGGAAGGCAATCAGGCCGCCGATGACGTGCAGGCCGTGGAAGCCGGTGGTCATGTAGAACGCTGAGCCATAGGCATTGGAGGAGAGCGAGACGTGTTCGGAGACCAGCATGGCGTATTCGGTGGTCTGGCCTGCAACGAAGAACGCGCCCATGAGGAACGTCAGGGTGAACCATTCGTTCATTCCCCAGCGGGCGAACTGCAGGGCACCGCCGGTGCGCCGTGGCTGCAGCCGCTCTGCGGCGAAGACGCCCATCTGGCAAGTGAAGGAACTGGCCACGAGGACGATCGTGTTGACGAGCGCAAAGGGGAAGTTGAGCTTGGCTGTCTCTTCCGCCCACATCTGTCCGCTCGTGGAGCGCAGCGTGAAGTACATGGCGAAGAGACCGGCGAAGAACATCAACTCGCTGGACAGCCACACAACGGTTCCGACAGAAACCATATTTGGGCGGTTCAGCGTGGGGTGCGCCGGGGTACTGGGGGCATGGGTCGCAGATGTCACATAGACATTATGTCTGTAAAAGTCCGCGCTGCCCAACGCAAACCGCCTTTTCCGGGGACTTTTTCTACAAAGACGCGAAATTGCCGGGAAAAGTTCCCCGCACCGTTCACATTGGTCAGTGCCTGCCATCGCTCGATAGCATCAACAGGTGACTTCACTGGCATCCACAGCGTCCGGCAACACCTGGCCCCGGTTGATCTCCGCACTGATCAAGGGCACCGACCTTTCGGCGGAGAACACCTCCTGGGCCATGGACACCATCATGTCCGGCGAGGGTACACCGGCCCAGATTGCCGGGTTCCTCGTGGCCCTGAGCGCCAAGGGTGAAACGGTTGACGAGCTCTCCGGCCTGGTGGAAGCGATGCTCGCCCACGCCAACCCGGTGGCAATCTCCGGTGAAAAGCTGGACATCGTCGGGACCGGTGGTGACCAACTTAACACCATCAACATCTCCACTATGGCCGCCCTCGTCGCTGCCGGGGCCGGGGCAAAGGTGGTGAAGCATGGCAACCGCGCCGCATCGTCGTCGTCGGGGTCCGCTGACGTGCTCGAAGCGCTCGGCGTCCGTCTCGACCTGTCCATCGGGCAGGTGGCCCGAAACGCCGAAGAGGCAGGCATCACGTTCTGCTTTGCGCAGGTGTTCCATCCGTCGTTCCGCCACACCGCCGTGCCCCGCCGCGAGCTGGCCATCCCCACGGCCTTCAACTTCCTGGGGCCGCTCACCAACCCTGCCAATGTGCAGGCGTCGGCCGTCGGCGTCGCCAATGCCCGGATGGCACCGCTCGTGGCCGGTGTCCTGGCGCGCCGGGGGAGCAGGGGCCTGGTGTTCCGCGGAAACGACGGCCTGGACGAGCTCACCACCACCGGCCCGTCCACTGTTTGGGAGATCCGCAACGGCGCCGTCACTGAACTGCACTTCTCGCCCCAGGACCTCGGCATCAATCTGGCCACCGTCGACCAGTTGCGGGGCGGGGATGCGGCGGCCAACGCGGGTGTGGTCAGGGATGTGCTCGCCGGCAAGGAGGGACCGGCCCGGGACGCGGTTTTGGTTAACGCCGCGGCCGGCCTGGTCGCTTTCGACCTTGAAGCTGAAGGACCGTTCCTTGAACGCATGCGGAAGGCGTTCGCCCGGGCGGCCCAATCCATCGACTCAGGTGCTGCGGGCGCGGTCCTGGACCGCTGGGTGTCCTTGTCCCGCGCCTAGCCGGGCGGTCGGCTTACTGCTCGAAGCCCAAGGAAAAGGCGGCGTCGAGGTCGTGCTGTGAGTATGCCCTGAACGCGATGTGGGTGGTGGTGTGCACCACGGCGGGAACTTTGGAGAGCTTGTCGGCGATGACATCGGCCAGGTCCTCGTGCCGGCGTACCCTCGCGACCGCGATCAGGTCCCATTCCCCGGTGACGGAGTAGACCTCGCTGATGCCGTCGATGGCAGAGATCTCCTCAGCCGTCTCGGGAATCCGGGCGGCGTCAGTCTTGATCAGAACAAATGCGGTAACCACTTTGCACCCCTTTAATCAGTTTCGCCGCAGCTGGGCCCGGCACGTGTTTTGTCTGCTGCCAGCCTATTACAAGGGCAGTTGTTTCCCCGGCGGTCGGCCCGCCGCCCTTACTTGCTGCGGAACCGCGCAACTCCGGCGACCAGGAGGCGGTAGCCAAGCAGGAAGACGGCCAAGGCAATGGTGGCCACGATGATGAAGGGCAGCACAACTGTCTGGCCGGTCAGCGCCCTGAGCAGCATTCCCGCGACCACGCTGCCCAGCCAGGCGGGAACTCCCGCGCGGAGGACGGACAGGGGACTGCGCCACGCCCGCGCGGCGATCCACCCCAGCGCGGCACCGGCCAGGAAGGGCCACGCGGTCAGGAGAACCCCCAGGACGGGCTCCTCGCGGTGGTGGGCGTCCCGGCCTATCGCGGCGAACGCGAGAATCAACACGATGTCAGCTGCTGCCGCCGCCAGGACTACTTTTGCGGGAGCTGTCTTTGCCGGCTTCGTTTTCAACGAACTCATGGAATCGAGCTTAGCCGCCGCTCCTGGGAGTATTCCCGCGCCCCGTAGCGGAGGTCACTTGGCAGAGGCTTTCTGTCCGTAGCCCGTGTCGCAGGTGCCGTCGTGGATGACGCCGTGGCCGGAAGCCACCTGGTAGTTGTCCTTCGGGTTGAAGATGGCGGTACCCACTCCCGTGGCCTTTCGCGCACAGTTGCGCACAAAGGACTGTGATTCACCCTTGCCGCCGATCCACATGTCGATCCAGAGCGTTGCATCCCCGTATTTTTCGGCACCTGTGTGGCAGGGGCCTTCCTCCGGTTTGGGTCCGTCACCGCATGTGTCCTCCACGATGAAGTAGCGGCGGACGTCCGGCAGGTAAATCCGGGTGCCGGACGGAATGTCCAGGACATCCTGGCCGGTTTTCCGTGAATGCCCGACGGCGATGGTCACCGGATCGGTGTACGTCCCGGTTCCCCCGGCTTCTTTGTGGAGCACAGGATGGCTGATCACCGTGGATCCGGGAGGCGTGTTGTCGAACCAAGTGTAGGCGGTGACGAAGACATCCGTCCTGATTGACTCGTCCCCGCCATGGGAAGGGCTGTCCGTGCATGCGCTGGCCGCGAGCGCAATGCAGCAGGCAGCTGCCGCGGCCAATGGAAGCCTTCCCAGCCGCCCGTTCCCGTTACCCCTTGAGACCTGGTTTCCCGGGTTGTTCCCCGCCCGCGGCATCATGATCAACTGTTACCCGTAAAGCCATTGCTGAGGATCCTGGCGAAGTCGCCGGCGTCCTGGTCGATGCCGCTGCAGGAACTGGACGGCCGCTGGTCTTCCTCCACCCCTGCATGACACGTCGCGTCCCTGGTGAGGGACCAAAAGGAAATGCGGCCCAGGTTCCGGTCGCGGGCGAAGCTGTTCATTCCGGCGGCATCCTGCAGCGTGAACACATTGGCCTCGGTATCGTTCTCTCCAATCATGGGAGTGAGCCCGATGTTCCTCCACATCTTCCCGGCTTCTTTGGGCATGCCGGCATTGGAGTACAACTCCTCCAGGTCCCGATAAGTGGCCTCCGCGGCAAGCTCCGAGGCCGTGAGGATGCTTTCGCCGTTCCGGAGCTGGCCGAAATTCATCGTCATGATGTTGACTCCGGCCAAATCAACTCCGGCAGTGAGCATAGCCTCCACGCTGTTCTTTCCGGCGCTGTCGAGTCCGTCCCTTGTGACAGGCAACGTGAGCCAGACCCGAAGGGGATGTCCCGGTGGCCTGTCCGCCTGGAGCTTGGCGAAAGCCTGTGCCCTGAGCCTGGCCGTTCCGGAGCCGGCTGCCTGTCCCTCCACGTCCAGATCCACAACGTCCAGGGAGTACCGGGCGATAACAGCTTGGTAGGCATCTGCAAGAGCACCGACGTCCTGGCACCCTGCGGCCAATTCCTGCCCGCGCTGGCCGCCGAAGGAGGCGGCGACGTCGTTGCCTTCGGCACGGAAGTTCCGGATCTTTGCGTCGAGCTGCAAATTTGTCCCCGCCTCTTCCAGGCCCAGCGTTCCACCCCAAGTCGGAGTGCACGGCTCTGCCGGGTCTGCAGTAATGAAGGCAAGCACGGTCGTAGTCCTTCCTCCAGCGCCGTTTGCCAGTTCGGGACCTTGGGGGAGTGAGACGTCGAGGTACCCTCCGAACCATCCAGGGTTCGTGTTTGCCGGCGTGATTCCGCTGCCCGGCCCTGCCCCCTCCGTCGGCCCACCGCTGCAGCCGGCGAAGGTCAGGGTGGCGCAAAGAAGGACCGTGATCCAGAAGCCGGCATGTCGCGAGTTCCTCATCCGGGGCTCCCCCCTGCGGAGGTCTGGGGCAGGGGCAGTCGGTCTGCCGGGGAGGACGGCAGCGTTGCGCTGTTGGTCCGCTGGGGCTTGTACCAGCCAACGGCGGATCCCCTCAGTGCACGGATGGCTGAACCGAAGACCACGTAGGCCCGCAGGGGTTCGTAGATGATCCGGTAGAAGGGCACGATGAGCAGATGCAGTGGACTTTCGTGGACCATCAGGACGGCCACCACGGAGATGACCATATGCGTCGTCGTTACGAAGGCGGCAAACAGGGCGATGGCCTGCCATTCACCCCGTGAGAGGCTTAGGACCGCCACGCCAACAGCCAGCGGCATGAAGACCAGCGGGACCAGGACCGAGATCAAGGCGTAGGGCATGGTCAGCATGCCCAGAGCGCCGAACTTGGGGTTGAACAGCATGGAGCGGTGCTTGTAGAGCGTCTGGATGTTGCCGTAAGTCCATCTCAGGCGCTGCTTGAACAAGCCCCTGAGCGTCAGCGGGGCCTCTGTCCAGGCCACGGCTTCGTTCTCCTGGACGATGCTGTAGCCCAGTTGCTGCAGGGAGAGTGTGAGATCAGCGTCTTCGGCGAGGGTTGTGGCCGGGTACCCTCCCGCTTTGACCAATGCCTCCTTGCGCCATCCCGCGCAGGCGCCCGGGACAATGGAGATGGCTCCCATGAGACCTTCTGCCATTCGGGTAACACAGATGCCCGACAGGTATTCCAGGCTTTGCCAGCAGGCGACCAGGTTGCGCCGGTTTCCCACCTTCACGTGCCCGGCGACTGCGCCTACTTCCTTTTCTCCCCGTGGAACCATGAAGTGGCGGGCCAGCATCCTGATGGTTTGGGGTTCGAACAGGGTGTCACCATCCAGGGTCACGATGATTTGCCCGTGCGACTCGGAAATGCCGTAATTGCTTGCCGCGGGTTTGCCGCTGTTGGGCTGACTGTAAACGCGCAGCTGCGGCCAACTGTGGGCGTAATCGTTCAGGACGGCGAGTGTGCCATCCGTGGACCCGTCATTGACCGCAACCACTTCGAAGCGCGGGTAATCGCTGGCCCTGAGGGCGTCGAGTGTCTTGGTGACCACCGGCTCCTCGTTGAAGACCGGCAGAATCACGCTGACGAACGGCCAGTCCTTGGCGTGGGGAAGGTTCCACTTCCGTCTCTTCTGCCGCGCATTGTTGACGAGGGCAAGGACAACGAACAGGAACGTCAGGATGGTCAGTGAGCCGACCCCGAACCAGAACAGCCAGTTCATCACAACGTTTGGAGTAACCAGGTATGCGGTGAGGGCTCCAAGCGTCAGGTCGTCCTGGATACCTGCAGTGACGCTGCGCTGGGGGACGAATCCGGCCGGCAGCATGGGCTCCAGGGTGGTGAACCGATAGCCCTGGGCTTTTGCTTCGGGGATGAACTTTTTAAGCATCTGGATGGTCGCCGTCCGGTCCCCACCACCGTCGTGCACCAGCATGACGTGGCCCAGGCCATCCAGGTCCGGGGGAGGGATCGGGGTACCCGGGGAGTACTCCCAGTCCCGGGTATCCAGGTCCATATTGACGTGGAGGTAGCCCAGCTGCTGTGCCTGGAGCAGGGCAAGGGTGTTGTTTTCCGGATTACCCGTTGGAATCCTGAACAACCGTGAGGCGTAGTTGTCCGCGGCCCGCATCACCCGGTCCTCACCGATAATCTCCTGCCTGTTGTAGGCATCATCGTGCGCCCAAAAGTCAATGTGGCTCATGGTGTGGTTGCCCACCATGTGGCCTTCGCGGACCATCCGGCGGAAGATATCCGGGTTTTCCACGACATTTTCACCTACCGCAAAAAAGGTGGCAGGGACTCCTTCCCGTGACAGCAGGTCCAGGATTTGGGGCGTAAAGCGCGGGTCGGGCCCGTCATCGAAGGTCAGCATCAGGGTATGGTCCGGCGGGAGTCCATACGCCTCCACTGCATACGGTTTGTCACCTATGGCAGCGGCTTCCTCCGCTGTTGCCTCCCGCCACACCTGGTTACTGAAGGGGTCCTTCAGCAAATCGATGCCGTCCCGCCTTTCCACGAGGTCTATACGGTGGAAGATTTCGTTGCCTTGCTCATATCCAACGCGGGGGATATCCGTCACGTCCTGCTGCGCAAGGAGCCGGCGCGGATAGTCGGGGGATTGATTCATCGAGCCCTGCTGCAGGGGGGCGGTCGCGGCGGGGAGCACCGCGCCGAGCACCAGGACGATGGTTAGCCCCGCTGCCAGCAGGACGTTTAAAAGGCGGGGCCAGCGGGTTCCGCTGGCGTCGAAGAAGACAGGTGGCTGGACGGCTGGTAAGTGGGGGGAGAGGTTTGTCATCGGAGCCCCTGCCTGGAAACCTGCAAAGCGTCATCGATTGCGCCCGAAAGGGGCTGGTCGCCTGCTCCTCGAGCTGCTGCAAGGATCCGGTGGTGCACGCCTGCCGTTGGGCAGGCAAAACCGGCTTGACCAGCGACGACAGCCGCATGGGCCGCCGTCCTGGCTACGACGATAGGTTTGGGGGCTCAGCGCAAACACGCGTAAGGGGTACCTGAATGATTTATTAGGTGTTACCTACCTACGGCAGGGGAGGCACCCCCTGGTCCCAGCCGGAAAGACCCGGGGGAGTCAGCACAGGGCCTACTGCGCCGCTGCCTGCCGGGGTGCACAGCGGTGCACAAGCCAGCTTGCCTCCCAGCGCAGGTGGTATCCGCCGTCTCCGTCCCATTCGACGAGGACGTCGGTTACGGTATACGCGACTGCAGTTGCCGGGAGGGACCGAACCCTGACGGGCGCGGGGTGCAGGAGGATGATGGGTCTGCCTGGTGCCTGCTGCAGCGCATCCTCCCGCATTCGGGAACGGCATCCCTGGCAGGTGCCGGCGGAATGGGTGCACGCTTGCGGGCGGAGGAGTTCCTGCATGGGACGTCCTTGGGAATGAAAGGAGTACCGGGGCGCCGTCGCCGTCTGCATGAACAAGAAAGTGGTCCGGGGACCGCTTCATCGCGCCCGCGGCTGGCCCGGCCGGCCTGCCGCCATGTCCAAAAGGTTAGGACGCCCGGCCGCAGCGCGCATGGGTGGGAGCTACCCAACTTCCGTGCCGGACTCCCCGTTTTGGCCCGCCTAGAGGATAGGGATGCAGTAGGGTCGCAGCAGGAATCGAGGTCGGCCCAGCCCTACTGGAGGCACTGTGAACAAAGCCTTGTGGATATGCAGCCTGGTTGGCGCGGCCCTGGGGATAAGCCTTGGGCTGGCGTTGTTCCAATCACCATTCTGGGGTTTTGCACTGGGGCTGGGACTGGGAGCCGTGGTGGGGGCCTCCATACAACGGCGTCACTGAGCAGGACTGGCAGTCCTCATCAGCACTACTGGCGACGATGATTATTCGGTTTGGAACTATTCCGTAGTACCACTCGACGGGAAGCGTTCTGGATGCTTAGGATCTCGCCCTTTTTCGCGCCAGTACTCATCGCGCTGCCATAGCGAGAACCTGGTTACTTGGACGCAGAGTATGACAACGGCGATGCTGAAGAGGATTGTCCGAATCCAGAGCCAGGGCTCTGAATCGACACCGGCGAGGCTTAAGACGCTGGAGATCAGCATGAGGAGCGTTACTGGAAGGAACCAGCGGAGGATACGTTGAAGCCTCTTTTGCACTTCTTCCTTTGTGGCCACCGTGCCTCCATTAGTCGGGCCCCATCCATCGCAGTCAATCCAGAATCTCCAGAGCGTAACCATGATCGATTCCGATGGTGTCAGTCATTATCCGCGTGGCCTAGATTCTTGGATAGCGGGACCACTGCCCGGCGGCGGCAGCTGCGTATTTTTGGGTGACTTGATAGCTGTATCCGATCATCTCAGCGACGAGAGGAGCGGGCACTTCCTTGACGAGGGCGCGGAGTGATGCGTTGCGTGCACCCATCAGGTTTATGCCGTTTTCCCGGAGCCGTGCCATGAGGGTGTTGGGATGGATGTGCTGGCCAGCGCGGTAGCCCGGGAAGAGCCATGTGCTTCCGGAAGTGCTTCCCGTGCGCATGTTGGGGCGGGAGGCAAGGTGCTGTTTGACCAGGGCGGCGAACGGTTCAGGTACCGGCGCTGGGTCACCTTCGCCGAGTGACAGGTGCAGGCCCTCGGGCGTGAGGATCACACTGGTGCTTTTCATCGCGGCGATCTTCACTGTTGGCTGGGCGTAGAGCAGCAGGAGAATTGCGGCGACCCGGTAGGACAGCGTGTCGACATCGTCCGTGAGACATGCCTTGAGCATGGCGAGCCGCTGGTCCTGCGTGAGCAGCGGCACGGTCTTGGCCTGCCGGAAGCCGATGGTGACGTTAACACAGGTCCGGTTCTTCACCGCCCAGACGAAGAAGGTTCTGATGGCGTGCCTGGTGGTTGGGCCGTCGGCCAGCCATGCATCTACGTCAGCCTGGACGCAGGACGTGGCAGTCCGACCGTGGGTGAGTTTGAGCCAGCTGAGGAACTTGGCGGTTTCGGTGATCTCCTGCTTGGCGCTGTGCACAGGACCTTGGGTGGGCTTCCCGTCTAGAGAGAGGCCTCTGATGCGTCGCAGGTGGTGCCAGCGGGCAAAGGACTCGATGGGTCGCCGAACCTCGGGATCATCAACCCCATCGAGCTTGCTGGCTAGCCACCGCTCAAAGAGGGCGAGGTAGTGATCCCGCCCGGGCAGTAGGTTGTGGTGGACGAGCAGGCTGCGCAGGTGCTCCACCCGTAGGCCGTTGGGTTCCCTGTCCAGCGCCTCGTGACTGAATGGTATGTCTCCGGTGGCAAGTCGTTCGAGCAGTTCGCCGACACCGGGTTTGCGGAGCCAGGTGAGGATGCTTTCGGGGCGCTGGGCTGCGCAGAGCGCGGCGAGCAGTTTTGCTGCCGTCGTTTCCGTGCCCTGGGACTCGTCGACGTGCATCAGCGCTGTGAGGTCGTTCCGCAGTGAGCAGCGGGCACAGGTGTTGTGACGGTAGTGCTCAGTTTCCGTGCCGCACCCCCAGCAGTGGTAGTCCTGGGTGATGCCTGCGCAGTCGACGCAGATCGGCTGATCCCCGTGGGTAGCTGACCGGCCTGGGAGCATGCGCTCTGTCCTGCAGCCGGGGCAGGTGCCGTGGGTGCGCATGGCAATCGTGAAGCAGGTCCCGCAGATCCGGCCTTCCGGCCAGCTGGCACGGTGCTTACCGGCTGACCGTGAGCACCTGTCACAGGTGAAGATCCCGGTGGTGCGGGGCCGACCCCGAACGGCCAGCCGGGGGCTGATCTCAGCCGTCATCGCGGATTACCCTCGCGCGTTTGGGCCGGATGGTCTTGTTCAGGTCCACGACATTCGCGTCTGAGGCTACTTTGCGGACCTTGGCATCCGTTGCCGTGACGGTGACCAGGTCTTCGGGTCCGCAGGAGAAGATGTCGCAGAGCGCAGCGATCATCATGAGGGAGACGCGCTCCGGGCGTTGGGTGACGAGCCGGTATACCTGGGAGGCGGAGAGTTCGATGCCGCGTTCCTTGAGCAAGGGACTGAGGTCTGTGCTGTTGTGCATTCCCCGGGCCGCCATAAGTTCTGCAAGCCGCCAGCGGTAGTCGATCTCTCGTTTCATGCGTTCAGTCTTCCATTCCGGCCAGCGCGTCCCGGATCGTGGAGTCCAGGGCACGGCGCAGTGTTTTGACCCTGTAGTCGCTGGAGACTGAGGTGTAGAGGGCCGTTGTTGAGGCGTGCTCGTGCCCGGCCTGGTGCTGGACGAACAAAGCGTCCATGCCTGATTCGATCAGGTGGGTGACATAAGAGCGGCGGAGTGAGTGGATGTCCAGGCCGGGGGAGAGGCCCAAGTCCTCGCAGTACCGGTTGAACCTTCGGTTCAGCGCCGTCTCCGAGACAAGGGTGCCGCGCTCGGAAGGGAACAGGTCCAGGCCGTCGGTCATATGCGGGTGGCCGCGTTCCAGCCAGTCGGCAACGATTTCCGTGGACCAGTCGAACACGGTCAGGACGCTGCGCCGTTTGGGTGGTGAACCCTTCATGGCTTTGCCGTAGCGGACCTGCAGGACCCCGTACTTGCCGAATTCCCGGGCGTGCGGGTTGCGGGCAAAATCGACTGTCTGCAGGTGCCTGACCTCGTTGCGCCGGAGACCCCAGCAGTAGGCCACCTTGAACAGGACAGCGTCGCGGTAGGCTGGCAGCCAGCCCTTGCGGCCCAGCGTCGCAATTCTGTCCACCTCGTCATCGGCCCGGTCAAAGAATGCCTGCAGCTCCTGCCGGGTGAACGGCCGCCGCTTGGGATGCGATTCGTTGCTCTGGGCGTGGACCGCGGTGTTCCAGTCGAAACATACCTGCGAAGGATGCGTTCCGAAATACTGCTCGCAGACCCGGTCCCAGCCATAATCCGGCGAGGCTACGTACGAGCAGAACGCCCGAAGCGCCGCCTGATAACTCCGGATCGTGGACTGGGCCGCGTGCTTCACACCGCGCAGATCCCCGAAGAACTCATCCACATGAGCCGGCGTCCACTGCCACGGATACTCATTCGTCGACTCCTGGAACCGCGTCACCAGCCGCTCCCGGCCGTCGATAGTGCCAAACGAAAGATTCCTGCTCAGCTGCTGATTCCGCCAACCGGTGAGCATCTGGGCGAACACGACGTCCTCCGGATGAAGGAAATGCACCGCGCCGAGACCCAGCACCCGTCCCGCTGAATCGACCGCCATGAACCCTCCTGAAGCATTGCATTGGATGCATGAATCATGCAATTAATGCAGAATCCCTGCAAATCCGCCGCTCAGTGGGGCATCCAGCATGAATGCCTGGTGGCATTGTGCGCCCCGTCGATGCTTTTCGAAGTGTCCTGCATCGACGCCGTGTGAAGTGTTTACGCAGGTCAAGGGCGCTTTTTAATGGTGGACGACTACCTGGCGGCCCTTGATGGGCAGAGGAGGGATGATCATGCATCGGATGCAATAATCACTGTTCTACTTGACATAATGTAGATTATCGGCGTTTTAGGAAGGGCTCCGGACGGGGTCCCGGGGCAAGCAGCCCTGGCCGCAGTATCAGCCATGAATGCGCTGGTCAGGACGCTGAGCCATTGTCTTTATCCGGGCACCCGTCAAGAATGAATCAATGACGGTCTACGTGCGTTCACTTGAAACTGCAGTTCCGACGACAAAGCTGATCCAGTCCGAAGCCCGCGACGTGTTCGCGGCGCAGCCGGGCTTGTCCCGTTTGGGTTCGCGGCTGGTCAACACCTGCTTTGATGGCGCAGCCATTGAGACGAGGTTCACCGCCGTCGAGGAACTGACCACCACGGGCCGCTCCGAAAACCCCCAGTTCTACGACCAGGAAACTGGCCTGCTGCTGAACCCCAGCACCAAGGTCCGCAATGACATCTTCGCCCGCGAGGCAACCAAACTGTTCGTGCAGGCTTCCCGCGCTGCCCTGGAGGCAGCCCCCGAACTCGATTTACTTGACATAACTCATCTGGTGACCGTTTCCTGCACCGGCTTCTTCAATCCGGGCCCTGACTATAAGGTTGTCCGCGAACTCGGCCTCAGTCCTGCTGTTCAGCGCTACCACCTGGGTTTTATGGGCTGTTACGCGGCTTTCCCCGCACTCCGCGCCGCGAAGCTGTTCTGTGAGGCGGATCCCAACGCCGTCGTCCTGGTGGTCTGCGCTGAACTGTGCTCCCTGCACGTGCGCACCTCCAACAACCCGGACACCATCATGGGCTCGGCCCTGTTCGCCGATGGTGCGGCAGCCGCCGTCGTGACGGCCCGGCCAGGCGCTGAGAAAACCGCACTGCTGAAGCTGGACCACTTCGAAACTGTCCTGACGCCGGTCGGCGAGGACTCCATGGCCTGGAACATCGGCGACAACGGCTTCGAGATGGTGCTTGGAAACTACGTGCCGCACATCATTGATGACCACATCGTGGACGCGCTGGAACCGCTCCTGGCCAGGGAACCGGAGCTGGCGGCACTCCCCTACACCGCCATCCCCCACTGGGCGATCCACCCCGGCGGCCGCAGCATCCTGGATAAGGTGCAGTCCCGGCTCGGCCTGAGTGACCCGCAACTGGTTCCCGCCCGGGAGACCCTGCGCAATTTCGGCAACATGAGCAGCGCCACCGTGCTGTTCGTCCTCAAACACATCCTTGAACAGCCCCTCCAGGAAGGGGATGAACGGATCTGTTCCATGGCCTTTGGGCCGGGCCTGACCGTTGAAACGGGCCTGTTTACGAAGCTCCGGCAGCTAACCGGCGGGCCGGCAAACACTGCCCGGCTGGATAATGCCGGGGAGGACGCCCTGCTCCAGGACAGCCGGGCAACGGAGGCCACGCTTGCCTGACCGGGCTTCCACAACAATGGACATCCTGCTTAGCCGGCGCGCCACCGGAGACATCGAGCAGATGGACTACCCCGACTGTGACCCCCGGCTCCTGGACAACACCTACCGGCAGTTCGGCATCATCAACCGGGCCCTGTCGGGGTGGCGCCGGCTGTACAACAGGGAGTTGCGCAACCTGAAGCGGCAGGGCCAGGCGCCGCTGACCGTCCTGGATATCGGCTGCGGCGGCGGCGACCTGGCGGTCATGCTGGCCGGATGGGCCGCCAGGGACGGCATGCCAATGCAGATCACCGGCATCGATCCCGATCCCCGCGCGGCCAGCTTTGCCAGGCGCCGACGATCCGTACCGGGCGTTGCGTTCCGCCAGGCCCACAGCGGTGAGCTGGTCCGGGAAGGCGCGGCATTCGACGTCGTGATTTCCAACCATATGCTGCACCACCTGGCACCCGAAGAACTCCGCCAACTCTTGGCGGACTCGGAAATCCTGGCATCAAGGAAGGCGCTGCACAACGACCTTGTGCGAAGCCCCACCGCTTTTGCCCTCTTCAGCGTTGCCGCACTCCCCTTCCGCCGCTCCTTCATCCGCCAGGACGGCCTCACCTCCATCCGCCGGAGCTACCGGCCTGCCGAGTTGGCTGCCGCCGCTCCCCCGGGCTGGTCAGTGGAGCGCGCATGGGCCTTTCACCAGGTCCTGACCTACCGTAAGGGCTGACCGTGGACGCTGAGGTTGTGATCGCCGGCGCAGGTCCCGTGGGCCTGTACCTGGCTGCGGCGCTGCTGCAGGAAGGGGTCTCTGTCAAGGTTTTTGAGCAGCGCCAAACGCGGAACCGGCATACCCGCGCCATCGGCATCCACCCTCCGGCCCTGCAGGCGCTTGCCGGGGTTGGGGTGGCTGACTCCATGGTGCAGGAGGGCATCCGCATCAGCACCGGCGTTGCGGTCAGCGGCGGTAGGACCGTGGGGACCATGGAGTTCGGCGCCGTATCAAGGGACTTTCCCTTTGTGCTGGCGCTGCCGCAGTTCCGCACGGAGCAGCTTCTCGAAGAGCGCGTGACTGCGCTGGATCCCGGAGCGGTCATCAGGGGTGCTAACGTCACCACGGTGAGGGACGACGGCGGCACAGTCTCCGTGGAGGTCGAGTCCGGCTCCGGTGCCACACACCGCAGCGCCACAGCAGCTTTGCTCGTGGTGGCTGACGGTGCCAGGTCCCGGCTCCGTGGCGCCTTGCAGGTGCCGGTGGCCAGCACAACCTATCCTGACCATTACCTCATGGGGGATTTCGACGACGGCACGCACTACGGGCACAAAGCCGTCCTGTTCCTGGAACCGGAGGGAATCGTGGAATCCTTCCCGTTGCCCGGCGGCGTGCGCCGCTGGGTGGTCCGGCTGGGACAACCCGCCGGACCGGCGGCAGGCCCACAGGAGCTGGTGGAACTGGTGCGCCGCCGGACCGGGTTCCTTCCTGATGCGGCCTCGAATTCCATGCTGAGCGCCTTCAGCGTGCGGTCCACCATTGCCCGCCGCACCGTTGCGGGACGGTCCGTGCTGGTGGGAGATGCAGCGCACGAGATCAGCCCAATTGGAGGCCAGGGCATGAACCTGGGCTGGCTGGACGCCAGGGAGTTGCTGCCGGTGGTTTGCGCGGCCCTGGCAGGCGAGCCAACCGGCAGGCAGCTCAGGGACTTCGAGAAGCGCCGCCGGAAGGCAGCAGTCCTCGCCCGCCGGCAGGCGGAAGTAAACATGATGCTGGGCAGGCCGCTGCCGTCACAACTCCTGGGAATTCGCACCGCCGCCATAGGCGCGGCAGCTGGAATACCGGCAGTGAACCGGTGGGTCGCCAGGCGCTTCACCATGCACTAGGCTCCCGGTGGAATAAGGCAGGCAGGGGTTAGCGGAAATAGCAGTCGTAGCTGTCCTGGCTCACGATCACGCCGCCGCTCACTTCAAAGACCGAGGCCGTCCTGGCGCGGATGGTCTCGCCGAGGTCCCAGTACCGCAGGTCCATGAGCACCGTGGCGGACCAGTCGGCCTCCACCACCACCCGCCCGCCTTCGCAGGTGGTGCGCCGCACAATGAACTGCTGGTCCTTCACTACCTCGCGGCTTTGGTCGGCACCGGCAAGGACCCCCGCCAGCGTCCGGGTGGATCCTTCCGGAGCCAGCAGATGCGGTGCCTCGGTCAGCACGAACGATTCCGACAGGAACGGCTGGATTTCCGCCGACCCACCACCCGCCTCGAGGACCCGGATAAATTCCAGGACGTGTTCCAGTGGGGATGCGGGAGGGCGGGAAGCGTCAGCCATGCAGTAGACCCTAGCCGAAGGTTTCCCCGTGGGCTGGCCAGTAGGCTGTCCCCATGACCCAGACCGTTCCCCGAACAACTGCCGGTGCCGACGAGATCCGTGAGACCGTGGAGCGGATCCTATCCGCCGGGTCCCTTCCACCCATCGTCCAGGCCGGCCACCCGGCATTGCGGCAGCGCGCCGCGGAATTCGACGGCCAGTTGAGTGCGGACCAGCTGGACCGCCTGATCGGGACCATGCGCCAGGTCATGCATGAGGCACCCGGCGTGGGCCTGGCCGCCCCGCAGCTGGGCATTCCCCTTCAACTTGCTGTCCTGGAGGACCAGTTCAACGTTGACCCGGAAGCTGCAGCCCTAAGGAACCGCAGCCCGCTGGAGTTCCTTGCCATCCTGAATCCGCGATACACGCCCCTGGGGCCAGGACTTGCGTCCTTTTATGAGGGGTGCCTTTCCTTGAACGGGCTCCAGGCCGTGGTGGCCCGTCCGGAGTCGGTGCTCCTGGAGTATCTGACGCCCGACGGCGCGGCACAGCGGCGGGAGTTTGCCGGGTGGCAGGCGCGCATCGTGCAACATGAGACGGACCACCTTAACGGCATCCTGTACATAGACCGCGCCCAGCTCCGGTCCCTGAGCAGCAACGCGGAGTATGCGGCGCACTGGGCGGAGGCCGGCATCGGCAAGGCACGGCAAGGCCTGGGGTTCGACGCCGGTCCGGCCGGCATTTCCGTCGACTGACCCAGCTGCCACGAGGGCAGGGCTGCAGGGACAAATTGCGGTCCCGGCAGCCCTAAGATTGTTCCCATGCCTTCCGCGGATGTCCCCCTCCTCTGTCCCGTCTGCTCAGATCCGCTGGAGCATCTGGAAGCGGAAGGGGAACGCCAACCGCGCCTGGTTTGTCCCAACGGCCACAGCTTCGACGCCGCCCGCCAGGGCTACTTCAACCTTCTGGTGGGCAAGGGCTCACCCTTCGAGCCGGACAGTGCGGCCATGGTGGCGTCCCGTTTCAACTTCCTGGGGGACGGCCACTACCGACCGATGGCGCAGGCGCTGGCTGCCGCCGTCGTAACCCACCTGCCGGCAGAAGATGCGGTGGTGCTGGACTCCGGAACGGGAACCGGACATTATCTGCGTGAAATCCTCGACGCCGCCGCTGCCACCGGGCGCCACGCGTCCGCCATCGGCCTGGACATCTCCAAATTCGCCCTCCGGCGCGCCGCGCGGCTCAATCCCGAAGCGGTCAACCTGGTGTGGGACATCTGGCAGCCCTTTCCGGTGGAAAGCAATTCGGTGGACGCGGTCACCGTGGTCTTTGCCCCGCGGAACCCCGCCGAATTCGCCCGCGTCCTGCGCCCCACGGGCGCGTTGGTGGTGGTGACGCCGCGCAGCGGACACCTCGCGGAGCTCGCCGCTGTGACCGGAATGCTGGGGATCGAAGAAGGCAAGGACGAACGCCTGGCCGTGGCGATGGCCGGCCACTTCGAGGCGGAAAGCACCCTCGACGTCGACGTCGCGCTGGAGCTCAGCCGGGCCGCCGCCACAGACCTGGCGTTCATGGGACCTGCGGGCCACCACCTGGACCGCGAGCGGATCGCCGCCCGGCTCGAAGACACTCCTGAGCCGGTGGCAGCGCAGGCGAAGTTCAGGCTCTTTGTCTTCCGGCCCACCACCGAGGGCGCCCCGTAACGACTTGGCCACTATCCCCCGGCAGCTTCCATGATCCCGCCCACACCACAGGACCGCGGACTAGGATGAAAAGACAGTTACTGGCGGGTCCGCGCATGCGGCCCCCTGTGACGAAGGGGGAAACAGGGATGTTCGAATGGCTTGGGGAAAACTGGTGGGCCGTGTGGCTCACGGCCTTCCTGGCATTTGCCGTGATCGAAATGATCACGCTTGACCTGTTTTTCATTATGCTCGGCGGCGGGTCACTCGCTGCACTGGTCGCCGACTTCGCCGGCGCCGATCCCTGGCTGCAGGTGGTC
>Ga0308160_10003350_pt1 | contig 18152 bp, 16 predicted proteins | sample PhyFR1_FD_201036 | JGI IMG/M metagenome (GOLD analysis project Ga0308160, IMG submission 201036) | Phyllosphere microbial communities from UC Gill Tract Community Farm, Albany, California, United States - DLSLF.R1 | ecosystem: Host-associated > Plants > Phyllosphere > Unclassified | place: USA...
GGGCGGTGATCGTCGGCGGCAACAGGATCCCCTTCGCCCGTGCCGGCGGCGCCTATGCAAAGTCCTCCAACCAGGACATGCTGACCGCTGCCCTGGACGGCCTGATTGCACGCTTCGGACTTCAGGACGAGCGGATCGGCCAGGTGGCCGCGGGCGCGGTGCTCAAGCATTCCAAAGACTTCAACCTCACCAGGGAAGCCGTCCTGGGTTCGGCACTCTCGGCCGAGACCCCCGTGTACGACCTCCAGCAGGCATGTGCCACAGGCCTTGAAACGGTGGTGGGACTGGCGAACAAGATCAAGCTTGGGCAGATCGATTCCGCCATCGCCGGCGGGGTTGATTCGGCCTCCGATGCCCCAGTGGTTGTGAGCGAAGGGCTTCGCGAGGTGATCCTGGACCTCCACCGGGCCAAGACACTTCCCCAGCGGCTGCAGATCCTGAGCCGGCTGCGGCCAAAGGACCTGGCGCCGCTCGCCCCCGGCACGGCAGAGCCCCGTACCGGGCTGACCATGGGCGAGCATCAGGCCCTCACCACCGCACAGTGGAAGATCTCCCGCGAAGCCCAGGACGAGCTGGCCCTGAACAGCCACCACAACCTTGCAGCCGCCTATGATTCGGGGTTCTTTGATGACCTGATGACGCCCTACCGCGGACTGACGCGTGACGCGAACCTCCGCCCTGATACGTCCATGGAGAAGCTCGCCGGCCTGAAGCCGGTCTTTGGCCGCAACCTCGGTGCGGATGCCACGATGACGGCTGGCAACTCCACGCCGCTGACGGACGGCGCCTCCACTGTGTTGCTGGCGTCCGACGAATGGGCAGATGCCCGTGACCTGCCCAAGCTGGCAGCCGTGGTTGACGCCGAGGCTGCTGCAGTGGATTTTGTGCACGGCAAGGACGGGCTGCTGATGGCACCTGTGTTCGCGGTACCCCGGCTCCTGGCCAGGCAAAACCTGACGTTTGCGGACTTTGACTACTTCGAAATCCATGAAGCCTTTGCCGCCACTGTCCTCAGCACCCTGGCCGCCTGGGAGGACGAGGAATTCGGCCGGACCCGCCTGGGCCTGGACGGGGCGTTCGGCAGCATCGACCGGTTGCGCCTCAACGTCAACGGTTCTTCGCTGGCGGCAGGCCACCCGTTCGCCGCAACCGGCGGCCGGATCGTCGGCACCCTGGCCAAGATGCTGCACGACAAGGCCGCCGCCACCGGCCGTCCCGCCCGCGGCCTGGTGTCAGTCTGCGCGGCCGGCGGCCAGGGCGTCGTCGCGATCCTGGAATCCCTGTAGGAGGGCGGCATGGCAGATACATACACGCAACTGGTCAACAGCGGCCCGGGCCGCAACCTTGCAAAGAAGCTCGGCCTCCCGCAGCCCGCTGTCTTGCGCCGCTACGAGCCTGGCCAGCCGCTGGTGGCGGGCCCCGTCGTTGTCGTGGGGGACACGGCAGGGGCGGACAAACTTGCCGCCGAACTGCTGTCCTGGGACCTTGATGTCAGGCGGCACGCGGTCCCGGCCGAAAAGCTTGGCGCCATCATCCTGGTCCTCGACGAGGTGGAGCACCCGGCGGACCTGGAAAAGCCCGTACTTGCCGCGGCCGGTTCGCTCCGCGACCTGCGGGCCAGCGGCCGGATCATCACCCTGTCGCGTCCCGCGGCGGAGGCGTCCTCGCCCCAGGCCGCAGCGGCACGGCAGGGGGTGGATGGCTTCCTACGCTCCCTTGCCAAGGAACTGCGGGCCGGGGCAACAGGAAACGGAGTACTCCTCGCAGGCGGCACCAGGTCCACCAGCCCCAGCGCCCTTGGCGCCATCAGGTTCTTCCTCTCCGCCCGGTCCGCATTCGTGGACGGCCAGTTCCTGACGGTCACAACGGAGGACGGCGCGCTTCCGGCCGACCCTGAACGGCCGCTGGAAGGAAAAGTCGCCGTCGTCACCGGCGCCGCCCGCGGCATCGGGGCCCAGATTGCCCGGACCATGCACCGTGACGGTGCCACGCTGATCCTGGTGGACATCCCGGCTGCCGGGGACCAGTTGGCAGCGGTCGCCAACGAGGTGCGGGGCACCGCCCTGCAGCTGGACATCACCGGGGCGGATGCAGGGCAGCGTATCCTCGACCACGCCGTCCAGCGGCACGGGCGGCTGGACATCGTGGTGCATAACGCGGGTGTCACGCGGGACAAGCTGCTGGCCAACATGGACCAGGCGCGGTGGAACAGCGTCATCAACATCAACATCGCCGCCCAGCTCCGGATCAACGAGGCACTGCTGCAATCCGGGCATTTGGGACCAGCGCCGCGTATCGTTTCAGTTGCCTCCACCAGTGGCGTCGCCGGGAACAGGGGGCAGACCAACTACGCCGCATCCAAGGGGGGAGTGATGGGAATGGTCCGGGCCAGCGCCCCGCTGTTCGCGTCCCGTGGCGGCACCATCAACGCGGTGGCCCCCGGCTTCATCGAAACCGAGATGACGGCCCGCATCCCCTTTGCCGTGCGCGAAGTGGCACGGCGGCTCAACTCGCTCCAGCAGGGCGGCCTTCCCTCCGACGTGGCGGAAACCATCGCGTTCCTGGCCAGCGACGCTGCGGGCGGCATCAACGGGGAGGTGCTGCGGGTGTGCGGGCAGAACCTGGTGGGGGCATGACACTCCAGCAACCAGTAATCCTGACCGAGATGCCGTCCCTGTCCAAGCTCTACGTAAACGCGGCCGCAATGGCTGCACGGCGCAGGCTCCTGGGAAACCATGACACCTCGGTCCTTCCGACTGAGAGCCACGAAGTCAGGGGCGTCGCTGTAAACGTCGAAAACCTCACCGCGTACCAGCACCTGATCGGTGAGACGGCCAGCGACGTCCTGCCGGCTGGTTTCATCCACGCGATCGCATTTCCCCTGGCCATGAGTGTCATGAACCGGGACGACTTTCCGCTTCCCCTGCTGGGCATGATCCATTTGCGCAACAGCGTGGAGCAGTGGTCGCCGTTGGTTTTCACCGACGTTCTGGACATGACCGCCAAGGTGGAAAACCTGCGCGGACACCGTGCGGGAACCCAGGTGGACGTTGTGGCGGAGGTCCGGCCCGCCGGTTCTGTCGAGGTGCACTGGCGCGGGGTGTCCACCTACCTGGCCAAGGGGGTGTTCCTGCCGGGCATTGACAAGCCCGGCGCCGTCCCGGCAAGGGCTGACTTCACGGCACCTGACCCAACCGCCCTGTGGCAGCTGGGTGTGGACGCCGGCCGTGCCTATGCCTCTGTGTCGGGGGACTTCAACCCCATCCACCTGAGTGTGCTCTCGGCCAAGGCACTGGGCATGCGCCGTTCGATCGCGCATGGCATGTACCTGGCATCGCGGGCCCTTGCAGATGTGGGTCCGGCCCGGGGCGATTCCTTCACCTGGGACGTGGAATTCGAGGCGCCCGTTTTCCTGCCGTCACGGGTGGCCCTGGAGATCGGCAGCGAACAAAGCGCTTCCGGGGCATGGAAGCAGTCCAGCTTTGTGGCGTGGAGTCCGCGCTCCGGGCGGCGTCATTTCACCGGCACTGTTGCTGCCCTTTAGTTCGTCGCCGGATATCCGGCTTTAGTCCTTCGGCCGCACCGCGCGCAGGATCCGGTGAAGGCTGAGCAGGACCGATTCTGACGCAGGGACCGTTCCCTGCGAAGCGGGCCTGCCGGCGGTGGCGGCCATGCAGGCCTCCACCGCCGCAACGGCAGCGTCGTAGCGGTCCTTCCACTCCTGGGCGTCATCGTCGTCTGTAGACACCAGTTCCCCGGTGGCCGTGATGGCGTCAGCCAGAGGTTCGTTGTCCTGCAAAGGGATGGCGTAGGGCACGTCGTCTTCCCAGATCACGTCGGAAAGCACGTCTGTCATGTCCTGGATATGGAAGGTGACCCGTTCCAGGTTTCTCAGGTCCTGGTAGTCCCGGTCGATGTCGCGCGGGTGCAGTTTCCGGCGTGGATTGGCGCGGCGGCTGGCGTCCGCTTCCTTGACCAGATGCCGCACTGAGCGTGCCGCTTCCGCCAGTTCGTCCGATCTGCGCGACCAGTCCTCGTGCTCCGGCGGCCATTTTTCCGTCAGGGCGGCGCCCATGTCCGTCAGCTGCCGGCCCAGTGCGAGCCGCAGGTCAGCCAAGCTTGAGGCAGCCGCGTTGAGGTGCAACGGAGGGAAGATCAGGAAATTCACTGCAATGCCCACCGCCACTCCTGCCGCCATCTGCACCAGGTAGCCGTAGGAGAAATCTTCCGCATTACTGCCGCCAACCAGCAGAACCAGCAGGGCCGCCGTCGGGATCCAATCGCTGCCTGACCCGATGCCCGGCAACCCGCCCAGCAACACGCCCACCCCCATGAACAGGGCGACCGTCAGTGGTGAGGGTTCGCTGATGCTCACCAGGACGAAAGCGAGGCCGATACCCATCGCAAGCCCCGCCAAGGCCTGTGCCCCCTGCTTCACCGAGCCGGCGACATTGTGGTACATCGCCACCAGTGCACCCAGCGGCGCGTAGTAAGCGTAGTGCGACGCCGCGCCCGGCATGAGCGGCGCAATGGCAAAGGCCAGCCCCGCCGCTATGGCCGCCTTCCCCGCCAGTTGCAGCCGCTGTGCCGCGAAGGCAGCAGAAAGTCCCGCCACCGATTGTTTGAGTAGTTGGGTCCCCCGAGCCCACCGTGCATCCGGCCGTGCCTGAGTATTGCCCATCCGGATAACAGTAGGGCCGGGGGTGCGTCAGGACAAACCTGCTGTTGAGCGCCTTACCTCAGCTGCCAGCCTGTGGGCCCGGCCCGGAGTTCGCCCCTCTTCCGCGCGCCGGGGGATGTAGCCGAAACTCAGGCCATAGGACGGGTCGGCGAACCCGAGGGCCGCGTTGGCGCCCTCATGGCCGAAGGCGCGGTGGCTGCCGAAGTTCCGCGAGGGGTGCGGTTTCATGAAAACGACGGCGAAAGCATTGTCCAGTCCGGAGGACCGGTCCAGTCCCCACACCTGCTCCCGCGTCATCGCGGCGATGGTCCCCCCTGTGAGGAACGGCTCACCGCCGCCGACGCCGGTGGTCGCCGCCGCGTACAGCCGGGCGAGGCCATCCGCTGATCCCACGCCGCCCGCGGCGGACATGCCGGCAGCCCGCACAGACCGGATGTTCGGCAGCTCCATGATGGTGCTCACGGGTGCATTGCTGTTGAGGCCTTCGAGGCTGAGCGGGTCCACCCATGGCTGGTTCGGGGCATCGTCGTAGAGGACATCCCGGTACCGCGGTTCCTGGTCCTCCGGAAGGCCCAGGAAGAACTCCACCTCCTGCGGCTTGCGGATCCTCCGGTCATAGAGGTCCTGCAGTGCCTCGCCCGTAGTCCGGCGGCACAGCTCCTCCATCAGGATGCCGATGGTGAGTGCGTGGTAGCCGAACTGCCGGCCGGGTTCCCACGCAGGAGCGGCAGCGGCCAGCCTGGCGGCGGCGCCGGCTGTTGTGAACTCTTCCAGCGCGAAGCCGCCCTCAACGCCCGGCAGGCCGGCCTGGTGCGACAGCGCCTCCCTGACCAGCAGCCGGTCTTTTCCATGCACTGCGAAGTCAGGCCAGTAGTAGGCCACGGGGCGGTCCAGTTCAAGGACTCCATCCTGCACGAGGAGGGCGATAACCATGGCGGCAACGCCTTTCGAACACGAATACGCGCCGGTCAGCGTGTCGGCGGCCATGTCCGGCCCGCCGGTCAGGTGCACCACCGGCAAACCCTGGTGGTAGGCAGCCAGCTGTGCGCTGTAGCGGGAATCCTCGGCGAGAAGGGACTCGAACAGGGCCAGGACGTTTGCGTATCCCGGTGCCACAAAACCAAGAGAAGTCTGCATGCCTCCCAGTGTAGGAGGAAAGCGGTTTCCTTCGGTGGGTCCAGCTCAGCGGAAGGCGCCGTGTCCCGGCGCCACTTCCTCACCCGGCCGCACCGGGCCCGGAGGCGTACCGTCGCCGAACGGCCGCCCGCCCAGTGACTCGCGGCCGTGTTCTTCCAGCCATCCGCCCAACTCGGGGCCGGCAGGAACAATTCCGGTGGGGTTGATGTCCTCATGGACGATGTAATAGTGCCGCTTGATCTGAACGAAGTCGATGGTGTCGCCGAATCCCGGGGTCTGGAACAGGTCCCTGGCATAGCCCCAGAGGTTGGGCATCTCGCTCAGTTTCTGCCGGTTGCACTTGAAGTGCCCGTGGTACACCGGATCGAACCTGGCAAGTGTGGTGAACAGCCGCACGTCCGCCTCTGTGATGGTGTCACCCACCAGGAAGCGCTGACCGGAGAGGCGGTCCTCAAGCCAGTCCATCGCGGTCCACAAGCGTTCGTACGCGGCGTCATAGGCTTCCTGGGAGCCCGCGAAGCCGCAGCGGTAGACGCCGTTGTTAACCTCGGTGAAGACCCGCTTGTTCACCTGGTCGATCTCGTCACGGAGGTGTTCGGGATAGAGCTGGGGTGCACCCGGCCGGTGGAACTCGGTCCACTCCGTGGAAAAGTCCAGGGTCATCTGGGGGAAGTTGTTGGTCACCACTTCGCCGCTGGGCACGTCCACGAGGGCAGGCACAGTGATGCCGCGCGGGTAACCGGGGAAGCGTTTGAAGTAGGCCTCCTGGAGGCGCTCGATGCCGAGGACCGGGTCCACGCCGCCGGGATCGAGGTCGAACGTCCAGGACCGTGCATCGTGGGTGGGGCCGGGCTGGCCCAGCGAGATTGCCTCTTCCAGCCCCAGCAGTCTCCGGACAATTACGGTGCGGTTGGCCCACGGACAGGCCCTGGCGGCAACGAGGCGGTAACGCCCCGCCTCCACCGGCCAGCCCGGCTCGCCGTTGCTGCCGGGCGCGGCGTCCTTGGTGATGCGGTCCTCAATGTAATTGGTGTCGCGGGTGAATTCCGCGCCGCCTGTCACATAGGCTCCGCGGGTGCTGTGCCCGTTGGTGCCGCCGGCCGCTGTGGAGGTGCTTTCCGTTTCCTGGCTCATGCCACCAGCCTAGGCGCCTTTCAGCAGGATCATCGAAATTGGCTGCCAGGCCACAATCCAGGCCCCGGTGACAATCAGCGTGAACAAGGCGATCCAGATCCCCGACGGAACCGAGGTGGCACGGTACAGGAGGTAGGCATCGGAGCTGCCCAGCCGGTCGCGGCGGCGGAGGTGGACGTTGGTGAGTTTGAGCAGGTCGCGGACGCCGGCCACCAGCAGTGCCAGGCCGAGGACGACGGACACGTGTCCAACGACGGAACCAGGTGCAAGGAACGCCAGGGACGCGGTGCCGGCGATGGCTGCAGCGGTGATGGCGAATCCGGCCACGTTGCGCAGGAAGAGCAATGACGCGGCCAGGACCAGCGCGCTGGTGGCCATGGCTGCCGGACCCCAACCGTTGAGCCCACACCATACGAAAGCTGCACCAACCATGGCAGGGACCGGATAGCCCCAAAAACACGACCACGCAGCCGCCAGCCTGCTCCGGCTGTACGTGGTGGTGGTCCCCGAATGGTCAAGCCGGAGCCGGATTCCTGCCAGCCGCTGCCCGGAGGTTACGGCGGCGAACGCGTGGCCCAGTTCGTGCGTGGCGGTGGCGAGGAGCCCAAAGTAGCGCCAGCTGCGGCGTGGGATGGACAGGGCGACGGCGGCTGCCAGGGACAGGAGCATCTCAACCCACGTGACGGTGGGTACGTTTGTTTGGGTGAATGCTGCGCTGAACGCGCTCCACAAGCTGGCGGGGCTGTCCACCGCTGCCTCCTGGCTGCCGGGCCGGCGTGGTGGGTGCCGGCGTCGTACGTGTTGTGCCCAACGCTACGAAGCCGGGCTGGGTGAATGCTTAAAGAAGCCGGACTGGGTGAATGCTTAAAACCGAAAGGCACGCCTGGCGCGGCGTGCCTTTCGGGCAAAGGTCGTGGTTTTGGCCACTGGCGGAAGCGTGTCGCCCTAGCCTTCGCACTCGGTGCAGTAGCTATGGCCGTCTTTCTGCCGGGCGATCTGGGACCGGTGGCGGACCAGGAAGCAGGAGTAGCAGGTGAACTCGTCCTCAGCCTGCGGGATGACCTGGACTACGAGCTCCTCTGCGACGAATTCGCCACCAGGGACCCCGGCGCCGTCCAGCCCGTCAGCTTCGTCCAACTCCTGCACGACGCTGCGGGCATCGGGAGCATTCGCTGACTGGAGCTGCTCGAGTGAGTTGTCCTGCGATTCCTTGACGTCGGAGCGCAGTTCATCGTAATCGGTTGCCACTTTGGGTGCTTCTCTTTTCTTTGATGGGCTGTCGGGTATGAAACGTACAGCATGGAGCCGGTATTCCCCAACAGGAAGCGTAGATCCGCCGCCGATTGGGTAAAGGTTCAAAGGAGCGGCCGCGGGTTTGGAACCGTATCGCGGCGGTATGGGCAGTGGAGGGACGGCCGGTTGCTGTTCCCTCTGCTTGACGGAAGGGGCAGATTTTGGAGCAACTCACCGCAGAGTTCGGCGGTGCGGGACAAGTCGGCGTGGGTGTCGGTCCCGTGCTGGAGAAGTTCGAGGCTGTGTCCAGGATCGTGGTCCTGCGTGGAGGCGGCCTCGGGGACCTGATTTTCGCGATCCCGGCCATGTCGGCACTGAAGGCGGCCTACCCTGCAGCAACCATCACTTTGCTGGGCACGCCCATTCACAAAGCGCTGCTCGCGGCGCTGCAGAGCCCCGTTGACGAAGTGCTGGTCCTGCCCTTCGCCGAGGGAGTCCGGCCCGGCGAAGAAGATCCGGAAGAGCTGGAGCGGTTCTTTGCCCAGATGCGCAGCCGGAACTTCGACCTCGCCGTCCAGGTCCACGGCGGCGGACGGTATTCGAATCCATTCCTGCTGCGCCTGGGGGCGCGCCACACAGTGGGCACCCGGACAGCCGATGCCGCCAGCCTGGAACGCACCATCCCCTACCTCTATTACCAGCACGAACCGCTGCGGGCCTTGGAGGTTGCCGGCTTCGCGGGCGCCTTCCCCGTTGACCTCGAGGCCCGGCTGGCACCCATCGGAGGGGGAGAAGCCCCGGAAGCTGCCGACGGCGACGCCGGCCGGCCGCTGGTGGTGATCCATCCCGGCGCCACCGACCCCCGCCGTCGTTGGCCGGCGGACAAGTTCGCTGAACTTGCTGCCGCCTGCGCGGCTGACGGCTCACGGGTGGTCATTGTTGGGGACAGCAGCGAGCAGGACCTGGCGGAAGGCATCGCAGCGCGGGCGGCGTCAGCAGGCGTCCGCTCCGTGGCCGGGGCACTCGATATGGCAGGACTGGTGGCGCTGCTGGCGGAAGCTGATGTCGTGGTGGCCAACGACAGCGGCCCCCGGCACCTGGCGCAGGCGCTCGGCGTGCCCACGGTGGGGATCTTTTGGGCCGGCAATGTAATCAACGCCGGTGCCCTGGGCCGAAGCCTGCACCGCGTGCACGCCTCCTGGGTGACCACCTGCCCCACCTGCGGCATCGACGTCACCCAGGTCGGCTGGACTGCCCCGCGCTGTGTCCACGACGACTCAGTAGTGGGCGGCATCGGGGTGCCGGAAGTGTACGAGGACGTCCTCAGCCTCACCGCCACCAAGTTCGCCAGGGCGGACGCATGACCGGCGCCGAAGCTGCCCAGCAGTCCGGCGACATGATTCCTGCCGATGGAAAGCCGGAGCTCCTGGTCCTGCGCGCCTTGAAGCTGGGCGACCTGCTGGTCGCCGTGCCGGCCTTGAAGGGAATCCGGCGGGCTTTCCCCGAGCACCGGCTGCGCTATGCGGCCCAAGGCTGGTTGTCCGAAGCTTTGGGGCTGGTGGGCGGCTATGAGCTGCTGCCGACGCACGGTCTGGATGAGCCGCTGGCGATGGAACCGGGTGTGGTGGACGTGGCCATCAATCTACACGGCAGCGGTCCGGAGAGTCAGGGGCGGATCGAGGCGTTAAAGGCACGGCAAACCGTTGGCCACCAAAGCGCGCACCGGGATGGCCCTCCTTGGCGGCCCGAACTGCACGAGCGCGAACGCTGGGTGAGGCTGGTGGAATGGCATGGCATCGAGGCGGATCCGCTGGATGTGCAGCTGAACACGCCGCATGTGCCCAGCCCTGTCCCTGGCGCCACCGTCCTGCATGTGGGGGCTGCATACGGCAGCAGGCTGTGGCCGGCGGAGCGCTTTGCGGCGGTGGCCGCGGCGCTCGCAGAAGCCGGGCACCAGGTGGTGTTCACCGGCGGGACATCGGAACGGGAACGGGCAGAGGAAGTTTGCCGCCTCGCAGGACTCCCGGGCACCGCCGTCCTTGCCGGGGTGCTGGGCCTTGGCGAGTTCGCCGCCACGATCGCCTCCGCACGCCTGGTGGTCTCGGCCGACACCGGGGCGGCACATCTGGCATCCGCGTACGGAACACCCTCGGTGGTGCTGTTCGGTCCGGCCCCGCCGGAAATCTGGGGGCCTCCTCCGGGACCGCATGTGGTCCTTACCCGCGCCGAACTCCGGCGCGGCGACACGTTCGCAGCCCAGCCCGATCCTGCCCTGCTCGCCGTCCAGGTGCCCGATGTCATGGCTGCCATAAGGGGGCTGGGGCTTCTCTAAACGCTGTGGGTTTGCGGGCTGTTGATGTGGGTCCGCAGGGGTTGGAGTCCCGCCCCTGCGGCCTAAAATTGGTGCATGAGCACTGAGCTGGAAATCGCCTTGGTGTTGGGGACGGCGTTCTTGTGGATTACCGTGACGCTGACTATCTTGTCTGCCATTGACCGCCCCGAAAGGAAGGCGCGGCGGCAGGAACGGCGCGATATCCGGACGGAGAAGCGGCGGATCGAGTACCGTCCGGTCGCTGCCGCTTCCCACCCCCAGGGGCGCAACCGGCACCCCCGGAGCCGCAGGTTGCACCCGCACTGACGACGGCGTGACTACCGCGGGTGCATCGGCGTGGAGCACCCGGGTGGCACGGCCGCGCCCGGGCCGGCGCCCGCCGTCGGACGCTTTGCTGCGTTGGGCTGCTGAAGGAGCGACGGCCACTGTTGGGCACTTCCCTTGCCTGCCGCATTTTTTCGCGTCAAGTCTTGACGGCCTTCCCTGAAACGCTGACACTTTCCCGATGGGAGTAAGCGAAGAGTTGCGGGCGCTGGGCGACGTGGTGGACAGGCTTGCGGTGAAGTTTCCCGCCCTGCCCCGGGAACACATCGAGGACGTGGTCCAGCAGGAGCACAGCCTGTTGGACACCGGCAGGGTCCGCGCGTTCATACCTGTCCTGGTTGAACACGCCGCCCGGGACCGCCTCTCGCGCTGACACCGGCGCCGGGGATTAAGGTGCAGGTGCGACGTCGATGAGCACCTTCCCGATTGCGCCCTGTTCCACAGCATCATGCGCTGCGGGCGTCTGCTCAAGGGTGAAGCGCGTCAGGGGCAGCCCGTGGGCGTCGCCGACCCGTAGCGCGCCCGCCGCCAGGGCCTCGGCGACAGCGGCTACAGCATGCTGTTTCTGCCCTTCCGTGACCGTGTAGGTGAGGATGAACTGGTAGCGGACGTTCTTGGTCATGCTTTCGCGGATGGGAACATTGAGCGATTCTCCGGGGTTGGCTGCGTATATCGAGATGGTGCCGCCGGGTTTGAGGACCTGCAGGTCTGCCTCGATGTTCGCGGGAGCGTTGACGTCCACGATGATGTCCACACCGTCCGGGGCTGCCGCCTTGACGGCCTGGACCACGTCCTCCGTCCGGTAGTTGATGACCGTACCCGCGCCGGCACGGCGGGCAAGTTCAGCCTTCCGGTCTCCGCTGACGGTGGTGATGACGGCAGCCCCGGCCCACCGTGCGAGTTGGATGGCCGCGTGCCCCACTGCCCCTGCACCTCCGGTGACCAACACGCTGCGGCCTGCCAGGGAGCCGGGGGAGAGTCTGTCCGGTCCGTCTTCGTTCGACGCCAGGGCGCGGTGCGCTGTCAGGGCAGGTATGCCCAACGAGGCACCGGTGTCGAAGGATTCGGAGTCTGGTAGTGCCACCACCTTGTGGGCGGGCACCACGACGTATTCCTGTGCCGTACCTTCATTGCCGGCCCATGCGACGTCCCAGAGCCACACACGGTCCCCCACGTTGAAACCGGCTACCCCGGACCCCACTTGGTCGACAACGCCGGCTCCGTCCTGGTTGGGAACTTTGGGCGCGGGAAGCTTGTTGCTTCCACTGACGGACCGTGACTTCCAGTCGGTGGGGTTCACCCCCGAGACCACCAGGCGGACCCGCACTTCGCCCGCACCCGGATCAGTTAGCGCTTTGTCCTGCAGCTTCAGTACGGATGACGGACCTGTTGCTTCGTACACGATTGCTTTCACGTTTTCTCCCACGTCCGGTTGCAAAATTCCTACGGGTTCCAAGCTACCGCCGCTGGTCAGGGGTTGCGGGCGGCATCGGGGTCAGTGGGTGCCTCCGCGCGGCGTTTCTGGATAAGCTCCTTTGTCCGCACCAGGCGCAGGAGGGTTACCAGGACGATGCCGCCGAGCACGTTGAACAGCAACGTGTAGCCGAACCAGCCCATCCACTGCATGTAGCTGATGTCCGCGCCCGAGTGGATCGCAGCGAAGATCAGCAGGGAGTCGAGGATTGAATGGAAGAGCGGCAGAGCAGCCAGCAGGAACCCGCCGATAACGGTGGCCACAATGCGCGCTACATCGTTGTCCGTGCCCTGCTGCATCCTGCTCATGAGGGTGATGGTGCTTCCACCCAGGACTGCCAAGGCAATGGACTGCAATGAGAACGGGGCATCAACGAAATGGTGGGCGCTCTCGCTGACCACCGTTGACCACTCGGGGAATGCCACCATGACGATCCAGACGAAGATCCATCCGCCCACGAGGTTGGAAATGAGCGTTCCTCCCCACAGTTTTGCCAGTTGGGTATAGCTCGCTTCCTTTGCAGCGACGGCCGCAACAGGCATTAAGAAGTTCTCCGTGAACAGCTCACTGTGCGCCAGCAGGAGGGCGATGAGCCCCATGCTGAAAGCCACGCCCGCGAGCAGATGGTTTCCCGTTTCATGGAGCACCGCCAGGTAGGCCATGATGCCGAGGCCCACTTCAAAGCCACCAAACACGCCGGTCACAAGGATGTTCCGCATCGTGCGGTGCAGCCGCTCAGCCCCCTGGCCCACCGTCCGTTCGAACGACTCCTGAAGGTCGTGCTCAAGTGGGGCGTCGGACTCCCCGAGTTCCCGCCGTCGTTCTTCGCTCATGTGCCTCTCCACCGCCGGATAGCCTGGACTGCTATCTGGTAAGTACCCGCAGGAGCCCGCCCCACCCATTCGGGTGCCGGAAATCAGTAGGAGGCGACGGCGGGGCAGGCCCAGGCGGGAAGAGGCCTGGGAGTTAACGTCCCCGGTTTGGCGGCGCGCCCGCTGCTGCCTGCTTCCCGCCTCTAGCGTCCCAGCATCCAGGAACCGTCAGTGTCCTGGCCGGAAGGTCTGTGCCGAATCTTACGGACCAGGATGACCAGGGGCAGCAACAGCAATTGAAGGACACCGGCCGCGACCAACAGGGCTACAACCAGGGCGATGACCGGGAGATAGAGGAGAAATACGCCTGCCAGGGTTGCGAGGTACCCTGCGATGAACCCGAGTATGGTCCCGGCATCCATGTGTGCTCCCTGAAAACCATCCCGAACCGGGGGACGCAATAAGTGAAAAGCCCACTGCACGACTTAAGGATGATCCAAGATCCATGCAGTTCCAGTGTCAAGAGCATAGGAACGCCTCGCGGGCAAGGTTGGGGGAATTCAGCAAGGTTAGGGGAGCACCGGTGGCTGCCATGCTTGTTCCCGGTCATGACAAAAGGGCGCACCCCGTTCGCTGGGTGCGCCCTTTCATATAGTTGCTTGTTAGTCCTTGAAAGCGTCCTTGACCTTTTCGCCGGCCTGCTTCAGGCCGCCCTTTGCCTGGTCCGCCTGGCCTTCGGCCCGCAGGCTCTCATCGCCAGTGGCGTTACCCGCCGCTTCCTTGCCCTTACCGCCGGCCTTTTCGGCAGCGTTCTCAATCTTGTCGCCCAGTCCCATGGTGTTACCTCCTGTGGTTGGCAGCCGTTCGCATTCGGCTGCAAACATCATAAGCATGCTTAGGATCTATTTTTCAAGTCCACGGGGGTTACCGGGTTAGAAACGGGTGGTGCCACGGAGGCCGCGGGGGCGGCCATCCGGGTCGACGATGAGCTGGTAGACCGGGTCGGCCCAAAGGCGTTGGAGGGGCGTAACGGGTTCCGGGACATGGCGGCGCACCTGCCCGGCGGGCCGTGGAGTGCGGCGGCCGGTGTTGTGCCAGCGGTCCAGGGTATCGGCCGTGTGGTTCCATAACTGCAATGACCCCTCGATACGGAGCTGGGGGTCGTCTTCGTCCAGGCCGAGGTGTTCGGCCCACAGCTGCTGCCGCAGCTCCGTGGCGAGCGGACGGGACTCCCGGGCACGTGTTCCGGCGTCCTGCTGGCCTTCGGCCGACGTGTCCATGACGGCACAGGTAAGCTCGCTGTCGGTGGTCCAGGACCGGCGGTTGAAGTTGTCGGATCCGCACGTGAACCAGGTGTCGTCGATAATGCAGATCTTGGCATGCACGTAGATCGGTGTCCCCTCGGTGTTCTCCAGGTCAAACACCCCCACCCGGTCCGGTGCGGCCTTGCGGAGCATGCTTATGGCGCGCAATTGCCCCAAGCGCCTGGGCGGGCCGCCCAGGAAGCCGTCGGAGTCCGGGTACCTGGGCACCACGATGATTACGTTCAGTTCCTGGTTGCGCTCCAGTGCCGCTGCTATTCCGCTTGCCACCTCCCGGGACCACAGATACTGGTCCTCGATGTAAATGAGGGAACGGGCCTGGCCGAACGCTTTTGCATAGCCCCGCGCGATGCTGCGCTCGCCGTCCGGTGCGAACGGGAAGGGCGGGTGCTTCAGGCCATAGGTGCGCAGCAGCTGGACGGCATGCGGGCCGGCCGGGGGCGGGGGAGGAGCGGCCTCCGGGAGTGGTTTGGGGTGCCGCGGCATCCGGGCCAGGCGCTGTAACAGCATGCGGTACGGCGTATGCCGGTCAAGCGGGTGGGGGTCGTTCCACCGTTCAGCAAATACAGCCAGCACGTCGGCGACTACGGGGCCCCGCAGTTCGAGGGCGGCGTCATGCCACGGGGGCCTCTGGCCGTACTTCGAATCCATCTTCACCGCTTGCGGATCCCCGGCATGGCCGGAGTCGTCCCGGCGGCTGTGCGAAAGGTCGATTCCTCCCACGAAGGCGACGTCACAGGAGGGGTCGTCCCGATGACGGATGACCACCAGTTTCTGGTGGTGCGAGCCGAACAGGCGCACGCGCTGATCCAACAGGGCCTCCCCGCCGGCGTCGTTGATCTGCCGGCTGAGGAGTTCGTTTGAGCGGCCGCTGATGGGTGCAGATATGCGCTCGCCGTGGGATCTCCAGACGAGGCCCCGCACTTCCACTCCGGACCTGGCCAGCCCGGCCAGCAAACCGCCGATCGTGGTCCCGTCCGCTGCGATCTGCTCGTCGGCGTCGCCGCGCCAGTCGGTGAACCACACCCTGTCACCCGCTTGGAGGCCTCGCAGCTCATCCTGCAGCCTGGCGAAGTAGGCCGCTCCGTGCACCAGGGGGCGGACCAGGTTGCCTTCTGACCATGCCGGGGTTCCTGCACCGCCCGCCTGGATATCAGAGGCAGGGTTGCCCCGCTCGATCCAATTCAGAAACCACTTGCCAACCGTGCTGTCCACTCGGTGCTCCCTTCGGGGCCCGGGGGACCGGGCGACTGGGTTCCCAAACTAGCCTACGGACCTGAGCAACTGCTGTCCGCGGAAGGAGCAGCCGTAAATCCAGGAGGAGCCGCCGCCGCAGGAGCGGCGGAATAGGCTTGGCCATAGCCATTTCCCTTGCTACGAAGATTGGAGCACAACACCATGTCACTGAAGGACAAGCTGAAGGGCGACGTCATCGTCCATATGAAAGCCGGCAACAAGGTGGCCCTGACCACGGTCCGGAACGTCCTGGGCGAGATCGAAACGCGGGAAAAGTCCGGAAAGACCCCCATCGAGCTGGATAACCTCCAGGTCACCGCGCTGCTGCAAAAGGAGGCTGCCAAGCGCCGGGACACCGCTGCCACCTATTCCGCCGCGGGCCACGCCGACCGGGCGGACGCGGAGATCGCCGAGGCCGAGGTCATCGAGACCTACCTGCCCAAGGCCTTGAGCCGTGAGGAAGCCGAAGCCATCGTCGACGAGGTCATCGGCAGCCTGGAAGCGGACGGCGCCGAGCTGACGATGCGGTCCATGGGGTCCATCATGAAATCCGTTACCCCGAAGATCGGCGGACGCTTCGACGGCAAGGCCGTCAGCGAGATCGTACGGGCCCGGCTGGCCTGACCCCTACCCTGGTGCATTGGGGGGTTTGACCGAAATGCATTGGGGGATGATGAGGGGTCCCGCGGGCGGGGCGATGTTAGTAGGCTCGCTGGTGGAACTGGGAGGCCCAGAGGAGTGGATATGCGCACTAAGACTGGTATGACAAAAGCCCGGATCGGCAACAGGGCCTTGGGTCTGTTGATGGCCACCACACTTGTTGCCTCTGCCACGGCAGCAACGGCCAGCGCTGCAAACAATCCAGCGGCGCCCCCTGGTCCTTCCGCCCCGGGGAGTTCTGCAGGCGCGCCGCTGCCCACTGATCAGTTCATCGTCAAATTCAAGCCCTCAGCAGCGGGCAGCGCCGCAGAACGGGGCAAGACCTATGCGAAAGCTGCCGGCGATACCTCCATCGACGTCAGGGAGGTCAAGACCACGGCCAGTGACGCAAAGGTGGTGAAAGCAAGCCGCCGGCTCAATGCTGCCGAATCCCAGCGGATGCTGGAGAGCATTGCCGCAGGTGGGAACGTCGCCTCCGTGGAGCCTGACATCCTCATGTACCCGTCGGCCACACCGAATGACCCCTACTACTCCCAGGAGTGGGCTCTGTCCGATCCCAACGTCGGCATCCGGGTCCCCTCTGTCTGGGACAGAACTACGGGTACGGGACAGATCGTCGCCGTGATTGATACCGGCATCACGGCGCACAGCGACCTTAAGGCCAACGTCATGGCCGGCTACGACATGATTGCGGATCCAGCTACTTCAGGGGACGGCGACGGCAGGGATCCCGACCCCTCCGACCCGGGCGATTTCCGGACCGCAGGCGCTTGCGGTTCAGGGTCGTCCGCCAACTCATCCTGGCACGGAACCCATGTTGCCGGGATTATCGCCGCCGTCGCCAATAACGCCGAGGGAGTCAGCGGCGCAGCTCCCGGCGTGAAGATCGAGCCGGTCCGCGCACTCGGTTCCTGTGGCGGTTACCTCTCTGATGTCTCCGACGGCATTACCTGGGCCTCCGGGGGAACTGTCACCGGCGTACCCGACAACCCCAATCCGGCGAAAACCATCAACCTCAGTGTGGGTGGAACTGCCGCGTGCCCTGCCACGATGCAGGCTGCCATTGATGGCGCCGTGAACCGGGGCTCCACGGTTTTCGTGGCTGCAGGCAACGAGAACCAGGCAGCGTCGAACGACGCGCCGGCGAACTGCAACAATGTCATCGCCATCGGCGCCACCAACAAGTCCGGTTCCAAGGCGTCGTACTCGAACTTCGGTCCCGCGGTTGACGTCATGGCCCCGGGAGGCGACACCGATGCGGGGATCCTCTCCACATTGAATGCCGGAACAACCAGCCCGGGCGCCGAGACCTATGGGTACATGATGGGAACGTCAATGGCCACGCCCATGGCGGCCTCTGTTGGCGCCCTGATGAAAGCCGCCGACCCCTCACTGGTCCCATCCCAAATCGAAGCGAAGCTCAAGGCCACCGCGCGTCCCCTCCCGGGAACCTGCTCCGGAGGATGCGGTGCCGGCCTTATCGACGCTTCGGCCGCCGTCGCCGTTCCGGCCCCGCAGACCCCGATAGCTGCCAAGGCAGCGTCCCTGAACGGCGCTCTCGGAGCGGCCACCACAGGTGAGGTTTACGGCCTCAAGGACAACGGGGGATACCAGTGTTTCGAGCAGGGATGCATCCTCTACTCGCCTGCATCCGGAGCGCATGTCTCCAAGGGCGCGATCCGGGGACTCTGGGCGGCCACGGGCTTTGAGAACGGCCGCCTGGGATACCCGGTGACGGATGAGGTCTCCGGGCTCCGCGACGGGGGCGTCTACCAGAACTATCAGGGCGGGGCCATCATCTGGTCCC
>Ga0308160_10003352_pt1 | contig 18141 bp, 28 predicted proteins | sample PhyFR1_FD_201036 | JGI IMG/M metagenome (GOLD analysis project Ga0308160, IMG submission 201036) | Phyllosphere microbial communities from UC Gill Tract Community Farm, Albany, California, United States - DLSLF.R1 | ecosystem: Host-associated > Plants > Phyllosphere > Unclassified | place: USA...
GATCTTCGATCGCTTGGTCAAGGCGGTAGATAGGGTTTGGACTGTCACTGGGAGTGTCATCTCCCTGGCCCCAAGCCTGTCTTCCGATGCCAGTAAGCCCGATCACGAAATTGCAAGAGCGTACGATGTACTAGGTGCTGGTGACGAGGAAGATGGCGATGAAGCCATGGACCATACCAATCTCCTGTCTGGATGCTGGCGAGCGACGAAGGAAGCAGCGTGAGTCCTCCCTTCCCTTGCAAGTAACCGCTCATCCGTAGAGAATTGCTTGCCACGTTATTTCGACTTCCGCTCGCGCAGGCCGGAAATCAGCAAACCATGTGGACGTCTGAGCAAGTCAATCTCGCGGGCAAGCGCTTCTTATCGTGGATGCACGAGATCCGTCACCGCGGGACCTTCTCTAAAGTTGCATTGGCTTTCACCGAATTAGTTGACGCCGTCAAAGGCGTCGACGCGCTGAAGCCGCTCTGTCATTCATGGCTTGAAGTAAGCGAATCAATCTCGCTGTAACATTGCTGATAATGAGCACGAGCTCGACATCATCACCACCGATTCTCTATCTACAACCCGTCGATCAGCCGCTTTGCCGTATTCAGTCTTAGCAATAGTGTCGGCTGATCAGGTGCTTCTGGACGACGCCTTTGAGAGTTTGAACGAGCTCGCGAAAGTAAAAAATGCCCGGTCGAGCGATATCACCAAGGTTCACGCATTCAATATCCTCAAGATTGTGCTCCTCGATTCCAAGCAAGCCAAACTTCTTGATCGATACTTCGAGCGCGCGGTAATGACTGCTTTGCATGCTTTCGCGTCTCCTAAGTAGGTTGCTGCCGTGCCAGCTGGGCTGAGCGCTGATTAAAGCTGGAATGTCCGCAATGTGGGGCTGATCTTGTTTTCGACAATCGTTCATCGCTCCCTCGCACCTGGTCGAGGCACTCAGGACTACTATGCTTCAAAGTCGGCCTTGGCTAGTCGGCAAACGCTCGCCAATTGGCACAATAGATTTCCTAGCGTGATTCCTTACATCACCCAGATTAACTCCGAACTATCCGTGTCCTCGGCCTCGAACTCGAACTCGCTCAATGCTCATTCCCCCCTCTTCCCAAATCTGATCATCGTCCGCAGTCTACGTTGGTCGGCTGCTGGAGCTGAGCTTGCGGGCAAGCTTGTCAGCGCCATCAAGCCGTTGCTGCGCAGCAAAGAGTGGCAGGTCAGACGGGTGGCAGCTCAAGCTTTGTCGTCGCTCATCTCCCCGGAGAGCGCACCGGAAATTGTGCTCGAATCGATAAGCGCTTCGCCCGCTGGGAACAACGAAAGACACGGTCTCTTGCTGCTGTCCAGACATCTGGTTCTTGATGTGGTGGACTGGACATCGGGCGAAGAGGCAAGGCGGGCAAAAACGGAACATGCGCTACGAGAACTGCTGTTGTCCAGCGAGAGCGATACCCCGCTCGTCGCTCAAGCTAAGATTGATCTGGTAACAGCATACATCGGAGCGGCTCCGGCCGCCTCCAACGAGACGATCAGCGCTTTGTTGGTGTGCGCAAACAGGGCACTGAGCTCGAAATCGTCACAGCCCGGCCACAGCCTACTGATCGCCTCAGCGAGCAGCGCCGTACTACAATACGACCAGGAAGAACAGACCTTGGCGCGACTCTTGAGCAACAATGACGAAGACGTCCACCTTCCGGCCCTGGCGAACGCCGCAGCTCTCATAAGGAGAGGTGAGGTCTCGCAGTCCACGGTAGATGGAATCATCGGGATTGTCCTCAAGGCAAACGCGATGGCGGCGCAGATTGCGGCGTTCGAAGCTCTTTGTGACGTTCCAATCACATCGTCCACTCTCTTACAATGTGCACCAGGCATCTCGCAGAAGATCATGGCTAGGGCGAAGGACCTGGCCCTAGGATCAAAGTGTGTACCGTTGCAAGAAGCTGCTCTTGCGCTGTACGGATTTTCTCTGGCTTGGGTAAGTCGATCCATCTGAGACAGCGCTCAGTATAGTATACACAGGTCAGCGCCTCCCAGATCGAGCGTGAAAACGGGTTCGATGATCTCGCCAAATTGATTGATCGACATTCCGAAGTCAACGCATCCCAGCCCTCAAGAAACGCTGCCTTGCTATCACTGCGACCTTTTGCGACGATGATCTATACACGGCATGCTTCGCAGCTTGATACCAAGGCGAATGACGAAGCTATCATAACCGAACTGCACCACTTGCTGCTGCGACTTCTACAGGACGACGACGAATCGATTCGAACAGGAGCGGCGGAAATCATTCGTACGGGATTAGGTTTGAAACGATCGATCTGCCAGAAACGAGCGATGGAGCTTGAATTCGAGCACATCGGGTTTCGGGCGACCTCGTCTGACAGCGAAGAGACTTGGTCAAATCTGTTACAACGGCCATTGGGTGATGACCCGGACTTTAGTACGTTCTCCGGGCATGACGTGCAAGACCGATCGCTCATACACAGCGTCGGAACTTCGAAGGCTGAAGACCAAGACCGGAACCACTGATGTCTTGTTCGAAGTCGAGCCGCCGAATCTCTTCCGTAATCCCATCGTCGAAATGACGTTGGCCGCAGACACCGTGAAACGAATCATGAAACAGGCACAAGGCGAGGAACGTTGGTCTGGGCTCGAAAAGATGGTGCGCGAGAAGATGACGAGAGCGGAGGAGGTGCTGAAGTCTTCCGAGGGGATTAAGTTTTCCGAAAGGGTCAGTCCGATCGACGAAAAGTATGACTTGAGGAGAAAGATGAAGATGAGGCTGGTGATATGGAGGGGTTTGGTCGAAGCGGAAGGAAGTTGAGGGCTGCAGAGGCGGGCAGGAAGGGAGGGACAAAGGAGAGGGATGAAGGCGAAGGACAGGTCGAGGGACGTGCGATCAAAGTATGAGGCCGCCCGGACCCCGCATCAACCTCAAACATCGATCATCAAACAACTCCTCTCACTTCACCTTCCATCGTCGTTTCACTTAGTTCTGTCGTCCTTCTCCCATGGACCCCCGGCGGACTGGACGATATCGTCATCGCCTCCGCGCTTCGACATTGACATTGCCGACATCGCCTGTCTGACTGGGTCCTATAAGGACTTCAGTGGTCTATCATGCATCATCAATCTTTCCCTATATTCAATTCTACCATTATGACCGGATCTGCCCTTCTAGATCAACAGACATATCTGCAGCAAAGGCAACATTGGCTGCAAGGCGAATGGTCCGGTGCGATGGCGAGACCGGCACAGGCTGAAGACCGATACATCACGGAGCAGAGTCTGCCTTATCGCGAGACACCGAGAGCCTTTCAGACCAGTTATATGCCGCCAACGCCGCAGCAAGACTATTCGTCGTTGCAATATACGACCAGCACGCCTTGGATGCCGTTCTATCCGACATGGGAGCCGACGTACGATGTCCAGCCGCTGCCCGATCAGCTGGCGGATTTGCAAGTGGACGAGCTGCAACTTCGTGACTACAGCTACGACAATCAGGCGGATATGAGCGGACCTTCGAAACGAAAAGATGCGGGGTTGTACATCTCGGTGGAGGAGAGGGGTAGGGACGTCGATGGAGGACCAAAGACTGCCGGGACTCGACTAGCGGAGGAGTACTTGAATTTCCCCGTCACGGCGATATCGCCTGATACGACTTTTGGAGCACTAGACCCCGAAGCGGGCAACGAAGGAGAAAGCGCCGACGAACAGCCATCAGAAGGGACCGACAGTGTCGACATGCCGATAGCGAGGAGTATCTCCCCCAAATTCAGCGTAGAACGGGACCCTCCAGTCGCCATCGCCCTTGCAGTGGCCTCTCCGCCAGGCAGGGAAGACGTCCCATCTTTGCGAGTGGTACCAACAGTCTCACGGCAAATCCGGTCGCCAGAGGAATTACGAGCAGCGGTGTTCGACGTTTCCCGGCGATTCTACACAGATATGCTGGAGACACTGGTGAGTCTTACGATGCAGACCGCTCGACTGTCGAGATGTGTGAGTATACGTACCGATGCTGAGCCCAGACTAATACCTCTCCCGAAGTTTTTAGCGGGGTCGCAGATGATCGCGACATCAACGAGATCTTGAGGCTTGCGGACGAGGTCCGGAATTTACACTTGACGATGTTGGACTCGCCTCGGCGGCATGCTCCCCCGTCACACACAGACCAGCCAACGTCGTACGGCCCGCCTCCCATCCCGTCTTTTCCTCCTACTGAGGAGCTTCCCAGTTCCAAGCTGTCTGCTTCGGTTGATGGTGCCAAAGCCGTCCAATCTCAAGCCGGGATGTCGACAGGCGATCTGCCGACCCCGAAGTACATGCTCGGCCCGTGGCACCCCTCCGAGGTCGCTCAGCTTCGAACGACCATCGATCGTGCTCGGGCGATCTTCGACGCGAAATTCTTGATAAAGAAGAAGAGGAGTCAAGATGAGGCCGACGACGGTGTCGACTGGGATTGGGTGGTCAAGCAGATGGGGTGTTCGCGGTCAAGACACCAGATCTTGTGTAAGGCTGTGGAACTTGGGCTAAAGTGTGAGCTATATCTGCGCACGACAGGATGCGAAGAGATTCTGATGCCAGCGCCATGGGTCCGGAGAGGTGTCAAGGGGAAACGAAGAAAGGCATCGCAGGCGCAGGAATCTTGACTTTTCTGCTTCCTTGCTGTGCGTCTACCTGCCGGGGAGAAGAGCCCTTATAGGAACGTGCTGTATCATCCGCCATATAACCGTTATCTTGCAGTATACGTGTATGTGATAGCTTTCACAACGGTGCACACTGCTCTGACCGTATTCGGGCGGAAGACCGAGAATCCCCTCGGTCAAGATTCAGCCGTGCCTGGCGCAATATTTTGCCGGACCAGCATCATACCCAGCACTTTCCAACCTTCCACTTCACTCCTCATTACAACACAAACATGTCCTACAGAATTCCCAACATCACCGACGCTGAGCTTGGTCTTTCCGAATCCGACTCCGGAACCGACTCCGACGACAACGTCTCCGACTGGGCGTCTGATTTCGGAGATGCGTTGAAGACAAAGTCGCTTTTCGAGGAGACTGTCTTTGACCGGCCAGAAGAGGCTATTGCGCACGACAAGAAGACGCACGGGGTCGATATCAAAGAGGTCAAGGAGAAGCTTGGGCTGGATGTTTACGGTCTCATGAGACTTGTGAACGTCGTGCGAAAAGAGGTGAGTGGTTTGTCCAGCTTAGGACACCGTCTCGGACCGTGGGGTATCGTCATTCCAGCAAGGTCAACGAGCCATAGACGGTTCAAGTAGCTTCGGACAGGTACTGATAGCCAGAAATTGAGCGCGAAGGACGTTCTCGCGATGACGAAGAACGACAAGCGGTTGGCGGACGATACCTACCTGCAGCCTATCATCGTCGATGATCCCCTTTTGCGTGAGTGAATCTCTGTTCTGGTCGATACCCTACTGTAGCATCCAAATTGCCCTCAATGGTTGCGGCTTTCTGACGCACAGAACTCGACTTCGACGAGTCGTGGTCCGACGATGAATCTCCAGCTTCTGCTCCACCATCATCAAAGACCCCTGTAGCTGCGGGGGAGAGTGATCAGATCAAAGCATTGCAGGAAGAGCTGGCGAAGGCACGATCCGACTTGGCATCGATGCGCAACTTGATTCAGGACACTATGCAGGATCAAGAGGATGCCGAAGGTATCGTCTCGGGACCTAGCAAGGGCAAGGGGAAGGGCAAAGTCCCAGCGGGACGAGACGACGATACGCACTACTTCGACTCTTACGCTGAGAACGGTACGTGGGCGTGTGCAATTCGATATGAGAGGGTGTCCCTCACCCGCGAACCCAAATGGACATGAGGGAAGGGGCGTACTTGTGCTAATCAACAGACATCCACGAGATCATGCTGAAAGACACGACACGGACAATCTCCTACGCCAAATTCATCCTCTCCAACCCGCAGATCTTCAAGGGCGCGACGGTGTTGGATGTGGGATGTGGAACTGGTATTCTCTCAAGTTGGTCTTTCTGTCATCTACTGTGGCAGGGCTAATATAAGTGTTCGCAGCGAGGGCCGGAGCAAAGCAAGTCTTCGCGATCGAGGCTTCTGGCTTGGCAAGCAAGGCCCGGGAGAACATCAAGAAGAACAGTCTGGAGAATGTCATCACGTACGTGCATTTCGGCGTCATATAATGCTCGCCAGAGATAGCTGACGAAAAGCGTCATCCAAGGGAAGGTCGAAGATATCCAACTGCCGGTCAAGGAGGTTGATGTCATCATCAGCGAGTGGATGGTGCGTATATGCCCAAACGCAGGAGTTGACCTAGCTCATCTCAGGGATACATGCTGTTATATGAATCCATGCTCGACTCGGTGCTAGATGCCCGCGATCGCTTCTTGGCCCCGAACGGTATCATGGCGCCATCGCAGACTCGCCTGGTCATCTCCGGTATCACTGGCGACCGTGTGTTCAAGGAGCGTGTCGAGTTCTGGAAGGGAGTGTATGGTGAGTCGCAAGTCAGCTCGACGCTGACGCCAGGTTTCGACATGACCACGATGGATTCCGTTTACTTCAACGAGGGCATGGTCGAGTACGTCGACGAGAAGGAGATCGTCACGAGCGAATTTGTCGTCAGGGTAGGCTTCTGTCACTTGTCATTGACTTCGCTGACAGCCAGGATGTCAACACACGAGTCGCCACGCCCAAATCGCTCGACTTCCACTCCAACTTCGAGCTAACCGCTAAGAGCGATACGACGATCCGCGCGTTCCTGACGCACTTTGACACCTTTTTCTCACCCGAATCCGGGCCCGAAGCTTCTCAGATGTCGCTCGACACTGATGTGGACATCGTCAAGTACGGGATGACCGAATACGACCAGGAAGTCGAAGCGGGAAAATCGACGTCTGGTACGCCGATCAGTTTTACGACTGGTCCGCGAGGCACGGAAACCCATTGGCGTCAAGTGGTGTTCTTGCTGCGGGAATCCATTACGATCCGAAGTGGTAAGTTTCCAGCTGACCTACGCCAGGAACGCAGACGTCTGGAGGACGTGTTTTATTGCCCGTGCTGACGTGTTAGGTGAGACCATCCAGGGGCGATTCCTGTGCCAAAAGTCGAAAACCAATTCTCGGGAGCTAGACGTCGAGTTGCATTATGAAAGCAAGTCGGGGGCGCAGGAGAGGGTCGTGGCTACGTACAAGGTGTGCTAGGGGGGGTCTAATAGTCAATGTGTACAAGCGATGACCGCGTGGGAGGAGTGGTAGTCGGATGCATTTAGTCAGCCGATGGTCCCGGGTTGTGCCCCTGACGGATGCAGACTTAATCGGAACGTCGCTCACAATTTCATGGTTCATCCTTCTCTATCTCCCTTCTCACCCGTACCGCCTTCAACAAGCATTTCAACCGCGTCATGGCACCCAGTCCAGATTGATCATACACCATATCATAATCTCTGAAGCAGGTCTTCATGCAGTAGTCTAGTCTCAAGTCGTACTCTTCATCCTTCCCAGGCGTCTATTCTCCTTCCCTCCCCTCGTCATGGCTGTCGGCACACACGAGTACGTTCTTTGACTTTTGCCTTGGCCACCCAGCTCACAGCCAGCGACTTCATGCTCAAGGTCCGACAACAGCCAGAGAGGGCTCGGCTTTGTTCGTTCAAGGAAGAGAATGATACCAGTACGTTACCGGACCGGAAATAGAACCCTTTGTGTATATCCCTTGTAGTCGGCTGACGTCTTTACAGTCGACAGAAGACCGGTGGACCCTCCTCCCGTTGTTCAGCTGCTGTGCCCAAGGTCCGACCATGCGTGAGTAGTACCGCATTGACCTCGTCATAGTGCGCTGACAAACCTGCAGCGATTTCCTCGAATCAACAAGTTACTTCATCCGAGCGAGCATCGTCCATTCCCAACCGGCCATATCGCCCATCACCGGCGAGGACGAATACCACACTGTCAAGACTCCTACCGGGGCAGACGCTACGGCTGGCGAAGTGATACAAACACCGGAACGGTTAAAAGCGCTGGACGGACACTATGGCGCACTAGTCATCTTCGCAAAACTCAGCGTGCGGGTCCCAGGAGTCTTCCGCCTCAAGTTCACGCTGTACGAAACGACAGAGTGCGTACATTCTACACCCTTCTATGCTCGTTCCATGGTCGAAAGTGGGCGTCCGACGGCGAAGTGGAGCAAGCGATGGAGCGTCGATGCTGACCCCAGGGGTGCCATCGTAGAGATTGTTTCGGCAATATCCAACACTTTCGAGGTCTTTTCGCCAAAACTGTTCAAAGGGATGAAAGAGAGCACAGCTCTGACGAGGCATCTTGCATCGCAAGGCCTGAAAGTCAAGCTGAGGACCGATACGACAGTTGGCCGACAGTGAGTTGGCTCGAGTTGGCTCACTGACCAGCCGGCATGCTGACGCTTAGTAGAGGCGACGCTCGGAGAAAGCTCGCCCGGACGCCCATTCATTCCGCGCCGGTCTCCCCATCTCCCCCGCCGTCGCATCCCATCCCGCTTCCCACCCATCATTCTTCCTACAACATGCCGCCCGTCCATGGAGGAGCGATGGCGGGGCCTCCACATATGCTACCCCACCCATCTTCCCATGCTTCATCCCACGCCCCAAGCATGTATCCGCCAGCACATCCCTCGCAACACGGCAGCTCAAGCTTTCGATCTGCTCCGCCTGCGCATCCTGGACCGCCTCGCGGGCTGGTATGGTTGCCGTCTATGAACCAGCAATATCCAGACTCGAGCTATCTCTACCCCGAGTCGTCCAGCTCTCGCAACCACTCGCCCTTGACGCAATCTCCACATCGATACAAATCGGGGGACGACGGTTTATCGCCTACCTTGCGGGACATTTCCATGCGTTTCGACTACACTCGTGAGTTGCAGCGCTGCTTCGTGGTCACGTGCTGATTTCAATAGCCACCCCACCCTCATCTGATCTGTCCGCCTTTTCGCTTTCCCACGATTCCAGACGCTCAGACTCGAATTCGATCTCGCAAAACTCACATAGCTCGGCTTCCAATTCGTCCAGCCAGCTCCCATCCGGCTCCCGTCCGTTCTCGCCTTTCTCCTTGTCGGGATCCACAATCTCCTCTTCTCAAACCGGAGCCTCTGCAAGATCCGACTCAACCGGTATGCACGGCAGACATCTCCCTGCTCTTCTTGGTGGAGGTGGGCTGAACCTTGGACCAGGCGACGATGGCATGCCTGTTTTGCCGGCTTTCCTTCGGCCTGCATCTGCTTCAGGTGCAGGCCCACTTCTTCCTCCTCCGACACCCAGTTTTTTGACTCCAGGACCAGTCCCCATCACAACATCTCCCACACCTATGCTGCCTCCTATCAGGCATACCTCTCCTTCGTCAGGCGATCTCAAGCGACATTGAGATATTTCAATCACGATTGCCCTCGTTGCGACATGCCTCCTCCCGGAAGAAATTCAGTGATCACCCGCCTACAATTAATCGCTCGCTCGCGTGACAAGCTACGTCTCAGCCGCAGGTGGACCATCACTACGGCAGGTGTAGACCTCCTCGAAGCCGGTCCGAAGAGGGAGAATGTGCGATCGCGAAGCAAGGACCGAAACACTATCACGAACATGTAGATTCGACAAGCATCATGTGTAACAAACAGTTGTATTTGCTCTACTGGCTGTGACGTACCCAACATGCATTCATATGTTGGTCTCTGTGGGTGGGATGAATGCGGGGCCAAAGTGATCGAAGGCGAGCGAGGTTGCCGGTGAGATCTTGGTCCCTGAGCGTAGGGACGATGTAAGTCCGGTCGAGATAATAGGCCTATCATCGTTTCAGCTTCAACCACTCTAAACACTACCCACCCTGGACACCCTTCGCTTCGACAATGGGCATGCGGCACCAAGCGCATCCACCTCGGAACCCCTCATATCTAGTGCTTTGGTGCAGCTGAAACAACCGGAATCCCTCGTCCCAATGAACGGCCTCAAGGCCGACCACAACGATGTCGCTTCAAGCTCTTCCACTCCCTCCGAACCTCGGCCAAATCCAACCGCGCTCTCCAACGTCCATTTTCTCGAATCTGTGTCTCAGAGAGGATCGTCTTCCTCGCTGAAGTCACGACCCTCTCCACCAAGATCACCGGGTCTACCGGTCAATGTCAAATCCACTTCGCCGATTCGCTCCCCGCACATCACTCCGCCTCTCGACACACTTTCACCTCTCTCGCCCGCTTCCCCTCGCTATCCTCATCCCGATCAGCCGATCCGACGCTCATCGCAAGACAGGCGGGTCAGGTCAGAGGGGCATGCTTTGACACGGGCAGAAAGATCCGGGTCATTACTTGGCAAGCGGGCATCAATAGTGACAGGAGGCTACGAGACGTCTGATTCCGACGAAGCAGTCAATCGATCCGGACCAACGGCAGATATCTCTTCTGTCCCCATGGCGTCTCCTGTGAGAGTTCGGCAAACCATGCCGCCGTCTCAGTCATTTAGAGACAAACCACCGACACTGACGAGTCGTACCCGGTCGGAAGAAGGGAGGAGACGAGCTATGAGTCTCATAACGCCTACTATGGATGAATTCTCGGACCGAAGACCTCGTTTCAGGCCGAAAGAGAGCAGCCGCCGGGCATCGAAAGATCCTCTTCACCTCCGATCCGAGGTGCCGAGGCGTGTCAGCGTCTCGAGACCGGAAATCGCCAACGGGACAATGAGCGAGACAGCCCCAAGCCGAAAGAAAGAGCTGGAGAGATTGAATGGGGCGACTCTGTCAAACGGAATCGCAGTGAATGGGGCAAATGGAACGAATGGGGCGAGTGGGGCCGGTGGACCTTCTACACCTGACAGAAAAGGCAAGGGGAAGGAGAGACGGGTGGACGGTCTAGCGGCGAGTCTAGGTCTAGATGGCGGTGCAAGCAATGCTGCACTGAGCACTGGTGAGTTCAACGCGGACTCGTCGTCGGGGGAAACTGATCATTGCAGACCAGATCAACAATCTCCTGGCAGATCCGGACGTTGCAACAGCCTTGCGCATGTTCAATGGTCACACACCGCGGATCCCAGTCCAATACTCCTCGGCGTCTGTTTCCTCTGCATCGGCCACCCCTGGTCCGAGTCGTCCGACCTCCCCGCGGCATCACGAGCCGTTCATCGTTCAGGCGCCCCCTGCTTTGATACAAGACGGCGATGCCCCGCGTCGAGACAGAAATGTTAGCGTGTCGGGTACGGTGGACGGTCGCGATCGAGGGCTCAGCGTCAGCAGCTCTATCGCACCGGTATCGCGTTCCACATGGACCTCGCGGAATCTTCGCGATGTCTCGGAGTCTTCGCCCACGCGGATACGGCCGAGAGCTGGCTCAAGGATCGACATGGACGGGGGTCATGTACCGTTCACTCATTACGTGCCGGTCGTACCTACGGTACAAGTCGACGATACGGACGATGGATCGATCACAGCCGGCGACACGTCGACTGTGGGTGGTCACGAGGGATCATCAACGTCGAGAGCTGGAGAGAGCTCGTCGGGCAAGAAGGGAGGAATGCCGAAGAGCCGGTTGAGTCAGCTCTTTCATCTTAAGAAGAAGAAGAGTACGGACAGCTTCCACTCAGACAAGGATAAACAGCCCCACAAGCTTGAAAAGCCAGACAGGTGGAAAGAAGAGAAGGAGAAGGAAGCGCGGGAAAGAGCAAGAGAGGACAAGGATGCGGAAAGAAGACGACTGGAGCACGAACGACGGGAAGCGGAACTGGCACAAGGTATGTGGTTGTTTTTGCCATCGAGACTGAGGAGCTGATTGCAGAACGACGGTTTCACGCACTCACCCAGGTTGCTGCTCATCCGGATTCAGAGCGAGCGGCGTACAGAGCTTCGTCTCATCTTCGCGCATACTACAACCGTATTTTCGAGGGGATTGAAGATCCGCCTGGCGTCAATCCGCTTGCTATCCTGCGTTGGAAGCACCGAACCGAGGAGCAGACTGAAGCTCGAACCGCTTGGGAAAAGGAAAATCGCGCCAGCTTGCAGAACGAGTTTGGGGCGCTCAATGCTAGTCCAATGAGCGTCGGGTCGAAGAACCACGAGACGTCCTCTTCCAGTGACAAGAAGGCTGCAGATAAGTGGAGATATAGCGTAAACGACATTTCAAGCTATAACGCTGCCGGCGGAGTCGTCAACTACTGGGTTGCGCCTCGGCCAGCTTTCAACCAAAGAACTTCTAGCGTTCAGACCTCATCGACGATGGCTCGATCGCCGTCGCCTTTAGTACGCGAAGAGATCTCTAGGAGTATTAATGGCGACGCCAGTTCATTGGCGGGAAGTGTTGGCAAGCCGACCGGTCCCAGGGATAGGATCGCATCGGCCAGCACGATGTCGCTCGCAGATGCGGCGCATTCGAATGCGAGCAACGAGGCGTTATCGCGCAGCGCGTCTATCGACCATCGACGACATCGAGAACATAGGGTGAGTCCTTTAGAAGGGCCTGACTAACGGCAGTTGACGCATCGAACACACCAAAGTCTCAGCGCTATGGGTCCGCACGCTTTGTCACATGCTCTGAAAGCCCCATTCGAGAAGCTTGGGTCGGTCGCGCGGAAGCAACGAGCAGAGACCGCCCCGTACCCCGCTGCAAATGCTACGGACGAGGAAAGTGTCGTCGAAGCTCAGCATCGGCATCATCGCTTGCACTTGCCTGCGGGTAGATCTGGCTGGCGGAGCCCGGATGAAGAGGGACAACGAGACTTCCACCTTCGAAAACTTTTCCTCAAGGGCCAAAGGTCGATTCACCGCGACTTGCGACGGCCAGACGCTGGGCTGAGAATGACGACGGGGGGCCTGAGGGAGCAAGAGCACAGCCGTGAGGTCGAACTGCGAGCGCTGCAGACTGCCCTTGCGCGCGAAACAGCTTTCAGAGAGAGGCAAGAGGAGCGGGACAGGCAAACAGTACTCGAGGATGAAGCTAGAGAGCGTCTGCGAGTTCTGGAGGAAGAAATCTACGCCGAGCGAACTCAGTGGGTGTCGCCGCGATTGTTCGATCGCAATGCTGACCTTAGACACGTCCTGAGAGCAAAGCAGAGGCTGGATAGTATCAACGCCAATCTGGAGGGCGTCGACGATCGAGTCAGGCACTATCTCGCGCAGATCGACCAGCTGACTGCTGTCTCCAAGTCGACAGCGGAAGTCGACGTGCATTTCCCCAATCTATCGCCGATACGCCAAGTATACAACAAAAGGCCAGAACCAAAAGCGCCTCGAGGAGAATCTGCCGATGTGCTTGGCCCGCTTCGCCAAAGCCCCGCTTACGACTCGGCAAGCGGATCCGATACGCGTCGTCTGACCAGTCGCCAGAACTCGCTAGCGGCGGCATCTCGCAGAAAGGGCAGTCTGGGACCTTTGCCCCAGATCTACGCGATGGGGATGAAGCCATGGCCGCGGAGGACCGCCCTGAGTCCCAACGGATCGGAATGGGTCAATCCCATCCGCCGTGTGGAGCTTACACTAGAGTACGCTCGCGAGCAACATGGAGTGCTACAGTCGCGCCGCGACCAAGCGCTGAGCGCGTTGCAAAGAATGATCACCGCCATTGACGCGATGATCAAGCAGAAAGACGCCGTACGGCATTGGACCAAAACGGTGCTGGAGCAGAGTCGGTCGTTGCGCAAAACCGCCGACAGTATACGAGCAGACTTGAACGGCGGTTCTTCAAGACGGCTGAAACGGCTTTCCGACGCTTCGGTCGATCGTTTCTTCCGGATCGTCGGGCCGATCGCGCAGTTGGCATTGGGTGGGGTGGGATGGTCGAGGTGGGTGGTGAGTCGGCGGAATGAGGAGGCGAGGCGGACTTTCCGACGTTCGGGCGGGCGAGTGGGCTGGGCAGGATGGGTTTGTTGGGGTCTCGTCTTGGTGGTGATTGTGGGTATCGGCATCTCACTGTGGTACGGTGAGAAAGACAAATTGGATGGCTTGGAGGTGTTGTAATGATCTGATTCTGGCTTGATTTGTATGTCGCTAAGCAACCAAATCATATAATGATGCAAAGTACGTCTTCACATACTGTTCTACGAGCTCAGCGCTGAGCAGACAGAGTTGGGCCTTCATGCGACAGTCAGGCACGGGATGATCATGCATTGACGCGACTGATTTCGGTTCGAGCGGCGCAGTTGCGCTTGCACGTTCTTCCCTTAGCACACGTTCATGACGAATCTCCCACCGTCCGCGCTCAGAATTCTCCTCGACGAATGAGATCGACCGATTTGAACTCGGATATCAGCAATGTATGGCTTACGCGCTAGCAAGTGCCGAAGACACGACGTGTCGGGAAGTACAAGAGGTGCGCTGGAACTTTCGGAAGTCTCGTCGACTTCCCTCGACCACATTGGTATCGACACGGCGACAATACTGTATCCAAAGTGCTTACTAGATCAACAAGGACGATGCCAGCAAAGATACCGAACCCGAGGCTCATCTCGACTCCGATCCAGCTAGGTCTGGCGGCTACATCCATATCAATCCTCGTGGGGATCACGTACGTCCCTCTGGTTTGAGATCGCTGTACCGCTGTATACCTTTGACGAGCGATATACTAACTCTTCAGTCCCTTGAAGAAAGCTCTGCAGCCAATGTCCCCGCTGCATCCTACATCCCTCGGATGGTCTCTCGCGCTCCTCTCAACACTGCTTTTACTCCTCGCGACACTACCGGCTCTCTCCACCCCGCTCCGATTCGCCTACAATTGCTTCATCAAGCCCATCATATCCCGCACGAAACACGACAACCAGTCTGACAAGCTCGACGCGTTTTACAAAGGTCAGGCCGATGTGTATGACACGACCCGCGCGCACCTCCTCAAGGGCCGAGAGAACATGTTACAATTGATGGCGAGTCATCTGAAGGCTCAGCCCATCTCGGCGAATGCGCATACAAGAGATGGTGCGGGTGCTAAACCGAAAATTTGGGTGGATATCGGGGGAGGGACAGGCTGGAACATTGAGAAAATGTGAGTGGGGCGTCTGTTGTTGTGATCGTGATGGCGGTCTACGCTTCGCAGCGGTTGTTGTGCGACGATAGGCTGGGTCTGTGACGGTGTCGTGGGAGGACTGCCGAATGTAGCTGATGATAGGGACGAGTACCTCCCGATCAGTTATTTCGACGCCATTTACCTGGTCGACCTATGCGAGCCCCTCCTCGAAGTCGCGAGACAGCGGTTCAAGGCGAAAGGCTGGAAAAACGTCCACGTCCTGCACCAAGACGCTTCGGCGTTCGTCTTGCCAGAATGGGAAGCTGGAACATTAGATCCAAGAGGCAGTATCACCGCTATCACCCTGAGCTACTCGCTTTCCATGGTGTGTGTCGCCCATCGAGGATCTTTTCACCTGGAGAGTTGCTGACTTCAGATCCCGCCATTTTACCAGCTTTTGGACAGATGCGACCAGGTGCTTGATCCTCAACGTGGCTTGATGGGAGTTGTAGACTTCTACACTTCCCGAGACAGCGGCAGGAAAGAGAGAGTGAGCGCAAGCCCTCGCGAAGGATCGAGGAATTGACTGATTTCAGGCCATTGGCAGCGCGCAGAAAAGGGTGTCGTGGTTTGCTAAATGGTTCTGGGAGTGTTGGTTCGAATTCGACAATGTTCACCTACACGCGTCTCGTCGTGGTGAGCTGTTCCGTTTGAAGAGAGGGAATTGGGCTGAGACCAGACTACCTGGAGTACAAAATGGGAACGATCAAGACATACTCGGCTCGAAACAACTTTCTGAGCTCGTGGTTTGTTCAGATCCCGTAGTGCGTATTCCTGATTTACGAGGAACTATCATCTGACCCCAGCTACGTGTTCCTTGGCTGCTCACGCTCGCGGGATGCCACTTCCCAAGCAAAGTCTTTCGAGGTCGAAGCGGGCAACAAGCTCGGTCAGGGCAATGGCGGTCTACTCACTCCTGCTTCGCCATTCTGCGTTTCGCCAGGCGGGGCCGGGAACATCTTTGACAAGTCACTAGCCATGTCGGTCATTCCTGACCTCTCGCTAGGTCCTGCTGCCGAGACGAAAGATGGATATTCCCAGACCTTGTTCGACGCTGGCGCACCGCTCTCCCCGTTCCATTATCAGCTGCGCAAGGTGAGTTGCAATACTCAATCGTGGTTTCGGCTGACATGGAGGCTTGGCGCGTGCCCTACCTCGAGGAGAAAGTGCATGAGCAGTTCAGGACGCATATCTACGGCTGGACGTGGGAAGACCCCGCGGTAGATGTACAGCGTCTGAACATCAAGTCGACGGACAGAATCCTCGCTATCACCAGTGCAGGCGACAACGTGCTACATTACGCCCTGGCGGCGGGGTGCGAAAAGATTCATGCGGTCGACATGAACCCCTGTCAAGGGCATATCCTCGAGCTGAAGCTTGCTGCTATTCAAGCACTCGACTATCCGGATTTCTGGAAGATCTGGGGCGAGGGACGTCACGACAATTTCGAGTATCTGCTCGATGCGAAAATGTCGCCATACCTATCTTCGTGCGTTCTGCTTCGAGGCCGAGGCGTCTTGACCATGTCCCCGTTTCAAAGCGTCCGAGCAAAGCTGACAAACAGTCACGCTTACGCTTACTGGAAAGCCCACGCGGATCAATTCAAACGGAACTTCTACTTCCGCGGCTACAGTGGCTGGGCTCTGCGTCTCGCGCAGGTCGCATTTTTCCTCGCGGGGGTATCGGGCCATGTGAAGCGGCTCTGTGAGGCAAAGACGACGGAAGAGCAGGAACGGATCTGGAAGAAACATCTCCGGCCCGTCATGCTCAATGGGGTTATGCTGAAGGGCTTCCTGGGCAATCCGTGAGTACTGCCACTTTGCCTCTCCCTGGCATCTTCCTACGACGATCGGACAAAAGCAGAGGCGCGGGCGGTCATGCTGATCGTAGCGCGTTCAATTGGCACGCTCTGGGTGTACCAAAGAACCAGATGAACTGCTTCTTGCAAGATGGCTCGGTCGAAGATTTCGTCAAAGCCACACTCGACCCCGTCCCCAGTTTGACCACTCTTCGGGTGAGTCTGGCAACGGACTAACATACACAACAAGCAACCCAGCTCACACCGAAGGACGACAACTACTTCTTCTACCTCTGTCTTCATGGCCGATATTCGCGCGCTTCTTGTCCCGCCTACCTCAAGCCGGAGGGGTTTGCCGCTCTCAAGCACGCCAAGACGCACAACGCATTCAAGCTGCATACTGACACAATCTTGAAGTGAGTTGGCGCCGAATTCGGCAGTTCCCGGGACTTCCCACAATTCCAAAAGATATTGACAGCAGCGTCCTCCGTGGCCTCCCCGATGAGAGCCTGACCAAAGTGATCGTAATGGACTCGATGGATTGTGAGTGGTCCAACGAGCCGCTTGATCCCCGATGAAGACGCTGATATCAGGGTTTGATCCGATCCCGCCCAACACCCCGCTCCCGGACCAGCATATCGGCGCCAAAGAAACGCTCGACCAGACTCCCGAAGCTGCGCTGGAGCATCTCCGCTCGGAACTGGACTATGAGATCCTCGAGATGAGGCGGGTGCTGCGAGTGGGTGGGCACGCCGTATGGCGAAGCGCGGCAAAACGACCCTGGTATAGGCAGAGATTCGAGCTGGCGGGGTTCAAGGGTGAGTGACCGGGCGGGCGGTGGCGAACTGACGGCGGGCGAAGCAGAGCCAGACGAGCGGGCGGAAGCAAGGGGATGGTTAGATGAAGTACGCTGATATCAGTCGAACCGATCGATATCCGGGAGAACAACCAGGCAATCGACCGAGTGAACATGTATGCTTCGTGTGAGTCGTCACCTCATGGGTGAGCTGAGTTGACGCCAGTCTGGCGGGCAGAGAAGGTGACTTCGAGCATGGCCTTTTGAGCGGGCCTCCGGGTAGAATGGAGCGATATCGAGCGGATAGGCGCGGCGAGGCGATACGCGGCGACACCAGAGGAGGCGGACAAAGACTCAAACACAGAAAAGGACACAGATGGAGTGGACGACTAGGAAGTCAGCACGGGGAAGAGCAAGATGACCAACGAAAAGCAAGAAGACGCGGAGATCAAGACACTGAACGAAGCTTGAGCGTGAGGAATGCTAGAACACCACTTCCTGATGCATTATGGTGCGAAGCTACTGCATGTGCTTTGCTCGCCCTTGTCAAAGTCCAGTGATACAAC
>Ga0308160_10003353_pt1 | contig 18140 bp, 14 predicted proteins | sample PhyFR1_FD_201036 | JGI IMG/M metagenome (GOLD analysis project Ga0308160, IMG submission 201036) | Phyllosphere microbial communities from UC Gill Tract Community Farm, Albany, California, United States - DLSLF.R1 | ecosystem: Host-associated > Plants > Phyllosphere > Unclassified | place: USA...
TCGTCGACCTGCAGCATCCGCCACATGCCCTCGACGTACTCCGCGGCGTAACCCCAGTCCCGAACGGAGTCCAGGTTTCCTAGGTAGACGTTCTCCTGTTGACCGGCTTTGATGGCCGCCACGGCGCGCGTGATCTTGCGGGTCACGAACGTCTCACCACGTCGCGGCGACTCGTGGTTGAAGAGGATGCCGTTGACGGCGAACATGCCGTAGGCCTCGCGGTAGTTCTTCGTCACCCAGTAGCTGTAGACCTTGGCGGCGCCGTAAGGGGAACGCGGATAGAACGGCGTCTCCTCGTTCTGCGGGGGCGGTGTCGCACCGAACATCTCGGATGACGACGCCTGGTAGAAGCGCGTGTGGATGCCGGACATGCGAACGGCTTCGAGCATTCGCATGGAGCCCACGCCGGTGGTGTCACCGGTGTGTTCCGGCTCGTCGAACGAGACACGGACATGTGACTGAGCGGCGAGGTTGTAGACCTCGTCCGGCTTCAGATCGCCCAGGAGGCTGACCAGACGAGCGCCGTCGCTGAGGTCTCCGTAGTGGAGGAAGAGCTTGGCGCCCACCACGTGCGGGTCGACGTAGAGGTGATCGATCCTCGACGTGTTGAACGTCGAAGCCCGACGGATCAGGCCGTGGACCTCGTAGCCTTTATTCAGCAGCAATTCCGCCAGATACGAGCCGTCCTGGCCGGTGATGCCCGTGATGAATGCGCGCTTCGTCAATTGATCCCCTGCGATGAAGTCAGGCCGAAGTCGCCGGACCGCCCCCTGAGCGGCCTGCCAGACCTGACAGCCACTCAGCGTAGTGGCTGACTGCCGCCGATTCGGTGAGGTGTTCTTCCCGGTATCGCAAACCGTTGCGTCCGAGTTCGGCCGAGAGCGCCGCGTCACGTCCTATGCGCAAACAGGCCTCGAGAAGTGTTGTCGGTTGTCCCGCAGGAACGACGATCCCACCCCCGGACGCTTCGATCTCACCCGCCGTGACGCCCTCGACGTCGGTTGCGGCGACGACCGGAACCCCCGTGCTGAAGTAGGAGGTCAATTTGCTCGGCACCGACATCTCCGAGACTCCCTCCTTCTCGTTCACGAGGAGGACGTCGGCGCAGCGAAGCACCGCGGAGAACTCATCGTCATCGAGCGCCGACAGGAAGTCGAGCCGCGTCACGTCCGAAGCCAGCGCCTCCAACCGCGCACGCTGATTGCCTCCTCCGAGCAGGACGAACCTCACCGCTTCCTCACGGTCGTCGGCGACCGAGGCGGCCGCGACGACGTTCTCCAAGCCTTGCTTCATGCCCATGTTGCCGGCGTGCAGGACGATCGTCTCGTCAACACCCCATCCGTACCTTGCTCGAACCTCCTGCCGATCTATGGCAGGAGGTTGAGCCAGGTGCGACCAGTTGCGGATCACAGCGAGCCGGTCGCGAGGCACCCGGAGAGCAGTCGAAGCCGTCGCTGAGAACCGCTGATGGATGACCGCCACGCCGTCGGCTGAACGCAGGACGATGCTTTCCAGGGAGCTGACCAGTCGCGCTGCTCGACCTCCGCCTGTTCCCGTCTCGACGACTCCGAGGCTGTAGAGGTCTTGCACCCAGACGGCGACGGGAACTCTGCGACGGACGAGCCGCGCCCTGGCCACCACGAGCGCCGTGCCGAAGAGTGCCGGCGAGACGGCGAGCACGACATCCGGCCCGCCCCATCTCGAGAACACGGCGCGCGCGCCGAAAGAGACCTCTGCGAGGAGGCGAGTGATGGTCGTCGGCTTGCGCGGAACCAGGTGCCTCACTCGACGAACGGGAACACCTCGAATCGTCTCACGACGCGAAAATCCTCTGTACCCCTCCTTGACACGCCACTCGGGGTAGTGCGGATACCCCGTGATGACTCGAACGTCATGGTCGGACCGCCGGAGACCGGCGGCCAGGCCCGTCGTGTACGGCGCGTTCCCGGTCACCTCGGGATCGAAGTGCATCCCGACGATTAGGATTCGGAGGCGAGGGTTCGTCACTGTGCGACCTTATCTTCTGGGGTGGAGCATTCGAACTCATCGCAACGTGGCATGGTGCGACGGTCCTGGACCTGACATGCGCGAGATAGACGATCCTTGCCTCACAGTCCCGGGGAGACCGATCATGAGTGAGACCGCAAAACTACCGACGACGGGCTCGACGCCTGTCATCCCTCTGGCTTCGGCCCCGGGTGAAGGTCAGACGTGGGACAGGCCCAAGTGGGTCGTCTACGCCTGGGGAGCGGTCGAGCTTCTCCTCGTGCACAACCCCTGGCAGATCAGCTCGCGCCTCCGTGTCGCCACCCTTCGCGCGTTCGGTGCAGAGATCGAGTCCGGAGTCATCATGCGGCCTCGCACCCGGGTCCGCTTCCCCTGGAAGTTGCACATCGGCAAGGACTCATGGATCGGTGAGGGCGTCTGGTTCCACAACCAAGATCACATCTACGTCGGGCACGACGTCGTCATCTCTCAAGAGACGTTCTTGACCACCGGAAGTCACGCCCACCGTCGCGACATGGCCCTGATAACCAACCCCATACGAATTGAACACGGAGCGTGGGTGACGTCAAGATGCGTGGTTCTAGGCGGCGCTGTCATCGGCCAGTCGGCCTTGGTTCAACCCATGACCGTAGTGCGAGGTGAAGTCCCCGCCAACGCCATTGTGGGAGGACCGAAAGCAGCGTTCTTGGGCAATCGATTTGAGAGCAAGTCCGAATGAAAATTCTACACATTGCGACCTACCTCTCCGAAGACGGAGCATATGGTGGGCCCATATCCGTCGCCCTCGAACAGATGCGCGAGTTAGCCCGGCAGGGACATGAGGTGCATTTCGCAGTTGGTTGGGACGGACGCGCCCGTCTCGCCATCCCGGGGGTGGAGGTGCACCTCTTCCGAGCCCGCGGTTTGCGGCAGCTTCGATTCAGTGGTCTCACCGCACCGGGCCTTATTTCTTTCGTGCTCACCAAGGGGCGGTCGTTCGACATAGTCCACGTTCATCTCGGACGAGACTTGATCACTGGCGTCTCGGCTCGCGCGCTGGTCCCGCTTCGAATACCGTTTGTGACCCAGACGCACGGCATGGTCCAGGTGGACCGCCGTCTGACAGCCCGTGTGTTCGACCGTTTATTCACTCGCGCAGTTCTCGAGAATGCACGGACCCGACTGGTTCTCACGCCGAACGAGGCAAGATCGCTCACCCTCGTAGCCAATGTCTCTGAGACCACAGCCCTTCGAAACGCCGTCAGGTACGACGCGGACAGCTCGGCGAAGGCGATGCCAGCCACACCAAAGGTCCTGTTCCTTGCCCGCTTGCACCCTCGCAAACGCGTCATGGTGTTTGCTCAGATGGGCCTCCTGCTTCATGAGCGTGGAATCCACGCCGATTACGAGATCGTGGGGCCCGACGAGGGAGACCTAGCTGAACTGAAGATCTTCATTGATGCCCACCGGTCGGTCTCTATGCGGTACCGCGGCCCCGCGGAGGCCAGTGCGGTGAAGCAGCACTTTGATTCAGCAGACATCTACGTGTTACCTAGCGTCGGTGAGGTCTATCCCATGACTGTCATCGAAGCCATAGCGAATAAGATTCCCGTGGTCATGACCCTCGATTCAGGCATTGCAGGGGATGTCTTGCGAATGGGCGCAGGAGTCGTGACCGGCGCCACGCCTCACGAACTTGCCACCGGCGTCGAAGAGATCATCAGCCAGTCCGAACTTCGTGAGCACATCGAGTCAGGTCAAGAACGAGCCATGAAGCAACTCTTCGACATCAAGAGTGTTGCAAGAGAGCTGGAGGCGATCTACACCCGCATCGTGAGCGCAACCAGCGCCGTTACAACGAGCCAGCGGCCATCCCTCCTCTGGCTGACCAACACCGCCGCCCCGTACAGACTGCCCTTGTGGAAGGAGATTGCCAAAAACGTCGATCTGGAGGTTCTACTACTCGAGAACAGCCGACGCCTCGGCAGGGACGGAAGCAACCGAGGCAGTGATTGGGCCGCCGACGGGCGAGACGCGCCTTTCCGCGTGCGAGAGGTAGCAACCGCCGTCGTTCGACGAGGCGAAGCGAGACACTACTTCCCTCTCCAGTTCAACGTCAACGACATCGCGCGTTCAGATGGCATTGTGATCGGCGGTTGGGACAGTCCTGCTTACCTCCTCGCATCTCTTATTGCAAAAGCTTGTCGGACCAAGACGATCGGTTTCTATGAGTCCCATGCAGGGTCCCACCAGTTCGAGGCAGGCATCATCGCTTGGATTCGGCGAACCTATTTTCGTCATCTCGACGAGATCGTCGTACCAGGTGAAGCCGCTCACCAAGCCGTGCTCGCGATGGGTGTCGCGCCAGATCGGATTCGCACTGGCTTCAACGCCGTAGATGGCATCCAAATTTATGAGGCAACGAATCGCCTCAGGGAAATTGCGGGTCCGCGTAACGATCACCCCGTACGATTCCTGGCCATTGCGCAACTAATCGAGCGAAAGAACCTGAAATCCCTGGTTCTCGCCTTGTCAAAACTCACGGACAGGCTGGCCACTCTGGAAATAGTCGGTGTTGGGCCGCAGCGACGCGACCTCGAGAAGCTTTGCGACGACTTGGGGCTCGGCCAACGTGTGCGATTCTCAGGACACATACCCAATGCATCCCTTCCTGACGTTTTCGCTCGTGCCGACATCCTCGTTCACGTGCCCACCGAGGAGGTTTGGGGACTCGTAGTGAACGAAGCCCTGGCCGCGGGACTGAGAGTCGTAGTGAGCCAAGAATGCGGCGTCACTGCGAATGTCAAACACATGCGGGGGGTCCACGTGACGGCCGGGGATCTGCCCTCAATTGTGACGGCAATGCTCGATGCTTCAGCGGGGCCGTTGGAACCAATTCGAGAACCCGAAATTCTCAAACACTCCCCCACAGCCTTTGCAGACGTATTTGTGCAGACGCTCCCTTCCTCAAAACGAGCATAAGTTTATATCGAGAAGAGAAACAGAATCATGGGAATTGTCGAGCATCTTGTACGCGCACAAAGGCACAGACCACTAGGTCGACTGGCGACGGAAATACTTTCGATATACAGCGTGGAGATCCCCAAAGATGTTGCTATTGGAGCCAACCTGCGCCTACAACATCGTGGCCAAGGCGTCATAGTGACCAACAATACAATTATCGGCTCAGACGTCACCATATACCAGCAAGTGACGATTGGGCGGGCCGCTATCGGAGGGAGCGACGAGGAGAACGGCTTCGACGGTGTCATCATTCAGCGGGGAGTCACACTCTGCGCCGGCTCGAAAATCTTGGGGCGGAGCGGAACATTAGTTGTCGGAGAAGGAACGACTGTTGCCGCCAACGCTGTCTTACTGGAATCGACCGGGCCGAATGAGGTCTGGGCCGGCATTCCAGCACGTCTCGTGAGTCGGCGCGGGAACTCGGCTCAAGCGTGAGCAGAGCGACAAGACTCGATCACGCGGGACAAGCCGCGGCAGAGCACACGGCTTATTCGAGAAAGTCCACGAGCCCGCCCCAGGGCCATGCCTTCGCGCTTGGGTTCCTGTCCGCATTGGCGCTATGCGCCGCCTTCCCCATCACGCTAATCGGCCTCACACCGTCCTCGAGCCTCTACGGGTGGCCATGGGCAGTTGCTGTCATGGTTGTTACAGGTTCTGGTCTGGCCATTGTCATCGGTCGCAAGGCACGATCGGTGTTCGAGATGGTGTTTTGGCTCTTCACTTATGTGTTCTTCGGAGCCGCGCCACTTGTGCAGTTGCGACTAGAAGTCGACCCAGATACGACTCCGGGACTCGACCACAGGCTGGACACTGCGACCTTTGCTCTGGTTCTCGTAGGAGTCATCGCATTCTGGATCGGAACCCTCTTCGCGAGAGCGCAAGGAAACCTTGCCCCCTTCCGACACAATCACGAAGCGCTGAGTCAAAGAAGGACACGTCTTCTCGCCCTCATCGCTCTTGCTCTCTTCGCGTGGTTCGTAGTCCGGATCGGGCCTTCTGGGCTCTTCGCAGCGCGAGACGTGCGGTCTGCGATCGTGAATGCCGCGTGGCCGAATGTCACGACTGCTGCCGTGGTCTCCGCTGGAGTGTCCATGTCCTTGCTCGTGTCGACAGTCGCGCAGGTGGCGATCCTTCGGACGGACCCACACACGCGAAAGATCGCGAACTACGCCCTTGTGTCCGCGACGTTGATAGCTCTGCTGCTCGTCGTCAATCCCGTGAGCAGCGCACGATACCTCTTCGGGACCGTCGCCCTCGGCCTCGTGGCCGCATTCGGCGGCTACCGAACCGTGGGGCGCTTCCGTCTCGTGGCTGCCAGCTCGGTCCTCGGCCTGCTGTTCGCATTCCCACTCATCGACCTATTCCGACAGTCACTTGACGCACGACTTGAACTGCGAAGCCCTGTTCAATCCTTGTTGTCGGGTGATTTCGACGCATTCGGCCAACTGACCAATACCGTGAGCTATGTCGGCGAGACAGGCGTGACATACGGAAACCAGCTTCTCGGTGTGCTCTTCTTCTGGGTCCCCAGATCCATCTGGGCCGCAAAGCCCGTAGATACAGGTGTCCTACTCGCGAATTATCGCGGTTATGAGTTCACCAACTTGTCGTCACCGCTCTGGGGCGAGTTCTACATCAACGGCGGATGGTGGCTTCTCGTTCCAGGAATGTTGCTCTTCGGAGTTCTGGTCGGACGCTGGGATCTGCGTAGCGAGGCACTGATGCAGCGGCACGGCCTACCCACCGTGCTCGGCTGCGTGGTGCCCTTCTACCTACTCATCGTCCTGCGCGGTTCGCTTCTGCAGTCCATGGCTTACCTGAGCCTTTTGGTTATTTGCGCGCTGATAACAAAGGCACGCTCTAAAGACGTAGATGCGCACCTTGCGCCCGAGAACGCATCGTTGCGGCTGAGCAAGTAATCCACACGTCAGTAAACCTGCTCAATCGAGATGGCGGTTGCCTGGCTCAGGTCCCTTCGCAAGCCGGTGTCTCGTCACACCTGTTTGCGCGAGCCCAACCACGACAGGAAGTCCTCGCCGATTCTGCCGAGCCGGCGCCAAATCCTAGGCCGGCGAGTGTCGTAGCTCAGCCCGCTCTGACCCGATGTACCGATGAACTCGGGTCGCGACGAGAACCGCTGCAGACGGACTTGTTGCAACGCCGAAGCGCGCGCGACCTGCCCAGCGATGAAGTGCTCGAGGAAGAGTCCGGAATCGTCGTCCAGGTCAACCCCTGTATCCGCGAATAGGCCCATCCAGACGCGCTTCGAGGCACCGAGTATGCGTGTATCGGCGAAGGACCTGTCCAGCGTCATCCGAACGAGGACATCATCCGGCTCAAGATGCCGAATGATCTCCGGGTTGCGAAGCATGAGGCGGCCCGTGACTTTGTAGACGGCAGTCTCGTCCGTGCACGCAATGAGCTGTCCGAGTGCGAACTGAACAGCCGCTAGTTCCGCCGCACCTTTCCCTCTGCTGACTGTCCGATCGTCGGGAAGGAAAGTGACCGTCTGAATCCGCTCCGGGGCCCCGTCCACTAGCCGCAACAACGACTCTCGAGATTCGCCGGAAGTCTCGACGACGGCCAACCTGAAGCCGAACTGTTCCGATGCCCGTGACCACATGCGTATGGACTCGATGTACTGAGACCTTCGCTCGGATTCGTCTGCAACGACACCGGCAAGCCTTGGACTGTTGGGGGAGACAGTAGCGGTGAGTAGCACGACGACGTCGTTCAGGTCCTTGCTCGGTAGCGCTGCATCAATCAAGGGGTTCAACTTCAATTCTCCTCGCACCAGAACGGAACTCGCGGACCACCTTGATCACCAAAGCGATCAGCAGGACGGCCTGAGCGCCCAAGGATGCGAGGGCTGCGCCACTTGCGCCAAGTCCAGGAGCCAACAGTGTTACGAGGAGTAGCTGCAAGACGACGGTGGACCCGAGGCTTAGGGCGACGAAGCCATCATGTCGAAGGGACTGCAGAGCGACGACGAGCGGCTGGCTGATGATCGAAGCCACGCTGACGAGAGCCAGTACCCGAAGAACTGCAGCGGAGCCTTCATAGGTCTGCCCCAGGAGCAAGTCCACGATCCATGGCGCGAAGGCGAAAACTGTGAGAGCAAGAACGATCGCTGCGACGGGCATCCAGAGTCCCCGACGCAGACTCGCGAGCGCTCCCCTCATCGTGCCGGCATTCGCCGCGAACGGAGCGCTGGCCGATGCGAAAGCCGTCGCGAGGAGACTCATCGGTTGCGTCCATCGACTCACGGCCCCGTAGAGACCAGCCGCCACCGGGCCACCCACGAGGGTCAGCAGTGGGAGATCGAGGGTCTGAGCACTGTTGGCCACGCCCGCAAGACCGAAATTCCTCGCCCCTGACCACGGGTTGCGTCGCGGAGTCACCGTGAAAGCGGGCCGTGTTCCCTTCTTGGTCAAGGTGTAACCGAGGACGGCCGCAGACGCCGAACCCACTGAGATGGAAACCCAAAGAGCCGTCATGACACTCACGCCGGAGCTCAGCAGCCCGAGGAACAGGAGGATCGCCACGGCCCGGTCCACGAGGATGACGGCCGAGACCAGCTCACCTCGAGCTGCACCTCGGAGAGCAACTTGCATGGTCTGATTGGCCAGTAAGGCCACCATGACGATTCCTGCGGGCCAGATGTGGCTCAGCGGAAACGCGACGAGGGTGACGAGCACCCACGCGCCGCCGAGCACCGACGCTGCCAGGAGCTTGCCCCAGACGCGTGCGCCGAGCTCGGCGGCATCCAGGCGACGTCGAGCGATCTCCCTCGCCCAGAGAGAGTTCGTGCCGAAATCCACGAAGCCTGCGGCGGTCGTTCCCAACGCGATGGCAGTGATGATGAGACCGAGGGACCTCGGATCAGATCCTCGGGCCGCGATAACGTAGATGACTGCGAGCAGGACCTGAGCCAGGCCCGTCGAACCCGCCAGGAACACCGCCTGGTGGCCGATCGATCTCCGTGGCTCGAGCGGTGCTGACGCTGTCGTCACAGGAGCGCCGACGTGAAGGCCTCAGTACCGATGCTGAGAACCGGGAGCGGGGCGGGAAGAGCAAGGACCCGTCTGAACTCGACGGCGAGTGCTGGTGCCGAGAGCGTCGTCCACGACGCCAGCTCAGGAAAAGCGTCCGCATCACGGCGCAAGCTCTCTGCTCCTGCTGCCACCACCCGCGTTCCCAACGCCGCCGCCTTCCCGAGGATGCCGCTCGGCCCCTCATTCGAATGAGCTAGGACGACGACATCGGCCACGGCGACACAGGCATCGAGTTCACCGTCGGTGAGCAATCGGTCCACGACTCGAACAGCCACGCCGGTCGCGTCGAGTCCTTGGATCAGGGGCTGGAGAAGCGCCCGTGTCTCCGGTTCGATCGAACCCGCGATGACCAGTCCGACGACGGATTGGTCAGGAAGCTGGTGCAGGGCTGAGATGACGAGGTCAACGTTCTTCCTCGCCGAAACCGCACCGACGACGGCGAACCATCGGCGTTCTGAGTCGAGCTGCCATTCGGCTCGTAGAGCCTGCACGGCATCGGAGTCGACGTCGACGGAGATCGGGTCGACGGCTGGGACCAGACGGGAGGAACCCGACCAGGTGGGTGACTTCAGGACGCAGACCCTGACGTTCTGGAGTTTGGAGGCTCTGATGAAGAGAGACTGCCGAAGTTGCCCTTTGACCGCTTGCACCATTGCGAAGCGCCCTGGTTGAGCCGCCTCCCGCATCACCAGCAGCGAGAGTGCACCGGCGCCCTTCCACCCACCCCGACGCGTTGCGAGATCCATCGTCGCTCGATCGGCATCCGGCAGCACCACTCGGTCAGCGGCGTACCGATGTGACAGGGCTTCCACGTCAGCGAGACCGAGGGAATCCTCCTCGACGACTCTCACTGCGTCGGGGAGCGAGGCGAGATGAAGCCGCGCTTCCATGGACGCGGTGTCCCCCGGCGACAGAACCACGATCACGTCGTCACCTCGTGCGGTGGCAGCCGAGGCCAGGAGACGGACGTAGAAGAGCCGATGCCCGGTCCTGTTCCTCTCGACGATCAGGGTCACACTGGGCGCGGTGGACGGGGAAGAACTCACGATGCCTCGTTCCCGGGCCGCAGGACGGCCTTGATGGTCCGCCACAGGATCACGACGTCTCCGGTGATGGACCAATTCTCGACGTAGTAGAGGTCGAGCCGGATGGCGTCTTCCCAACCGAGCGATGACCGGCCGCCCACCTGCCACAATCCGCTCATGCCGGGCTTGAGGAGGAGCCGACGACGAGCGGCGTCGTCGTACAGGGCGACCTCGCCGTCACGCTGGGGGCGTGGTCCGACCAGACTCATCGAGCCGAGGAAGACGTTGAAGAGCTGCGGGAACTCGTCGAGGGAGTGCTTTCGCAGCACCTTCCCGATGGGTGTCACGCGAGGGTCGTCCTTCACCTTGAAGAGAGGCGTGCCGCTCGTGCCCTGAGCGGCCAAGAGCGACGACAGTTCGGCATCGGCGTCGACACGCATGGACCGGAACTTGAGCATGTCGAAATGCTCTCCGTTCAGCCCGACCCGTTCCTGCCGGTAGAAGACGGGTCCCCGGCTCGTGAGCTTCACGATGAACGCGAGCACGATCAGCACCGGAGACAGCACGATGATCAGCGCCCCTGACCCCAGGATGTCGAAAGCGCGCTTCGTGAAGAGCTTGCTGCCGGCGTAGCGAGGGGTCTCGACGTGGATGAGGGGAAGCCCTGCGACCGGGCGCGTGTGGATGCGGGGCCCGCCGACGTCCGTGAGGCTGGGAGCCACGATCAAGTGACGCTGACCGGCCTCGAGCCCCCAGCTGAGGGTCTTGATCTCCTGAGGGCCCAGTTGTTCGGATCCCGTGATGACGACGGTGTCCGCCGCGGCGGAGTCGAGGGATGACAGCGCGTCGGAGACATCCCCGAGGATGGGGATCGACGTCCCGGGCAGCATGGTTCCGACGGTGCCCGACGTGACACACGCACCGACGACGAAGTAGCCCTCTTCGGGGTGACGCGCGAGTTCGCGAGCGATGTGGAGGGCGGTCGTCGGCGAGCCCACCAGAACCACGCGCGCGGAATACGCGCCGGTCTGCCTCTTCAACGACAACCACTGGCGCCACATCCACCGCGAGAGCATCAACACGACGATGCCGAGGGGAAGAGCGATCAGGATGTAGCCCCGGGCGATGTCGATCTGGAACAGGTACGACACCACGGCCACCAGACCGAAGAGTCGGGCCGCGCTGTCGGCGATGGCTCGGTACTCGGCGGACCCGCCCCCGAGGACACGGTAATCCCGGGTGTCGAACAGTCTCAGCATGACCATCCAGGCCACGATGAGCGCGATGGAGAAGCCGTAGTAGCTGAAGCGCAATTCGTTGAGCCTGCCGGAGAACGCGACGTTGTTCGCATCGAGTCCGAAGTAGGCGATCTGGACTCCGAAGACGACCCACACGAGGACGAGCAGATCGGTGATGGCGAGCCGACGCGCGTACACACGGCTCCAGTCGAACGGCACGACCGAAGCTGAGGGCTCGCGTGTGGTCACCACGTCACACCGCCATCCGTCGAGACCCACGACCGATCGGCCGACGAGAGCCAGACGACGTCTCCCACCCGGGTGACGGCTGTGGCGACGGTCCCGTCGGCGCCCGAGACGCAACCCACACGAGTCGGCTCGTCGCCATCGGACAAGGGCGTGGCGACAGTGGCGACGGCGATGCCGTCGCAGCCCTGTGCGTCTCGCAAGGCGAGGAGGTATCCGGGGGCCGCAGGGGTGGCGTCGATCACGCCGGGAACGGAGAGCGGCGTCCAGCCCGCCGATCCCGACGTCTCGAGGAGGCCGTCGCAGACGACCATCGTCGTGGCGTCTTGCACCAGCACGCGCCTCGGTGCGTCGCAGGGAGCAGGTGAGACATCCGCCGCCGAGACGACGGTCGAGGTCGCCCGGTCGAGGTACGAAACACCGATGGCGTCCGAGGGGTACTCCTTCCAGAATTCTCCTGTGGTGAACGTGGACCAGTACCCGAGGCCGCAGCTGCCACCCACACCCCCGTACACGGACGTGCGTTCCGACCCTGCACTCAAGGCCACGACGGTCCTCAGGTCGAACGGCAGGGTCACCGCGTCCCAGGTCGCTCCGCCGTCGGTGGTCCGCTCGACGCGCGCCGGCGTCCCCGCGCAATCGCCACTCGTCGCGCGCCAGGCTTCAGTCGCGTTGACGGCCGACAGGAACACCTGCGGGGCGTCGTCGCCTTTAACAGCAGGCGACGAGGCAGTCGGAGTGGGCGTCTCGGACGGCGAGGGGGTGGCGACGGCCTCGCCTGGCTCCTGCGAGAAGGTCGGAATCGGTCCGGCCTCGGCCTGCGCTCGAGGTTGAGTCGACGAGACGGCGGCGACGATGAGCCCGACGTCGACGAGAACCAGCACACCGAGCAGGGCGAACCACCACACCCCGCGACCGCCCCGCATGCTCTCCCCCGCCGACTTCACGCGTCCGCTCTCCCGCCGGCATCCGAGAGGCGACGATCAGGCGCACGGAGAGCTGTCACGATCGAGTTCACCGCGCCGTCGACATCCGCGGCGGCCCTCTCGTGGACCTCGACCGATCGACGATACGGGTCGACGACGTCTTCGGCGTCCGGGTCGGTCGCGGGAGGGATCATGCCCCGCTGTCCGGCGACCAGGCGGATCACCTCTGCGGTGTCCCCGGCCGTCTCGAGTTCTGCAAGACCGAGTGAGTCGGCGAGTCGCGCGAACTGGCGCAGCGTGAAGGTGCGCCGAGTCGCCCGGGGCGACAGACGTACGACGGCGGATCGGTGCTCGCGTGAGGCGGTGAGAACCAGGTCGGCGTTCTCGACCAGCTTCTCGGTCAGGTAGGTGGCTTCGTGCCCGTCGGGTACGCCGCCGTGACGTCGCGACTGCTCGGCCGCGAGGTCGTCCATCGGGGCACCGTCCTGCGCCATCGTCCCTGCGCTCGTCACGACGAACGACGTGGCCGAACCCAGGAGACGAGCGGACAGGAGCTGCTCGGCCAGGGGCGAACGGCAGATGTTTCCCGTGCAGACCACGAGGATGGTGAACGGGCGGGTCGAGGTCACTTCGCAGCCTTGCGAGCGGCCGTGCCGACGCGGATGCGTTCCTTCTTGTCTGCTTTCGAGTCGCCGTCATCGTCGATGCCGTAGCCGTACGCTCCCCCGTAGCGCCCGTAACCGTAGGCGTCCGGGCCCTTGGTCGGCATCATCGTCATGACGAACCCGGCGATCGGAGCGCCCACGCTCTCGAGGGCGCTGACGGCCCCGGCGAGCTGGTTCTTGTGGGTCTTGCCCGACGACACGACGACGATCGCTCCACTCGCGCTCTTCGAGAGGATGGCGGCGTCCGTGACCGGCAACAACGGCGGCGCGTCGAAGAGCACGTAGTCGAAACGCATCTCGAGTTCTCGGATCAAGTCGGACATGGCACGAGAGCCGAGCAATTCGCTCGGGTCCGGCGGGATCTGCCCGGCTGGGAGCACGTGCAGCTGGCCGCGACCCCACGGCTGGGCGACGTCCGCCAGCTCGGCGCGACCGATCAGCAGATCGGTGAGACCGGCTGCGTCGTCGAGCCCCATGTACTGGCCGAGTTTCGGGCGACGCAGGTCGGCGTCGATCACCATCACCTTGGCCCCGGCGCTGTCGAGGGCGATGGCCAGGTTGGCCACCGTGGTGCTCTTGCCCTCGCTCTGCACGGACGATGTCATGACGAACGTGCGGGCGCGACCGCCGAGGTCGAGGAACTGCAGGTTGGTCCTCAGCGTGCGGAACGACTCGGCACGCGGGCTCCGGGGGTCGGCCTGCACGATGAGCGGACGCGACTGCGCCTTCGGATCGAACGCGATGCCGCCGACGACGGGCGCCGAGCTGATGCGCTCCACGTCGGCCTCGTTGCGGACGCGGTTGTCGAGGACGTGACGGAGGACGGCGATGCCGATGCCGAGGGCCAGGCCGACGAGGAATCCGAGAGCGATGTTCAGAGGGACGTTCGGGCTCACGGGCGAGACCGGAACTTGAGCCTCCTGCACGCGGGTCAGCTTGACCTGGGACCCACCGCTGTCACCGGTCGACTCGATCTGCTCGACGGCGTTCGTCAGACTCTGCGACGTCGCGTTGGCGATGTCAGCGGCCGTGACCGGGTCGTCCGAGACGGCGTCGATCTGGATCAAGGTCGTGTCGAGTGGCGCACTGGCGGTGATGCTCTCGGCCAGTTCCTCGGCCGTGATGTTGAGACCGAGACTCGAGATGACCGGCAGCAGCACGATCGGCGTCGTGACCAGGCTCGCGTAGGTCTTCACACGCTGCTGGGTGAAGGTGTTCCCCTGGGCCAGGTCGGCGACGCTGCCGCTGGTCTGGGTCGAGACGAAGACCTGTGCCGACGCGCTGTAGTCCGGGGTCTTCACGAGCGAGTAGGCGGCAGCGGCCCCCACGCCCACCAGCACCATGACGACGATGAAGGCCCACCCTTTGCGGAGGACGGTGATGTAGTCGCGAAGCTCCACGGCTGGGTTCCCCTTGCTCGATGCTGCACCCGCCCTGATCCGGGGTACATCTCGGCAATGTTCCCACATGAGCAGGCCTCGTAGGTCCATTGACGCGAGCTAGCTCCGGCGCCTCCGCTGCGGCGCGACGAAGAGTCCTCGGACGATCGCCGAGCGGCCGTACGCGAACGCCAGCAGGGTGCACACCGCCGTACTCGCCACCAGGTTCACCCCTGACACGGCCAGCGTCGGGAGCGCGAGCACGTGCGCCGCGATCTCGGACGAGACGATCGCGACCGGCCAGTGCACCAGGTAGAAGACGATGGAATGTCGTCCGACGAAGGCGATGCCGCCCGTCACTCGGCTCGAGGAAGCGCGCCGCGCGATGCCCGCAGCCCCGACGATGCCCAGGAGAGACAAGGGAAAGAGCCAGAAGCGGAAGGATTCCATGAGACCGGTGACGACGAGCCCCACGAAGACCGCGAGGGTCGTCAGGAGCAGGAACCACGCCCGACCACGGGCTGTCGGCACGGCGAGTCGGGGGCCGACTCGACCGCTGACAGCGACACCGACGAAGAAGAACGCGAGCAACTGCCAGAAGTGCTGCCATTCGAAGGCGAGCGGCAGGAGCGACAGGCCGACCGCGCCGGCGATCACGAGGACGCTCGGCGATGACCTGGCCAGATACGCCAGGAAGAAATAGGCCAAGAGGTATCCGAGGAACCAGAGGTGCTCGATGGGGTCGTAGAAGACACGCCCGACCCAGGCCGGGTCGAATCGAAGTCCCACCGTCAGAGAACCCACGAACAGGAAGACCAGCATGAACACCGACCAGACGAGGTACGGGTAGGCGATCCTTCGCAGCTTCCCGACGAGATAGGGCCGGGTTCCCTTCTCCAGCGAACGGGGCACGAACAGACCCGAGAGCAGCATCATCGTCGGCATCCGCAGGGGCTCGAACGTCCCTGTCACCACATCGAGGGCAGACGATCTCACACCGGTGTCGTTCGCGGCGAAGATGTACGAGTGGAAGACCACCACCAGGAGGATCGAGCACCCACGCAGCAGATCGATCCAGACAGTTCGACCTGACCCCGCCGTCGATCCGGCGCCCTCCCGGGGCCGCGTTCCGGCACTGTCCAGCACTCGACCTCCTCGTCGTAGGTCGATACTGGCACCTCGGACGAGCCACAGCGGACGTTTCGATCTTCCGGGCGTTGTCGAGTCCGCCTGGAGGACATGTTGCTCCGCCTCTCGGCGTTTCCCGTGCCCTAGCTTTGGGGGCATGGCGGCCCCCCACATCGACAGCCGAGACGTTCGAACCCGATCCGCGCGTTGGGACCTCGCCTACGCGGCGCTCGCGCTGGGGGCCGTCGTGGTGGGTGCGCGCATCGTCGGCGACCTCGTCGCTCGGACCCCTTCGATCCCCCCGGCGCTCGGCACCGCGGCGAGCTACGTCGTCGTGTGGGTGCCGCTGGTCATCGCCGTCGTCGTGGCCTGCGCCGGACTCGGCCGAGGCGGCGCTCGACGCACGCTCGGTCTCTCGTTCCGATGGACCGACCTCGTCTGGGGACTCGCCGCCGGCATGGGTGCCCGGGGGCTCGATGCGGGCCTCAACCTCGTGTCGACCGGCGACACGGGGCTGGCGCCTCAACCCACCCTCGACGGCGGACCCGACCTGGCGACGTCGGTCGTCCTGATCCTCGCCCCGGTGCTCGTCGCTCCCCTCGTCGAGGAGGTCTTCTTCCGGGGGCTGCTCCTGCGGTCGCTGGACCGGGCGCTGACCGGTGACACGCGCCTCCTGCGGGTCCTCGCGACCACAAGCGCGGTCATCGTGTCGGCCGCGCTCTTCGCGGTCCTCCACGTCGCCGTCGGGCTGTCCGTCGCGCCGACGACGGCCACGATCATCGTCGTCAGCACCTTCGTCTTCGGCCTGATCGTCGGCACCCTCGCGAGCGTGACCGGACGCCTCGGCGGCGCGATCGTCGCCCACGTCGTCTTCAACGGCGTCGCGGTCTGGGCGACCTGGCCGGCCTGACGCCGACCAGGTCGCACCGCCTCACCCGACCAGCTCGTTCGCCGTGCGCAGCACCCGCGCCGAGACGAGCTCCTCGCCCACGCCGACCACGTCGGACGCCACCGTGAACACGGCCGTCTCGCCCGGCAGCAGGGTCACGAGCATGTCGTCCACCGTCGCCGCGGGGTCGACCTTGTCGACGAGCAGCGCCAGGTCGCACACGAGCGAACCCGCCGTCACCTCGACCCGGTAGCCCGCGCCCGACCCCGACCCCGATCCCGCACCCGCACCCGCGGCCAGCGCCGTCACCGACGTCGACAACGCCGCCTCGGCGAGCGCCGAGTCCCGCGGCTCGACCGGGAACCACAGCCCACGCGTCACCCCGTCCACCGAGGCCACGAGCAGCTCCGACTCGGGCGCCGCGAACTCGGCCACCGTCGAGGGCACCGGCACGGTCACCGTGTCGCGAGCCGCCACCGTGAGCGACACCTGCTCCGAGGCGAGGACGCGACCGTCGTACGCGACGCGCCGCAGCGTGAGCGGGCCGACCAGCGCCTCCTCGGTGTCGTTGACCACCACGGCCGCGAGGCCGCCGTCACGCGGCTGGATCGTCACCAGCCGGTCGGCGAACGCGTGCCGCATCGCGTAGAGCAGCGGCTTGCGCTGCCCGTCGCCGTCGACCGCGGCCCACGACGTCACCGGCCAGCAGTCGTTGATCTGCCACACCACGGCCCCCCTGCACCGCGGGGCGTGCGACCGGAAGTGCTCGAGCGCCACCTGCACCGCGTTCGCCTGGTTCAGCTGCATCGCCCAGTGCCACGCCTCGATCTCGTCGGGCAGCCGGTAGTGCGCCAGCAGCCCGTCGGTCAGCTTGTCGTTGCCCTGCATCGCCTTCTGGTGCACGATCATGCCGGGCGACTCGGGGGTCAGCGGCTCGTCGTGGATCGCCCGCGTCATCGCCGACCAGGTCGGGGGCCCCTGCCAGCCGAACTCAGCCACGAACCGCGGCACCACGTCGCGGTAGGTCGGGTAGTCGGTGCGGTTCCACTGCTCCCACAGGTGCACCGACCCGTGGTCGGGATCGCTCTGCGCCACGTCCAGGCTGCCCGACCAGGGGCTGCCCGCCGCGTACGGACGCCCCGGGTCGAGCTCGCCCACCAACGCCGGCAGCAGGTCGAGGTAGTAGCCCAGCCCCCAGGTCGCCCCGTCGAGCCGACGCTCCCAGCCCCACTCGTCGTGACCCCAGATGTTCTCGTTGTTGCCCGTCCAGAGCACCAGGCTCGGGTGCGTCATCAGCCGCGTCACGTTGTCGCGCACCTCGGCCTCGACCTCGCCGCGCAGCGGGTCCTCTTCCGCGTAGGCCGCACAGGCGAACAGGAAGTCCTGCCAGGTGAGCATGCCCCGCTCGTCGCACAGCTCGTAGAAGTCGTCGGACTCGAAGATGCCGCCACCCCACACCCGCAGGAGGTTCACGTTGCCGAACTCGGCCTGCTCGATGCGCTGCTGGTAGCGGTCGCGCCCGATGCGGTGCGGGAACGCGTCGTCGGGAATCCAGTTCGCCCCCTTGATCCACAGCGGC
>Ga0308160_10003354_pt1 | contig 18135 bp, 16 predicted proteins | sample PhyFR1_FD_201036 | JGI IMG/M metagenome (GOLD analysis project Ga0308160, IMG submission 201036) | Phyllosphere microbial communities from UC Gill Tract Community Farm, Albany, California, United States - DLSLF.R1 | ecosystem: Host-associated > Plants > Phyllosphere > Unclassified | place: USA...
TTGGACGGGCATAAGCTTGCCGAAAGGATCTGCAGGCGGGGTTGGACGGCATCAGCCCAGCGAGCGGCGACTCAAGGTGAGCTCCCAGCCTCGCCCTGCAGCTCATGCGAAAGGCCTTCCGAGACGGAAAGTGGGGAGGAAGGGGGAGAAGGTGAAGGGGGGGGGGTGGAGTGACGCACGTTTGAGCGAGTGGACCTTCCTGGGCTTATCTGCCCTCGCCTCCCAGCGTTCCAGCTTGAGATCGTAGACGCGCAGCCTGCCGACCGCGCCGGCGCCGGTCGTCCACCGGAGCCTCAGCTCCTGGCCCTCGAGCGCGAGCTCGAGCGCGAGCCGCTCGCCCGCGGCCGGCCGGCCTTCGCGCAGGTTGACCGTCAGCTTGAGGTCGAGCTGGGCCGAGGGGGCCGAGGGGCTCCAAGGGCGGAGACCGAGGAGCGGCTCGGCTTCCGGTCGGCCTGGCAAGCAAACAATGGCACGCACGCACACACATCGCAGTCGCACGGAAAGACGTCAGCGGTGGGTCACTCAGGGGTAGGCCGAGCTTCTCTCCCTCAAGGAAGAGAGTGGGCACGATCGGAGGGGGGGGGGGAGGAGAAGGGGGGGGAAAGATGAACACCGACCGGTCAGATGGACGGCCTGCTCGTGCGTGTGATGGCCGATGCGATCCGACTGGAACTCGATCGTCCGCCTCGGGAAGCCAAAGCCGGGGGGCTTGGACGTCTCGCCGTCTTCGAGACTGGCGTGCTGCTCGAGCGCAAAGTGGAGGAAGCTAAGGAAAGGGCGACAGGGTGCGAGAAGAAGGGGGAAAGGGAGGGGGTGGGTGGATCAGTTTTCGTGCCGGAACGAGCGCAGGCGCAGAGCAGAGCCGGATCTCTCTCTCTCTCACGGGCAGTAGATGATGGACTCGGCCTCGTCTTCGTCAGCCGAGGCAGTCGCGTTTTCCGACAGGTCCTGCCGGATCGTCAGCTCGCAGACCGAGTCGTTGATGTCGAAATCGAGCCGGTCGACCGTCCCGACGAGAGCCTGCCCAGCCAAACCCGGGGGGGGCAACAGGTGATGAGCGCTCAGCTCGCCCGGCGGAGGGACAACGAGCGGCATGAAGGGGCTACGGAGGTAGGACGTTACCTTTGGATAGGGCCGGCAGAACGCGCGCTGGGCCCGGCAGCCGACCGTCAGGAGGTCCTGGAGGTAGTTTGGCCGGACGGCCGCCTCACCCATCTTGGCGACCCAGTCGGCCTTGCAGAAAATCGAGAAATCCTCGCCGTTCTGGCCAGAGAGCGAAGGAAGGGGGCGGGGGGGGGGGGAGGGGCGTGTGGTCGTCAGTCGACTGAAGCTGACGGGGTGCGGACGGCAGGCGAGGGAGCGCCGGGGCAGAGGCGCACCCAGTTGTCGCCCATCTCGTGCGTGTTGTCAATTCTGTGAGCCAACAAAGAACGTCGGTCAGTTCCGGCCCGTGCACTCGTAAGACGCCAGCGTGCACGCCATCAAGGGGCGCACCTGTACTCCCAGAGACAGAAGCCCAAGGCCTTCTCGCCCTCGCAGCCCGACAGGTTCTGGTCGAGCGCCGCCTCTTGCGTTGCATAGTCGCCGTCCTTGCCGCCGTTGGCGATCAGGCCAAAGAAGGCGTCTTTTGGCTTGAAGTCGAACGGAACGCCCGTCCTGCCCGAAGCGCGAGACCGCATCAGCGTTGAGGAGGCCCTCGACGGGGGGCTCAGAGGGACCCAGGGAGACGCACTCTCCGATGATGGCCGGATACGACTTGACCTTGTCGGAGCTCAGCCCCCGATCGGGGTGCGTGTCGCCGATGCTGAGCGCGTGAAGCTGCTCGCGGATTGAGTCGCGGATCGACGACGAGCCGAGCTTGGGCACGTCCTGCGCCTTGATCGTATGGCGCTGCGAGGGGGTGATCGCGTGAAAGGGAGGGAAGGGGGAGGGGGGCGTCAGACGAGGGAACCCGGGCGAGGTTGTTCCAGGGGGGTAAAGACGCAGCGCGCACCATCATCCCGACGGCGTCGCCATTAAATTTGTGCAGGCGCTTGTTCCTGTTCGAAAGGGGGGGGGGGGTGGCGGGCGACGGGCGGCAAGGGTTAAGCCGCAGCGTGACAGTTTCGAACGGCATACAAAGACGTACAGCAACGTGAGTCCCTGTTGCGGCCCCAGCAGCAAAGTAGGTGAGGGCAGAGCGTCAGCACCCCAAAGCACGCATATTGCAGATGAAGCGCGTGCGCGTGGACGGACATCGTAGAAGTGGGGCGTCAGGCAGCATCGTCCAGCCTGGTCGACCTCGCTCAGCTCGGGCGGCTCCTCAAAGACCGGCGGGTTGACGAACGAGATGGCGTTCGGCTGCGTCCTTCGGATGCGGGCGTTCCACTTCTGCCAGGACGGCACCCAGTAGTCCTGGAGAAAGTTGAGCTCGGCCGGCCGCTGGTCGCCGTCACGTTGCCCGCCGCTGCCGCCGGTGCTGGTCGGATGCGGACGGCGGGCAAAGTAGTCTGCCCGCAGGAGGTCGCCTGTCTTGGAGTTCCAGCTGGGCGAAAGGGGGACCGGGATCGGAACCGAGCGATCAGCTTCATCGGGTAATTCAAAACGGCAGTGGAGCCGAAGCGGCGAGGGGCCAGGAGAAAGGAACTAACACGCCGTGCTGCTCCCAAACGCACTCGCCCAGCCTCCAGCTGGCGTCACGCTTCCAGCCCCAAGGCGAGATGCCCTGTGGCTCGGCCTTTGGGTCGAGCCAGCACGAGACGCCCTTGGGGTCGACGACGGCATGGCCATCCTTGTGGGCGCCCAGTTTGCCGAAGCGGTAGTTGGCGACGCGGACCTTCTGGCCGAGGCCGAGCCGGAGCCCTTCGAGCGGCGTCGGCGTCGGCCCGAGCTTGAGCGACTGCTTGTCCGAGAGCTTGCCGAGGTCGTTCATGCCGAGGTAGCCTTGGAGGGGCTCGTTCATCGAGTCCCAGCCCATAACGCAGACGTCGTTGAGATCGCCAGCCTCGGCGATCCGCTCGGCCAGGGCGCCAAACGCATCGACGTAGTGGCGCTGGAGCCACTCTTGGATGTTGACGCCGTCGAGCAGGCACTTTGGCGCGAAGTCCCGGCCGGCCCAGAAGAGGGTGAAGGCGGTCGCGCAGGCGAGCCGGAAGGCATTCGTCTGCCAGATCATGGCCGGCCAGGGCTCCTCGGCCGGCGCCGTCTGGCCGTCGCGGCCGGCCCAGAGGCCGTGGACGACGGCCGCCTGCGTCGGCTGGAAGGCCTGCGGGTCAAGACCGCAGGCGAGGAGCGTCCAGTAGGGCGCGCCCGAGCCGCCCGTCGCACGTGACCAGACGTCCTGGTGGGGGTCGATGACTGGCGGCCCGCAAAGGATAGGTTAGCGTCAGGCGAGGGGGATCATCCCCTTTCGAGCAGAGCACGCCGCCAGAGGGTGGGGGCACTGACAGACGCGCAGGCCGACGGCCTTGAGCTCGCGCAGGAGCCGGACGACGTAGGCCAGATAGGCCTCGTCGTAGAGGCCCGGTCCGGCATGCTCGATCGCCTCCCAGACGACGGCGAGCCGGACGGCATTGAAGCCCCAACCGACGAGCCGGGCCAGGTGGACGCGCCATGCACCATCCGTCTCGTCCTCGTCCTCCCCGTCCCCATCCCCCTCCTGCGGCGGCGCCTCGATGTCGAGGTCGTCGTCGCTCGATCTGCGGCGAGTCGGACTAGCGCGAGCTCGAGGCAGCACGAGCGGCGTGTCGACGAACGAGACCTCGCCGGCCCGCGCCGGATCGGCCGGCTTTCCGAGATGATGGCCGGCGTCATGCGTCGGCTCGCCCGGCGGCATTTTGGCCGTCAGGTTGACGCCGCGGAGGAGGACGGTCCGGCCTTGCCGATCGCGGAAGGAGCCCTTCCAGGTGTCGAGCTGATCCGGGTGGCCTGATGAGGAGGAGGAGGCGGAGGAGGAGGAGGAGGCGGAAGCGGAAGCGTCCGAGGGGCCAGCCTCGACCTCGCTGTCAGCCGCAGGAGGACCCTCTCTTGTCGTCGTCGCTGGCGCCGGCGTAGGCGAGGCGGAGGAGGCCGTCATGTCGGGACGTCGATCGGGTAAGGATGAGAGAGAGAGAGCGAGAGGGTCAGCAGCCGGGGAGAGGAAGGGAAGGGCGCATCGTTTCAGCCCTCTGCCAGTTCAGTCCAGTCAGCCCAGGCCCGCCTCGTCGGCGATCGGGGCGATATAGAGCCTCAGCCCATGACGAGCGGGGAAGAGGAGGCGCAGTCGGCCCTCGGCGTCTGTAGGGAGGGGGCCGTCGGGGCGGCGGGCGGGCGAGACTCACTGAGGGCACCAGGGAGCGCGCGCGGCGTATGTGCAGGCGAGTGCGCGGAGGCGAGCGTCGACGAACGCTCGCGCCCTAGGATGCAGCTTCTGCAGCAGCACCGTCGAACGCCGGGCGACCTCACCAGTCGTGGTCGGTCGGTCGTCAATCGTTGGACAGGGCCGGCAGGCGACGAGCAGCCCATCGAGGGGTGCCCCGCTGCGGAGGCGGATAGATGATCAAGCGGTAGGCTCCTTGGATTCAGCTATTCGGAGAGGGCCCCCGTGGTCGACTGCCGCCAGCGAGACCCGCGTCGCTCTTGGCCCCTCCCCCTCCCCTGTCTTGAACCCCTTCCCCCCCCCAGCACACACACACACACCCAAGCTCGCACGCAGGCCGCCGCCCCGGGCCCGCTCCAGCAGCAGACCGGCTCGACCTATCACATCGACGACACACACACCCACCAGCCAGCCAGCTCAGCGCGCCCGCTCGCTCGCTCGCTGCCACCCGCCGCCGCCGCCGCCGCCCGCTGCACGATGCCTCCCGACCCGAGCGCGGCGAGCTCGACCGGCGCGGGCGCCTCGTCCTCCTCCAAGGGCGGGGCGTCGTACCGCGAGCGCGTCTTCTGGACGCCGGAGGAAGACGCCCTCCTCCTCAAGCTCGTCGCCATCCACGGTCCGTCCCCCCTCCTCGCCCACACACACACAGCCCCCTCCCACCCAAGGGGTCGCCTCGCCCCTTGCTCTCGTCAGCCTCCCTGCGCCGCCGCCGCCGCCGCCGCTCGGCCGAGCGCCTGCGGGCGAGCAGGACGCGGCGGGGAGCTTCGACCTCCCTCACAGCTCAGCCAAACAAAGGGCGCCCTGCCCACCGTCCGCACCCTGCCCTCGTCGTCGCCTCGCTCGCGGCAGACAGCGGGAGGTTGGGACGGCTCGACCATCGTCGAGTCTCTAGCAGGGAGAGAGCCCCGCCCTCGCAGGGCGGTGGCGGCAGGCGGGGTCGGGAGCTCTTGCCGGGCCGAGCTCCCCTTCCCTCCCTCCATGAGAGGCAGTCTCGGCATCGGAGGGAGGCGACTCATCCCCATCGTCCAACCGCTGACCCCTTCCCTTCTCCTTCGTCCTGCCTGTGCGCATCCTCCCATCGGCTTGCTCCCGGCACGCGCACATCTGCCAGGCAGCAAACGCGGAAAGGACTCAAAGTACGTCGCCGCCAACCGTCTCGCTCGCGTCGAGCTCCGCCGCGGGCCGGGCCGCCGATCCCCACTCCTTCGTGCGGGGGAGAGAGCCCTCCCCATCTCGCCCCTCCCCCCTTCCCAACGCCCTTCCTCCCCGACAGATCCGGCCGCTGACTGACGCTCGTCTCCTGTCTCCCGCCAGATGGCCCATCGTTGCTGCCGCCCTCGAGGGGCGCAACATCAAGGTCGGTCCCGCCCGCCGGCGCGCGCGTCCGCCCTTCTTCTCTTCTGACGCCTTCTCGTCCTGCCCCTGCCTCGGCCCGCCGACCACCAGGACTGCCGCAAGCGCTACTTCCACTCGCTCGCGCCCGACCTCAAGAAGGGCCGCTGGTCCAAGGAGGAGGATGCGCTTCTCCTCAAGGGGCTCGACGAGCTCGGGCCAATCTGGTACAAGATTGCGCAGATGATCCCCGGCCGCAAGGACGACCAGTGCGCCAAGCGCTGGAAGGAGGTACTCGACCCGAGCCTGTCCAAGGTGCGTGTACGCCGCGAGTCGGACAAAGCCCGGGGGAGGGAGCCGCTTTGTGGCTGACGAGCGAGAGGGTTGGTCGGTCACTTGCAGGGCAAAGCCTGGTCGAAGGACGAGGACGACCTGCTGCTCGGTCTCTTTGAGAAGAACGGCCCGAAATGGCAGCACATTGCCAAGTCGATCCCCGGCCGGACCGGCCTTTGCTGCCGGAACCGCTGGCGCAAGTTCAAAGGGGACGAGAAGGTTCATGGCGCGCTGCTCGACCTCGAGGAGCGCCAGCGCAAGACGGGCGGCAACGCTGGCGGCACCCGCTCTCACCCCCAGGGCGGCCGCGGCCGGCGGTCCGTCAGCTTCCAGACCGAGGGCGACCCAGGCTTCGATGACGACGACGACGACGTCGACATGGACATCGACGGCGACGGCAGCCGCTCCCACGGCGGCGGCGGCGTCGACACGCCCTCGTCCTCAACGACGCTCGGCGGGCCCTCGTCGCACTTTGGCGAGATCACGACGCCGTACGGCTCGACTTCGGCCCACGCCTTCCTGCCTGGCGGCGGCGGCGCCAACGGTTTTGACCTGTTTCGACCTCAGCTCCACCCGAGTCTGTCTAGCGCGCACCACCACACACTCGATCCGCCGCACGCCGGCAGCAGCAACAGCAACAGCCTGCTCCGGAGTCCACAGCCGCACGACGCGCTCCAGGGCCTCGGCCGGTCGGCGGGTCAGCTCGGCGGCGGCGGCGGCGGCGGCGGACCGTCAGGAACCGGCCTTGGCGGCCACGGCCTTGCGCCGTCGTATGCCGACCATTTTTCGGCCCAGGCTGCTGGCAGCCAGCTCCCCTCGCTCGGTAACGGTGGTGCCGGCGGCGGCGGTGGCGGCCAGGTCAACGGCGGCGGCAGCACGCTCTTTGGCGGGCCTGCCTCGATGGGCGGGCAAGACCACGCCGGCATGCTCTTCTCGCAAGACCTTGGCGCCCGGCTGAGCGCGGTCGAGTCGGCTCGCAACGGCACCGGGACCGGCAGCAGCAAGCACGGTCTCTTCAACCTCGTCCATCAGGATCCCTTGTCGTCGTCGTCGACAGCGGCCGCCGCAGCAGCAGCAGCAGCAGCAGCAGCAGGGGCAGGCTCGTCGAACCCTCCCAACGGCGGTGCGCTTGGCGGCGGCAGCTTGCACCGGGCCGACCACCCGCACGACCCGATCGCGCGCCTGCTCGCAGCCGAGGGCGCCAACGGCGGCGGCTCGAATGGGCCGGGCGGCGGCGGGCCTGGCGGGGACGGGGCGACGCCGTCGTCGCTCGCGTCGGCGAGCTCGATCGGCTCGAGCCCGGCTTTCCCGACCGGCTCAAGCCCGGCCGGCATCTCGCCCTCGTCGCTCTCAAACGAGTCGTTTGCTACCCCGGCGTCGGACCACCACCACCCAGGGCCGGTGGCGTTCCACCCGGCCAACGGGCTCAACGGCCTCGGCGGCGCCGCTCTCGCCGGCGGCTCGAACGTCGGTCCCAACGGCGGTGGCGGCAACAACGGTGGGGGGATAGGGTCGGCGGCAGCGAACGGTAACGGCGTCGGCGGCGGCGTCAGCAACGACAACCACCACCACCTCGCTCCGGGTAGCCTGAGCGGAAGCCACAAGCCGCCGTCGCACCACGTCAACTTTGCCGTTGACCATCCGCACGAGGAGCTCGACCAGAACGACAACCCGACCTGGGTCACCTCGTTCCTGGCCTCGCTCCACCACCCGTCGGCCTCGCTCCCGCCGACGGCCCTCAACTCGCCCGTCTTCACCGGCGCCTGGGACTCGGGCCTGTTCTCCGCCCCGCCGAGCCCGCAGAAGCACCTGTTTATGCATCTCCCGCCAATGCTCGACGCAGAGGACCTGCCACCCCTGCCGCCACCTGCCGTCGGCGCGCCCGAGCCGCAACAGCAGCAGCAGCAGCAGCAGCAACAGCAGCAGCAGCAGCATGGCAAAGGCGGCCTTCAGCAGCAACAGCAGCAACAGCATCAGCAGCAGCAGCACGCGTTCCTCCGCTCGCCGGGCTCGCAGGCCGGGCTGAACGCGCTTCAGCAAAGCCTCCAGCAGCAGCGGTCGCCCGGCCTCCACAGCATCTTCCCCCAGCAGCCGCAGTCGGGGCAAACGTCGACGACGTCCTCGTCTTTCGCCCGGCCGATGCCCCAGCTCGCCTCGCCGAGACGCGAGCGCTCGCCCCTCCACCCTGTCCCGGGCGGCGCCGGCTCTGCGTCGGCCTCCGCCTCGGCCTCAGCCTCGGCGACGCCTGGCGCTTCCGGCTCCCAGCCTCCAGCAGCAGCAGGGTCGATGGCGCCTCCGCCAGTGCCGACGACGTCGGGCGTCGCAGGCCACCACCTGTCGTCGTCGACCATCCACCAGTTTGCCAACGCCAACGGGCGCGTGCCCTCGCTCGGCGGCGGCAGTGGGCATCTCGGCCATCACTCGACAGCAGGCGGTCACTCGCAGCAACAGCAGCACCAGCAGCAGACGCACCACCTCCAGCAGCAGCAGGTCCAGCAGCAGCAGCAGCAGCCGCCGCTAGCGATGCCCCTGCCCTACCTGACGTGGGACCCCCGGCCGGCCGAGGAGCAGACCAACGCGGTCCCGATGGTGCTCGTGCCCATGTCGATCCTCGCCGGCCTGATCGAGCGCGCGAGCATGGTCGACGCCAACGGCAACCCGACGGGCAAGCACCCGAGCAGCAACAGCGGCGGCGGTGGCCATCAGCATCAGCTCGGTCAGGCCGCGGCGGCCGGCGGCGGGGGCGGCAACCAGGGCCAGAAGCACTTGCGCTAGCGCTCGCCTCGGCCCGATCCGCCCCGCTCTGCTCTTTGGCCCCTGCCGTCTCTCGGCTCCTAATGACTCCCCCTCCCCTTGCTCATACACCACGACGTCACGACCGCCCGCCCTCTCGCTCACCTGTCCATCTTCTCGCTTGACCGAACTAGACGCCTCCCTCCTTCTCTCGCCTCGCATTCCGCATCGACCCCTCCTCCTCCTCCGGACCGAAGAGACGGCGAACTTTCTCCCAAGCCCCGCTGCCGCACATACACAAGCCGCAAAACTCCCCTCCCCTCATCCTCCCTGCACGCTCGCCCCGCCCCTCTTCTTCCCCTCGTCCCTTCCGCATTCGATCCGTCCTCCTCACCACCCTTACCTCCCCACCTTACCCTAATCTGTCCTTCTCACTTGTTGCGCGCATGCGTGCGCCCCTCACCCACCCTGTTGATTACCGATGCAGCCCGCTGTTCTGTCCTCCGAGTCGACCGAGCTGCCTCGTCGGGTAGGGCCATGGCCATCAAAGGGGTCCGAGGGGAAGCGGGGGGTCGAGCTCGCGCGCAGCACGCCTAGGCCGCTGTCTGCCTCGACCGGCAAGCTCGACCCGCCGCGCCGTCGCGAGCACTCCTTGACGAAATGATGCCCAATTTCGATTGTCATGGATCCCCTGCCGTCCCAGCACGGCCGTCGTCGTCGTCGCTGCTGCTGCTGCTGTCGCCAGTCGCCGAGCCGCCACTGGGCTGCGTCCGCTGGGCGGTGAACCACCCGCCCCAGTCGAGCCTAAGTGCAAGCGTCTCGAGGTGCCGCCGGGCGGCGAGCTCGGCGTCGTCGGCGAGGAAAAGCCTGCCCAACGATGCTGCCGTCGTCGGCTGTCGTGATGGCCGGCCGGCAGCGTCGGCGATGGAGAGGCTGGCCAGCGGGCGGCTGACGTTACGCTCGTCGCTAGCCGAGGGCGTGAGAAGGTCAAAAAAGCGGAGCATGCGGACGTTGAGCTCCCTGAAGAGCGAGCGGAGGCGAGCGAAGACGAGTTGGGATCAGCAATGCGGGGAAGGGGAGACTAGGGAAAGAGGAGGCCTACCCTCTGATCTCGCGGATGACGGCCCGTCGCCGCTCGACCTCGTCGCCGACGGCCTCGCCTCCCCAACCCTCCGCCAGGAGCGCCGGCACCGCATCGCCCCCCCACCTGCCGACAGCGCCGCACAGCGCCTCGGCACAAGCGAGGATCGCGCCGAGCTCGGCGGCGAGCGGCGCGCTGGCCGGGTCTAGCAGAAGACCAGAGGTGACGTGCGCGAGATAGCGGGTGTGATGGGCGAGGAGCGTCTCAAAGTCCATCGCCGGCGGCGGGTCGGCGGCGCCGGTCGCCTCTGTTGCCGCTGTGTCTGCCGTCGAGAGGGGTGATTCAGGCCGGACCGAGAGGCTGAGCGCTGCGACTGGACCGCCGGTCCGCGACAGGGGGCGCCGCTGGTGGACAGTCGACGTTGAACCCGAGGTGCCGTTAACGCTGCCGCTCGTCAGCGTCGATGCACGCGGGGCGAAACACGTGGCAGTCGGCGAGCTCGGGAACGAGGCTGCTGAGGGCGAAGGGGCTCGCGTCGGAAGGCTGAATGTCGACTGGCTTGCGCTGGGCGAGGGGACGACGGATGGGGGCGGTGAGGGCGGTGACAGCGGTTGAAGCTTGGCAAGCAGGGCTTGGTGCTGAACCGAGATGATGTCGGACTGCACGGATTGGGGGGGAAAGAGTAAGGGGCGTCAGCACAAGCTGGCCGGACAGTCGACGGATGCCAGCTCCGAGAGGCGCGGCGGAGGGCAAGCGGAACGGACCATGAAGTGGCTTTCGACGACGTCGATCCACCAACCGACCTCCCTCACCGCCGCGGCTGCCTCCCTGCCCAGCTGCGCCCTTTCCCTCCTCTCTTCGCTTGTGCTCCCTCCCTCGCTCGCGCCCGTCCAAACGCGTCGCGCGCGTTGTCCAGCCGAAAGGGTCTGCCAGAGCGTGCGGAGGGAGGCTTGCGTGCGCCGGAGGCGGAGGAGCGAGTTAGAGATGAGGGTGTAGGCGTGGAGGATTGAGGTTGGGAGGAGGAGCGAGAGTGGGAACGGGACGGAGGAGACGAGGCTGAGGGACCGGCCGCCGACTTGGAGTTGGGGCTGAGGTGAGGAGGATGAGGACGGCTTGAGGGGCCGAAGCTCGACCCTGACGTCGTCGAGTGCGCCCACATCGGCCGTCCGCGTCCCGACGCCCGCACGGAGCAATGCGAGCTCGACGTCGCGTTCCTTGATGCCCGCCGGCGAACCCTTGCGTCCCCCGCCGCGGAGGAGGACCGCCCGCTCGAGCCCGTCAAGCTCGCGCAGGAAGGACGAGGCGAGCAGGCCGTCTCGGCCGAGGTGGACAAGGGCGAGGTCATCGAGCGCCTTAACGACCACAGAGGAACCGAGGACCGTGAGCCAGACGTACCTGCGCGCGAGGGAGGGTAAGGGGGAGGGTCAGCAAGAGGGAAGTGCGCTGCCGGAGCAGGTTGGGACGCACTCTCCGACTTGACGGCGGACGACAGCCACCGTCCTGCCGAGCCTAGCCGCCCAATCTGTGGACGATGACGACAACGTGCGCCGTCGCTGCTCGCCTGGCCCGTCGGTTTTGGCGTCGTCCGCGGGCCCATCGTCATCGCCGGTGACGAGCAACCGCTCAAGCGACCGTCGGAGGTCCTCGGGCAGACCTGACGGCGGCCCTCTTCTGCTTAGCCGACCTGACCCGCCACTGGCCGAGGAGAAAGAAGAGGGCGAAGGCTGCCGGAGACATGCGACCGTCTGAGCGAGTTGGACGAGCGCCTCGGTCGTTGCTTGTCCGAGGGAGGAAGGGAGGCTCTCGGGCCGAAGGACGAGCTGTATCTGATGCTCCTGTTGTAGGTTTGCACCACCCGCTGCCACTGCTGTCGAATCCATCGCCTCGGCAAAGAGGGCCGACCCCTCCCCATGCACGAGCGACCGCACAAGCTCGCCTAGCCAGAGCTGCCGCACAGGGGCGAGCAGGCGCGAGGCGAGATGGGAGAGCTCGGGCGAGCCTTTCGAACGGGCGGAGAGGGCGTCGAGCCTGTTGAGAAGGAGGCCAGGGCCTGGCCAGCGCTTAGGCGGGGGCGATGCCGAGGTCGAGGTCGAGGCCGGGGCCGAGTGAGAAGTTGACGAGGGAGAGGACGTCGGCAGAGGGAGGAGCGAGACGAGGTTGTTAAGCGCCGAGAGCCGGGCCGACCAGGGTTGGAACGTCGCCGTCAGACCTAAGAGGGCTACGAAGCCCCTCGTCTCTCGTCCATTCCCTGATGAGGGGGCACCGACGAGGGAAGGGTCGGCCGCAAGGATTCGGCGCTCGGTCTCGAGGACGAGCGTCTGCCAGTCGGCGAGGACGGCCCGGACCGCAGCTGCCAGACACGCGACGAACTCCTCCCTCCTCGCCTCTGCCTCATGTCCTTCACCGTCAGCACCGGCGGCAGTGGCAACAGTGGTCGACCGAGCCTTGATCGACCGTCGGACGACTGTTTCTCGTGTCACCCGCTCGACCTCGACCGACCACGCGCGCACCGCGGACGACCAGAACCCAAGCTGGCCGAGCGCCTCGAGCGCCGACTGCTCGCCAGGGTGCAGGCGGCTCGCGAGCGCGGGGGCGAGGACGTAGGTCGTTGGCTGCTCGAGGGGGGAGTGGAGGAAGGGGCCAGCTGCTGCTGCTGCTGGTGTAGCCGAGGAGGATGGGCCATACCCGGCGAGGAGGACGAGGACGGCCGCGATCATCTCGCCCTCCTCCTGCCTTTTGGGCTGGTGCCGAGGGCGTTCGGACGCCCGAAGCTGCTCGGTCGAGGGCGCCAGCAGTATCTGGCCTGTTCAGATGGCTGAAGACGGGCCTGGTGGGAGCTTGGGACGGACAGACGGACGGGTCGGATGGTGATGGACAGGGAGGACGCGACCGACGCGACTCGAAGCCAGGCGAGCAGAGCACCCGCAGCAGCAGCAGCGACAGCAGCGACGGACGAGATCGTCCTCCTTCCTGGCACGCTCGAAGCACAGCCAGGGCGTGCAGACAGGCAATCAGGCGAGGTACATGCGGGTATAGATGCTAGCGTGCTGCACTCCTGCGAGCAGGCCTTCGACTTCGAGACGGTCCAAGGGGCTCATCCTGTCCTAAGACGGCGGTGGCCGACGCCGACCTCACCAACCGACCAACCACGACTCCCATCGACCTCACCCTTCCCTCCCTCCAGCTCCTTCTCTAACAGCACCCGACCAGACGCGATGGCCAAAGTTCAGTGGGGCAAGTTTTCCATGGTCATCGTCGGCAGTCAGTCTCTCTCCCATTCGATCCTGGGCAGAGAGGCTCGGGGCAGCTCGAGCTCCACGCCGGTCTTGTCGTCCTGTGAAGCTAACCTGACCTCCTCCTTCCCGTGCTACCGGTGGTCAGTGACCGCTCTCGGCTACGGCGTTATGAGCTGTCCGTCCCTTTCCGCCCTCGCTCCTCGCTCGATCCATCGGATGAGGGAAGGCCTCTGTAGCTGACGCCCTCCGACTGCCATCCTCAACTCATCCACGCCGCGAAACGCAACCTCTCGATTTGTCTGCTCTGGGCATGCATACATCGGATCGGCTGCCGAGCAGGGGCGACGCCGACTGAGGAGCAGTACTACAAGGTACGTCATCCTTCTCTCCTCTCCCTTGCTTGCTGAGGAGTGCTAGATCGGGGCGTTCGACGGACTGGGCCGGTTCCGGAGAGGCTCCCTGTCGTCGATAGACACCGACCTACCCTCGGCCTCCTGCTTCGTCCATCGCACCGCTCTCGTCTTCTCCTCGATCCATCGTTGATCCTTCCTCTTCACCTTTGCTTACACCCGGCGTCGCCCACTCGCAGGCCCTGTCCCCCCGTCTCCGGCAGGAGGTCGACGACCGGCGCGCGCAGAAGGCCGAGGAGGCCACCTCAACCAAAAAGCCGGTCGTACGTCCTCTTCCCTTCTCAATCTGCTCGCCGGCTGGCTTCTGGGGAGGATGGTGGAGCTGGGTCGTGCTGCTAAAGAGGAATGTGGGAGGAAAGGCGGTCCGTTCCCAACTACGGTCGAAGACGGCTGACCATCACCCTGACGTCCCAGACCGACTCGAAAGCGACCTCGCGCATCATCTGGGCGGCAGACCGCGAGCCTGTCCTACCCAAGACGGCGCCTTATGCCGAGACATGGGGGAGGAAGTAGCTCCTCCCTGCGCTCGCTCGCCCGCCTGTCCCATTTCGCCCCTCTCGTCCGGCTTCTTTCCTCGCTCGCCATCCAGTGCACGCCGATATCTCGCTCTCCCTCCCCCCTTCCCGCTCTATCGCAGCCGGCTCACCTAGCCGTGCCTGTGGGACCAGACTTTCATGTAGCCTTTAGCGCCTGGCGATCCTCTGGAACGCTCGAGGCGCGGCGAAGGTCGAACGAGGCAAGGCTGGCGAGGCGGGGCGAAAGCAACGGGGGGTATCATTCCAGTGCAGCTGTGAGCGAGCGAAGGGGAAGAGAGAGGAGGTTGTCCGGATAGGACAGTATAGAGAAGGCGAGCAGGCAGGCAAACAGGCGGAGCGGGGGAAGGGGGCTCGAAAGTGCAAGGGTGGGGGTGGGCAAAGCAGCAGGGTGGGTACGTTGACCCACCTCGCCACCCGACCTGAATTCCCCTCCCCTCCTTTGTCCCACGGCCATCAGCCTGGTCGTCGAGCCCCGTCGGTCTGACGCCAGCCCGTCTCGCTCCGCTGCTCCCTGGAAGGCAGGCCTATCGCGCTCGGCAAGCGGTCGCCACCCGTTCGACGGCCCCGGACCCGCCGGGCTCGCTCCCTTCTAGCGCCTGGGCTTTAGACGCCGGCGACAATGTTCTCAGCCTTCTGGAGGGCTTCGACCCTGGAGAGGGCAAGCGGCCGAAGCGCGTGGGTAGGACGGAAATCAGCAGCGGTGCAAGCAGCGCAGACGAAACAAGGGGACTTAGAGCGACGCACATCTTGATGCACTCCTTGCGGCGCTGGACGACAAACTCGGACTCCTTCATGAGCTCGCTCAGCGTCTCAGGCTTGTAAAGCTGCAGCGCAAGGAGGGCCCAGATGGCGCTGTCAGTCTCGTTTGCGCGGAGAATGGTCGCTTGCTAACGAAGAGGCGATGGGACGCACTTGCTCGAGCAGGACGCGCTGGAGCTGGTCCTTGGACTGCTGGACGAGCGTGTACGTGATCGACTTGGGGACCATGTCGATCATCTCGCGCTTGACGATGTTGAAGTACGAGTGGATGAGGAGCTCTGCCGGCGAGAGGGAGGCAGCACGTCAGCAAGGAAGTACGCACGTCGATCCGGGAGCAGGTAGAGGAGCACGTACTGATGACCTCGGTCTCCATCGACTCGCGGTCCGAGAGGGCCGCCTGGGGCCGGATGACGGGCGGCGGCGTCTCCATGACGCTCGCGCCGGCCTTCTTCTTGGGCTGAGCCGCCCGGGCGCCGGCGGGGAAGAAGGTCGAGAAGAAGGATGGCTCCTCCTTCTTGTCGGTCACCTCGAGGTCGCGGTTGTTGTTGATGGCCGCGGCCGAGATCTTTTTCGGGTCGGCCGCTTTCTCGGCCGGCCGCGAGGCCGCCAGCCGGTCAGAGACGAGCGCCATCGCCTTGTGGCCGTTGAGGAAGTCGGGGTGGGTCGTGTTGACGTAGCAGGCCTGCATGTTGACCATGTCGGAGACGAGCTTGGTCGTCGGCACCATGGCCTCGCGGAAGAAGCCAATGACGACGGCGTTGAACTGCTCCTTGAGGGCCGGGTAGCGCTTGAAGGCCTGGACCTTGCTGAGGATCTGGCCGAGGATGCGGATGAGCTCGTCATAGACGAGCTGGCAGCACTTGAGCGAGGGCTCTTCGAGCCGCTTGATCTGCTGCTTGACGATCACCTCGAACGCGGCCGTGCCGACAAAGAGGCTCGGCGTCGAGCCCGACGAGTTGTAGAGGATCGTCCGGATGTCGCCGTCCTTGACCTGGTCAAACGGGTCGATCGACCGGACGCCGTTGTTGAAGAGCTCGTGGTAGACAAACGAGATGCGGGCGCCGCCAGAAAGCTCGTTGACCGAGAGGTCGTTGCTGCCGCCGTCGATCACCGTCCGGAACTCGGAGCAGAACTCGGTGATGACCGAGAGGACGACGTTGCCGCCGCTCTGCTCGCCCATCGCCCCGCCGAGCGAGGCGAGCTCCTGCTGGTAGCGCTGGAGCTGGCTCGCGATCCGGCCCTTGATGTCGGGCAGCGTCGCCTTGATGTGGTGCATGAGGAGCGTGTTGAGCTTGCGGGCGAGGTAGGGCGTGCCGCAGTACTGGGCCTTGTTCTTGTACGAGCCGTGGTTCTCGAAAAAGGCGCGCTCGTTCTCGAGCGCGGCGTTGATCGCCTTCTTCTGGTCAATGTCGCGCTGGCCGCGGTTGACGACGGGGACGTAGCCGAGCCGGAGCGGGATGATGCGCCCGGCGAGGATGTCGACGACGTCGGTACCCTGGTCCATGAGGTCGACCTTGGTCAGGACGCCGATCGTCCGCGTGCCCTCGGGGTCGACCGACCGGGCGAGCTGGAGGCCATCCGAGTTGGCCAGGTCGGTGTTGGCCGCGGTGACGGCGAGGATGACGGCGTTCGGCTTCGAGATGAACTTGAGGAGCATGTCGCGGATCTGCTTCTCGATGTCGCGCGGCTGGTCACCGACGGGGACCTTTGTCAGGCCGGGCAGGTCGACGAGAGTGAGCGTCAAAACGTTGGGCGAGTAGATGCGAAGGTTGATCGGGTTAGGCGAGATGCCTGTGTGTACGCGAGTAGAAGACCCGGGTCAGCTCCCTCCGCCCTTCCTTCGAGCAGGGGCCAACAGAGGGACCGACCGGCATTCTTGCCCGTGTGGCGCTCGGTGTCACGGACGATCTCCTCCCGGATCTTGCCAAAGTCGTGGAACTTCTCCCCGGGGAGGTGGAGGAACTCGCCCCACTCGTCGGCATTGTCCTCGTTCAGGTTGGCGTCGGCCGCCGTCTCCTTGGCGCCGTCCGTCAGTTGCGAGGTCGCCGGCCGGTTGATCAGTTGGAGGATCTGACGAGAGGGATGGGTAGGGCACCAGTCAGCGGTCGGTTCTCGCTATAGTAGAGCGGGAAGACGGGCGCACCAAAGGCCGCCGGGTGACGATACCCTGCGACAGCCGGGTGAGCACGCGGCCGGAACGCGAGGGGGTCAGCTCGTGCAGCCCGAAAAGCTGTCATCAGACCAGAAGGAGGCTCTTCCACGAACGGTTCCTCTGCGAGACCATGATCGAAGCCGCCGAGGAGGGTCAGGAGCGAAGAGTGCGGCCGAGGGCGGAGGGTGGGTTCGAGGTCAGCCAAGTCGCTTGCGCGGGTGTCAACTTCTCCTTCTAGCGCCTCCACACTCTGTCGAACCACCACCGTAGCCCCCAAAAGGTCGCGGGAGGGCGCTAAAGTCCAGCTGAGGAGACCCCTGGAGCCGATGGGCAGGCTGATACGCGTCGCGCGAGGGATGGACTAGGCGGACGACCGGCGAGCTCGGTGAGGCAAGACGCACCTCGGGAGGAAGTCGCGGCCGACGATGTTCTGTAAAGTCATGGGCAGGTCAGTCACACGACCGACAGGCCATCCATGCCGGGTGCAAGGCTGTGTCTTGTATTGACTGACCTCAAGAACCGACGACTTGCCGCTGTTCGCAGGAAGAGAAGCGGATGTGATGGCCGAGCAGGGCGGGGATTGCAGGGATCGGCAGGGCGGCGGCGGTTGACAAGGAGGGAAGAAGAGACGGGGGCGCTTGGGTCAGCGTCTTGCTTTGAACGTAGGACGAGAGCTCGTGCCAGGTCAAGAGCCAGGGGACGATCGGTCGTCCGACTCGACAAGGCAGGCGACGCGGCTCGGACGCGGTCGAGCTTTCGCCCGCCTCGCTCGATTCGCACATTCCTTCCGACGAGGCGAGTCATAGGCAGGGACAAAATGGACAGACCTCGACTGGGAGCCGATGACTGCGATCTGAGGCAGGTCCTGTTTGACGTGCGAGTCGGCGTAGCGTGGCGCGATGAAAGGGCAGGAAGGCAGGCAAGCGGCAGGCGAGGGCAGGGTGACGCGGTCAGATCACAGCCCGACGCGGACCAGTCGTCGTCGGCCGTCCGGCTCTTTGAGGAAGGGTAGTCAAACGGGAAGGCGAAAGCAAGAGGGCAGCGACGGACGATCGGGTTCTGGACGCCTATCGACGAGAAGACGTCTTGGAGCTGGTGTGGCAGACGGTGAGCGCAAGCGAGAGGGTAGGCGTGCGAGGCAGGGCAGAGCAGGGCGTCAGTCCTCCGTCGAGCAGGATCGGACGGCCGAGCACCACGGCACGATGGTGCCGAGAAGGGACGGACCTT
>Ga0308160_10003355_pt1 | contig 18134 bp, 18 predicted proteins | sample PhyFR1_FD_201036 | JGI IMG/M metagenome (GOLD analysis project Ga0308160, IMG submission 201036) | Phyllosphere microbial communities from UC Gill Tract Community Farm, Albany, California, United States - DLSLF.R1 | ecosystem: Host-associated > Plants > Phyllosphere > Unclassified | place: USA...
TGAGCCTGCAAGCCGCGAGCACCTGGAACGGCGTCCTGCTCGGCATCGCCTACTGCCTCGGACTCGGCATCCCCTTCCTCCTCCTCGCCCTTGGAACCACCTGGGCCACCACCGCGATCAGCCGCGTTAAACGGCACCTACGGACCGTGAACCTGATCGGTGGTGGCACGCTGATCCTCATCGGTGTCCTCATGGTCACCGGACTGTGGTCATCGCTGATGTACACGGTCGGCGCACACATCGGCCAGTACGTCACGCTCCTCTAACACCCAGGTGCAGCCCGCTGCAACGCATGGTCGACGGCGGCATCCCCATGGTCACGATCGAGCAAGCACCGCCCCAGAACCAATGGCCGACCTTGAACGCACGAACCGCGCTACGCCGATATCATCGGCATATGCCGATCGTAGAAGCGCGGGGCGATCTTGCCGCGGTATCGCTGTTCCACTCTCTCGCAGACCCGACCCGGCTGCGCATCCTGCGCCGACTCCGCCACGGGGAAGCTCGCGTGAGCGACCTCGTCGCGGAGCTCGGTCTTGCCCAATCGACCCTCTCCGAGCACGTCGCGTGCCTTCGCGACTGCGCACTCGTGGAGGGGCGGGCGCAGGGCCGGCAAGTGTTCTACAGCCTCGCCCGTCCGGAGTTGATGGACCTCCTCGAGTCCGCGGAGACACTGCTGCAGGCCACCGGCTACCAAGTCGATCTCTGCGGCACCTATGGCTCGGACGCGAGGGCTGGCGAATGAGCACGCTCACCGAAACCGAAACGGAGCAGCTCACCCGACGAGGGCTCCGCCTCGCGCAGTTCACCGTCGCATACAACGTCCTCGAAGGAATCGTCGCCATCACGGCTGGGATCGCCGCGGGACTCGTTTCCGTCATCGGGTTCGGTATCGACTCCGGAATCGAATCGATCGTCGCCGTGCTGGTGGGCATCCGCCTCGCCGCCAGGCTCCGCCACGGCGAAGCGGACGAGGGTAAGGAGCGACGCACGTTGAAGTTCGTCGCCGTGACGTTCTTCCTCCTCGCCGCCTACGTCGTGATCGATGGCATCCGCAGCCTGATCACCCACGAAACACCGGAGACCTCCCCGGTCAGCATCGTGCTGCTGGTCCTCTCGATCATCGTCATGCCGGTCCTCGCCGCACTCAAGACCCGAGTCGGCAAGAAGCTCGACGACCCGCTCATCCTCGCCGACGCGGCAGAAACTCGAATCTGTGTCCTCCTCAGCGTCGCGACCCTCATCGGACTCCTCCTCTACACCCTCACCGGCGCAGCCTGGCTCGACCCCGTCGCAGGATTCGTCATCGCCCTCTTCGCCATCCACGAAGGACGCGAAGCGTGGGAAGGCGAACTCGTGGAAGACGACGATGACGACTGAAACGACCGCTTCATAGCGACACCGAACACCGCTCAAAAGCTGACACAAAGCGAAGCTGCTCACACTCTGTGCCTCGCGGGGCGAAGAGCGGACCAACGGGATGCAGAACACCACCGCAACGCGCACAGCTGCAGATGAGCAAACTGGGGCTGCCTCGCGTTGCGATCAGAGCCGCGAGAAGAAGGGCGGGGGCCTCACCAACCCCCGCCCTTTCAGCTGCTGGACGCAACAGCTAACCCGGCGTCACCTCGGACGGACGGGCTCGTCTTCAACCCAAGCATTGCCTTCAGTCTCGGACGGGACATGGTTCACCGCTCGCGGCCGGCATGATCGCCCTCACGCCGTGCCTGGCGACGCGGGCTGATGTTGCCGATGGGGCTGCTATCCACTGAAGTAGGTCAGCGTTCTACCTAGTGGGTGCTGCGGAGCAGGAGCCGCGGCAAGTATTTGTCTGTCAGGGGCAGCCTGTTGCATGCTCACTCCCGCTCCGACGGCAGCACGGTTACGGTGACCCGGTCCGGGATCTGGAGCGGATCACGCGCGTGGTCGTCGTGCAGCGCGAACTCCGTTGGCGATGACGACCACCTCGGCGAGCTCGTGAACAAGGACGACACCAGCCAGGCCGAGCGCTCCGGCCAGGGCGAGCGGGAACAGGACGACGATGATCGCGAGGGAGAGTCCGATGTTGCTGGTCATGATGCGACGTCCCCGGCGTGCGTGCAGGAGCGCTGCCGGGATGGCGCGCAGGTCGGTGCCGGTGAATGCGACGTCGGCGGATTCGACGGCTGCAGCGGCACCGGTGGCGCCCATCGCGATGCCGACGTCTGCGGACGCGAGGGCGGGCGCGTCGTTCACGCCGTCGCCGATCATCGCCACGGTACCGTTGCGTCGGAGTTCGTTGACCGCGGATGCTTTGTCCTGTGGGAGCTGTTCGGCGCGGACGTCGTGGATCCCAGCGCGGGCGGCGAGCGTGGTGGCGGTGCGTTGATTGTCGCCGGTCAGCATGAGGGTGCGGATGCCCGCTTCGTGCAGTGCTGTGATGGTTTCGGCGGCTTCGTCGCGCAGCTCGTCGCGGACGCCGACGACGCCGGTGATGACGCCGTCGATTTCGACCACCACGACGGTTTCACCGTTGCGCTCGAGCCGGTCGATGTCTGCCTGGAGTGTTCCGGCTTGCAGCCAGCGCGTGCTGCCGACTCGGACTCGTCGCCCGTGGACCTCTCCGGTGAGACCGCGGCCGGGTTCTTCCGTGACGTCGAATGCTGCCGGCGGCTGGTCCACGGCGTTGGAGATCGCTGCTGCGAGCGGGTGGGTGCTGTGTCGTTCGAGTGCAGCTGCTGCCGTGAGGATGTCCTGGCGGTCGTGACCGGGGGCGGTGACGACGTCGACGACTTCGGGGGCGTTGCGGGTCAGCGTGCCCGTCTTGTCGAACGCGACCGCGGTGACGGCGCCGAGCTGCTCGAATGCCGCTCCGGACTTGATGATGACGCCGAACTTGCTCGCCGACCCGATCGCGGAGATCACTGTGACGGGCACGGCGATTGCGAGTGCGCACGGGGATGCTGCGACAAGGACAACGAGTGCGCGCTCGGTCCACGTCGCCGGGTCACCGACGATGAACCCGAACACGACGACGAGCGCCGCGACGATGAGTACGACCGGGACAAGGGGGCGGGCGATGCGGTCCGCAAGACGGGCGCGTTCACCCTTCCGGGATTGTGCATCTTCGACGAGTCGCACGATGGTTGTCAGGGAGTTGTCGTGGCCATCCGCTGATGCCTCGATCTGCAAGGCGCCCTGCCCGTTGACCGATCCGGCCGGGACCGAGTCGCCGGGACCCACTTCGACAGGGATGGACTCGCCGGTCACTGCGGACGTGTCGAGGCTGCTCCGACCAGCGGTGACGATGCCGTCTGTGGCGACCCGTTCCCCGGGGCGCACCACCAGCAGGTCCAACGCTCGGATCTCCTGCGCCGGGATCTCAACCTCTCCTGAGAGTCGAGAGACGCGGGCGGTGTTGGGGATCAGGTCCAGCAGGGCGCGGAGGCCTTGCCGTGCGCGGTCCATCGCCCGGTCCTCGAGAGCTTCAGCAATTGAGAACAGGAACGCCAGCGCGGCTGCTTCTGCGACCTTGCCGAGCAGAACCGCGCCGATCGCGGCGATCGTCATCAGCAGACCCACGCCCAGTCGGCCCCGGAGTACCCGACGGATCGCGCCGGGGACGAACGTCCACGCTCCGGCGAGCAGCGCGGCGCCGTGCACGATGGTGCCCGCGACGGTGAAACCGCTCCAGTCGAGCCCATAGCCGATCAGCAGGAACACGCCGGCGAGGGCCGGGAACAGTAGCGCCCGATCGCGCCAGACGGGGACGAGTCCGTCGTCGTCGTGCTCCGATGCCGCGGCGTCGTGATTGCAGCAGTCATCGTCGGCGTGGCCGTGTGAGTCGGTGCCGGTCACTTGCAGGCTCAGCTCGCTTTCTGGCCGACGCACCTGCACGGCAAGCGGCTGGCGTTCCTGCCCCTCCTCCGGCCCGCAGCATTCGCGGCTCATCGGATCGCCTTCATATCCTGCAGGACACTGGACGTCGTCGTGTCGCAGCACAACGGCACGTCGCATGCGGGGTCGGCACAGTCGACGCCGTCATCGACAGCGAGGACCACCTCGACGAGCGCTTCCAACGCCTTCGTAATGTGCGGGTCCGCGATTTCGTAGCGGGTGCGGCGGCCCTCCGGGGTCGCGACGACGATGCCGCATCCGCGCAGGCACGCGAGGTGGTTCGACACGTTGGTCCGCGTGAGCGTCAGCTCGTCAGCCAGCCGGGCCGGGTACCCCGGCTCGTCCAGCAAGCTCAACAGGATCCGAGAACGGGTCTCATCCGCCATCGCCCGGCCGAGCCGGTTCATCACGTCAAGCCGCGAAGCAAGTGTCAGCATGCGATGACCATACAGCGCATGATGACCAATCGCCAGTTGACCAGGTCCCGCCGCTTAGCGCGGGCCCCGGGTTTCAACCGCGTGCATCTGGGCGCCACGTCGATCCAAGTTTCAATCACACTGGTTAAGCCTGCGCTTGCACCATCGGCCTCCGCGACGGTGCAGCTTGACGGTGTGCACGACGCGAGAGGCGGTGTTCTGCGCGCCGCTCGGAATCGCAGCGATGGTCCTCGCCGCATCAGCTAAACGTTCAGTAGCTGGGGCGCCGAACCGGGCCGACAAGCGCTCGTCGTTTCGAGTTCACCCGGGGTAGCTAGCGTCGCGGACGATGCTGCCTCGGGAGTATGGCTCGTTCCGAGCCGACGTGCACGCGATCCGGGCTGTCGCCGTGGCGCTTGTGGTGCTGTATCACGTGGATTTCGGCTGGTTCCGTGGCGGCTTTGTGGGAGTGGATGCCTTTTTCGTCGTCTCCGGGTACCTCATCACCACCCAGCTCGCTCGAGAGCTCCAGTCTCAGGGGCGGATAGACCTCCCGAGGTTCTGGGCTCGCCGTGTTCGCCGATTGGCGCCTTCGGCGCTGGCCGTCCTCGTCACCGTTGGAATCGCCGCAGCGGTGTTGTATCCGAAGGAAGACTGGCCGAAGGTTGGGGGGCAGTTCGCCGCGAGTGTGGCCTACGTCGAGAATTGGGCGCTTGCCGCGTCGAGGACTGACTACCTTGCGGCTGGCACACCGTCCACTCCGTTTGAGCATTTCTGGTCACTCAGCGTCGAGGAGCAGTTCTACATCGGCTGGCCGGTCCTGCTCCTGGTGGTGTGGAAGTACGTTCCACGAAAATCGGCGTTGCGCTGGGTCGTGGGGGCAGTGACCGGAGCCTCAGTCGTCAGTTCCATCTGGTTGACGGTCTCAGACCCCGCAGCTGCGTACTTCTGGCCGCATACGCGCGCATGGGAGTTCGGCGTCGGTGCATTACTGGCGTTGCTTGGGCCAAACCCCGGGCGACGGTTCTCGGTTCCTGCGCGGCTGCGGTTTGGAACTGCTCTGTTCGGTTGGATGGGCCTGATTGGTGCCGGCGTCGCACTCTCGGCAAGGGTGCCGTACCCAGGCATTGCTGCAGCGATCCCCGTCACGGCGACCACTCTGATCATCGCCGCAGGCGCCGAGGGCGGGGTGATCGGGGTGATGCTGCGTTGGAGTCCGGTGCGCTGGCTTGGCGCCATCTCGTACCCGTTGTACTTGTGGCACTGGCCGGTCGCGCTGTTGCTCCCGCGACTTGTTGAACTACCACCGCCGGTTCGAATCGTCGCCACTGTCGTGTTCGCGCTGATCCTCGCCCAGTTGACACACGTCTTGATCGAGAAGCGCGTTCGTTCCGGCTTGCTCTCACGGTACCGTCCAGCCACTGTTCTCGCCGGCGCGGCAGGTCTGATGGTGGTGTTGCTGATCGTCCCGACCGCGGGCTGGGCGGCACTGCAGAGTCAGGAGCGTCGGGACCGGGATGTCGTGTCCATGTTGCGCGGGGACGGCTGCTTCGGTGCTGCTGCTGCGTGGAACCGTTCCTGCCGGCTCAGCGGTGATCCGCGACAACCATTCACCCCGGCGACCTTGACCGCGGCGTACGACATCGACCCGACCTGGGACAAGTGCCAGGCGCAGACGACCGCAGCGCGCAGCTGCGTGGTCGGGGTGCGAGGGGGCACTCGGGTGGCGTTGATTGGGGATTCCCACGCGCACCAGTGGTCGTCGGTGTTGATACAAATTGCTCGCGCACGAGGCTGGGAGCTGCACCTCTATGTCAAGGGCGGGTGCGACTTCTCACGCGTGCGATGGTCGGACGTGTCGGACACGAATCAACGTCGATGCGCCATCTGGAACGACGACGTCGACCGCTCGTTGGAAGCCGAAGCCCCCTACACGCTGGTCTTCACGGCCGCTCGTGCGGACCTCCGCGGACGACCGGTGGGAGCTGACCATGATCGGGCGGCGCAGCGCGGCTACCGCGCGTCATGGGATCCGGTGATTACCCGAGGGGCCACTGTCCTTGCGATTCGGGACACCCCCGCAGCTGGGACCGGTGTGCAACGTTGCCTCGACGTGAATCCGGGTGCTGTCTCCCGCTGTCGATTGAGCACAGGACGAGCGTTCGCGGCGAAGGACTACCTCGCTGTTGCGGCGCAGCGCATCCGCGGTGCACAGGTGCTGGATCTGACGTCGTCGTTCTGTCGTGCTGGGTGGTGTCCTGCGGTGGTTGGGAACGTGCTTGTGTATCGGGACTCGCAGCACATCACCCGCACCTACGCGAACACTCTCACTCGTCCCCTGCAGCGCACCATCACGGCAGCACTGGCTCGAGCCTCACCAGCGACGAAGCGAACGGTAACGGCTGAGATCACTCGCGCGAGCGATCTCGCCCGTTCATCGCGGCGAGCTGTTCGTTGTAGGCGCGAAGCTCAGCGTCGCCGTCGCGTTGCGCCTGACGGTCCAGGCGTTTGGCGTCGCGTTTGTCTGACTTGACCCAGTTCCGCACGACGAGCAGTGCGACGAACACCATCGGCAGTTCGGACGCGCCCCAGGCGATGCCGCCGCCGGTGTGCTGGTCAGCGAGGAGTGCGGCTTCGTTGGTTTGCCCGAGTGCGCGGAACCAGTCGAGTGCGTAGACCTCGGTTGAGGTCATCACTGCGACGCCGAAGAACGCGTGGAACGCCATTGTCGCCAGGAGCGCGATGATGAGGATCGGGTAGGCGGGCCGTTGCGGGCCCGGGTCGATGCCGACGAAGACCCAGAAGAATAGGTAGCCGCTCAGCACGAAGTGGACGACCATGACGATGTGCCACTCGTGTGACTGCATCGAGGCTTGGAACGCCGGGGTGAAGTAGAACACCACAAGGGACCCGGCGAAGATGATCCCAGCGACGGCGGGCTTGCCGAGGAACTGCATCCAGCGGGAGTGTACGAAGAGCATCAGCCACTCACGGGCGCCGCGTGAGCCGTCGTTGCGGACCGGCAGCGTGCGCAGCGCAAGGAGCACCGGGCCGCCGAGCACGAGCGGCAGCGGGACGAACATCATCAGCAGCATGTGCTGGATCATGTGCGAGGAGAAGTGGATCATGCCGTAAACGGCGGGGCCGCCGTTCATCGTCCAGATAAAAATCAGGCAGCCCGTGACCCAGCTGATTGTCCGACCGACCGGCCAGCTGTCGCCGCGCTTGTGGAGCTTGCGGACGGCGAAGAGGTACCAGCCGATGCCGATGAGGGCGAGAGCGGTCCATGCCCAGTCCCAGTGCCACGCGCTCAGGAAGTTCTGCAGGGTCTGGGTGGGCGGGTAGGTGAACCCGATCAGCCCGTCACGTGTGTCTGCCCCGGTTTCCGGCGTCTGCGGGATCGGCGGTTGGCTCCGGGACACCGCGACGGAGGCGCCGATCGCGACCGCCATGAAAATGATCTCGGCGAGAGCGAACCGGACGAACAGCCGACGGTTGGCGGGGTCGCGGAGAAGCCCTGGCACGAGTTTTCTGCGCTGCGCGACGCCGGCGATGCCGAGAAGGATGAGCGCCGATGCTTTGACGGTGATCAGCCAGCCGTATGAGGTGGTGATCAGGTCGACGGGGCCGGTGAGTCGGAGTGCCGCGTTGACGATTCCGGAGAAGGCAACAGCGGCGAAGGACCAGCCGGCGAGGGTCGAGTAGCGAGCGACAACACGGCCGGTGCTGCCCTGGGTCATCGTGCGCAGCAGCAGTACCGCGGTGAGCCCGCCAACCCAGACACATACGCCGATTAGGTGGATCGCGAGGGAGTTCACGGCGTTGGCGTGCTCGAGGGATCCAGCTGCGTGACCCGACAGCGACAGCGGCAGGAGGGCGAAGATGGCGAAGACCGTCGCGACGGCGATGCTGGTCACACGTGTTGCGGAGGCGGCGATGATCGTGGCGACCAGGACCGCGGTTGCGGAGACGAGGTACACCTGACCGGCTTCCAGGCGGAAGAGGAACTCCGGAAAAGTTCGGGCGAACACGGAGCTCGTGATCGGCGCGCCGATGGTGTTGGCGCCGGTGAACACGATTCCGGCCACGGCGGCGAGGAACCACAGCGCGCCGCTCCACGCCGCCCAGCGTGCGGCCCGGTACTGCATCCAGGAGAGCCGGCCCCGTTCCTTCCGCTGACCGGGCAGCGCGAACGCTGCGACGATGAGCAGCCCGATCGTCACTGCAGCCATGGCGTCGTGGACCACTCGCGCGACAGGTAGGCCGTAGTCGACAAGCCGGCCGGCGTCGACGAGCTGTGTTGCTTCCCCGAGCGCCCCGGTCAGGGTGAGCCCGAGCAGCGCGCATGCCAGTGCGAGTGGCACTGAGATGGTGAGTGTCGAGCGAACTGCCACGGTGTCGGGCGCTACCTCAATGGGTGCGGTGCGCGTGTCTGCCGAGCGGTGGTTCGTGTCAGTCAATGGGTCATCACAAGTCGTTGTCGGGCCGCTGTTTCCTTGGTGCGCAGCAGGCTCAGGGGCGGAGGTAGATGCGCGGGATCAGACGTGGGGGGTGTGTTCGTGTTGGCTGTGTCCAGCCGGTTCCAGCTGGAACGTGGAGTGCTCAACACTGACATCGAAGTGTTCCGCGACGCACCGCTGCAGGTCGTCGAGCAAGGCCGGCACGCTGCCGTCGGTGAAGCATGCGGAGTCGATGCTGACATGCGCGGTGAGCACCGGAAGGCCGGTCGCGATTTGGGACGCGTGGAGATCGTGCACGTCAATCACGTGTTTCCGCTCGAGCAGGTGTGCGCGGACGTCGTCGAGGTTCAGGCCCGTGGGGGTGGCCTCCAGCAGCACATTCAGGGTCTCTCGGAGCAGCTTGAACGCCCGCGGCAGAATGAGTATGCCGATGAGGAGACCTGCAATGGCATCAGCCCCGCCCCAACCGGTGATGGCGATGACGATCGCTGCGATGATGACGGCGACTGATCCGAGAGCGTCGTTGAGGACTTCGAGGAACGCAGCGCGCAGGTTGAAGTTCGCGTTCCGGCCGGAGGCGAGCACCAGGATCGACGCGATGTTGCCGGCGAGGCCGATGATGCCGAAGACGAGCAGCCCGCCGGAAGCGATCTCCGGGGGTGCGAAGAGCCGCTGCACCCCTTCGATGAGGACGAACAGTCCGACCGCGAGCAGGACTGCCGCCTGTCCCGTGGCGGAGAGCACCTCGGCGCGGGCGAAGCCCCAGGTGCGCTTCGCGGTCGCGGGTCGTCGTGCGAGGTTCGCTGCGACGAGTGCGGTGGCTAGCCCGCCGGCGTCGGTGAGCATATGCGCTGCGTCGACGAGGAGCGCGAGGCTGTTCGTCGCGATCGCGCCGATGATCTCGGCCACAAGAATCGTTGCGGTGATGCCGAACGCGATCGCGAGCCGGCGGCGGTTCACCGCGTGCGCGTCGATGCCATGATCGTGTGAGGTGCTCATGCGTCGTGCTCCGTGTTGTGGTGGTGACGGACCACGTCGCCGACGGTGTGCTCGGCCTGGAAGATCGCATCGTGCACGAGCTTGTTCGCGTGGTCGTTCGCGAGGCGGTAGTAGACCCGGTTGCCGTCTTGCCGAGTGGTGACCATGCGGGCCATGCGCAGCTTCGCGAGGTGCTGAGACACGGCAGCCTGCGACCGGTCGACGACGGCAGCGAGATGCCCCACCGGCATCTCTTCCTCACGCAGTGCGAGGACGAGGCGGATACGTGTCGGGTCGGCGAGCATCGCGAAGATCTCTGCGGCTAGTTCGACGTGCGCGTCATCGAACTCCGCCTGCCCAACATTCGTGTATTCGCTCATGCGAATATAGTTGCATGTTGATGGTGGTGTGTCTACCGTCGGGTGGCATGGAACCGTTGGCGTGGATACCGACCGCACCGCCGACTGTCGCTGCGTTGCTCGCACCGACGTTGCAGCCCGTGCCCGTGATCCCTGTCATCGCGGTGCTGCTCGCTGCTGGGTACGTGACCGGATGGCTACGCTTACGACTGCAACGCCGAACGTGGCCGGTGTGGCGTGGCGTGCTGTTCCTGACCGGATGCGGACTGCTTGCCGTCACGATGGGTGCCGGCATCGAGGGGTACGGCTTCGTACTGTTCTCCGCGTTCATGTTCCAGCAGCTCACACTGATGATGACGGTTCCGCTACTGCTTGTCCTCGGCGCACCGGGCACGTTGCTCCTCCGAGCAACACCGCATCGAGGTCCCGGTCGGCTGGTGTTGCAGACGGCGGTGTTCGGGCTGCGGTCACGGCTCGGCCGGTTCTTGCTGCATCCCGGGTTCATGATCCCGCTGTTCCTCATCACCTTCTACGGCCTCTACCTCACCAGCGCCGCGGACGCCCTCCTCCAGACGTGGGCCGGACATGTCGGCCTCGAGCTCGCATTCCTCGCCGCTGGAGTGCTCTTCACCGCCCCGCTGATCCCAACCGACCCACTGCCACGCCGACAAGGGCACCTCGGCCGACTCCTGGATGCGTTCCTGGAGATGCCGCTGCACGCCTTCTTCGGAGTGATCCTGATGATGGCGACCGTGCCACTCGTACCCGCGTTCACCAACATTCCTGCCTCCTGGGGCATCACCGCAGTCGGCGACCAAGCGTTCGCGGGCGGCCTTGCGTGGTCGTATGGGGAAGCACCCTCACTCGCCCTAGTGCTGATCCTGATGACCAGCTGGTTCCGCCACGAATCCCGGAAGAGTCGAGAGCGGGACCGTGAGATCGATCGCGATGGTGACCCGGACCTCGAGGCCTACAACGCGCACCTCGCACGGCTGCAAGGACGAACAACCTCACCCCACGAGCAGCACGGATGACCCACCGGCACCGCATGCTCAGGCACCCCGGACACACCCAGCGAACTCACCTGTACCCCTTGACAGCGTCCTGCACAATGGATGCGGCCGCACCGATCGGGCCATCCTCATCATGACGACACTTCGCCACCTCCTCCCGCTCCGGCTGCTTCGTGCTGCCACCGCGGTGATCGCAGCCGTTCTGTTGTTGCTCGGTGCGATGACGTTGCAAAACCTGGCCGCGCACACGGACGACCCGGTGGCGAGCCTCACTGGCGCATCTACCGTGTCCGAACTGGAACAGGGCACCTCCGGTACCGCCCACGTGGACCAGCATGAGGGCGTCAGTGGAATCTTCTGCGCATTGTTGGGGCTGGCGGCGTTGGTGATGAGTGCCGGCCTCGTCCTGGCACTGCTCGCGCACGACCTCCGCCGGCCGTTGTTCTCCTTGTCCCGGGTCCTCGCCAGACTGCGGCCGCGGCTCATCCGGCACGACCAGACAGCGGTCTCGCTGACGGTCCTGTCGATCGCACGCGTCTGATTCTCCTTCCGGACGACCCCGCAACGCGGGGACGTCAAAAGCGTCCTGCCCGCTTAACGGAAGCCTTCCTGCAGACCTGTGACGAACCAGACCGCCCTCGTACCCGATTCCCCAACTCCCCTCACGCGACGCGCAGCCCTCGACGCTGAACGCCACGCCCAGCGAGCACGCACCCCTCGGCAGCTCCAACACCGGCCACTTCCCCGTCCGCGACCCATCGCCGGCGCGCCCTCCCCCGCTCGCCCGAGGAGGGCTGTCTCCTCGCAGCTGGTGTTGACCAGTGCGGCAGCAGCCGTCGTGCTCTTCGCAACTGCCGCACTGCCCGGGCCGGCAACGGCGTCCGTGGCCGCGCCGGCGACAGCCCTCACCCCCGGTGTGAGCGGGCAGAGCCTCCAGGTAGCAGCCGCCGCATTGGACCCAACTGCCCAACGCGACTCCTTCACCGTCAGCACCCCAACAGTGGTCGGCAGCGCACCGGCTACCGCGGCCGGTGAGGTGGGCGCCGTCACCGGCGGGGGCGATGTTCGCTGGCCGTTCCCCGGTCCGGTGCCGCAGAGCTCCGGCTTCGGATATCGCATCGCGCCATGCGCCACCTGCTCGACAGCGCATCAGGGCCTCGACCTCACCCCCGGAGCTGGAACTCCCATCGGTGCGGTCGCCGCGGGCGTGGTCCGCGTCTCCGGCATGCACTCTGAGTTCGGGCAGTACGTGATCATCGACCACCAGGTCGGCGGGCAGCTCGTATCTACCCTGTACGCCCACATGATCATCGGTTCATCCCCGCTCCGGACGGGGCAACGCGTCGCCGCTGGCGCTCGAGTCGGGCTTGTCGGATCTTCTGGCCGGAGTACCGGCGCGCACCTGCACCTCGAGGTGCATCAGGGCGGCGCCACTCCCATCGACCCGGCAGCGTGGCTGCGCAGCAACGCCGGCCGCAACTTCTAACAGGAAGGCACCCGTGCGACTTCGCACCCTCATCGCAATCTTCATCCCGGCAACCGTGCTCGCCACAGCACTGACCATTGCTGCCCCGGCAAGTGCGCACGACGCACTTTCATCAGCAACGCCCGCCGCAGACACCACCATCAGCGGCGACCTCGACACGGTCACCCTGACGTTCTCCGAGCAGCCCTTGGCGGGGCTGGAATCCGGACTAGTGATCAGCGTCACCGGACCCAACGGCGCCGAAGTCACCACGGGCACATTGGAAGTCGACGGCAGCACCCTCACCAAATCCGTCAATGTCACCGCCCCCGGCACGTACAACCTTGCCTGGCGGAGCGTCTCGGTTGATGGGCACCCGATCTCCGGTGGCTACCAGTTCACCTCCACCGGCAGCACCGCATCTGCCACACCGACGGCACGGGCCACTACGCCATCGGCAACACCGACAAGCGCCTCTCCGACCGCACGAGCAACGGCCGCAGCGCAGGGCGGAGGGAGGGACACCAGTCCGGCGATCTGGGCCCTTGGCGGTCTGACCGGGCTGTTCGTCCTCGCGGTCGTCGGGATCCTGCTCATCACCCGCCGCCGTCCAAAGGCTCCCGAATGATGCGGCGCACCACGGTCGCCGCGGCGACCATCATCGCGATCGTCATCGCTGCGCTGCCTGCAGTACCCGCGGCGGCGGCAACGGCACCGGCACCGAGCTGGGCGGACGTGCTCCGCGCTCGAGGCGATGAGGCGGCCGCCTCCCGGCAGGCCGAGCAGATCGCAGCGCTCGTCACGGAACTCGAGGACACGACCGTGACGGCCAAGGCGGCCGCTGATGCTCGCGGACGGGAGCTGCAAGTCGCTCAGGATGCCGCAGACGCTGCGGCGGGCCGCTTCGACACGCTCACCGCGCAGGCCGATGATGCACGAGCGGACGCCGCCGGCGCGGAGGAGCAGATCGCGTCCTGGTCGGCGTATCTCTCCCGGTCGGCAGGACGCGATCTCACGGTGAGTATCACGGCGGACACTGACGATCTCCTCTCTCGTCTGGGCACGGCGTCCAAAGTCACCGACACCATGAACACCACGCTCCGAGACGCCGCGACCAAGGCTGGGACCGCGACGGCGTTGAGTAAGCAAGCGAAGGCAGCGAAACGGAAGCGGGACCAGCTCCGGAACACCGCTGCCGGCGCCTTCACCGCAGCGTCAACGGCCGCTGCAGAAGCCGCCGCTGCGGAGGCCACCCAGCGCAGCCGCCAGCGGGAACTCAACGACCAGCTCGCGGTGCTGCGCAACCGGACGCTGAGCACGGAGGCGGCATACACGGAGGCGGAGCGGCGCCGCGCTGCAGCTGCACGAGCCGCCGCGGCGGCTGCTGCAGCACAAGCCGCGCAGAACCGTCCACAGACCCCGTCGAACCCCGGCGCGGTTTCCGCATCCGGTTGGACGATGCCAATCACGTCGTACCGCTCGTACCAGGCGTACGGCAACCGGCTGCACCCCGTACTGGGCTACTACCGCCTCCACGCAGGCGACGACTTCGGAGCCGCATGCGGCACCGGCCTCTACGCCGCATCCGCCGGCACCGTCACCTACGCCGGCCCGTACGGCGGCTACGGGAACCTCATCACGGTTGACCACGGCGGCGGCGTCACCACCAACTACGCGCACATGTTCCCTGCCGGGGTGCAAGTTGCTGTCGGGCAGCGTGTCAGCGCCGGACAGAAAATCGCGGAAGTCGGCAATGCCGGACTCTCCACTGGCTGTCACCTGCACTTCGAGGTGCGTCAGGGCGGTACCGCGATCCCACCAACCCCGTTCCTCAATGGCAAGGGGGCGTGATGGGGCCCATTCGGGCGACGTGGTCCGCCGTGCAAGTCGTTGTCCTGACGATCACCGTTGCAGTGTGCGGCGTGATGCTGCTCCGCGACGGCCCAGGGCCCGGCGGCATCTACGTCATTGGCGCGGTCTGCTTCGGGCTCGCCCTCATCGGACACGCCACCGTTCTCCTGCTCGCACGTTCCGCTCGACGCGGCGCCCCCGCTCCCAACCCAGCAAAGGGACCTCATGACTCGTAGCACCCGCATCGGTGTCGTTTCCGGCCTCATCGCCGGCGCACTCGTCCTGATCGTCATCGCCGTCTTTGTCATCCGCGCCTACGTTCCCTCCGCGCCGACCGCAGCAACAGCGGCGTCCTCGAGCCCAACCGGTGCCGTCACGCCAACACGGGTCCTCGGGCCCCCTGGCAAGGGCTCCGTCACCGTTGTCGAATTCCTCGACTTCGAATGCGAAGCATGCGCGGCGTTCTACCCCTACGTCGAGGACCTCCGCAAGAAGTACGAAGGTGACGTCACCTTCGGGTTCCGGTACTTCCCCCTCCCCGGCCATGGCAACTCCCGCACCGCTGCCGCCGCCGTCGAGGCTGCCGCCCAGCAGAACAAGGTTGAGGGCATGTACCAGCGCATGTACGAGACGCAAAAGGAGTGGGGCGAGCGAGGCACCGACTCTCAGGCCGAACGATTCCGCGGCTACGCCAAAGACCTCGGCCTGAACATGAGCCGCTACGACCGCGACGTCACCAGCAAGACTGTGCTCGAGCGCATTCAACGAGACGTCAATCTCGGAACGACACTGGGCGTGAACAGCACACCCACGTTCTTCATCAACGGCGAAGTGGTTCCCCTGCAGACCTACGCTGACCTGCAGACCGCAGTGGACGCCGCTGTGCAGGAAAGTCGATGACCCGCCGGCCATCCCGCCGACGAGCCGCCCCCGCAACGGCGGCGATCGTGGCGGTGATGCTACTGGCGGGGTGTTCTGGCGGGCAGAACGGTGCGTTGAGCTCGCAGTATCGGGGCGGGGAAACAAAGAACTACGTGTCCGGTGACGGCACCGTCACACAAGTGCCAACCTCCAATCGCAGTACACCAATGCAATTCGATGAGACGGCGATGGACGGCACACAGCTGAACAGCGAAGACCTCCGCGGGCAGGTCGTCGTCCTCAACTTCTGGTACGCGTCCTGCCCGCCCTGCCGCGCTGAGGCGAAACATCTCAACGCTGTCGCGAAGCGCTTCGAGAGCCGCGACGTGCAATTCATCGGCGTCAACGTCCGCGACGCACAGGGCACAGCGGAAGCTTTCGAACGTCGCTTCAACGTGACCTATCCGTCGATCCTCGACAACGACACCGGCCGCATGCAACTGGCCCTCTCCGGCGACGTGGCGCCAAACGCTGTCCCCACCACGATCGTTCTCGACACGCGAGGCAGGGTCGCCGTGCGAATCCTCGGAGCCATCGGCGGACCCGGAACCCTCGCCACGCTCATCGACGACGAACTCACCCGAGCATGAGGAGCAGCCCTCCGCGAGGCCCCCAGACCGACGCCGACCGACGCCCATGTTCTCAGCGCGGGCGCTCCCTCGCGACGGTCATCGGAGTCGGAGTCCTCGTCGCGGCCGTGGATCAGCAGACCAAGCTGTGGGCGCTCTGGCACCTCGACCCGCACCAGACCCGGCCCGTCTTCGGTGACCTCGTCGGCTTGCAACTGGCGTTCAATCGCGGAGCGGCCTTCTCGCTTGCTGAAGGACGAACCTGGGTGCTCTCCGTCCTCGCAGCGCTCGTGATAGCCAGCCTGCTGGTGTGGGCGGCGACCGGCCTCCGACTCATCATCGCTGTCGGTGTCGGCTGTCTAGTCGGCGGCGCAGCCAGCAACCTCAGCGACCGACTCACCCGCGGCGAGAACATCGGCGAAGGTGCCGTCGTCGACATGATCAACTACGCCGACATCGCGATCGGCAACGTTGCGGACATCGCCATCCTCGTCGGCGTCCTCATCCTCGCGGTCACCTTCTCCCGGTCCCCGAACGCCCGACCCAAAAACGGCAGAGACGGCCCTCCCGGCACCACCAACCACCCCACTGAGCCTCGAAACCAGGAGCCTCGATGACGTTGCAGGAGACGGTCTTCAGCGGACAGATGTTGGCTGCCGTCCCGATTGCCATGCTCGCCGGGCTCATCTCGTTCGCATCCCCATGCGTTCTTCCGCTGGTACCCGGGTACCTCGGCTTCGTGAGTAGCTCCGCGTCAACGGTTACAACGCGCCGCACTCTCGGTGGAGCCGTGCTCTTCGTCGTCGGGTTCGGGCTGGTGTTCGTCGCGTACGGTGCAGCCTTCGGCGCCGCTGGCGCATGGCTCTTCCGATGGCAGGACGTCATCATCCGCATCCTGGGAGTCGTCGTCATCCTCATGGGAGCCGCATTCATCGGGCTCTTCCGTCCACTCCAACGGACCGTCCGAACATCATGGAGACCGAGACCCGGTCTCCTCGGAGCACCGCTCCTCGGCGCGACGTTCGGACTGGGCTGGACGCCCTGCTTCGGGCCCACCCTCGCCACCATCACTGCGCTCAGCCTCGACTCCGGTACAAGTCTCCGCGGCGCAGCGCTTGGCTTGGCCTACTGCCTAGGCCTCGGCATTCCCTTCATCATCGTCGCTGCCGGCTTCGGCTGGGCCAGTCGAACAGTGACCTTCCTACGCGCACATATCCGGGCAGTCATTCTCTTCGGCGGATGCATCCTCATCGCTACGGGGATCGCCATGCTGACCGGCGTGTGGACCCTCGTCATGTCCGTCCTGCAAGGCATGATCGCGAACACAACAGTCGTCCTGTAGCCCCTGCAACTCCCCCAGTAGCGCGTGAACCTGCGCCCCGGCCTCCTCGGCACTCCCCTCGCACACCACCGCCGCCCCCTCCGGTGCAGGCTGACCTACCGAGCGCGGCACTCACGTGGTCGGCTCACCTCTCGCTGGAACCAGCCAAGGCACCAGTCGTACGTAGATGATCATCCCGACGAGCTCGACGAGGGTCTGGGTCACCACGACGACGGGCGCGAGCGCGAGGTCGGCTGGGAGTGCGAGTGCGAGCGGGAGGACGACGAGGGAGTTCCGCGTCGCGCCACTGAACACCAGCGCACGCCGGCTGGGGACGTCGAGCCTGGCGATCTTCCCAGCCATCATTCCGAGTGCAGCCATCATCACCAGGAATGCCCCGTAGAGGGGCACCAGCAGGATGAGCCGGCTGACGTTCTCGGCGACCGCTCCCGCCTGTGAGGCGACGACCACGAACAGGGTCGCCATCATCAGGGGCACCATCAGGCCCTGCATCAGCCCCTCAACACGTTGGCCGAAACGCGTCCGCTTCGCGAGTGCCTGCGTCGCCGCGGCTGCGACCAGCGGCAAAACGATCAGGACGAGGAACGCTTCGACGAACGGTCCGATCTCGACTGCTGCAACCCCGGCGGGGCCGATGCACAGCAGCAAGTAGACGGGGAGCAACAGGATCTGCACCAGCATCAGCAGGGGTGCCGCCGCGAGCAGCCGCGCGGACGCACCGCCAGCAAGGCCGGAGAACACGATGACGTAGTCGATGCAGGGTGTCAGCAGCACCAGCAGCACGCCGAAGAGCAGTGGCGGGTCGCCGGCAACGAACCGGGACAGCGCGAACACCACGACCGGCACGACGACGAAGTTCAGCACGAGCACCGTGCCGAGGAAGC
>Ga0308160_10003356_pt1 | contig 18128 bp, 17 predicted proteins | sample PhyFR1_FD_201036 | JGI IMG/M metagenome (GOLD analysis project Ga0308160, IMG submission 201036) | Phyllosphere microbial communities from UC Gill Tract Community Farm, Albany, California, United States - DLSLF.R1 | ecosystem: Host-associated > Plants > Phyllosphere > Unclassified | place: USA...
CCGAGGAAGGCGGGCAGGCCGATCTGCACGGTCGAGCTCCCCGTGCCCGACTGGATCTGCTTGGCGATGGCCAGGGCGTGGTCGATCGGGATGGCGTAGCCGGTCACCGTCGACGATCCCTGCGAGGCGGCCGTCACGATGCCGACGACGTCGCCGTCACCGTCGCGGAGGGGACCGCCGGAGTCGCCCGACACCACGTCCGCGTCGACCTCGATGAGACCGGACAGCGACTCGGTGCCCGATCCGGACTCGCTCTGCACCGTGATCGACTGGTCCGTGGCGAGGACGGTGCCCTCGGCGGTGACGAGGTCGCCCGTGCCCTCGGCGTTGCCCGTCGAGTGGACGACGTCCCCCGTGGCGACGTCGCCGGACGCGTCGAAGCTCACCGGGGTGAGGCCCGTCGCGTCCTGCAGCTTCAGCACGGCCACGTCGTTCGTGGCATCCGTGCCGACGACGTCGGCCGTGTAGGTCGTGCCGGTGGACTCGACGGTCACCTGGATGCTGGTCGCGCCCTGCACGACGTGGTTGTTCGTCAGGATGAGCCCTCCGGAGGTCAGGATCATGCCCGTACCGGCGGATTTGTACGAGGCGTCGTAGTTCAGCGTCGACACGATGGTCACGACGCCGGCCGTCTCCTCGGCGGTGGCCGCGGTGGCGCTGGTCTGGGTCGAGGTGCCCTGCGACGAACCGTCCTGCGACGACCCGTCCTGGGGGCTCGAACCCCCGAAGGGCGATGCCGGGTCGCTCGATCCACCTCCCGGCCGCGTGAGCTGGGGGAGCAGCTCGAGCGCCTGGCGTTCGCTCGCCGCCTGGGCCGCCGCGGTGCCGGCGGAGCGACCGGCGGCGTAGGCGCCGCCGCCCGCCGCACCCGCGACGATGACGACGGCGGCGGCCGCGCCGGTGAGGGCGAGCCACTTCTTCGAGCGGCGCGGTCTCGGGGCGCCGCCGAAGGCCGGGGGCACCGTGCCGTCCGCGCCGTCGCCACCCCGCACCGTCGACGCGCCGGCCGCCGCGTCGTAGGCCTGGTGGGCGTCGTCGCGGGCCATCCAGGTGGGAGCCGCCGACACGTAGCGTGCGTCCGACGCGCCGGTGACGTGGGGGAGCGTGTGGGCCTCGGCGGGCTGCTCGACGCCCTCGCCGGCAGGCGGGGCGGTCGACGGGGAGGGCGTCACGGGCGTGGCGTCGTCCGGGGTGCCGGTCGTGTTGTCGCCGTCTCGGTCGTTCATGGTGTGCCTCCTGTGGCGGTGGTGGTGACGTGGGGTCCATGCAACGGCGCGACCCCAAGAGATCCCTATGACAAGACCGTGAGGCGGTGGGGAGTCCCATGAGGAGGCGCGGTGAAGGGAGCCGAGATCGCCTCACCATCGCGTGCACCGCCGTCCGCGGGGTCGGTCCCCGAAATCGGTTCCCGACGAGGGTCGGAGTTCCGATACGCTGGGACGCCAAAGGAGGTCCACGATGGCAGAGCCCGCCAACCCGGCACCCGGCGAGCAGGACCGCGCTCCCGGCGCCCCTCGCGAGGTCGACACGACCCTCAGCTTCAACGAAGAGTTCCAGGCGCAACTGGCCGCTCTCGAGAGCGGCGTGTCCACCGACGAGCGTGACGCCGTCGCCGCACTGCCTTCGGGCTCCGCGCTGCTCGTGGTCCGTCGTGGCCCCAACATCGGCGCCCGGTTCCTCCTCGACTCGGACGTCACGGTCGCCGGACGTCACCCCGAGGCCGGCATCTTCCTCGACGACGTCACGGTCAGCCGCAAGCACGCCGAGTTCCGTCGCGAGGGCAGCACCTTCAGCGTGCGCGATCTCGGGTCGCTGAACGGCACCTACTTCGACGGCGTCCGCATCGACGAGGCCCGGCTCTCCGACGGAGCCGAGGTCCAGGTCGGCAAGTTCCGCCTCACGTTCTACGCATCGCGGGTCGACCTCGCGAACCTGGCGATCAAGTAGTCGTGCCCCGCACCGCCACCGCCCGGTCGTCGCAGACCGGGCCGTCCGACCTGCTGACGATCGGGCAGGTCCTCTCACGGCTCAAGCCCGAGTTCCCCGACCTGTCGAACAGCAAGCTGCGCTTCCTCGAAGAGCGCGAGTTGGTCACCCCGGTGCGCACCCCGTCCGGCTACCGCAAGTTCTCCCCGGCGGACGTCGAGCGACTCCGCTTCATCCTCGGTCTGCAGCGCGACCACTACCTGCCGCTCAAGGTCATCAGGCAACACCTCGCCGACCTCGACGCGGGCCGGCCTGCGTCCCTCCCGTCCGGGGCGGCGCCCGTCTCGATCCTGACCCACGGTCGGCGACTCGGTCGCGACGAGTTGCTCCGCGAGACCGGCGCCACGCCCGCCCTGCTCGACGAGGCCGTCTCGGCGTCTCTCCTCCCGTCGGCGGGGCACTACGGCGACGAGTCGATCTCGGTGTTGTCGGCCCTGGTCGAGCTGGGCAGGTCGGGCATCGAGCCTCGTCACCTCCGGACGGTCCGGGCCTCGGTCGACCGCGAACTCGGCCTCATCGAGACGGCCCTCGCGCCACTCGCCCGGAAGCACGACGCGGCCTCCCGGGCGCGGGTTGCCGAGCTCTCCCGTGAGCTCGCGGCGCAGGTCGACGTCGTCCGGTCGGGGCTCGTCCGCTCGGCTCTGGGGCGACTCGACGCCTAGACGTCTGCCCTCCGGGCGAATATCCTCGACACGCCGACCCGTCGATGCGAATGTCGCCCAGGCAGCTCCCCGTTGTGGGTACCGTGAGTCCTGTACAACCATCAACCCGATGTTGAACGTTGAGCTCCGGAAGTAGAACGTGGAAGGCAACAGCATGAGTGAGTCAGGTTCCTCCGAGGAATCCCGCTACGAGCTGGGTCTGCTCTTCACCGACGGCCTGCCCGAACACGACGCCGACAGCGGCTACCGCGGTACGGTCGCGGCCAAGGCCGCCGGCATCAGCTACCGCCAGCTCGACTACTGGGCCCGCACCGAACTCGTCGAGCCGACCATCCGCGGCGCGGCCGGCTCCGGCTCGCAACGCCTCTACGGGTTCCGCGACATCCTCGTCCTCAAACTCGTCAAGCGCCTCCTCGACACGGGAATCTCGCTCCAGCAGATCCGCACGGCCGTCAACCAGCTCCGTGAGGCCGGGGTGAACGACCTCGCCCAGACGACCCTGATGAGCGACGGTGCGAGCGTCTACCTGTGCACGTCGGACGACGAGGTCATCGACCTCGTCAGCCGCGGTCAGGGCGTGTTCGGCATCGCCGTGGGCAAGGTCCTCCGCGAGGTCGAGTCGAGTCTCGTCGAGATCGACAGCACCCCCGCCGCCGATCCCTCCGACGAGCTCGCCGCGCGACGCGGCACCCGAGCCAGCTGACCACACCTCGACCGCGAGTGGCGGTCGAGGACGACGAAGGCCCCGCATGAGATCGTGCGGGGCCTTCGTCGTGTGCAGCTGGGACCGGAGGTCAGCGGGCGGCAGGCTCGGCGTAGTCGCCGATCTTGGCCGTCCGCATGATGCGTTCGAGGAGCTGGTCGAAGTTGCGGGCCATCTCCTGAGCGCTCTCACCGGGCCAGGCGTGCAGCGGCTTGGCGGCACCCTGTGCCTGTTGCAGCGACGTACGCTCGGGCAGCTGGGGTGACAGGACGAGGGGGCCGAACATGTCGCGCAGCTCCTTGATGCGGAACTGGTGCTCGAGGGACTGCACCCGGGCCCGGTTGACGATGATGCCGAGGGGCTGGAGGCGCGGTGACAGGCCTCGACGGATCTCCTCGATCGCCCGGAGCGCCCGGTCGGCGGCGGCCACGCTGAACAGACCCGGTTCGGTGACGACCGTCACGCGGTCGGATGCGGCCCAGGCCGTGCGCGTGAGGGCGTTGAGCGACGGGGCGCAGTCGATCAGGACGAGGTCGTAGTCGGCCTCGACGTTGGCGAGGGCCTCTTCGAGCTTCCAGATGTCGCGGATCGACGGGTGCGGACCGTCGAAGTTGATGGCCGAGGGGCTGCCGATCATGACGTCGACCTTGCCCTGGCGGCCCTTGGTCCACCCGCTGGGGGCGATCGCCGCCCGGACCGTCTTCTCTTTGGGCGACGCGAGGACGTCCGCGACGTTGAGGTGGCCCGAGACCGTGATGTCGAGGCCGGTCGAGACGTCGGACTGGGGATCGAGGTCGACGACGAGGGTCCTGAGACCTTTGGCGAAGGCGGCCGACGTGAGTCCGAGCGTCACCGTCGTCTTGCCGACGCCCCCTTTGAGAGAGCTGACGCTGAGTACATGCACGACACAGACGATACCTTCACTACTGTTGAATCACCCAACAGCCACGTCGATGCGGCGTGCGTCGGCTTCTGCGAAGCGACAGCACCAGCCCACCCGTCGTCGTCACGGTGTCGCGACCCGTCGTCCGCACCACACCCCGACCCACCCCAGGAGGCGCGCCGTGAGCGTGAGACCCATCCGCCTGTTCGGCGATCCCGTCCTTCGATCGGCGTCCGACCCCGTGACGGTCGGTGATCCTCGGCTCGCGTCCCTGGTCGAGGACCTCCTCGACACCGTTCGCGAGCCGGGACGAGCCGGGGTCGCGGCCGCCCAGATCGGCGTGTCACTCCGAGCCTTCAGCTACAACGTCGACGGTGAGGTCGGATACGTCCTCAACCCCGTCGTCGCCGAGGTGTCCGGAGAGAAGACCCTCGTCGACGAGGGGTGCCTCTCCGTGCCGGGGTTCTGGTTCCCCACCCCCCGCTATGAGTACGCCCGTGTCGAAGGGGTCGACCTCGACGGCCAGGAGGTCGTACTCGAGGGCACCGGACTCATGGCCCAGGCCCTCCAGCACGAGACGGACCACCTCGACGGCACGCTCTACGTGCTCACCCTCGAACCCGAGACGAAGCGCGAGGCCATGCGAGAGATCCGCGCCGCCGACTGGTGGCGCGCCTGATCACCGTCCCCGTGCGGTGACCGTGCGCACCGACTCGGTGTCGGGGTGGGCTGTGTAGATGTCGGCGATCTGCTGGGCGAAGTCGTTCAGGATGACGGCACGCTTGACGCTCATCTTGGGCGTGAGATGCCCGCCGGCCTCGGTGAACTCGACCGGCAGGATCTCGAACTTGCGGATCGACTCGGCGCGCGACACGGCGGCGTTCGCACCGTCGACTGCTCGTTGGACCTCGGCGCGGACCTTGGGGTGCCGGGCGGCCTCGGCCAACGGCATGTCGGCTGCCTCACCGGCGTTGTTCAGCCACACCGGCAGCATCTCCGTGTCGAGGGTGACGAGGGCCGCGACGAACGGCCGCTGGTCGCCCACGACGACGACCTGGCCGACCAGGGGATTGGCCCTGATCGGGTCCTCGAGGGCGGCAGGGGAGACGTTCTTGCCTCCCGCTGTGACGATGATCTCCTTCTTGCGACCGGTGATCGTCAGGTAACCGTCGGCGTCGAGCGAGCCGAGATCGCCGGTGCGGAACCAGCCGTCGTCGAGGACCTCGGCCGTGGCCTCGTCGGCCTTCCAGTACCCCGCGAAGACGTTGACGCCCTTGACGAGCACTTCTCCGTCGGCGGCGATCGTGATGCCGACGCCGGGGAGCGCAGGGCCCACCGTTCCGATCTTGAACTTGGAGACGAGGTTGACGGCCGCAGGCGCCGTGGTCTCGGTCAGTCCGTACCCCTCGAGGATGCGGATGTCGAGACTCCGGAAGAAGTGACCGAGTCGTGTGCCGAGCGGAGCCGAACCCGAGACGGCGTAGCGGATGTTGCCGCCCATGGCCTTCTTGAGCTTGCTGTAGACCAGGCGGTCGAACAGTGCGAAGCGGAGCTTGAGTCCCAGGGGCACGGTGCCCTCGTCGAGCGCGCGACTGTGCGCGATCGCGACGGCCACGGCCTGCCGGAAGATGCCGCCCTTGCCCCCTGCCTCGGCTTTCTGCTCCGCCGAGTTGTAGACCTTCTCGAAGACGCGGGGGACCGCGAGCAGGAAGCTCGGCTTGAACGAGGCCAGCGACGGCAGCAACTGCTTGGTGTCCGCCTGGTGCCCGACCTTCACGCCGGCGTGGACCGACATCACGGCGATGAAGCGCGCGAAGACGTGCGCTGTCGTCACGAACAAGAGGGTGGAGGAGCCGGGCGCCACGACGTCGCTCATGGCGACGGCGGCGTTCCGGCTCGTCTCGACGAAGTTGGCGTGGGTGAGCACGCAGCCCTTGGGGCGGCCGGTGGTGCCCGACGTGTAGATGATCGTCGCGACGTCCCCGGCGACGGCCGCGCTCCGGCGGCGTTCGAGTTCGTCGTCGGAGACGTCGACACCGGACGCGGCCAGCTTGTCGAGGTCTCCGAGGTCGACCTGCCAGACCCGTGTCACGGCGGGCAACTCGGGGTGCACCTCGTCGAACCGCGAGAAGTGGTCCGCGGTCTCGACGATGACGGCCACGGCCTCGGAGTCGCTGAGGTTCCAGTGGACCTGTGCCGGCGACGACGTCTCGTAGACGGGCACGAGCAGGGCGCCTGCGAACCAGGTCGCGAAGTCGATGAGCGTCCACTCGTAGCGCGTGCGGCACATCAGGCCGATCTTGTCGCCCGGTTCGACGCCCGCGGCGATCAGGCCCTTCGCGAGTGCGCGCACCTGCTCGAGGAACCGAGCCGCCGTGATGTCGCGCCAGCCGCCTCGTCCGTCCGGCACGGAGAAGAGTGGTTCGTCGGGCGTGGCCGCCGCCCGCGCGAGCAACAGGTCGGTGGCGTTCGCCGACGGGTCGGCGGGGACGGCGGGGGGGACGATGTGTTCGTTCACGGCAGCTCCTTCGGTACCGAACGATGGTCCGACCACCCTAACGCGGCCTCGCAGGAGCGGGTGCCCGAGGTGGTGGGTCGTCGAGGATAGACTCGATCCTCGTGCAGGCAATCGGAATCGACATCGGTGGGACGAAGATCGCGGGCGGGGTGGTCACCGAGTTCGGCGAGATCGTCGACGAAGAGCGCGTGGCGACGCCCGCGGGCGACGCGGGTGCGATCGTCGACGCGGTCGTCGAGATGGTCACCTCCTTGCAGGCACGCCACCCCGACGTCGCCGCCGCCGGTGTCGCGGCGCCCGGCTTCATCGACGCCGCACAGTCGACCGTGTACTACACGCCCAACATCGCGTGGCGCAACGAGCCCCTCCGGGCGCGGCTGTCCGAACGTCTCGACCTGCACATCACCATCGACAACGACGCCAACGCCGCCGGCTGGGCCGAGTTCCGGTTCGGGGCCGGTCGTCTCGCCAGCGACATGACCATGCTCACCATCGGCACGGGGGTGGGCGGTGCCATCGTGGCGCAGGATCGCCTCCTGCGCGGAGGATTCGGCACGGGTGGCGAACTCGGCCACATGCGCATCGTGCCCGACGGTCTGCCCTGCGGCTGCGGGGCCCGTGGGTGCATCGAGCAGTACGGCTCGGGGCGCGCGCTGCTGCGCATCGCCGGTGAGGTGGCCGACGAGGGCGGCCTCGGCCGCGGTCTCGCGGACGTCCGCACGGCGAACGGCGGCGAGCTCTCCGGTCACGACGTCAGCTTGTTGCTGCAGTCCGGTGACGACGGTGCCGTCGAGGCCCTGCGCCGCCTCGGGACCTGGCTCGGACAAGCCGCCGCGTCGCTGAGCGCGATCCTCGATCCGCAGGTGTTCGTCTTCGGCGGCGGGGTCGCGCAGTCGGGCGAACTGCTGCTGGCACCCGTCCGCGCGGCCTACCTCGAGCACCTGCCCGCTCGCGGTTACCACCCCGAGCCCGAGTTCGTGATCGCCGAGCTGGTGAACGACGCGGGGGTCGTGGGCGCCGCCGACCTCGCCCGCCTCCACGCCGGCGACCGCTAGACTCCCGACGCCCCGACGAGAGGAGCACCGATGCTCTACTGGTTCCTGAAGACGATGGTCGCGAGTCCGCTCGTCCTGTCGATCTTCCGACCATGGGTCAGCGGTCGTGAGCACGTCCCGGCCTCGGGTGCCGTCATCTTCGCGAGCAACCACCTCTCGTTCGTCGACTCGATCTTCCTGCCGCTAGCCCTCGATCGGCGCATCTCCTTCCTCGCCAAGAGCGACTACTTCACCGGCAAGGGCATCAAGGGGTGGGCCATCCGTCTGTTCTTCACGGCCACGGGTCAGCTCTCCATCGACCGATCCGGGGGCAAGGCCTCCGAGGCGTCGCTGGCGACGGGCCTGTCCGTCCTCCGTCGAGGCGAGCAACTCGGCATCTACCCCGAGGGCACCCGCAGCCCCGACGGCAAGCTGTACCGCGGTCGCACGGGCGTGGCGCGCATGATCCTCGAGGGTCACGTGCCCGTGATCCCCGTCGCCATGATCGGAACCGAGAAGGTGATGAAGACCGGTACCAAGATCCCTCGCCTGCACCGGGTCGGGATCGTGTTCGGTGAACCCCTCGACTTCAGCCGCTTCGAGGGCATGGAAGGCGACCGCTTCATCCTGCGGTCCATCACCGACGAGATCATGTACGAGCTCAACGCCCTCAGTGGCCAGCAGTACAGCGACGTCTACGCGACCAGCGTCAAAGAGAAGCGCCCGACCCTTTCACGGTAGGCTCGCCTGTCGAGGTCGTTCGGCCTCGAGACCGTCAAGTGGCAAGGAAGACCGTGGCCCAGCTCACCGAACCGTTCGTCGTCACCGATCCCGACGTGATCGACGGTCTCGACCATTGGCGCACGCTCCCCATCAAGCAGCAGCCCACCTGGCACGACGGTGCAGCCGTCGAGGCCGCCTCGGCCGAGCTGTCCACCCTGCCTCCGCTCGTCTTCGCCGGCGAGGTCGACACGTTGCGCACCAGGCTGGCGTCGGCGGCCCGGGGCGAGGCGTTCCTGCTGCAGGGTGGTGACTGCGCCGAGACCTTCGCGGGAGCGACCGCGGACCAGATCCGCGACCGCGTCAAGACCATCCTGCAGATGGCCGTCGTCCTCACGTACGGCGCGTCCGTCCCCGTGATCAAGATGGGCCGCATGGCCGGCCAGTTCGCCAAGCCGCGCTCGAGCGACACCGAGACCCGGGACGGCGTCACCCTGCCGGCCTACCGCGGTGACATCGTGAACGGCTACGACTTCACCCCCGAGTCCCGACGTGCGGATGCCTCGCGGCTCGTGAAGGGCTACCACACCTCCGCCTCGACCATCAATCTGATCCGGGCCTTCACGCAAGGTGGGTTCGCCGACCTCCGCCAGGTGCACAGCTGGAACCAGGGCTTCGCCCGCAACCCGGCCAACGCCGAGTACGAGCACCTCGCCCGTGAGATCGACAAGGCGATCCGGTTCATGGAGGCGGCGGGGGCCGACTTCGACGAACTGAAGCGCGTCGAGTTCTACACCAGCCACGAGGGCCTGCTCATGGACTACGAGCGCCCCCTGACCCGCATCGACTCGCGCACGGGTACGCCGTACGTGCTGTCGTCGCACTTCGTGTGGATCGGCGAGCGGACCCGCGACCTCGACGGTGCCCACGTCGACTTCCTCTCCCGGGTGCGCAACCCGATCGGCGTCAAGCTCGGCCCGACGACGACGGCCGACGACATGTTGCGCCTCATCGACAAGCTCGATCCCGAGCGTGAGCCCGGGCGCCTGACCTTCATCACCCGCATGGGGGCGGGCACCATCCGGGATGCCCTGCCTCCCCTCCTCGAGGCCATCAAGAAGGCCGACGCGACGCCCCTGTGGGTCAGCGATCCGATGCACGGCAACGGTCTGACGACGCCTACGGGCTACAAGACCCGGCGCTTCGAAGAGATCATGGACGAGGTCAAGGGGTTCTTCGAGGCACACCGTGCCGCGGGCACCCACCCGGGCGGAATCCACATCGAGCTGACCGGCGACGACGTCACCGAGTGCCTGGGTGGTTCCGAGCACATCGACGAGGCGACGCTCGCCACCCGCTACGAGTCGCTCTGCGACCCCCGCCTCAACCACATGCAGTCGCTCGAACTGGCCTTCCTGGTGGCCGAGGAACTCGCGGCCGACTGAGCCCGGTCGACACGGCGACGGCCCCGGGACCCTCGGTCCCGGGGCCGTCGCCCTGTCGGTGCCCTCGACCTCAGAGCTCGTCGGTGCCCTCGGCCTCAGGGGAGGCCGGGACTCATTCCACCCGGTACGTGAGCGTGATCGTCGCACCCTTGGTCGCGGTCAGGCCGGCGACGGGGTTCGTCTCGGTGACCGGCAGGCGGGCCTCCCAGTCGTAGAACGCACACGTGAAGGCCGTGCAGGTCGGGTAGCTCACCCGGAAGCCGAGACCCTGCAACTGGGACGTGGCCGCGTCGATGGTCTTGCCTCGGACGTCCGGGATGGTGATGGGCGGCGGGCCCTTCGACACGACGAGGTTGACCGTGTCGCCGTGTCGGAGCGGCCCCTCGGCCTGCTGTTCGTATCGGATGACCTCCCCGGAGGCGACCGCATCGCTGAATTCCGTTCCGCTCTCCACACCCGTCAACTGTGCCCCCGCGAGAGCGCCCTGCGCGTCCGCCACCGAGAGGCCCGCCACGTCCGGGACGGGGCCGAGCGAGACGGTGAGCGTCACGGGTCGTCGTTCTCCGTACTGGGCTGCTCCGGCGAGATCGACCGGCGTGTCCGCGTCGTCCACGCCACTGATCCCGAGGACGGTGCCGGCGGCCGACTCGTCGAACTGGCTCGACGTCGGCTGCAGTGTGAAGTCCGAGAGCGCTTCGGTGGCCGCGGTCTCGGTGTCGCCGACGACGGTCGGGACCGGGAGTTGCCGGGGCCCCTGGGAGACGACCAGGGTGATCGTGGACCCCTTCTGCACACGGGTCGTGGCGTCGGGGTCCGTGCGCGCGACCTGGCCCGAGGGCACCACCGGGGAGAAGTCCGTCTGGGGATCGGGGGCTACCACGAAGCCGGCCGACGTGAGGGCGGCCGTCGCCGCGTCCGGTGCCCGTCCTGACACGTCGGGGACGGACGCCTGCGCCCCGGGACCCGAGCCGAACCACCAGCCGGTCCCTCCGGCGAGCAGCGCGACCGCGACGACGACGGCCATGAGCACCCGTCCCCGCCGCCGACGACGGTCGGCGACGGCCGCGAGCGTCGTGGCGGCGTCGTCGGGTGCGGCCTGGACCGGCCCGGTCCGGTGTCGCGCCTTGGGTAGGATCTGCGTCTCGCCCGTGCCGCCGGACGGCAGGACGGAGGTCGCGCCCGCGGCAGGGAGCACCATCGTCCGGTTCGAGGGTGGTCCCGAGGGATCGGCCAGGACCCGTTGCACGTCGAGCAGTTGGTCGAGCAGGGCCCGGGCGTCCCTCGGTCGCTGTTCTGGGTCGCGAGCGGTCGCCCAGAGGACGAGCTCGTCCAGCTCGACCGGCACGCGGGGGTTGGCGGAGCTCGGGGTGGGGACCGTGTCGTTGGCGTGCTGGTAGGCGATCTGCATGGGCTGGTCGCCCTTGTAGGGCTGCTCGCCCGTGAGCATCTCGTACATCATGATGCCGAGCGCGTAGATGTCGCTGCGGGTGTCGGCGATGCCGCGGGTCACGAGCTCGGGGGAGAGGTACGCGATCGTCCCCAACAGGGCGGCGCCCGTGGCGGTGTTGGCCGTCGCGGCCCGCGCCAGGCCGAAGTCGCCGATCTTGATGCGTCCGTCGTCGGCGAGGAGGACGTTCTCGGGCTTGAGGTCGCGGTGCACGATGCCCGCGCGGTGGGCGGCGGCGAGACCGGCGAGGACGGCTTCGAGGATGTCCATCGCCTGCTCGGGCGTCAGCACCTTGTGGTCCTGCAGGAGTTCGCGCAACGTGATGCCGGGCAGGTACTCCATCACCAGGTACGCCGACTCGTCGTCCTGGCCCTGGTCGAAGACGTTGACGACGTTGGGGTGGGCCAGGCGGGCGGCCGAGCGCGCCTCCTGGATGAAGCGCTCCTTGAACGACGCGTCATCGGCCAGGTGTCCGTGCATGATCTTGATCGCGACGCGACGTTCGAGTCGCAGGTCGGTGGCCAGGTACACGGTGGCCATGCCACCTCGGGCGATGCGCGAACGGACCTCGTACCGGCCCTCGATGAGACGGCCGATCATCGGGTCAGTCTGGTTCACGCTCACCTTCGTGATTTTACGGACCGAGGGCCGTGCACGTGTCCCAACTCACCGCACGGCCGGAAACCGCTCGGCAGGTGGGTCGTCCGGGGTTCAGCGCAGGGTCGCGAGCCAGGTGGTGGCCGGAGCTTCCCACTTGGCGTAGGCATCCGGGAACGCCGAGTACTGGACGGCCTGGGCCGCCTTCGTCAGGGACATCGACTGCCACCCCTTGACGTCCAGGAGGCCGCGCGTCTTGCCGGTGTTGGGGTTGCTCGCGCCACCGAAGAAGAGCTTGGTCGCGTGCACCGGGTCGCGCAGCTGGGCGGGGGTGCCCCACCCCGTGCTCGGACGCTGTTGGAAGAGGCCGAGGGAGTCACGGTCGCCGTGGTCGAGGTTGCGCAGGCTGCTCTCCTGGGCGGCCGCGGCCAGGGCGATCACGATCGCACGGTCTCCGACCCCGAGCTGGCGTCCGACCGAGATGATGATCCGGGCGTTGGCGGCCTGCTCGGCGGTCAACGTCGCGCTGACGCCCAGGGGTGCGGCCGACGTCGACGCGACGACGGTCGTGGCGGTCGGCGCGGAGGCGCCGGGGAGGGTGAGGGTCTTGCCGGCGTAGATGGTGCTGGTGAACGAGAGGCCGTTCGCGGCGAGGAGGGCCTTGACGCTCGTCCCCGACTTCGAGGCGATCGAGGCGATGGTGTCACCCCGCTGGATGACGTAGCTGCCCACCGCGGGCCCCCCGGCGGGGGCCGGTGTCGGGGCGGCGGCGGAGGCGCCCGTCGGGACGGTCAGGGTCTGGCCCGGGTAGATGATGCTCGACAGTCCCAGCCCGTTCGCCTGGATGAGCGCGCTGGTCGTGACGCCGTGCGCACGCGCGATGGAACTCAGCGTGTCCCCACGGACGATGACGTACCGGCCGCCCGTCGCCTTGGCCGGGGCGGGCGCGGCGGACGGCTTGGCTGCGGCGCTCGTGGCGGCGCTCAGGCTCAGGGTCTGGCCCGGGAAGATGGTGGACTTCCAGCTGAGGCCGTTGAGGGCGAGCACCGACGCGGTGCTCAGGCCGAACGAGCCGGCGATGCTCGCGACCGTGTCGCCCGACTTGACGGTGTACGTGGCGGGGGCCGCGCCGAAGACCGTGGCAGAGGTCGCGGCCGTCTCGACCGTGGCCGCGGTCTTCTGCTCGGGCGCGGACAGTCGAGGAGGCAGCACAGGACGCGGTGACGCGTCGGGCTTCTTCGTCGGGTTCTGGTCGAGGGCGAACACGGGGCCCGTGACGCCCATGCTGAGGGCCATCGAGCCAGCCAGGACGATCGGGACGGTGTTGAGCATCGACCGGGCCATGCGGGAGAGGGGCTTGCGCTCGTCTCCGCCACCGAGGGGGCCGAAGGCGCTGGTCGACCGGGCGTCCTGGGTCGTCACGGACTCGGAGTCGGGGCGGGCGGAACTGACGTCGTTCATGGGCTGATCCTCGGTTCGGGGGCGGGGACACGGTCGCTGGGTGATCGGTGAGCCGCGGTGCCACGTCGTCCAAAGTTGGCACACGTGGATATCCAAGTCAATCAGCGTGACGGATGTTGCGCATGTGACTCGACCCACGTGAGGGAGACGAGGAGGCGCAGCGAGGGCCACGAACCCGTGGCAAGGTTGTGGCGTGACCGATCTCTCTCAACGCCCCTGGTTCGCCGACACCGAATGGCTCACCGTGCCCGACCTCGTCGAGCGGCTCGGCCTCGGCGTCAGCCGTGTCCGGCGCCTCCTCGAGGAGCACGTCCTCGTCGGGACCCGCGTGGACGGCGTCACGAAGGTGCCGGCCGTCTTCCTCGACGGCTCGGAGCCGAGGCACGACCTCCGGGGCACCCTGACGGTCCTGTCGGACAACGGGTTCGACGACGACGAGGCCCTCGACTGGATGCTGTCCCACGACGAGGCCCTCGGCACGAGCCCAGTCGCCGCCCTCCAGGCCGGACGCAAAGCCGAGGTCCGGCGCATCGCGCAGAGCCTCCTCTAGCCCCGATCCGCGCCTCTGGCGGCTGCCGGTCCTCGGCCGCCCTGGCGCAGAGGGCGTCAGGAGGCGCGGCGCGTGACGGTCTCGGCGAGTCGCGTCAACTGCGTCCGGGCCGACGGCGCGAGTCCCGACCTCTCGAGTGCGTGGACGGCACGCTCCACCTGATCGGTGATCGTCTGCTCGACGGCGTCGACGGCACCGCTGTCGCGGAGCGTCGCCTGGAGCATGCTGATCTGGTCGTCGTCGAGTTCGGGGTCACCGAGGAGTTCGTCCAGCAGGCGGACGGCCCCGGGGGGCAGGGCTCGGCGGGCCGTCGCCACGAGGACGGTGCGCTTGCCCTCTCGGAGGTCGTCGCCCGCGGGCTTTCCCGTGACCGAGGGATCGCCGAAGACGCCGAGGAGGTCGTCACGCAGCTGGTAGGCGATGCCGAGGGGCAGCCCGAAGTGCCGCAGGGACTCGAGGGCTGGCCGGTCGGCCCCGGCCATGGCCGCGCCGACGGTCAGCGGGGCTTCGACGCTGTACTTCGCCGACTTGTAGACGATGACGCGCTGGGCACGCGGCAACAGCTGCACCTCGTCGACCGTCCGCCAGGCGTTCTCCTCGAGGATGTCGAGGTACTGGCCCACCGTGACCTCGGTCCGCATCCGGTTGAGCTCGAGGCGGGCCGCGCGGGCGGCGTCACGGGACGGGAGGGAGTCCAGGGCCTCGCTGAGGAGCTCGTCGCTCCACGCCAGGAGGAGGTCTCCCATGAGGAGGGCTCCCGAGCGACCGAACGCCTCAGGGGACCCGAGCCAGGCCCCCTCGCGGTGCAGGGACTCGAAGCGCCGATGCGCCGCCGGGAGTCCGCGGCGCGTGTCCGAGTTGTCCATGATGTCGTCGTGCACGAGCGCGGCGGCGTGGAAGAACTCGAGCCCCGCCGAAGCGGTCATGACGGCGTCGATCTCGCGTTCGTCGCGGGGCTCCCCGAGGGGATCGAATCCGGTGTCGAGCCCGGCGACGGACTGCCAGCCCCAGTAGCAGAAGAGAGCCCGGAAGCGTTTCCCACCGCGAAGCAGATCGCCCGAGTAGAGGGAGAAGGAATCGAGGTCGGGAGCGATGCCCATGAGGGCCGGTCGCTGACGCTCGAGGAACCGATCGATGCGCTCTTGAACGACGTCCACTAACCGCGTACTCTCAGCCACGCTGCCTAGCCTAGCCATAGCTGTCGGGCATACACTCGCAGCTACTCATCGCGTCGATCCCGAGGCTCCCGCCTCGCGCTTGAGAGCCCGTGCTCGAAGGGAACACCAAGATGCCACTTTCCGAACAGGAGCAGCGGCTCCTCGAAGAGATGGAGCGGAGTCTCTACAACAACGACTCCGACTTCGTGGCGACGGTCGGGACCCGCGGCGCCAGACCCAACTACACGCTGGTCGTGGTCGGGGTCCTCGGGGCGCTCGTCGGCATCGCCGTGATCGTCGCGGGCGTCATCTTCCGCCAGCCCTTGATCGGCGTGGCAGGGTTCGTGGTCATGCTCGCCGGCGTGCTGTTCGCCATCGCGCCTCCCAAGCGGAAGGGGTCCTCGACGGCCTCGATGCCGTCGGCTCCCCGTTCCTCCACCTCCCGCCCCGCGCATCCCGCCAAGGGGGGCCTGATGGATCGACTCAACGACCGGTGGGACCGCCGCCAGGACGGCGACGAGCGCTCCTAGGCGCCACCAGCACCACGACCACAGGGGTCGGCCTTCGGGCCGGCCCCTTTTGCGTGCGCCCATCCATCCTGCAGGAGGCGCGCGACACGCAGGACGCGCCTCCTTGTGGTGCTTCCCTCCACCGTCCTCCACCCATGTGGCCCCCGAACTGGAGCGGATCGCAGGCCGGACACGCGGCGGAGGACCCGCCTTTTCATTGTCTGGTGGTGGGTTGTGGAGTAAAGTGGAGGTACGTGCCACAGACGGGGTGCGGGGCGAGGGGAGACGGGCGCATGTTCCTCGGCACCTATTCGCCCAAGCTCGACGAGAAAGGGCGCATCATCCTCCCCGCGAAATTCCGTGACGAACTGGCTTCCGGCCTCGTCATGACCCGTGGGCAAGAGCGGTGCGTCTACGTCTTCAGCCAGCGCGAGTTCGAAGACATGCACTCGCGCATCCGTCAGGCGCCCGTCACGAGCAAGCAGGCCCGCGACTACATGCGCCTCTTCCTCTCGGGCGCGAGCGACGAGATCCCCGACAAGCAGCACCGGGTCACCATCCCGGCGACACTGCGCGAGTACGCCGGCCTCGGCCGTGACCTCACCGTCATCGGCGCGGGAAACCGTGCCGAGATCTGGGCCACCGACGCCTGGAACACCTACTACGAGGCCCAGGAGGCCGAGTTCGCCAACACCACCGAGGAGGTGATCCCCGGGCTCTTCTAGCCCGTGGGCCCCGACCCTCAGCCGTCAGCCCTGGCGCACCTTCCCCGGTGCCAGGTCCCGACGGATGGGGATCAGGGCCGACGAGCACAGCCCGTGTCGTCATGGCCGATCAGATCCACACCCCCGTCCTCCTCGAGCGGACCCTCGAACTCCTCGCCCCGGCCGTCTCGCGTCCCGGCGCCGTCGTCGTCGACTGCACCCTCGGCATGGGTGGCCACAGTGAAGCGATGCTGCAGGCCTTCCCCGAGCTCACCGTCGTCGGCCTCGACCGCGACACCGAGGCACTCGCCCTCGCCGGCGAGCGGCTCGCACCCTTCGGCGACCGGGCTCGCCTCGTGCACACGACGTACGACGGCATCGCCGACGCGCTCGACGACCTCGATCTCGACACCGTCGACGGGGTGCTCTTCGACCTCGGCGTGTCGTCCCTGCAGCTGGACCGGGTCGAGCGCGGTTTCTCGTACTCCAAGGACGCGCCCCTCGACATGCGCATGGACCCCACCTCGCCCGTCACGGCGGAGCGCGTCCTCGCCGAGTACCCCGAGAGCGAGCTCAGGCGCATCTTCTACCAGTACGGCGAAGAGAAGCTGGCTCCGCGCTACGCCCGGCGGATCGTCGAGCACCGGGCCGACTCCCCGCTCACCCGCAGCGGTGAGTTGGTCGACCTCATGATCGCGGCGACGCCCATGGCCCTGCAACGTGCCGGTCACCCCGCCAAGCGCGTGTTCCAGGCGCTCCGCATCGAGGTGAACGGCGAGCTGGCCTCGCTCGAGGCGGCCGTCCCGGTCGCACTCGACCGTCTCGCCGTCGACGGGCGGATCGTCGTCCTCGCCTACCAGTCCCTCGAAGACCGTTTCGTCAAGCGGGAACTCGCCGCTCGCACGACCTCAAAGGCGCCGCAGGGCCTCCCGGTGGAGTTGCCGGAGCACCGTCCCGACTTCCGCCTCCTCGTCCGAGGGGCCGAGCTGGCTTCCGACGCCGAACGCGACCTCAACCCCCGAGCCAAGCCCGTGAGACTGCGCGCCGCCGAACGAATCCGGAGAAAAGCATGAGCAGCAACCTGGCCATCGCGACCCCGTCGAGCCGTCCGCAGCCGTCGTCGACCCCGACGGCGCGCCCGGTCGAGATCGTCACGAGTCGGTCGCAGCGACGGGCCCGTCCGAAGATCGCCTACGCGCTCATCGCGACGGCGGCGCTGTTCGTCCTCCTGCTGGCCCAGCTCGCCATCAGCATCGCCCTCAGCGACGGCGCCTACAAGATCTCCGACCTGCAGGCCGCGAAGACCGAGCTCGTCCGCGACCAGCAGAAGTTCAGCGAGCAGCGCGACGTGCTGTCCTCGCCGCAGAACCTCGCCGCCAACGCCGACGAACTCGGCATGGTCCGCAACTCCAACCCCGTCTACCTCGATCTGGCCACGGGCGCGGTCCACGGCTCGCCCGCCCCCGCGGCGGGGGCGGACGAGGCGACGTCCGGCAACCTGATCCCCAACACCCTGCTCGAGGGCGTCCCGCTGACGACCAAGGCCCCCGCGACCGCCGCCGACGGCACGGCGACCACCGACTCCTCCGCCTCGTCGGTCGGTGCTCCGACCACGGCGGGCGCCGTGGCCGTTCCGACCGACGCAGGCGCGGCGGACGGGGGATCGGCCGGCGAGTCGGTAGCGTCGGGCGCGAACGAGCTGGCGGCTCCGCAGACCCGCTAGCGGCGTGCCGTCACCGGTACATCGAACGA
>Ga0308160_10003357_pt1 | contig 18127 bp, 20 predicted proteins | sample PhyFR1_FD_201036 | JGI IMG/M metagenome (GOLD analysis project Ga0308160, IMG submission 201036) | Phyllosphere microbial communities from UC Gill Tract Community Farm, Albany, California, United States - DLSLF.R1 | ecosystem: Host-associated > Plants > Phyllosphere > Unclassified | place: USA...
AAATAGAAGACGAGCCTGCCAGCATCGTCCAGGCCCTCCAGCTGCCGGCCGCCGCCCCGCGTCCTTGTTCGTTGATGGTCGTCGTCCCTCGTCACTCGTCCCTCGTCACTCGTCATCGTCGTCGTTGAGCCTCTTGGACCTCGTCGATCCTCCCCTCGAGCAGGCGGAGGACCGTCCCGAGGCCGAGGAGGACGCCCTCGTCCGGCCCGGCGCCGACGGGTGCCAGGCGCGAATGGGCAAAGTCGATCAGCTTGACAGCCGTCGCTGGTGGCGTCAGCGGCGGCGGCGGCATCGGTCGAGGGCCGGCCTCTCCCTCGCCCTCGTCACTCTCGTTGTCGGTCGTCGTCGTCGCCGCTCCAGCAGCAGCGGTAGCAGCAGCAGCAGCCGCCGCCGCCGCCGCCGCCGCCAGGGCGCATGAGAGCGTCTTGGGACAGCCCTCGTAGATGACGAGGAGGGACATGCCGACGAAGCGGGCCTCGGTCCTCTCGAGCGCGGAGAGGACGTGCGAGGTCTGGGCGTGGAGGCTGGCGAGGACGGGGAGGAGGAGATCGGCTGGGAGGCCAGGCCCGGCGGCGGCGAGGGCGTTCGCCTCGTCGGGGACGGGAGGTGAGCCGCTGCTGCTGCTGCCGCGGGCGCAAGCGTCGGTGTCGTCGTCGTCGGCGTCGCCGTCCTTCCCTGCTGCTGCCTGAGCTGACGGGGCTGGGGGGTCCACGTCGTGCGCGTGTGTCGAGGACGACTTTGCGGCGGCGGCGGCGGCGGGGATCGGCGGGGTCGTCAGAGGCGGCGCAGGCGGCGGCGGACATGACGGTCGGGCCAGGAGAGGCAGGAAGCGAGCGAAGCCGGCTGGCAGATCGGAAGGCTTGAGGCCGACGCCGTAGGCTTTGGTAGTCGTCAGCGTCTGGTCGGTCGAGGCGTCCCAGTTCTGCTCGATGCCGGGTTCGAGAAGGGGATGGACTGGGGCGGTCAGTCCTTGAGGACTGTGTGATGCCTCCCGCAGGAGAGGCAGAGGATAGCAGCTCAGGCCAGCAGGCCGGGCAAGCAAATCCAGAGCGATCTGCGGACGACGATGACCGGGCGTCGCCGAGGAGGATGAGGCACGCCACCAGACTGACTGACCTGGAAGCCCGTCAGTCGGACGCCCGTCTCGGCCGACGTCGTCGTCTTCGCCCTCGCCGTCATCCGCAGTCGCTTCGCCTCGGTCGCCGCCTCGTCGTAGAGGATGGTGCCGAGCTTGATATCGAGGATGCAAGGATGGGTGAAGGCCTGGGTCAGATTGGAGAGGACGATATGCTCCTTGCAGACGTAAGGGTATTAGGTAAAGGGCGAGGGTCAGCCTGGAAGGGAGGGGGCGATCAAAGAGGGGGGGGGTCGGACCTTGGTCGGAAGGGGAGGGTCAGCGCCTCCTCCACCTGCAGCAGCAGCAGTATCAGTAGCAAGGACACAGCCAGCCGTCTCGCCAGCATCCTCGACGACAGCGCCGCTCGCCGCTCCTTGGCTACTGCCAAGCTCGCCAGGGCCGCCAGCCGGCAGCTCGAGCACGCCCTCGAACGACGGCGTGAGGCCCCTGAGCGCGCTCAACCGGCCATCGGCCCTGTCGGCAAGTCGCTCGTAGAAGGCAAGCTCGACGGGCAAGAGCGGCTTGATGATCGTCTTGCCTGCCTGGTCGGTCAGGATGCCCGGGTGGCCGCCTACTTGGGACGCGAGGGCGATGTGCTCCGAGGGCATGGTCGAGTCGGACTCGAGATGGCCGTCCAAGGGACGCGTCGCTCCTCCGTCAACACCGACCCTGTAGCGGACCCTGCGCTGCTGCTCTCTCGACGCTCCCCCCGATCTCCCATCCACATCTGCCCAGCAACGCAGAGCAGCACGCGCGCATGTACTCTGGCCGGTCGACTTCTTCCTCGGCGGCCTCGCAGACGGTTCAGCTCATCGAGGACTGCCTGCGCGAGACCGAGGCCTGCGTCGCCCACGTCCGTTCCTTCCCCCCCCCCCTCCTTCGGCAGCTCGCCTCGCGTCCTACGCTCCCCGGCCCAGAGCCGTGACGCAACATCCTTCTTGAGCGCCGTTCCGGTGGAGCTGATTGTGTGACGCCCTCTGCTGCAATCGGCCGCTCTAGATCGAAGGCTGCATCAACAACCTGACGCCAGGCGTCTCGGACTTGCCCCGGCTCTCCCACGTCGTCCAGAACAACCGCGTCCGTCCCCTCCCCTTCCTCCTTGCGACCTTGCTTCTGAAATCCGCCTTGCTCACACAAACCGCAAGGCCTCCTTCTCCCGCACACTGGTAGCGCTACCTCTTTGTGCCCGAGCCGCTGATCGAGAGCAACAAGCAGCGGCTCGGGAACGAGGTCGAGCCCCAGATCGAGGAGCTCATCCAGCGGGCCGACCGCGCGATCGGCGTGCTCGAGCGCAAGGAGGTCGGCCTCAAGCGCAAGGTACGTCCTCCGTCCCCCTTCGACCTCCCTGAAGAGAACGCTCGATCTCGCCGCCGTCGGATGAGGCGAGCTCCGGAGAGCGACAGCTCTGGGAAGGCGCTCGCGTTCGAGACGTCTGAGCTTTGCCGGCCAGCCGAGGGCCAGCTCGCTGACGGGGCCTGCACACTCTCCTGCGCGCCGCAGCTCGCCAACGCAGACCTCGCCCCTCCGCCAGCGGCAGCGTCTCGTCCGGCTGCCGCGGCCAAGCCGACGACGACGGCGGCCGACCAACGCAGGCTCGCGATGGTGCGCGGGCGCAAGGAGAAGCTTCGGCTTGAGCTCGCCGCGCTCGAGGGCGCCGGCGGAGGAGGCAAGCCGTTCTGAGGCGCCCGGCTAGGGGACTGGACTTCCGTATCATGACACCTAACGACCCATCGTCCGCTGCGTGTGTCGTCGAGAAGAGGGGGAGTCGCCGACCGGTTGTCCAGCAGAGAAGGCTGACAGGCCGACCCGGTGAGCCGACGGGCGGCCGGCTCGGCGTCGCAGCCCCTTTCTGGCGACGGACGCCCCCGCAGGAACCCCACCGCCGGGCCGACCTTCGCCCGCCTTCTCATCCTTCGGACGCCTGTCAAACAGAAAAGATCGTCCTTCCCAGGCTCTCGCCGCCTCTTCCATGTCGACGCCCATCTACCCTCTCGAGCTCGATGACCTCGCCTGCCGAAGGCCCGCCAACTACCTCGCTTCTCAATCGGCCCGAGCCGCGTTCTCGGCCATCCGACCCCGACCGCTCGCAGCCGGCCTTGCGAGCCGGTGACCTCAAGAGCTCGAGCTTGACCAACGACCGCGCGGCGGTAGGACGGACGCTGTCGAACAGTAGCGCGCTCTCGGCTAGCGGTCGGGCAAGTCTCGTCAGCGAGTCGCCCAGTCGGCAGCCGACCGTCGCGCACTACGGCTCGCAGTGCGCTCGCCTCCCTGGCCACGAAGCCTCGCCTTTCTGGCTGACGCTACTCTTGGTTGCCTTTGACGCAGCTTCCTCCGGAACGACGCCTCGTCATCCGTCGACGGGACGACCATCTCCCCCGGCGGCTCGCTTCAAACCGACGACGAGGTCCACGACATCATGGTCCGTGCCTGCATCGTCCCGCTACGCCCAGCGGACACCAATCCCTGATGCTGCTCTCGGCGGCGGTAGAACCATCCGACTATTGTCCTCGCGGGTGACACGATCCGCTACCACGCCGGCGACCGCAAGCCGCTCGACCCGTACTGGCGGCCACGGTGCGTCCCGCGCCCTTGTCGCTGTCAAGATCGGTCGGTCGTTCGTTCGTTGCTGACGGAGCTTGCCCTACTTTGCTGCGCCAACAGCTGGGAGATGGCGAACTTCCACGTCGCCTTCTGGACCGCGCTCGAGCAGCTCTACATCGTGCGTTGCGTCTCTGATCCTACTGAACGCCGGTCGACGCGGCTCGCTGACGTCTGCAACCTTGTAGCACGCCCCACACGTCGTCGCTAAGGACGTCGATGCCTTTGCCCGGTACGGCTGGGCCGTCGTCCATGGAATCGAGACGCATCATTCGGTCGAGGAGGAATGTGCGTTCTCCCTCTTGAGCCGAGCTGAGGATGGTTATAACGCTTGAGTCATTGAACGCCGCCTGCGCTCGCTTCGCAGACTACTTTCCGGCCCTCGAAAGGGCGATCTCGATGCAAACCAATCTCGAGCAGCATGCGAGGTGCGGAGCGTCCGACTGAGTTAAGACCTTTTATTTTTGCCTGTCCTTGACGCCTGCCCTCAATCACCCAGCTTTGATGACGGGCTTCGTGCGCTCAAGGTCGGTCGCTCAGCCCGTTCGACGCCGCTCCACTGTCTCGCGAACGACTGACCGAAGCGCCCTCTGTCGATGACCTTCGCCAGTTCTATCTGCGCTCGTGCATCGAAGACCCGTCCATCTACAGCCCCTTGACCGTCCTCTCGATCATCGACACCTTTGCCCTCGACCTCGCAACGCATTTCGCCGACGAGCTCGGGACCCTCGACCCTGACATCCTGCGCGACGGCTTCACGGTCGCTGATCTCAATCGGCATGGACAGAGCTTGCAGAAGCACGTCGTCAAGGACTACAAGCGGCATCTATATACCGCATTGCGTCGGTTCCCGCCTCGTCCTTTCCGCTGACGGTTTTTGCAGCCGACTGACGAGCATGCGTACCCCGGTTCACTGCCCGCAGCCGTCGTCATCGTCAATACTGCGCCAGGCCGCGAGTGGCCTGCCCTCTCGCCACTCTACCGCCGGATCGTCCTGCCCATGTTCATCGGCCGCAAGCACAAGGCTTCCTGGCGCTGTGCGTCTGTCATTGCGCTGCAATCAGGTTGTTCGTGAGGGGCTGGGGGCTGAAAATCCTCCGCTGATTGATGCAGACGGCAAGTGGCCAGGCGCCCTGACCGTCTTTGGCGGCCAAACCTCGGCTCCGGCGCCGTCGTCGTTGGCGATGTCACCCTCAGTCCGGGGCAAGTCGGCCGCCTCAAGCCTGTCCCTCTCGGAGAGGTAGGCTGTATCCTATCGCGGACGAACCCTGGCATAGCTTGTCGCCCTCGCGGACCGCACCCTCCGCGCACATCTCTTACGTCTGTCCCGGTCGACCCCCCTTTTGATCCACCCAGCAAGCGCGCCGACCCGTCTACACATGCCTTGCAACCCCTGGTTTCAGAGAAGCGCGTATATCCAGACAGCAAGAGGTGGGGTGATGGGCGTGCTAGAGCTACATGCGAGACGTGTGTCTGTGTGAGAGAGGGGGAGAAGGACAGAGAGAGACCGACAGAGAGGAGAGCGAAGTCGCTCAGAGGGTCTCCCAGAGGGCCTCCGAGATCGACAGCAGGCGGACAAAGAGAGCGTCGCGCCGGCCGACGCGCTCGAACTGGAGGACGCGGCCGACTTGCTCCTGATCGCCCTCGTCCTCGAAGACGACGTTCGTCACCCAGACGCCTGGGCTGATCTGCTTGCCCTCCTGGATGCCGCCGGCATCCTTGACGCGGATCTCGAGCCCGTTGCCGGCGAGGTCCATGCCGGCCGCCCAGCCGAGGACCGAGCGCGGGAGGCCGACGCCGCCCTTCTTGAGCTCGACGACGTTGTTGACGTGGATCGACTCGCTGGGCTCCTTGGCCCCGTCGGGGATAAAGAGCAGCTGCGAGTCAAAGGTCGAGCCCTCGTACTCGTCGGGCACGTCGAGGATGAGGGAGCCGAGCTTGCCGTTGAGCTTGGCGGGGTACTCTGCGATCAGCGCAGGAGCAGCCTCGGTCAGCAATCGAAACGAGCGGTGGCGCGAGCATCGAGCGGAGCGCCGCACCTCCAATGTCACCGCCGTCCTTGAGCTCCTTGCGGTCGAGCAGGTAGCGGGTGACGCGCTTGCTCATGCTGATCTTCTCCTTCTCCTGTTGCAGGGGGGCGTCATTTGGGGAGGGAACGAGAGAGTCAGCAAGGCTCGCGGACCCGGATCAGTCTGAGGGACAGACCTTCTTGGGCGGGCCCTCGGGCAGCACCGTCACCTTGCCGTGCGCGCGGAGCGTGGCGGCCTTGCCGCTGAGCTTCTGGCCCCAGCTGAGAATCTTGTTCTTGGTCTTGCCGTCTTCGTGGTGCTCGCCGTCGCCGACGAGGTGGGTCGAGTAGCCCGAGCCGACCGACGAGACGGTGTCCTCCTCGTGCGCGTCGTCAAGGACCGAGGTGTCGTTGAGCTGTTCCTGCGCCGCCTTGGACGAAGGGTTGCTGCGGGGGTCACTCGTCGGGTCAGTTACGATCGGACTGGCTTCGTCCATCGCTCGCCGAGGATGACGTACTAGGGCGGCCGGGGGAGCGGATTGCGGTGGAACTCGCGCTGGCGGAGCATGTACTGAAGAAGGAGAGGGCGCGCGGGCGCGGTCGTCAGTTCGGAGGTTGCAGACTGCGAAGCTAAAGCGGAGAGTGACGCACGATTGCAAGCTGGGCGTCGGTCGGCACGCCGAGGAGGAGCGAGTTGCTGAGGTCGAGCTGCTCGGGCCAGTTGGGGAACGTCTTGAGCAGCCACTGGACGCCCTGCATGATAAACTTCGCGCCGAAGAAGCCGGCGCCGAGGGCGAACGAGCCGGCGTGGGCAAAGACGGCGGGCGGGGTGATGGCAAAGATGATGGCGATCGGGAGCAGGACGGCGGCGAGCTTGAGCCGGGCATAGCCGGGCGGGTAGTAGGCGGGAGGGTTGAGGGCGCTAGAGAGATAGAGACGCGAGCCGGTCAGCGAGGAGCAGTCTTTGGTCCGACAAGGAACAGAGGCGCCACCCACTTGGCCATCATCTCCCACAGGTCGGCCATGTCGTTGAGCGCGTCCTGGAGGCCCTTAGCGACGATGCCGACCATCTGGTCGCGCTCCTCCTTGGCCTTGCGCGCATCGTCGGCGTTGGCGTCCTCGAGCTTGCCGCCCTCATTTAGCTGCCAGGAACGTCGCGTCAGCCGATCAGGACGGTCGTGAGGGCAGCAGAGGCAGGGACGGACCGTTTTGTTGCGCTTGCTGCCGTGCTCGACGCCGGTCGCCGGCGCCGTCTTGGCCTCGACCTCGGCGTGGCCGGTCCCGTTCGTGACGTGGTCCGGGTCCTCGCCCGCCTCGACCGCCGCCATCTTGAGCTGCTTGTTCGACGGCTTGTGCCGGCCGCCCATCAGAACGCGCATGCCGAACTGCAGCATGCAGGAGAGAGCAGGCATCAGCTGCTGCGGTTTGTCAGGCGCAGACGGGAGCAATGCACCTTTTCGATGTTCTTTGTGAACTCCCACGACTGCTCCTCGATCTGCTCGTGCTTGCTCCGGACCTTCTGCGGGTGTCGGGTCGAGACCATGCTCTCGTCGCCCTTGCGGTTGAGCGGATCGGTCGCCGACGGCGTCACCCCGGGTGGGGGCGGGACGACCGGGAAGAGGACGCCCCGGCTCCGGCGCGAGAGGATGAGGAGCATCAGGACGCCGATGAGGAGCGGCGTCGTCATGTGGAAGACCCAGGCGACAAAGTAGGTCGTCGCAAAGATGCCGGCCCGAACGCGCTCGTTGGGATGCCACGAGATGAGCCGGCCGAGCTCGCGCGTGAAGCGGATGCCGCCGACGCCGGCCGTCGCGTAGCACCGCTCGAGGTTGGCCCGGATCAGGTCCGAGTTGTACGGCACCGTCGGCAGCCGCGACCGACGCAGGTCGGGCTGGCCGGGCTTGAGCTTGGACGGCGGCGAGAGGACGTGCGTGACTTGCTGGGAAGGGGACGGCAGGAGGGCGAGGTCGGCCGGGGTCAGTGCTGCTTCGAGAGGAGGGAAAGCACAGCGCCGCGATGTACCTTGTCGAGCCGACGGAGCATCGTCCAGAGGTGATCATCTTCGATGCCCAGGACGACGGTCCCGCCTGCATCATGGCCGAGGACGTCGCGGCGGAGCGCCTTGCGCTTCTCAATCTCAGCGCCCTCTTCGTGCTTGTCAACGACGTCGACCTGCTCGTGCGTCTTGCCAGGCACATCGCGGTGAGCGCCGGCAATCTTGGGGTCCTTGTGGCCGTCGTTGAGGGCGTAGGCCGGCGGCGGCGCAGCCTCGAGATTGAGGTCCGAAGGCAGGTCGACCGGGAGGAGCGAGACGATGGCCGCCTCGGCCCGCTGAAGGATCGGCGGAAGGTCGGCCGATTTGTGCTGGAGGTCTTCGATGATCTCGAGCGAGTGCGGGACAACCTTGCCGCCGGCCGGGTGGGTCGGGACCTCGGCCGCTGACGGCAGCGAGGCGATCTTGTCCTGCGGTGCATGCTTCTTGGTCGCCTGGCCCTCCTCATTGACCTGGGTCGCGTTGGTCGAGCCCGGGTGGTCGAACGGCACCTTGGACTCGACCGACTGCGGCATGTCGAGTCCAGCAGGCTCGGGGAGGTCGAGCGTGCCCGACGCGGTGACCTCGGGGTCGGCGGCGGCAGCGTCGTTGATGGTAGCCGGCGCCACAGCGGCCGAGGTCGGCGCGGGCGGTCCAGCGGGCTCAGGCAGGTCCTGCCGACCATCCTTGACCTCTGGGTCGTCGAACCTAGGCAGGGCGACAGGCGCAGGCGCATGAGGCGGCGGCGCAGGACCGGCCGGGAAGGGCAGGTCGAGCTTGCCATCCTTAACCTCGGGGTCGAGTCGGGCCTCGGTCAGGACCGCGACGGCCGGGTCGACGACGGTTTGCGTCGCAGGAGGCTTGGGCGGACCAGCCGGCGCGGGCAGACTCTGGTTGCCGAAGAGGTCGACTTCGGGGTCGTGCGTGCCGGTGGCGACGTGCGGATGCGGGTGCGGCGGGAGGGGAGATGGCGGGCTGGCGGGCTCGTCGTCGTGAAAGATCTCGCGTGCGGGCGACTCCCTCGGGGGCTCAGGCACCGCGGGCGGGAGCGAGCTCAGGTCGAGCGGCGGTGCAAGCTGCTGCGACATGGGCGGCGTCGATGGGGGAAGGGGTCAAGGGGGTTCGAAGGGAGGCTGTCTGAGGGGGCCGAATCCTGGCTTCGGCAGAGGAAAGTCGTAGGGCCGGCAGGCGTGCAGGGCAGCGAACAGCGGCGCCGCGCCCAGGCGGCAGCGAGAGTTGTCGCCGCGCGTCATCGATCCCTCCGACCGCGCAGCGCATGCGCAGCTCTCGACGTCTATGAGCGAGCTGGCCATCCCTTCGACCTGTCGACGACCGACCAGGGCGACGCCAGGTCCGCACGAGTCATCATCCGACGACGGCTGCTCGTACCGGTGACAAGGGGAGCATCGTGTTGCGAAGCAGGGCAAAACGAGCAGGGAGTACGAGATTGCGAGCCGCGGGCTACAGGGAGCGAGCAAAGAGAGTCGAGAGCGACGGGGAAAGAGAAAGGGGCGTCTGCGTGCGACGGGCGGACGGAGGCGGAAGTGCTACAAGAAGTGGTACAGAAGGAGCGACGGCGAAGGAGCCGAGATGGCTGAAAGAAGTGAGAAGGTCGGTAGATTAGGGCGCCGGCCCCAGATGGGCCGCGGCTAGACGTGTCTACAGAGCAGGACAGGTCCGCCTTTAGAAGATCTCGCGCTTCACATCGGCCTGGTGAGAGGAGGGTGAGCGTGTCAGGATGTCGTGAAACGGGCGGGCAGAGAGTGACAGGGCGCGACGTACACCATGGCCGAGAAGGCGCTAAGCGTATAGGTGATCTTGCGCAACGAGTTCTGAGCGGCGGCAGGCGGGCACAGCGTCAGATTATCTGAAGTCGCACGATTAAGGAGGAAGAGGACCGACGTAGTGCTCTCCGAGGCCGTAAAGCCTCCGGTGGTAGCTGATCCGGACGGCTTTGATCTTGCGCGCGCTTTTCGGGTCGAGCGTCGCCTTGGCCTTGGGGTCGGGCGAGTGGACGACGATCTTTGGGTGGTTGGACTGGATGACGTGGATCGGCATTTGGTAGTAGCGCGAGAGAGCGAGGATCTAGGGGGGTGGGAACAGGCAGACGACAAAGGGGGGGGGCTCAGATATGTTGCGGAAACGAAGACTGAGAGTGAACAAATACTGACCTCGGGCTCGCCGCCCCACTCGCCAGACTCGCGCACGCGGTCGCAGTAGCGCCTGAACGCGCGCTCACTCATCATTCCTGTGTCGCAGCTAAGTCAACACTACGCAAAGACTGACGGTTCAAGGACGGATCTCAGGGACGTACCGTCCTCTACGGCCCGCCGCCGCTCGAACCGCTCGGCCTCGGTCTCGCCTTCGACGGCGCCGTCGTCCTCCTCGCCAAATTCGAGATCGGCTGAGCCGACTAAGAAAGGCAGGAACGCGTCTGGGTGGGCGAGCATGTAGTCTGCTGCTGCCGCCCGCGTCGTGCGCGGGTTGTTCTGTGTTAGGGAACATGGTGCGCGGGGTGTCAGCAAGGGAGCGACGGAAGTAGACGAGCAGCAGCAGGGACGGACGTCTTCCTCTTTTAGGACCTTGAGGATGTGCAGCTGGTCGGCGACGGCGGCGTACATGCAGTGGCCATCCGGGGCGATCTGGAAGAGAAGCGCCGTCGATCAGACCATCACCCGTGTCGGGCCGGCAGAGGCTCGAGAAGGAGGGGTGCAGAAGGAACGCACGTCGTAGATCTCGACGCCGAGCTCCATGCAGATCTGGAGCAGGTGGGCCCGCTCGGCCTGCTTGGCGCGCTCCATCCGGAGCTGGGGCGTCAGCTCCTCGGCCGGCTGGACGGCCTTCGGGAGCGAGGCCAACGCCATTGCGCCCTCGAGACTCGGCTGGTGCGGCGCGCGACAGAAGGGCAAGTTAGTGAACGCCATGACGATGGAGGACGCTGCGGGATGGACGTACGTCACGCAGCTTCTTTGAGAAGCTCGACATGAAGCCGCCGCCCATCTTCTTCTTCTTGCCGCCGTTGGCAGCCGCCGCCTGCTGGGCCGCCAGCTCCTTCGCGTGCAACGAGGCCGCTGCGATTGAAGCGACATCCTTGAGGCCAGAGAGCGTCGCCGCTCGGATCGGTGGGGGCGAGGCGACGGGCGGCGAGTGGGCGTGCGCGGCCGATGGCGTGTGGTGGTGAGCGTGGTGGTGCGTGTGCGGGGGCTTGCTAGCGGGAGGGGCAGCCGGAGCAGCAGCAGGCGAGCTCGTAATGTCTGCTGCTGGAGAGTGGTGGACGGTCGGCTGCTCCGAGACGGACGAGGGGAGCGGCGGCCGCGCAGGGGAGCCGTTCGTCTGCAGCGGCGCATTAGGGATGGGAGTCGACGGCGACGACGACGACGGCTCGCCGCCGTTCGCGTCGTCGAGGCCAGGGATGAGCACGGCGTGCTGGCCGTTCTCGATTCCGTTTGACTGCTGGTGGTCGTTCGGCACGGCGGCCGGGGCGGTCACTAGGGCAGATGTGAGCGGAGCCGCGCGAGCCGACGAGCCGGCCAAGGCCGAGCCGGGCCACCCCTGCCCGACACGGTCGTGCTTCTCGTCCTGGTGGTCGTCATCATCGTCGCTCGCGAGCTCGACGAGCGGCCGGCGGCCCTCCTCCTCCTCCTCGGCCCAGACGCCGCCGCCGGGCTTGCCGTGGCCATTCCAGCCGATCCCATTGCTGGCGCGCCGACCCCTCGCGGCTCCATCGCTCCCGGCACCGACGTGGTCGTCGCCGTCGTCGTCGTCGGCAGCGACGCTCGAGACACTCGTGAAGCTCGACCGGCTCGAGCTGACGCTGACCGGCCGACTGTAGCCGCTCTCGACCATCGTCGGCAGCGTGTTTGCGCGCGAGCGCCGGCCGGGACCGACCCCTCCGGACGCATAGACGGGCGCGTCAGCCGCTGCCGAGCTCGTCGGCGAGGGTGGCGCGCCGTTGACGGACGAGGCTGCGGGCGAGGGCGAGGTCCCTCGGGTCGATGTGGCCGGGCCCGCAGAAGGAGGCCGCGAGGGCGAAGCGCCGGTCGTCGCCGGCGTTGACGACTTGGCTGTGAGCGGAACCTTTGGCGCCGACTTGAAGCGACTGAGGAGAGAGCCCGCGCTCGACGTCGACGCTTGTTGCTGCTGCTGCTGCTGCTGGGCCGCAGGGGACGAGCCCGAGGCCGAGGCGTCCTCCTGGGCAGGCGGGCCGCTGGAGGATGACCCTCGGCGGAAGGACGCGCGTTTGAACATCTGGTCGAGAGGGCGGCGCTTGAGGTCTGGGGCTGGCGGGGAGGGGGTGCGAGGTGATGGGCGCGCGCGGGCAAAGAGCGGCGGCCGAGGCGAGTCTTGGGTGGGGCAGACGAGCGGCTGAGGGTGCGGCGGGCAGGAAGGTGGGTGGAGGCGACTTGGAGAGGTGCGAGGAGAAGGAGGGACGGTCGGCGGCCGTAAGCGACGATCACAATGGGAGGCAGGAAGGGCGAGGGCTAGGTCGAGCGGGTCGGAGGGAGGAAGGGAAGGGCAAGCGGGGGAGCTGCTGCTGGTCGGACGCCGATCGCTGCGGGGTCGTTGCGCGATGCTGAAGGGCGAGGAGGAGGCGTCGCTCTGTGTGCGTGTGGGGTTCCAGACCGGTGTCGTGTCGCCAGACTGACAGGCGACGAGGGCAGCATGGAGAGTCGAACCGAAGCGCGCGGGGCGATCCTCTACGCCGGGCCGGCAGGCCGTGCCGAGAACCGCCGTCAGCCCGGCCGGGCCGGCGACAGGCGACATGCAGCCCTCGATCCCTCCAATCGTCACCACGACCAGGCTGCGAGTAGGCAGAGAGCGAGGACGTACAATTGCCAGTGCTGCGAGGGGAGCGCGCGTGCGGCGAGAAGGAGGAGGAGCGAGCGAGCGAGGGGTTCTCCAGCGTGTCCGACAGGCCCGACCGGAAACCGCCGACGAGCCGGCGTGGGCCGAAATGGGCGAGGCGGCCGTTCTCCGCCCTGCACGACCTTGCCTGTCGAGTCGCTTGGCCGGCCTCGACATAAGGTGCGAAGCAGCTACCAGCCGTCAGGCCGTCGTGCGACGACGAGCGGGAGGCAGGCAGGACGCCTATCGGAGAGAGCGCATCGGCTGGCGACCGTTGGTCGCACGTACGCACCCCAGCGGCTGGCCGCATGCTGGCAGGCGCCGGCTCGCCCCGACCGACCGTCCCCCGCACCAGGCTATCCCTCCCCTGCCCATAGACCCTACAGGTGCTCGACCTGATCTAGTACTCCTCTTCTCCTGCTCTTGCATGTCGGTCACATGCCCCCGGACAGAAATCCTGCGGCGTGTCGAACGAGCTGGCTGGCTGGCTTGGCTGCTGCGCGCCGAATCCCGGTTCGTCGCTCGATCGCATCCGCAGCCGGTAAGCGAGCAGTTCAGCTCGGGCCCACGCGTCGCCGTTGCCCTGCCTGCCTGGTTGCCCTATCGACCTCTCCTCCTCTCCCCAAACCCTGCCCTTACCTGCCCATTCCCTCCCTTCTAGACACCAGAGCAGCAGCGACAGCATGGCTGCCTTTACCCCGAGCACGCCGCTCGACCTCAGCCAGATGACCAACGACGAGCTCGAGGACCTCGTCGCCAACCTCGGCGGCGCCGGCTCGGCCAAGCCCGCCGGCGCCGGCGGCGGCATCAACTGGGACGACGCCCTGTTCGAGTACGTCCTCCTGGCCGGGTAGCGCTGTGGGCTGGATCGGCGAGCCACGGGAGATGCAGGGGGTCGTGCGCTCTCTGAGGTTGTCGAGCGAACGCAGCGCAGGAGCAGAGCGCGGACACGGTCGACCTGACAGCGAGCTGACCTCTCCCTCCGATGCTCCCCCGCTCCCTCTGCGCGACCTGCTGCAGCACGTTCAATGACGACTTTACGCTCGCCGACCCCTCTGCCTTCACGCTCCCGACCTTCCCGCTCTCGCAGCAAACGGCCGGCGCCGCCTATCCCTCGGCCTACCAACCACAAGGCCAGGTCTCCTCTGCTCACAGCGCGCCCCAGTTCATCTCGCCGGGCCTCCTAGGCGGCGGGTCGGTCGTGCCCTCGCTCGTCGGCGGTCTCCTCCCGCCTGCTCCTCCGGCCACAGCGGTCGCTGCCGGTGCCGGCTCGAGTGTCTACTCGCACGGCGGATCGACCTATACCTCATCGGATGACACGCGGTACGACGCCGGCAGCGTCCTCTCGCACACGCTTTCCCAGCTCCAGCCCCAGCCCCAGCGCCATCAGTCGTTCTCGATCGCGCCCCCGACCAACGCCGCCCGGGCCGCTGCTGCGCCTGCGCCTGTCCAGCAGCCCAAGAAGGCCGCTTCGTCTGTCGGCGGCGGCAGCGACGGCGGCGTGCCCCAGCGCTACAAGCGGACCAAGACGGGCTGCCTCTGCTGCCGCCAGCGCCGCGTCCGCTGCTGCGAGACGTCCGTCTCTCCCTCTACCTGTCCCGCCTGGTCAGTTCTCGCTGACGTCCCCTCTCGTCCACCAACAGCAAGCCCGACTGCAAGCGCTGCCGCAATGCAGGCCGCGAGTGCGTCTGGCCGTCGGCCGAGAACCCGTCGTCGACGCGCAAGCTGCCCGGCGGCGAGGTCACGCTGCCCTCGGGCACCGTCGTCGGCGCCCGCAAAAAGGGCAGCATCTCTGGCAGCGTCGGCGGCGGAAGTAAGCGGAGTGAGCGCGGAACGGGCACGGCTACCAAGACGTGCGTACATAGCAGCCCCGAGCGCTCGTTGGCTTCCCTCGGCTGACCCACGTGTGTGCGCTCTGACTCAATCAACAGCGAGGTCAAGCGGGCCTCGGTTGCTGCGGCCGTTGCTGCTCTCGCTGCGGCCGACATCCAGGAACACCAGCCCGATCGTATTCACTCCGTCTCACCCCCGACGAGCTCGTCAGCCTCGCCTGCCGCCGCCGCCGTCGCCGCTGCTGCGACTGTCAATGCTCGCGTCAGCCAGCCGCAGACGACGCCCCGGCCAGCCTACCAGCAGCACCGCTCGCCCTCGTCGGTCTGCTCTTCGGCCCTCTCGCCCTGCCCCTCGGCTTCGGATGGCGAGTCGGTCGCACCGCCTCCTTCGGCCGCCTCGCGCGTCGAGCCTTCCGCCACCGGCGCCGTCGAACCGGCCCAGTCGATGGACGTCGATGGCAGCGTCAGTCCGATGGGCAACGTGCTACCGCAGATGCCGCCCTCGATCGCCGGCAGTGTCGTCGGCGGAACCGATCAGTGGCTTCTGCCCTGGTTCCCAACGGCCGAAGCTCGGGGGCTCATCCTCCACTTTTGCCAGAACTCGGGCGCCCTCCTTAGTGCGTTACAGTTACAATGTTCGCTCCTTCTTCTCCGCGCTGACCATCTTTTTCCTGATCGCTTAGTGGCCAACCCGCCGAGCGTTTCGCCCCTGCTAGCGACGCTCCTTCCGCTCTCGCTCTCGCGTCCGCGCGGATCCAACGCCGCCGTCGACGGCCTGCGGACGACGCTCCTGACGATCGCGGCGACCCACCAGGCCTACCTGCTCGCCAAAGCCCGCGCGCCGCAGGACATCGTCGGCCGCGCGCTCGACCTCGCCGTCGGCTTCCGAGCCGAGGCCCGCGCCCTCCTCGCCGCAGCCGACGCGGCCGAGGCTGAGCCCCTGCACCATGGCCGATCGGCCGAGGACGTCCTCGTCCGGCTCGCCGGTGCCGTCATGGGCTCGGTCGTCGACGTCATGCTCGGTGGCCATGGCTACTCCAAGAACCTCGACGCGGCGCTCGCGCTCGTCCGCGCCTGCGGCGGACCCGACGTCCTCCTCCAGCAGCGCCAGGCTGGGTCGATCGCGCTCGATGGGACCGGCCGGTCGGCCGTCGACCCCGTCCGGCTCCTACTCGAGATCCTCGCCGGCCACGAGGTCTTTGCAGGCCTCGTCGGCGGCACCGGGGCCACCCTCATCAACGAGGGCACCTGGTGGAGCGCGACCGGCCAGCTCTCGTACCATCGCGAGTCAATCGAGAACCACTTTGGCACGACGCGCGCCGTCCTCTCGCTCGTCGCTCGGGTGCGTCCTGCGGCCCATTGATCTGCTCTCGTCTCTTGCTGACTTACGCCCCCATGGTCTCATACCGCAGGCCAACTCGCTCATCATCCGCGCCTCGCAGGCGTCGGGCGCGATCCCCGAGTCGTCGGCTGCCGCCGCCGCTGCTGCCGACTGCCTCTTCCACGAGGACGGCCTGTCGCTCGCCTTCCTCCGCGACGTCACTGGCCTGAGCGGCTGCTCGACCCCGACAGGCTCCGCTGCCGCCGTCGGAGGCAACGAGCCCGACGTCCTCCGCATCTCCAAGGACGTCGGCCAGCTCCTGCGCGACGTCGAGCGCGAGCTCGGCAACGCTCGGGCGCTCGGCACCGGCCGCCTCAAGGACGGCTCCGAGGCGTACCTTCGTGCGATTGAGGTCCTCATCTACCGGCACGTCTACCACGTCGGCCGGACCGACATTCGCGTCCAGGCCGCATCGCTCGCCGTGCTCGAGTCGTGCTCGTCGGCCATCAACATCATTCGCCCGACCCAGTGCGTTCTGCTTCTCGCCTGCTCTCCCCGCGACGGAAGGAAATGCTGACTTAGTTCTCCTGGCGCTTAGCCTCATCTGGCCGATGCTCATCGCCTCGACCCAGGTCGACATGGCCGCCCGGCCGTGGATCACCTCGCTATTCGACGGCCTCCGCACCCAGTGCTGCTTCAACGTCGACTCGGCCGAGAAGCTTGTCCGCGCCGTGTGGGCCCGGCTCGACCGGGGCGAGGAGTGGGCCGATTGGAAGGCCGCCGTCGTCGACCTCGACATGAAGGTCCTGTGCGTTGCTCTTCCTCCGTCGTCTCGTTGTTGTACACGGTCTGGCCCTTCGCTGACAATCGGCTCTTCCTTCTGCCAGCCTCACGTGAACCGGACGTCCTGGCGGTCCTCGGCCCGGCCTCACGGCTTGACCAACGGATCGCGGAACTACTTCATCATCTCTCGATCTCTCCCGGAGAACAGCGCCTCCTCAACAAGGCCCTGCTGCTCTTCCGGCAGCGACGACGCCCGTCGAGGGGCGCGCACCTTATGGTCGCTGTTCTCTGTCGTCCTTCCTTCCCTCATCCGCGTCTCGCCCGACTCTCCGCAAGTCGGTCGGCGGCGCGTGTGGGCCAGCAATCGGCGCTGAACAAGCGCTGATCGCTGGTCGGGGACGAAGGACTGCAACTCGAGGCGGGCCAGGCAGGCGGCGCTGAAACGATGCGCCTCTCGCCGACTGGGGCCTCGGTCCCGGCTTTCGGCCTCCTATCCTCTTTCTTTTTCTCTTTCTCTCCCTGTTCTCTTCCATCTCTCTGCCCTTTGCGCTCCTGCGCTCAACGCGCGCGCGGCCCTACATGGCTCTCACGTCGCCTTCTGCCGCGCTACTCTGTTCCTTTCGTCGACTGTCTCCCGCCTCCTTCCGTACATATCTCTGTTTGCGCCTCCCGACTGATCTGATGGCTCGTCTCTCCTCAACAAGGTCTGCCTGCTGGCAGGTCTCGCTGGACGTAAATGGCGCGACGCCTCCAGCGAGCCAGCGGCCGGTCGATCGTCCGGCGGAATCCGAGCGCGGCCGCCGCCCTTTTCGCCCGCGCTCTGCCGAGCCGCCCAAATTCAGCCCTCGCCCGCCTTCCGACCTCAACGCCGACCATCGCCTCGCCCTGCCCCGCTCGCCCTCCCCGAGTCGGAGGGTAGGGGACGGGCGCGCGTGCTCTCTCCTTTTGTGACCGTCTACGCTAACCGTCTATGCTGGTGAGTCGCTTTCCGCCCTTCCGACCACCGTTTCCGCCCGACTCCCTCCGACGTCCCTCCCTTTCTCCCCTCTTCCCTCCGGGCAACCTCTTCTCCCCCTCCGACACGACTTGATGAACCCATGTCGCCCCAGTCGTAACGAGCCTGAATTCAACCCTCACGCTTTGACGATCCGACTAGAGTGCCGCCAAAGCCTCGCTTCTGATCTACCTACCGACCCTCCTTGCCTTCTCGGACCCCGCTTGGCTCCTGACCGCCGGCCAGGTACTGACCCTACTTTCCTCTGTCCGACCGAACTAGATCGTTACGGATACTGCTGCCTACGTGACCACCCGCATTGCCGTCGACTCAGGCCTTCCGACTACGTGAGTCCATCTTCGTCGCCGGCTTTCCCCCCCCCCCTCCCCCTCCCCTTTCACCACCACACCACTTCTTGATGATTTCACCTGGCACAGTCTACCCAGTCCAAGGACTATGACGGAGATGCTCGCTTTTAAGAACGGCCTTATGAAAACAAATGCTCTCCCTTCTCAATCCTAGCCTAGCCCTGCCGTCCTGATGCTCTGACGTCGAGAAGCCGGAACTGACGTACCCTCCCTTTAACTCCGCCGAATT
>Ga0308160_10003358_pt1 | contig 18124 bp, 23 predicted proteins | sample PhyFR1_FD_201036 | JGI IMG/M metagenome (GOLD analysis project Ga0308160, IMG submission 201036) | Phyllosphere microbial communities from UC Gill Tract Community Farm, Albany, California, United States - DLSLF.R1 | ecosystem: Host-associated > Plants > Phyllosphere > Unclassified | place: USA...
GACAGCTTGCCGGCCAGGCCCACGCCCGGGGTGCTGTACAGCGGCGTGCCCGAGCCGGCGTTGGCGATCCAGGTGGTCTCGCTGGCCGGGATCAGGCTGCCTTCGTCGGGGAAGGTGGCGATCGCGACGGTGCCGACCACCTGCTGCTGCTCGTTGCTGTACTTGGCCACGATCGAGCCGTCCTCGGCCAGCTCCACGCCGACGAAGGTGCCGGAGGCGTAGCCGTTGGCGCGGTTCGTGGTGCTGGTGGCTTCGCCGGCGAACTTGGTGGTGCCGGTATAGTCGAAACTGAACACCAGCGGCTGGGCGCCGGCGGCGTTGATCGTCAGTGCCGGGCCGGTGGTGTCGGCGGCCGTGATCTGGCCATTGGTGCCGAAATCCATCGCGAAGCCGGCGCCCACGGGCGCGGCGCCATCCAGGCTGTAGTGCACGGTGACGGTGTCGGCGTCGGTCTTCACGAAGTACTGCGACACCGTGTGCTGGGTGCCGAGCGAATCGTAGACCACCGACTGCTTGACCATATTGTAGGTGTTGGCGTCGTTCACATTGAACGCCACCGCCTTGGTCGGCCAGTCGTTCGACATATTGCCGGTGTAGGCCACGCGGGTGGTCGCCACGGCCGGGATCTGGCCGGTCGGGATCTCGATGTCGCCCATGGCGCCGATCACGCCGCCCACGGTCGGGCCGTAGCCCTGGACGTTCTTGCCGGTGGCGTCGACCAGGAAGCCGTCGGCGTTGGTCGAGAAGATGCCGACGCGCGAGTACGAGATCACGCCCTGGGCGTCGCGGCTGGTAAAGAAGCCACGGCCCTGGATCGCGGCGTCGAGGCCGCGGCCGGTGGTCTGCAGGCTGCCGTTCTGGCCGATGTTCTGGGTCAGCGACGACACCTGCACGCCGTTGGCCTGTTCGCCGGCATACACCGAGGCGAAGTTGGCGCGGCTGCTTTTGAAGCCGTAGGTGCCGGCGTTGGCGATATTGTTCGACAGGGTGGTCAACTGCTCGTTGATGGCCTGGATGCCCGACAGGGCGATATTGAAGCTCATGGGGAATCCTCGTTCAGTCAGTGGTGGCCAGCGCCGGGTCGACGCTGGTGTTCTTGCCGTTGAAACCGGTGATCCAGCCCGGCTCGACTTCGCCGACGCCGGATACCTGCATCAGGATGCCGCCGCTGGCGGACAGGCGCACGCTGTCCAGGCGGCCGTTGATCTCGACCGCCGGCTTGGTGCCGTCCGAGGCTTCGGCCGCGATGCCGTACTTGCCGGGCGCGAGGCCGAGCGCGGCGGGATCGATGGTGAACCGCTGGCCGCCGGCCGCGTGCGGCGGCAGCTCGATACGGGTCTGCTTGCCGGCCACGTCGGTGAGCACCACGTGGGTGAGGGTGCTGGCCCCGCCCAGCTGCACGGCGCCGGTGATCGCCTTGCCGTCGAGCTGGACCTTGCTTGTTTCGACCGACACGTCGGTGCCGACCTGGCCGCCCATCGCCAGAGCCTGCAGGCTCTGCAGCATGGTGGCGCTGGCGGCGGTGGTCTGGGTCATGTTTTCCAGCGCCTCGGTCTGCGACAGCTGCGACAGCTGGTTGACGAAGGTGGCCGGGTCGGACGGCGCCAGCGGATCCTGGTTGCGGATCTGGGCCACCAGCAGCTTGGTGAACATGTCCTTGTTCTCGCTGACCGGCGCGGCGACGGCGCCGCTGCCGGTGGTCGCGTAATTGCTGCTGAACCCGAACGAATTGGTGGTGGTGACCATCAGCTTTCTCCCATGCGGATCAAGGATTGCTGCATCGACTTGATGCGGCCCATTACCTCGACATTGGTTTCGAAGGCGCGCGAGGCGGCCATCATGTCGGCCATCTCGGCCACCTCGTTGACATTGGCGTAATACACCATGCCCTCGGCGTCGGCCAGCGGATTGTCCGGCTCGTGCATGCGGCGCAGCGGCTCGCTCGACTGCACCACGTCCAGCACCTGCACCCTGGCCACGCCTTCGCCGTCGAGCAGCGCGGCGAACACCGGCTTGCGCGCGCGGTAGGCGTCGGCCTCGGTGGTGGCCACCGCGTTGGCGTTGGCCAGGTTGCTGGCGATCGTGTTCATGCGCACGGTCTGGGCCGCCATGGCCGATCCGGCGATCTGGGAAATATCTTTGAAGCTCATTGGGCGCTCCTTATTGGCCAGTGATGGCTTTGTTCAGGCCGCGCAGCTTCATGTTGATGAAGGTCAGGCTGGTCTGGAAGTCGGAGGCGTTCTGCGAGAAAGCCGCCTGCTCGACGCCGATCTCGACCGTGTTGCCGTCGGCGCTGGGCTGGAACGGGACCCGGTACAGCGGGCCGTCGTCGGACAGGGAAGGCAAGCCATCCTCTTCGTTCATCCGCTCCTGCATCACGGCGGCAAAATCGACGTCGCGCGCGGTATAGCCCGGTGTGCTCTCGTTGGCGATGTTCGCGGCCAGCACGCGGGTCCGTTCGGCGCGCACGTGCAACGCGTCGGCGCTGACGCCGAGGGCTTCCTTGAAATTAATCGACATGGCGATTCTCCGATGAACTGCGGTGAGTTTGGTTAGAATGGGTCTTTCCGCCTGACCCGTATTGTCCAATGATTGCTTTCCGTACGGCAACCCTCGTCATTGTAACGTGTGTTTTGTGCGCCACAGCATGGGCTGCCCCAAATCTTTCTGTTGAGGTGGAACATGCGGCACGTGAGCAACTCGAAAAGAACGCCGCGGCGAGCGGGCTGGGCCAACCCAGGTTCGACCTGACCGTGGTCAGCAGCCGCCCGCCGCCATCGTGCAGCGCGCCGGTGGCGGTCGAACCGCTCGACATGCGCAATCCGGCGCGCATGCGCTTCGTGGCGCGCTGCCCGGACGGCCGCGGCTGGCGCCATGAATTCATCGTGCGCGCCCGCGTCTCGGCGCTGGTGGCGGTGACGGCGTCGCCGGTCGGCGCCAACCAGCCGCTCGGCGACGCCGACGTTGCGCTCGAGCGGCGCGACATCAGCACGATCGCCGACCCGGTCGGCATTCCCGAAGACGCGATCGGCCGCGCGAGCCGGCGCAGCCTGCGCGCCGGCGAGGTCTTGCGCAGCAGCCAGCTGGTGGCGCCGATCGCGGTCAAGCGCGGCGACGCGGTGACCATGACGGCGCGCCAGGACGGCATCGAAGTGAGCATGGCGGGCGAGGCGCTCGACGCCGGCGCGCGCGGCGCCGTGGTGCGGGTCAGGAACAGCGCCAGCGGCCAGGTGGTGCGCATGCGCGTGCTCGGCGCGGGCGCGGTGCAGCCGATCGACCTGCCGCTGGGCGAGTAGGCGTTCACCGGCCGCTTCCCTTCAGGCTGTCGGCGATGCGCTCGAGCTTGGCGGCGTAGGCCGGATCGGTGGCGTAGCCGCCGCGCGCCAATCCTTGCGCGAAGGCCTGGGCGTCGCTTCCCGTGTTCAGGGCGGCCCGGTAGCGCGGATTATCGGTCAACACCCTGGCGTAATCCTGGAAGGCGCTGGCCGCATCCGGATAGGCGCGAAAGCGTGCGCGCGTCGTCAGCGCTGCGCCATTCACGTATTCGGTGGTGGTGGAGTCGCCGGTCGCGCCGTTCCAGCTGGCGCCGGCCTTGATCCCGAACAGGTTGTGGCTGCTGGCGCCGTCGGCGCCGCGCAGCGGACGCTGGCCCCAGCCCGATTCCAGCGCGGCGTGGGCCTGCACCAGTTCGGGCGCCACGCCCAGGCGCTCGGCCGCCTGGCGCGCCCAAGGGGCGATGCTCTCCAGGAAGGCTTGCTGTTCCGGCGTGCCGGCGCCGGCGCCGCCGCTGTCGGCGGCGCCATCCGCTTCGGCCGCCACCAGGCCCTGCGTGCGGGCGCGCAGCACGGCGCCTTGCGCGCTCAGGCCGGCGGCCGCGCCGCTGTCCATCTCGCCGTTCTGGATGTAGGCGTTCACTTCGCCCTGCAGCTGGCTGAACATGCGCCCGAAGCCTTCGCCGCCGCCGATGGCGGCGGTCGGGCGCGTCGCGCTGGCCGGCGCGGTGGGCGCGATCGGCTGCGTGGAAAGGTCAGCGTGGCGCATACGTGTCTTCCTCGCCGTACAGCACGCGCTGCATGACCGAATACTGGTCGGCCAGCAAGCGGCCGTTGCGGCCGGTCGCTTCCTTGCAGGCGCGCACCGCGCCTTCCAGTTGTTGCCAGGCCGTCGCGAACGCGGCGCGCGGGCCGCTCGCCAGGCTGGCGATGTAGTCCGACATCGCGGCGTCCGGCCCCAGCAGGGCGCGCACCAGCGTCACGCGCTGCTGGCGCCGGCCTTCCATCGTCTCGAGCAGCGGCGCCAGCGCCTCGGCGAGCAGGGTCAGCTCGGCGCTGCGGTGGCGCACGGCGGCGTCGAACTGGCGCTCGAGCAGGTCGTGGATGGCGCCGGTGTCGTGCAGGTCGCGCTGCACGCCCTCGATCAGGAGCGTGTTCGCCTGCTGGCGGGTCAACGTGGCCATGCTCAGCGTCCCCCGTGGAATTTCTGGATCAGGCCGGCCAGGCGGCCGGGATCGAACGGCAGCTCGCCGCGCGCCAGCGCAGCGCGCAGTTCGGCCACGCGGGCGGCGTCGAAGTCGGGCATGGCGGAGAGGGCGTCGGCGGCCGGCTTGAGCACTTCGGACTGCAGGGCGGCGGCAGGCAGCGCCTGCGCCTCGGCCTGGACCGGCGCCGGAGCAGCTTGGCCGCCGGGCGTGACGGTGGAGACGGTGGTGCCACTGATTTTCATGCGCTGTCCTCGGGATTTCGTTTGAATCGTCATGGTGTCTTCGGCAGTTGGCCGCGCAGTGCTTCCAGCTCCGCCGCATCGGGCAGGACGACGCTGGCGCCGCTACCCAGCGGCGATTGTGGGCCGCCCGGCGCGCCGAACATGGCCGACACCGCGCGCGACTGGGCGCTGGTCATGATCAGGAGTTCGATGCGCCGGTTCATGCCATCGAGCGGCGCTTCCGGCTGCAGCGGGCCGCGGTCGGCCATGCCGACCACCTGCAGAATCGTGGCGCTGGGCATGCCCCCGGCGAGCAGCTGGGCGCGCGCGGCCAGCGCGCGGTCGGTCGACAGCGCCCAGTTCGAGTAGCCGCCATTGTCGGGACCGGCGTAGCGGCTGGCGTCGGTATGGCCGACGATCAGCATCTGGTTGCGCATGCGGGCGAACAGCGGGCCCATCTTTTGCAGCAGGCGCGCGAAGCGGCCGGTGGGCAGTGCGCTGCCACGCATGAACATGCCCTGCTTGTCGGTGTCGTGCAGCATCACGCGCAGACCGTAGGGCGTGACCACGGTGGCCAGGTTCGAGGCCAGGCCGGCGCTTTCCGACAGTTCGGCCAGCGCCTTCGCCAGCGCCGCCAGGTCGGCCGGGGTTTCATAGGCGGTGCGCGGCGCGCTCGGAGCGCCCGGGTTGCTGGTGCCGGCATTGCCGGTGCGCGGCACCTCGAAGCGTTCGATCAGGCTGCCGCTCGGTTCGGTGGCGATGGCCGGCTTCTGGCCCTGCTCGTCGAGCATGCCGGCGTCGGTGGCGTCGCGCACGATCGCCTTCAGGTTCTGCTGCTCGCGCGCGGCGATCAGCCACAGCACCAGGAACAGCGCCATCAGCGCCAGGCAGAAGTCCGCGAACGCGACTTTCCAGGCGCCGCCGTGCTCGTCGTGCTGGTGCTTGCCGCCACCGCGCTTGACGATGGTCGACTCGTGCTTGTCGTTCGATTTCGACACGTGTTATCCCGTCATGCGGTCGCTGCCGCGGCGCCGCTTGTTCTGCGATTCGTCTTCGCCGCCCATGGCGTTGATCCATTGTTCGAGCTGGGCGAAGCTGGGCTTGGTATTCAGCTGGATCAGGCGCCGTCCGGCGTCGATCGCCAGCAGGGCGGGCTTGCCGGCCACGTGGGTGCACAGCACCACCTTCACGGTTTCCATGGTCGACGCGTCCGAATTGACGGTCTGCTTCATCAGGTTGGCCAGTGGCTCGAGCACGCCGTAGCAGAAGAAGATGCCGATGAAGGTGCCGACCATCGCCGCGCCGACCTTCTCGGCGATCTCGCCCGAATCGGCGCCGCCCGAGACCGAGAACATCGCCATCACGATGCCCAGCACCGCCGCCAGGATGCCGAAGCCCGGCATCGCCTCGGCGATCTTCTGCAGCGACTTCGAGGGCTGGGTCAGTTCCTCGTGGATGGCTTCCAGTTCCTGCTCCAGCACGCCTTCCAGCTCGTGGGCGTTGATCTTGCCCATCGCCATCAGGCGGAAGTTGTCGACGATGAAGGCCAGCAGTTTCGGTTCTTCCAGGATCGCCGGATAGCGCTGGAACAGCGGGCTTTCGGCCGGCGCCTCGACGTGGGCGTCGAGCGCCTTCAGGCCGCCGGCGGCGGTCTGCAGCAGTTCGTACATCAGCAGCAGCAGCTGGCGCTGGAATTCGGAATCGTGCTTCTTGCGCGCCGCGACCTTCTTGAGCTGGTGGCCCATCTCGGCCAGCACGTGGCGCGGGTTGCCCAGCACCAGGGCGCCGAAGGCGGCGCCGCCGATGATCAGGATCTCGACCGGGTGGAAGATCGCGGAGAAGGTGCCTCCCATCATGGAGAATCCCCCAAAGACGGCGCCGAGCACGATGGCGATACCGAGTAATTGCTGCATGACGTAGTGCCTTTCTGGCGTTCTATAGTGGGATTCGGTTCAGTCGCGCTGCAGCGCGGCCTTCATCTTGGCCAGCGCGCTCTTGTTGAGCTGGCAGACGCGGGCGTCGGACAGGTCGAGCACGGCGGCGATTTCCTTGTAGCTGAGTTCGAACTCGTAGATCATCTGGATCACCCGCTGCTCCTTCTCGTTGAGACTTGCCAGCACCTGTTCCAGGCTGCGCCGCACGATGAACTGTTCTTCGGGGCCGGGCGTGTGGCGCGCTTCACCCACCGCTTCCTGCAGCACCTCGTCAAAGCTCAGCATCTCTTCGGCGGATTCGTCCAGAAGGTATTGCTGATAAGCGTCGGCGCTCAGGCCCAGCGCCTGTGCCGCCTCTTTCTCGTTCGGCTCGCGCCCCAGGCTGCGCGTCAGCGCGCGCAAGGCGTCGCGCTGGCGGTGGCTGTCCTGGCGCACCGCGCGCGGGCGCCAGTCCTGGCGCCGCAATTCGTCCAGGATCGCGCCGCGCACGCGCAGCGCCGCATAGCTCGAAAAGCCCGTGTCGGGCTGGCCGTAGCGGCGCAGCGCTTCCAGCAGTCCCATCAGGCCGATCTGTTCCATGTCCTCGCGCCCGAGCGCGCCCGAGACCTGGCTGCCGAGCTGGCGCGCGATGCGCTTGACCAGCGGCGCATACGCCACCAGGTGGCGCTGCTCTTCCTGCTGGCTCATGCCGCCGGCGGCCTGCGCTTCGCCGTATTCGGCGGCGGCGAGGTCGAGGTAGTCGGTCATATAGGCCACGTGGTCACCTGGTCGCGCTCTGTCTGCGTCACTCGATGATCAGCTTGCCGACCATGACTTCGGAGAACGGCTTGATATGGTTCTCCTTCTCGTAGTTGGCGTTGAAAACCTTGTTCAGCTCGGCCGCGTACTGGTCCACCGTCATGGCCGACGCCTCGGGCAGGGTGCGCGACGACAGCGCCGACACGGCGATGGAGCGCAGCAGCGGCAGCTGTTCCTTGGTTTCCTTTTCCTCGGCCGGCGTGGTGGCCAGCACCAGGTCGACCGCCAGGTAGTGGGCGGCCTGCTCGTTCGGGGCGCGGCGCAGCATGACGATCACCTTGTCCAGCGTGACGTACTTGGTCGGTTTCTTTTCCGGCGCCGGGCGCGCCACTTCGCCGGGCGCCGCTGCTGGGCTCATGTACCACATGGCGCCGCCGGCGGCGGCGGCGGCGGCCACGGCGACGCCGATAAATGCAATGATCAGTTTTGCTTTCATGGTCTCGTCGCGCTCAATTCATTGAAAACTGGGAACCGGTCTCGCCGGCATCGTTCAGGGCCAGGCCGGGACGCCGGGCCTGCTGTTCCTGCTCTTGCTGGCGGCCGCGCCCCTGGGCGTCGGCGCCGGGCTGGCCCGACGGCTGCTGGCCGGCCTGGCTGCTGGCCTGGGTGCGCGGTGTCTCGCTCACATTGACCGAGACGCTGGCGTACTGGCGCCCGGCCAGGTCGTTGCGCAGGCTGTCGCTGACCGTGTTCAGCTGGCGCAGCACCTCGGTATTGCTGGCGGCGATATGCACTTCGAGGTTGCCGCCGCTATGGCGCACCGAGATCTCGATCCGGCCGAGCTGCGGCGGCTCGAGGCGGATCGTGGCCTGCTCTGCGCCGCGGCCGAGCTGCATCTGCAGCCGATCGCCGAGCGCTTCCTGCAAGGTCTGGCGCCACGCGGTCGGCGGGCCGGCCAGGGCGACGCTGTCGGCGCCGCGGGTGGACGGCGGCTGGGCGGTGGACGCGGCCACGCCGGCGCTGGTGACGGTCACGGGCGCATCGGCGGCTTCGGCGCCGGCATCGGGTGCAGCGAACGCGCGCGCGGCTGCGGCGGCGTGGTGGAGGCGGAGGCGGCGGACGCGGTTGCCGCTGCCGCCAGCTCCGGGGCGGGGCGCGCGGCGGCGGCAGGGGCGGCGCCAGCGGCGGGCAAGGACACGGCCGCTTCCAGGTCCGCGCTGGCGCGCGCGGCCGGTGCGGCGCTTGCCGTGGCATCGTTGGCGGCGCCCGGCTTGAGGCCTGGCATGGCCATCATCATGGCGGGCAGGGCGGCCGGCGCTACCTGCGGCGCCATCGCGGCCAGCACGGCGTCGACGACCACGGCCTGGTCGGCGGCGCTGGTTGCATCGGCTTGATCGGCATCCGGGCCGGTGGCCACTGCGGCGGTCGCGGCGTCGGCGGGCGCCGCGCCGGCGTCGGGCTCAAGCAGCGCGGCGTCGGCGGCGATCCAGTCCTGGAACGGCAGCGCCTGGGCGGTGGGCGCGACCTGCGGCATGACGCCAGGCAGCACGCCCGGCAGCAGGCTGGCGCCAGCCGCGGACGCGGCGTCGGCCGGGGCCGCGCCGGCGCTGTTCACGGCCGAATTCACGGTGGAATTCGTGCCGGACTTCATGGCGCTGTTCATGGCGGAATTCATGGCGCTGTTCAGCGAAAGATTCATCGGGTGTTCCCAGGTTCGAGTTCGCCCGCGAGGGCGTAGGCCATCCAGCCTTCCTTGTTGTCGCGCATGTCGTCCAGGCGCGCCTGCAGCGCGCCGGCGGCGTCGGCCGTCGCCAGCGCGGCACTGTCATGGGCGGCGCGCAGGCGGACCAGGGCGGCGCGTTCGGGCGCATTCCATGGTCCCTGCGTGGCCAGCTCCTGGATGGATGGGCCGAGCTCGAGCACTGCGCGCTCGAGCAGGTCCCATTTGGCGCCCTGGCTCGCGCCGTTCAGGCGCGCGGCCATGAGCTCGATGGTGCGGGTCCTATCCATTGCGTTGCTGGACGCCTTGCCAGCCCTGGCGAATGGTGGTGAGCACGCGGATCACCTCGTCCACCATGGTGGGGTCGAGCTTGATGCCGGCGCCGTGCAGGCGGGTGGCGCAGAAGTCGTAGATGCGTGCCAGGTTGGCCACGGTGTCGCCGCCGCCCTCGTGGTCGAGCGAGCTCGACAGGCCATTGATGATCTCGACGCATTTGTCGATGCTGATGCCCTTGGCTTCGTAGCGGCGCGCCACGATGTGGGCGCGGGCGCGCGCCAGCTCGTCGAGCAGGCCGTCGGTGAGCAGCAGCACCAGCTCCACGGGCGACGCGCGCGAGGTCTGGGCATCCAGGTTGACGGCGTGGTAGCCGCCGTAGGCTTCTTGGTAGGACATGGTGGCGAGGGTCCGTATGGGGATCAGTTGTCGTCGCTGGAGAACAGGGCGTCGAACAGCGTCACGTTGTAATTCATCAGGTTCTGCATCGTCTGCAGCTGCGTGAACTGGGCCAGGTAGCGCTGGTAGGCGGCCTCGTGCTGCAGTTCGAGTTTGGCCTGGCTGTCGCCCAGGCGGGTCTGCTGGGTGGTGTTCTGTTCGCGGCGCAGCTTGATCTGGCCGTCGACGCTGTTGCTCCAGGTCTTGAGGTAGCTGTCGAGGGAGCCGGCCACGCCGCTCGGGTTGGCCGCGGCGGTCGAGCCGATCACGGCGTCCAGGCCTTCCGGATTGCGCGCCAGCTGCGCCAGCAGGCGGTCGGCGTTCACTTCGAGCGTGCCGCTGCGGGTCGCGATGATGCCGAAGGTGGCGAGCGAGTCGCCGCTGCCCGGGCGCAGCAGCGACGCCAGGCGGTCGTTCAGCGCGCGGATGCCGCCATCGTGGGCAAACGCGCCGCCGGCCACGCCCTTGGTCGGGTCGCCCGCATTGGTCAGCTTGTTGAGCACGCCTTTGAGCTTGTTGAAGGCGTCCACGAACGCCTGCACATTGTCGGTGGTGGCTTTCGCGTCGGCGCCGACGGTGAGCGTGAACGGCTTGTCGCCGCTGGCCTGGACGCGGGTGAACGTCATTTTCACGCCGTCCATCGCGGTGAAGGTATTGCTGGCCTGGGTGATCGCGGTGCCGGTCTCGGAACCGACGCGAATCTCGGCGTCCTGGGCCTGCGCCAGCACGCGCCGGCGCGCCGGATCGGCGTTCGCCTGGGCCAGGCTCGAGGTGCCCGTCACCAGGCTGGTATTGAGCGTGATCGCCGAGTTCAGGCCGGTGTCCTTGGCCGTGAGCACCAGTTCCGAGGTGCCGCCCGTATTCACGATCGAGGCGGTGAGCTTGCCGCCGTTGCCGCTGGCGGCATTGATGGCGGCGGCCAGTTCGCGCGTGCTGAGGGTGCCGTTGGCGTCGCTGTCGGCGGCGGCCATATTGACCTCGAACGCGGCCGTGCCGCCCATGTTCACGGTCAGCTTGCCGCCCACGCCGGCGTTATCGGTCAGCCCGGAGTACGAGACCTGGCTGGCGGTGGCCAGCTGCTTGACGAAAAAGGAGTAGGTGCCGGCGGCGGCCGTGCTCGACGCGGTGGCGCTGCCGAGCGTGGTGTCGCTGAACACGGCGGACTGGGCGAACACGGTCTTGTTCAGGCCCGTGAGCGCGGCCAGGCTGGTCTGGAACGCGGTCAGCGCCGAATTCAGTTCGGTCAGGCCTTTCTCGGTAGCGGTCGCGGTCGCGCTCTGGGCGTCCAGGATCTGCTGGCGCGGAGCGATGTACTTGTCGGCCAGCGAGGTCGCGGTCGGGATCGGATCGTAGGTCGGTGCGGTGATTGCGGTTGCCATGAATGCTCCTTGTCGGGTTCTGTGTCGTTCAAGCCGCGGCCAGGCCGCCCGCCTTGTTGGCCATCCAGGATTGGGTGGCGATATCGTCTTCGCGCTTGCGCGTTGCGCGTTCCTGCTCGAGCGCATGCGCATCCTGCTCGCGCACCAGCACCTTGCCCAGCAGTTCGCGCCGCACCCAGGCGTCCTTCAGGCGGCCCTGCGCCACCGCCATGTTCGCCTCGTGCAGCGACAGGTCGACGCGGTGGCTGGCCGCCAGCGCCATCACGCCCTGCTTGTAGGCGCCGCAGTTCAGGGCCAGCGCCGGCGACAGGGCCAGCGCCTGGCCCGAGGCGCCGCTGCTCGCGGTGAGCAGCGCCAGCCGCTCCAGGTTGACCTGGTAGCGCGCCCGGGTCGCTTCCTGGCTGGCCAGGTCGGCCTGCAGGCGCTCGACCTGGGACGAGCGCACCTGCACCAGCGTGTCCAGGCTGCTGATCGTGTTCTGTCGTTTCATGCCATCAGTCCCGTCAGGGCCGCGATACAGTCGTGCAGCGGCGCTTCCTCGCGCGTGCCCTGGCACAGGAAGGCGTCGATCTGCGGCTGCAGCTGCACCGCGCGGTCGGTCTCCGGATCGGCGCCGGGAACGTAGGCGCCGAGCGGGATCAGGTCGCGCACGCGCGCATGGCGCGCCAGCGCGGCCTTGAGCTTGCGCGCGGCGAGCGTGTGCTCCGGGTCGACTACTTGCGCCATGCAGCGCGAGATCGACTGGGCGACGTCGATCGCCGGATAGTGGCCGCGTTCGGCCAGTTCGCGCGTCAGCACGATGTGGCCGTCGAGGATGGCGCGCGCCGAATCCACCACCGGGTCCTGCTGGTCGTCGCCCTCGGCCAGCACGGTATAGATCGCGCTCATGCTGCCCTGCGGGTGTTCGCCATTGCCGGCCGATTCGACCAGCTGCGGCAGGTTGGAAAACACCGACGGCGGATACCCGCGCGTGGCCGGCGGCTCGCCCAGCGCCAGCGCGACTTCGCGCAGCGCCATCGCGTAGCGGGTGAGCGAATCGCACAGCAGCAGCACGTGCTGGCCGCGGTCGCGGAAGTGGGCGGCGACGGCGTGGCACATCTCGGCCGCCTTCACCCGCATCAGGGGGCTTTCGTCGGCCGGCGCGACCACCAGCACGGCGCGCTTCAAGCCGTCGGCGCCGAGCGAGCGCTCGACGAACTCGCGCACCTCGCGGTTACGTTCGCCGATCAGGCCGACCACGATCACGTCGGCCACGGTCTGGCGCGTGATCAGCCCCAGCAGCACCGACTTGCCGACGCCGGAACCGGCCATCAGCCCGACGCGCTGGCCGCGGCCGATGGTGAGCATGGCGTTGATGGCGCGCACGCCGACGTCGAGCGGGGTGTCGACCGGGGTTTTCTTCAGCGGATTGACGCGCGGCGCGGCGGTCGACAGCGGGTGCTCGCCCTTCAGACGGCCCAGCCCGTCGATCGGCTCGCCCAGGCCATTGACCATGCGGCCGAGCCACTCGGGCCCGATCATCAGGTCGCTGCGCTCGGGCGCCGGCAGCACGCGCGCACCCGTGGCCAGCCCGTCGGCCTGCTTGAACGGCATCAGGTAAGACACCTTGTCGCGAAAACCCACTACCTGGGCGTCGAGCCAGTCGCCGTCGACGGTCTCGATGCGGCAGCGCTGGCCGGTGTGCAGGCGGCAGCCGCTCGCTTCGAGCAGCAGCCCGCGAGCGCCCACCAGGCGTCCGGTGGGCGTGGCCACCGGCACCGCGCCGATGTCGACCGCGCGCAGCGAATCGGCCAGGGCCATCATGGCGCGGCCTCCTCGTGCAGCAGCTGCTCGCTGACCTGTTCCATCACCGCCGCCAGGCGGCCCTGGCAGCCGGCGTCGACTTCATTGTCGCCCGAGCGCACGCGGCATTCGCCGGGTTCGAGCGCCGGGTCGGGCAGCAGCGTCCATTTGCGCGCGCGCTTCGGGTCGAGCTCCTGCACGCGGCGCAGTTCCTCGGGATTGAGGAAGACTTCGACTTCGTCGCGCGACGGCGGCATCACCGCCAGCGCTTCCTCGACCAGCGCCAGCAGCTGTACCGGCTGCAGCGCCAGTTCGGCGCGGATCACCTGGCGCGCGATCTTGCCGACCAGCTCGACCACTTCGTTGCGCTGGGTGGCGCGCAGGTCGGCCTTGAGCTTGGCCAGGCCCTCGATCATGGCGTCGATCGGGGCGCTCAGTTCGTCGAACCTGGCCTGGGCGGCGGCGCGCGCCTGTTCCTGCCCGCGCTCGCGGCCCTCGGCCTCGCCGCGCGGGTAGCCTTCGGCGCGGCCCTGGTCCAGGCCCACCTCATAGCCCTCGCGCTGGCCCTGGCGATAGCCGTCGGCCAGGGCGCTCTGCCATTCCTCGGCCGAGCTGGCGCCATCCGGCCCGCTGGGCCGCGCCGCGCCGAACTGGTGCAGCGGCGGGAAGTGATAGGACCTGAACGGCTTCATTCCGCGGTGGCCTCGGCAAACAGCTGGATGTCGATCTCGCCGGCGTCGGCCAGGTCCTTGACGGTGGCCATGATCTCGCGCCGGGTCTGCTCGATGCGCGACATCGGAACCGGGCCCGAGCGGCGCATCAGGTCCTCGAAGCTCTGGGCCTGGCGGCGCGGCATGGCGGCCAGGATGGCGTCGCGCAGCGGCGCCTCGGCGCCCTTGAGCGCGATCGCCCACTGTTCCAGCGGCACGTCGTCGAGCAGGCGGGTGATGACCTGTTCGGTCTGGCGCGAGAGGATGAAGAAGTCGTACATCGACATTTCGATCCGGGTCACCACCTCGGGGTCGTGGGCGCGCAGCAGTTCGACCATGCCGGCGCGGTTGTCCTGCAGGCGGTTGAGGATGTCGGCCACCTGGCGCACGCCTTCGACGCTGGCGCTCTGGGTGTCGAGCGCGGCCAGGCAGCGGCCCACCAGTTCTTCGAGCTCGTGCAGCACGTCGCGGTCGATCTCGTCCAGGCGCGCCATGTTCAGCAACACCAGTTCGCGGCCTTCGACAGGCAGCGCTTCCAGGATCTGGGAGGCCAGCGCCGGCGGCAGGAAGGCCAGGAACACGGCCTGCATCTGCACGTGTTCGTTCGAGACGAACTCGGCCAGCCACTTGGGCGAGGCGTACTGGAGCCGCGCCATCTTGGGACGGATCGCATCGCCATAGATCGTGTTCAGGACGCTGTTGGCGATATCGCTGCCCAGCGCCAGGTCGAGCGAGCGCTTCAGGTAGCTGCGCGAGGCGCCGTGCAGGCCGCTCTGCTGGCGGTAGTCGTCGAAGAAACTCTGCAGCGCCGATTTGACGGCGTCGACCTTGATGCCGCTCATGCGCGACATCACCTGGGTCAGCTCCATCAGTTCGTCGCGCTCGAGGCAGCGCAGCACCGCGGCCGCCTGTTCCTCGCCGATCGACAGCAGTACGATCGCGGCCTGTTCGACCGGGCTCAGGACGAGCTCGTCGTCCTCCAGATTATTCAGATCGGCCATGTTTTTTCTGTACCCATTGTTTGACGACTTCGGCAACCCGCTCGGGCTCCTTGCCGGCCAGGACTTTCAGGTGGTCGACCATGACGTCGACCGGCGAGCCGCTCGGCGGCAGGTCGTAGTTCTCGAGCAGCGGCACCACCGTGCCCGGGCGTGCGGCGTCGGCAGTGTCCGGCGCGCCCAGCGCGGCGACGCCGGCGGGCAGGGCGCCGGCAGCGGCGCCCGGCGCACCCGGCAGCGCCGGCACGGCAGGGACTAGCGGCGGCTGCGGCGCCAGGCGGCTGGTGGCCGCGCGCAGCAGCGGCCGCGCCAGCAGGAAGTAGGCCAGGACCGCACCCAGCGCCCACAGGGCGTAGCTGGTCATGTCTGCCACGTTGTCGCGTTCCTGCCACCATTCCTGGGCCACCGGCGCGGCCGGGAACTTCATGCTCGAGACGGCCAGCACGTCGCCGCGCGCGGCGTCGATGCCCAGGCCGCCGGCCAGGATGGTCTTGATATTGGCCAGTTCGGCCGGCGTCCAGGCCTGGCCGTTGGCGGCGCTGGCGTTGTTCAGCACCACCGCCACCGACAGCTTCTTCAGGCGGCCGCGCTCGCGCTTGATCTGGGTGATCGCGCGGTCGTAGGCGTACTGGCGGGTGGTGGCGTTCTTGCGCGCACTGCCGTCGTCGTTGTTGTCGCCCGGCGCCTGGTCGGCTGCGGCCGGCGCTGGCGGGCGGTTCGACAGCGTGCCCGGCACGCCCAGCGCCATGCGGTTCTTCGCCATTTCCTCGCGCATCGCCTCGCTGGTGACTTTCGGGGCTTCGCCGTATTTTTCCTGGGTTTCCTCGATGCGGTCGTTGTCGACCGCGGCGGTGACGCTGACCTTGTAGTTGTTCACGCCCAGGATCGGCGCCAGCAGGTCGCCCACGTTCGCGCGCACCTCGTCGGCATGGCGTTTCGCGGCCGCATCGCCCTGGGACGCGCCTTCGAAGCCGTCGGCCAGGTCCACGCGCGAGGACAGCAGGTTGCCGGCCTGGTCGACCAGCGACACGCGCTGCGGCGACAAGCCGGCCACGCTGCCCGAAACCAGGTTGATGATCGCCGCCACCTGCTCGTTATTGAGACTGCGGCCCGGCTTGACCGCGATCACCACCGAAGCCGAACTGCCGTCGTTGCTGGCGCTGACGAACGAGCTGCTCTTGGCAATCGCCAGGTGCACACGGGCCGAGGCGATCGCGTCCATGGTGAGAATGCTGTGCGCCAGTTCGCCCTCCAGGCCGCGCCGGAAGCGCACATCCTGCACGAACTGCGACACCCCCAGCGGGTCGTTGCGGTCCATCAGTTCCAGGCCGGCCGGCAGCTGGGCGGTCACGCCCTTGGCGGCCAGCAGCATGCGCACCTTGCCCAGGTCGGCCGCGGGGACCATCACCTGGCCGCTGTCCGGATGCACGCGGTAGGGGATCTGCTCGGCTTCCAGCACCGTCATCATGTCGCTGGCGGCGACCTTTTCGCGCGCGCCGAACACCGGCTTGTAGCTGGACTGGTCTTGCCACAGATACATCATGACGGCGGCGCTGAGCGCCACCGCCAGGCCGAGCAGCAGCGGCAGGTTGTTGCGCAGGGCGGCGGGCAGCGCGGGGAGCGCCAGCTTGCCGCCAAAGGCGGACTTGAGGGTAGAGATCACGGCGGGGTCGCTTAATCGGGGGTCAGATCGGGAGCTTGATCAGTTCATCGACCGCGCCCATGACCTTGTTGCGGACCTGGAGCAGCATCGAGAACGACAGGCTGGCTTGCTGGCTGGCCAGCATCGCGCCGACCAGGTCGTCGCTCGTGCCAGCTTCGACCGCGGCCACTTTCGCGCCGGCCGCCTGGTCCTGGGCGTCGACACTGGCGAAGGCGCTCTTCATGGCATCGGTGAACGAAAAAGCATTGCCGGACGCGGCGGCGGGATCGGCGAAAGACGCGGCGGGGGCGATCGCCAGCCGGCTCGCGTCGTTGGTCAGTTGCGCCAGATCAGCCCTGATCAGGCCCGCGAGTTCAGTTGCCATCGTGGCTCCCGTAAATGGTGTTGTTCGACAGCGACAAAAACTGTGGTTTTGCCGCACAAGATACGCTTCGGAAAAATTGATTCGTTTGAGACTTGGTCAACAAACCTAAGGCAAGTTTCGTTTTTTCCGCCTCTTGCTACGCATTTCCCCTAGGATCGACCCAGGAGATTGCAAGATGTTGCGATGCGACAGGTCAATATTACCGTAGGGCAAATCGAAAATCAAAGAAGAATGTCAAACTTGTCGCGACTAAAGTCACGGTATAATCGTTGCCGTGTGGAATGATAAACAGTCGTCCAACATTAATTTTTAGCCAACAAAGATGCCGACAAATCAACCCGATCGTGCGCGTGAGTACCAGGTCCTCGATCCCTGCCTGCTGGGTCGTCCGGTACACCTGTTGCCCGTCTTCGCAGCCCGTCTGGCAGAGGCGATCGGCAGCGCCATGACGTCCCCCGGTGCGCGCCGCTACTGGGGCGCCTACCGGCTCGAGAAGCTCGAGTTCGTCCGCCCTCCGCAAGAAGCGTCGCTGCGCTGGCTCGGTGTGCCCGGGCCGTACGGGATCGCCGCCGTCAGCTTCGAGCGCGGCTTGCTGCTGGAGTTACTGGAAGGCCGATATGCACGCCGCACGACGGCTGCCGGCGCTGCGGTGCAGCGTGACCCTTCGATCGAACGCGTGACCTCGACCGAGGAGCGGCTGGCCGCGACGCTGGCCCAGCAACTGGCCGGCCTGGTCAGCGACCGGGTGGCCGACGCCCTTGCGGCAAGCGCTGCGCCCGTGGCTGTGGCCGCGCCGCCAGCGTCGGCCGGCAAGCCCGGCGCCTCGGTGGTGCCGGCAAGCGCGCCCGGCAAGAACGGCTGGGTGCTGCGCGCAGTGCTGCGGGCCCAGTACGGCCGGCGCGAAACCGACGACGCCAGCGTGCCGGCGCCCGAAGGACAGGTGTGGATCAGCCTCGACCACGCCCTGATGGCCCATGTGCTGCAGGGCCTGATGGGCGAGCGCCACGGCAGCCGCCACGCGGGCGGCGCGCGCATGAAGCGCGAGCCGCTGGCCTCTCACCTGCGGGTCAAGCTGGAAGGCCGCCTGGTCAGCAAGGAAGTCACGCTGGCCACGCTGTTCGGCCTGAAGGTCGGCGACGTGATCCCGGTCGCGGTGGGCCGCGCCGACGTGCTGCTCGACGATTCGCGCCTGTTCACGGCCGCGGTGGCCGAGCACAAGGGCAAGCTGTGTTTAACCTCATTTGAAGATGCCGAATAATGGACATGAACCTCAACGAGCAACTGGCCGGCGACGTGATCATCGATGATCTCGACGGTGTCGACGGGACCACGGCCGGGCGCAAGGTGGCGCGCGAGCTGCCGCAGATGATGCGGCGCATTCCCGTGACCCTGACCCTCGAGGTCGGGTCGGCCCGGGTGTCGCT
>Ga0308160_10003359_pt1 | contig 18118 bp, 16 predicted proteins | sample PhyFR1_FD_201036 | JGI IMG/M metagenome (GOLD analysis project Ga0308160, IMG submission 201036) | Phyllosphere microbial communities from UC Gill Tract Community Farm, Albany, California, United States - DLSLF.R1 | ecosystem: Host-associated > Plants > Phyllosphere > Unclassified | place: USA...
GAGTCTCGATATACGCATCTCAAGTGGCATCTCAGACGTAATCCAGGATGGCGACCTTGGCACTTGGAAATGTATGTGCACAGAAATTCGCCGTGGCGATGATGGCAGAATCTGATTTTCAAATTTAGCCTGAAGGACCACTATTTTTGTTGCGTAGTCCATCGCAAATGGGGACAACTGGAAGACATCATGGACGAAGAGGTGGCGACAAACACGAATATAGACGTCACCTGGACCAAGGCTCATGAAGCTATCCGCGATTATTGCACTGAGGAAATCAAATCGGACGATCGTGACTCTTCGGGCACCGTCAGTTCTCCCAGGCATCAGATACTCAAATATAATGTTATCTGCGAACGATTGCGCAATGGGGAGAAGAAGGTAAATTTCAACAGCCCTACGTACAACGTCATGCTTACCTGTTGGCGGTCTCATGTCACACAGGAAGCGCCTTTGCATTTCACTAGAGAAGAGAAAGTCTTCTTCGGAAGTCCATATCCGCGACTAAAAAGACACTTCGACAAAGAAACTCTGACAGTCTTGTGTCGCAAATTAACCACAGACCTGGCTATCTGGGCAGAGCAAACGCACAGGCAGGATTTAGTGTTTGATCGCACTGCCGACAAGATCAACTCGGTACTCAAGGGTCAACTGAGAGACCGAGGTGTCAAGGGATGGCTGTACCGGAAGTATGTCAAGCACTGCGAGGGCAGTAGGTATCTCGGCGCGAGCGATTACGACATACGACTCGAGGACGCTCCGCCAAAGGCTGGGATCAAGAGAGGTCGCTACCATAGCGCCTCCGATGCCTCGGAGGATGCCGAGCTCCCTAAACCTAAAAGGGTCGGTATGATTCCCCTCTTCAACTCTGACGAGGATGAAGATACGGATTAGAACGACTCCGAACTTGCGCTCAAGATCGGCTAAGAAAACCGACGGCGATGAGGCATGAATGCGTTGAAGTAGCTAGAGATAATGACCAGGCTCAGGGAACAATCCCGCAACATAAAGTTTCGAGTTTCATAACGCGTGCCATCGAATGCGTACCGGGATGTTCAACAACCGTATTTATGGTCATAGATAAAGAGAAGTAGCCCAAATGGCCTCGTAGCTTGTAGCCATGTAGATATTGACCGCTGACGGTAAAATTCCGTCGATCGTTTTCGGTCGGTCCGTTGAGCCGTATTTGGGTGTCTTGCACGTTATTCTCTCATCCGTCATTGCTCATCGCCGGTTTGCGCGGAAGCAGATTTCGATGACCATATCGCGTTCGTTACATCACATCGCTTGGCGAACCATTTATCAGAATGTCGAGTTTCTCGTATGAGCGCAGTGAGCAAAGTCGACAGAATCTAGTCACAAAGGGACGAAGACAGAGCCATTATCGGGTGGGATCTAGTCTGTCATTCCTTCCTCGTGTTAGCGTCTATGGCACCCTCATAGCAGCCCTCATCGTATTCCCGGTTCGACAAAGCTACGCAGCTGTTAACAACGACGATGGTACGAACGAATGAACCATACCGCGCCGAGACGAGCCAAAAGGCTCGAGATCTACTCAATCAGGCCTTTCTCAATGAAGAGCACATTGAGGCTTTCGAAGAAGCCCTCGCTCTCAACGATCTAATACCTGATCCTACACCGGCGAATCAAGGCGAAGGCAATGGAATGGCTAGTCCCGGTTTGGAAAGGCCAGGCATAAGCCATGCACGTAGGCGAGGTAGCATGGCTAGCCTGTACGGATGGGAGAAAGTTGAAAGCATCAAGAGTCTGAGCGACTTTGCTCCTGTACATCAGCGAGTTAGCCGGTGAGTCTACACCTTGACGACCCCTGTATCACGCTGACCGATCTTTCCCGATTCGAATCCGACATAATCTACCGGTGCCCCTGCATGTTACGACGAATTGCCTACCGATGGTCGCAGGCGAAAACAAGCTCAGCAATCAAAGATTGGATTCTCTTATCATTTGTTCCGATGGCCTCTCCTTGTAAGCTAAAGTTGACTTATCAATCAGAACTCTTTTGCTCATCTTTACGCTGCTGCTCCAGGGCCTTATCTTCCTCTTCATATATATGGAATTCGGTCTATACGTCTTTTTACGGCAGATCGTCAACGGGATTGAATGGACTGTGGCATGTAAGTGGTTATGCCACAATCTCGATCATTACACGCAGTGCTCATCACGTTCCTGTCCCTGTCAGCCATCGGTCAAAGGCGTAAACGTAAACTGGTCGGGAAGCTCAAAGCCTCCAAGACATATGCAGAATGGCGAAATATTGCCACGGAATTGGACTCCGCATTAGGTTTCCAGGATTGGAAGGAGACCGATGAGGATCCAAAATACGACTACCCTCTCATAAGAAAGGTCCGGAAGAGCTTGATACACCTGCGGTCTGTCGGTGACGTCACCGGTTTGATGGGAGTGCTCGAGATATGCTTAAGAAACAATTTTGCCGGTGTAGAAGGGGTCAGGATGTATTCGGAGGTTAGTGCACCTCACGATAACTGCAGCCGGGGTCGAGATGCTTAATTCGCTTTTCTTATCGCAGACGTTTCTCGGCACGAAAAACCTCATCGAATGTACGCAACGGGGACTCAAGTATGCGACCCTTTGCCGATGTTGACTGACCACGCAATCATATTCAGCTTACATCAACGAAGTCAAGCGGTCTTTGGATTACGTACGAGAGAATGAGGTATTGTCGTTAGAGGACAAGAGACGTTTTTACCGGGCGATCAACAAGAACTACGGCGCTTCAGCGCTGTGCCTCTCCGGTGGTGCGGGATTCGGATACTATCACTTTGGTGTGGTGAAGGCGTTCTTAGAAGCCGATCTTCTGCCGAAAGTGGTCACCGGAACGAGTGCTGGCGGATTGGTCGCTGCGTTGACATGTACACGTACGGACGATGAGCTCAGGGAAATACTCATACCGGAACTCGCAGACCGGATCACGGCTTGTGAAGATAGCCTGCAGTGAGCTATCGGTCTTTGAACAATCGTGAACCACACATTGATGATTGATGTCCTCTCAGTGTATGGCTGAAACGAGTCTGGAGTACTGGGGCCAGATTTAGCGCTGTAGAATGGGCGAAGAAAGTAAGCCGACCGCAGGACAGGCTATGCGTGTACAATTGTCCTGACATGTTCCGGTACAGGCTACCTTCTTTACGCGTGGCTCGATGACCTTTCGAGAAGCTTATGAGCGGACAGGAAGGGCTTTAAACGTTTCTGTTATTCCATTCGATCAACATTCACCAACGAAATTGCTTAATCACCTCACAGCGCCGGACTGTGTCATTTGGTCTGCGATCAGTAAGTCGATCCGGATTAAATCGTTCTATGCGACAACCCTTTTTGATTGTGCTTCATCTCTCCCAGTCGCATCGGCCGCTGTACCAGGAATTCTGCCTGGCGTAGTGTTGATGCAGAAGACCAAGAACGGTGATCTGCGACCCATGAACTTTGGTAGCAAATTCAAAGATGGCAGTCTCCGAGTCGACATACCTCTGGAAAGCCTCCATCTTCTATTCAATGTCAACTACGCGATTGTCTCACAAGGTCAGTCTTTATGAACCCGTTTGTATAGCTTTGAGGAGGAGCTGACGTTGCCGCGACTAGCCAATCCACATGTTCATTGTGAGTGAAGGCTCCTGCGGCAATTCGTTTAGCCCACTGAAACATAATTCCATTACAGTATTCTTCTTTGCCCCACGGGGATCTGTCGGTTCGCCAGTATCACACCGAAAAGGCAAAGGTGAGAATAGACAAACCGATTGTCCCTCACTGTAACTCAAATGAAATGCCCGATACAGGATGGCGAGGTGGCTTCCTGCTTTCCGCTGCTGAGCAGTACCTGAAACTAGAGTTGACGAAGAATTTCAAGGTAAGCCGAGGCAGTTTGGGTAAGAGGATGTGAAGCCCAGCTAAGATACTTCAATAACAGGTTATCCGAGACCTTGAGCTCATGCCTCAGCTCCTAGGGAGTGATTGGAGTTCGGTCTTCTTGCAGCGATTCGCTGGAAGCGTCACCATCCTGCCGAAATCTCGGATTCTCGTTAGTACTGGTGCCATCAAGCGAACGAAACTCTACTAAACTTTCGATTTGCAGGATTGGTTCCGCTTGTTGCGTGATCCTGATCGAAAGGAGCTGGAGCGGATGATGAGGGTAGGACAGCAAGTCGCATGGCCCACAGTAAGCCCTACTTCGAATTTTGCAGTCGACTCCGGCATGGCTGAAGACTAGTTGCCTTCAGTTACACATGATCGAAAACCGGCTGAAGGTGGAGGTACGTAGCCTCGTCTGAGCATGAGAAGATGGCAAACTGACGAGGTTCCTTGTGTCCGAGCAGAGAAGTGTTTTGAAAGGCCGCGCAGAGGTACGGCAAGCTTTGCATAAAGCAAATCGAAACACCCAAGCGAAGAATGCCACAGATACCGGCAGTGCCGCTGACCGCTCGCCACATCGCTCTACGAGTCCGCCTGACGGTCTGAGCGAGCCAATTTCCTCCAGACCACCATTCATTCCGCTTGAATCGGATGCTGAAGTTGGATTCGCGACCAGATCGAGATTCAGAAAGCGCGGCCATCAAGACGGCGAGATCGATGCCACCAGGTCTCGGCAAGCCACCGAGCCGGCGTCATACGCAGACGCGACCAAATCACAAGACAGAGCATCAGCTGCAAACAGCCTCAGGCGTCGTCGCACCAAGACGACTTCCCCTGATATGGAATTTGGCAGCAGGGGCACATCATGGTCAAAGGCGAGACAGCGAGAACTGAGAGAGCTACTTCACGGTCGGTTAGGGGAATCCTCTGTTGAAGAAGATGAGCCCGAAGAGCCGGTCTTGAAAAATCGTTCGTCACGATCCAGCCGCAGCAACAGCCGTACCACCTCTCCACGACAGCGGAGTAGCACGTTCCCAGCGTTAGGATTCCCTACTTTCAAATTATCTCGTCCTCGCCAGGGACAAGCTAACGGAGATTCTGGGCTAGCCGACCACCCGGAGCAAGTGGAAGAAGCGGATGATCGAAATCCCGATATCCCTCGGTCGAGACTTTCCCGGTGGCTCTCGCCAGAGCCAGCTACACCCAGTGGTCAATCCCCAGATGTGACACCTGGAAATGGTTCCAGCGCAGAGGAATATCCCGAAGAGAATGTCGGTCAGGACTATTCGGTCAGCGACAGCAGCACAGACATGGAAGGAGATGATACCGCTGTGGACCCGATCCTGAGAGAGAAGGCAGAAAGAAACGTGTATCGGCAAACAGAATAATGGTCGATGCGCGTCTAGACTTGATGTAGCTCTGTCGACATCCTCATCTTGCATGAATCTTTCATGGTTGTACTTCAGTGAGCCCGACCGACACTGGGTTCCCAACATTCATAGCGATGAATCACTGAGATCCAGGGAACGGGGCCTGTTGTTAGCGTATGACGTTCCGCGGATTTGACCGAGCCATCTCCTTTGGCGCCTCGTGGTGCACGCGCTCGGGAATCAAAACGTTCTCCTCTCGCTCGGTTGAACATCAACAAGTTTGGAAATAGCTTTTCTACTCTTGAGAGACTTGGTTGATCTTTGGCTTGATAGCAAATCCTAGTATCTCCCAAGTAGTTGAGAGTACGCTTGTTTCGCGATTCTGCACACATCGGATTGTCACACCCGCAAATAGTCGACCGCTCTCTAATCAGCAGATTCGTCCTGCCTGAGCGAATACCACAATGGCGTCATCATCAAGTACGCCCTCACAGCCGATCAAGAGGCCAGGTACTACGTCCGAACACGGATCAGTTGCTGCCTCTCCATCTTCCCGAGGAATGGGAGTCGCATCACCTCCTGTACCGAATATTCCTCCACGAAACACGGATTCTCCGTTTGGGACTTCCTTCAGGCCTAAGAGCTTCGCTAGCTCGTTCGCCGAGAGGGACTTTTCGGCGTCTTATGCGAAGAGGAAAGGTCTCGACTCTGCCGGAAATCAGGCGAATAAGGACCGCAATAGCTCTTCCGCAAACAAGGATTTGCATCTAGGAGAGAAGCGAGATACGGGAACCTCTGCGAACGCCAAAGTTTCCGCCTTGAGCGCGGGTCTCGATGAAGGGAAGCAGGATGGTGCGAAAGCGTCTAAATCCAAGCGTGATGAATCCCCTGACAAGTCTGATCAGAGCGGCAACGAGGATGGCTCTGGCAAGAAGAAGCCCGATCTCACGATCCCTAACATGCCCCGTCAATTCTCTTCGAATAGCATGAGAAAGGACCCCCCTACGCCCGGTGACAGCGGGATCAGTACACCTGGCCACGTCGTCACGCCAACGCAGATTGAAGAGATTCCTGAGGAGGAAAAACTCAGGATCTTGCGTCGACATCTGGTGTCCGCCGAAGAGAGGTTCCATGGAGATACACGGCGGGGAAGCGTCATTGATGGCGATATCAGGCCTTCAGTGACCGAGTCGAAATCTCGAAAATCAAGCAAAACGGGAGGCGTCCTGCCTGATTTCAGGAACGACTCAAATTTGACGGTGCCGAGCGACAGCGCGGTCGTTACCGAGGAGGATGCTGGCGCCTCAACTATCACCAAGAACACAAGTGGAGGGAAATCCAGCAGAAAAGGCAGCATGAGGCTGGTCGAGGAAGAATCGCAGGACGTGTTCCCCATGCCCTACGATGCCCTCGGTGGAGACGTTACGTAGGTCGCTCAATACTGCAAAGGAAATACGGCCATCTTTTTAACGGTCATTTGTTCTCGCAGACACGGTATCTACAAGTACCAACAGACTCACGGAGGCATCCCTTCGAACCGGCGATCCATGTCATTATCTGCAGTTCAGAGAACCCCCAGAGAGGTCGATCCTGCTCTACAGCATTTGCATGAGCCTGGTGGCATGAGACGTCACTACGTCATCCACCAGGCAGCCGCTCGGGGAGAGGAACAACCAGTTGTTCTGCGAAGTTTCGTCGACTTCTTGTTTCTGTACGGTCATTTCGTGAGTCACGGTAGATCTGCATCGCTACAAATCTTGAGTTAACCGATTCCGTGTACTGCTCAGGCTGGAGAGGACCTTGATGAAGACGATGACTTCGTTGACCTAGACGAGGAAGCTCACCCCGAAGGTGCAGGCTCGTCAGGATTGCGTCAAAGACAGATGAACCGGGACGATGGCGACGGTGCTGGGGAAAGAGCTCCCTTGCTCAGAGATCAGACCCGTGGCCGAAGCGTTGCCCGTCTCAAGCGTTCCAAGAGTGTTGGAAAGACCGGAGATGCCACTGTGTGGCAGGCTGTTCTGATGGTCAGTTCCCATGCCCGAGACTGAGAAACGAGACCATGCTGAAAATCTGTATACGCAGTTGCTGAAGGGATTCGTTGGAACCGGAGTCTTATTCCTTGGAAAGGCGTAAGCAGCAGCTGAACTGCATCACCGGCTGGACAGGGAGCTTATCAGTCTCTCCCAACTCAGCTTCTTCAATGGGGGTCTCTTATTTTCTACCATCGTAATGCTTGGGATTGCTGCTATATCCCTCTGGTCTTTCTTGTTGCTGGTCAAAACGCGATTGGTCATTCCAGGATCTTTCGGTGGTACGTCAGGGTCGCCCGTTTCAATGAGCGTCGACATAGCTGATGACATGCCGGTTCCAGATATGGGTGGGACGCTTTACGGGAACTGGTTCCGACAAGTCATCCTGACGTCTATCGCTCTGTCACAAATTGGTTTCGTTTGTGGTAAGCATTTGCTCTGCCGGTACATTACCTTTGAGTTGGAAAGCTCATTCCATCTATGCTCGTGTCGCACAGCTTACACGATTTTCGTCGCTGAGAACCTGCAAGCCTTCGTTCTCGGAGTGACTAAATGCAAGACCTTTATCCCCATCAAGTACCTCATTGCGGCCCAATTGGTGGTGGTCCTACCCTTGAGTTTGTTCAGGAATTTGGCCGCTCTGTCCTCCACAGCCTTGATTGCGGATGCATTCATCTTGGTCGGTCGTGAGTTCTGATTGAGTTATTTGCTCGAGACGACGTAGTCGCTGATATACCACTACCGTGTGTTTGCTTTAGTCATCTATATCGGGTCAAACGAGGTTGCTACAATCGCCAAGCAAGGAGTGGCGGATGTGGTCATGTTCAACTCGAAAGACTTTTCGCTCATGATCGGAACAGCTGTATTTGCTTTCGAGGGTATCGGACTGTGAGTGACAGCATCTGGACTGTCGAAACGCGCAGTCGTCCTAATGATTACCTATTTGCCAGCCTCATTCCCATTACCGAGGCTATGAAAGAACCGCACAAGTTCCCGAAGGTCCTGACTTTCGTGATGATCGGTGTCGCTCTCCTTTTCGCCGGATTCGGAATCATGGGTTACGCAGCGTACGGTTCCGACATTCAGACAGTCGTCATTGTCAACCTCCCGCAGGACAAGAAGTTCGTGCAGGTCGTGCAGTTCTTGTATACCATAGCCATCGTCCTGAGGTAAGTCGCAGACACCGTTGTTTCTTCGGCCAAGAGCTGATCGACGTGTCGAATTCTAGTCTGCCCCTTCAGCTTTTCCCTGCCGTCCGAATCTGGGAGAACGGTTTGTTCGTCCGATCCGGCAAACACAACCCCAAGGTTAAGTGGGAAAAGAACGTTTTCCGAGCTGGAGTAGTCTTGCTGTGTTCCTTGATTTCCTGGGCTGGAGCCTCGAACCTCGATGGTTTCGTCAGCTTTATTGGATCGTTTGCTTGGTGAGTCACAACAGCGCTCTTTTGCTTCGAATCGCTACGAAATCAATGCTAAGCCCTGATCTCTCACAACAGTGTGCCCCTGTGTTTCATCTACCCGCCACTGCTTCATCTCAAAGGTCGGGCTCACACTCGGACTCAGAAAGCACTGGATATCGCTTTACTGGCTTTCGGGGTGGTTACTACGATCTACACGTCCGTGCAAACAATCAGGGTGTTGGCTCGGCCGGCAGGAGAAGGCTCACCTCCTATGGGAGCTTGCCCTCCCCCTAAGTAGGCGAAAGACGGAAAAGACGAGGAGTTTCAAGAGCCGCAGTCGGTGCGAGACAGGGACAAAGAGGACATGAAGCAGAGTGTGAACAGTTACATCAGGTTCGAAACATTAGTTGCATGGTACGGTTGAGGCATCTTTCATTGTAAAATCACGCGCACAGCATAGTCAGTGGCGAGAGCACGCTCGCACGTTCAGTCTGCATCATATTTCCGAACAAAAACATTCTATCATCCCATTTCCGAATAGCAAGCCAGAGTTTACATCAGGTCGTTGTTACCTCCGTCCTTCAGCTAATCCGACCGGTCGTTCAGTCTTCCGCTTCCCTCTTCTGTCGTTCCTCGTTCATCGTTAAAAAAGTTCGTTGTCGTTTCCGTGATCCTGAGTTTCCATCGAATAGTAGCGAGCGTTCATGACAAGCACGGTTGGATCAGTGTCATCGAAAAGGGGATTTGCCGGACTATACGAAGGTACAACAACGAGCCGCGATATCAGAGATTGGCTCGAATCACGAAAGGGAGACTTACGCATGATCCCTCAACGGCGACGGATCGGTCGCGACGGGTCTTAGTGAGAGCAAGAGCAGGAGGTGCAGTTACCGCCGCCGTTGTTGCTGGAGCAGCATTGAGCTTGACAGCCCTAAGATTGTTACCGATACGCAAAGACGGTCAGCCATCCAAAACCGGCGAACGGACGCGGGAACTGATAACCTACCTGAGCGCAGGAGCAGCCTTGGTTGACGAGTTGGATGGAGCCTTGCATTGTGTGTGTTTGTGGAGAGGATGCGTGTTTGAGAGAGAGAGAGGGTAGGTGGGGTGCGTCGAGGTGTTTGTGTAATAAATTGAGAAAAGGGAGACAGTCCATCGAGGGAGCAGTACTGTAGGAAGGCAAGTCTGGATGGCGTCCCTTATATACCCATTTCTGGACCGGAGAGATTCAAACCCGAACGAGCTGCAACGCAAGTGAAGTTCATCGTACGAGATTAATCGATAACCCGGTCACCAGATGTAAGAGGTGGATCTTTGAAATCGGATATGCCCGCAGCCTTTGCGAATCGAGAGTCCTTGCAAGACAAACAAGCCAAAGGAGGGTTTCAACGGATTTGCGCGTGTCGAGATTTGGTTTCAGGGGCTTCGCGTTCAACAAAGGAGGCCGGCAAGGGCTTGGCGATGAAAGTCGAGTCCATCCGATGCAATCATCACCCTCCTTTGCTAGCGCGGGCATCTGGTTCACTCCGATTTATCGTCGATAAGGGGTCCTTCCAGTTAGATAGCACGTTCGTTCGGAAGTCATCGGCGGTTGACTCGATTCGATCTATGACATATGGACAAAGGCTGATTCGTATGCAAAGTGACAACAACATGAAAGGATCACGCAAATGGCTTTCCACGATTACCCGAGATTTCGTAATATCGATCCATCTCGAACCTCAAAACCTATAGTTCTTTCTTGGCAATCTTGCCGGGTTCGGCGGGAGAGAGGTTGGCGGCAAAAGCTCTGTACTGCGAGGGCGCCTGTGGTTGCGAGGCAGCGACGGCCGAGTAAGGATGATGAATCAACTTGATCTTTTTGGGCGCGGGCTGAGCTTCTGGAGATTCGACCTTGACTGATCGTTTCTTCTTGCTTGCAGATGGGGCATCAGAAGGGGCGGCAGCGGCAGCAGTAGCTTGTTGAGGCTGAGATCAGGATACAGGCATGTTTGCGTTAGGAGCGGATCGCAATGATGGTCAGGAGGAGACGCGCTCACCGGGATCACGGTCAACTTCTCATAGATCGCTTGTAGCTTGACCCAATCGACATGTCCTCTTGGCCAGAAAAACGAAGCGAAACTGAAGCCGATGACGGGAATGTCAGGATAGGACCTCAGACCAGAGCTTCACTGCCCCAGACTTACATCCACAGATGCTTCCTGCACTTCTGCTCATTCAGCCCTTGCTCCTTCTTCTCTTGTGCCACCGTCTCGATACGCTGGCCGATCGCGTGCAGGCACTGTTTGAGTGCGGTCAGTTTCTGTTCCCTCTCGAGTTCGTCCGTTCCGCTCTTCATTCTTCGCTACAAAGGCGTAAATCATCTGTTTAGGGCCCGTTCAGCTCTGCAATCAAGAAGGGCGGCTTACCAGCTGAGATTTTACAGGTCTCATCTCCTCCTTACACTGCCTTTCATCCATCGAGTCACTGCAGGTTGGCAAGCGCTATCAGCTTAGGTAGTTGTGCTAAGCTGTTTCGGCGAAAGCCACTCACTGTCCATCATCCTCACTCTCGGTCCAGGTAGGAGTAGGGGCTCTTGCTTTTGCAGCAGCCTTGGTCGCCTTGGGCTTCGCAGCAATAGGCTTGTGTTTCGTCGAACTCGATGCTACTGCATTTGAAGGTCCGCTGGTTTCGGAAGCCAGTTGTTTCGCGCGAGCCTGCTGTTCCAAGTACAGCACGTAATTCTCCTCGTATTCCTTAATCACCCCACCTATCGAGACAGATGGATGAGTCACTGTAACGCCCGATTCGCCCGCCCAAGAATCCCACTCACTGAGGTAATCCGCTCGTCGTACAAGGTGGATAGCATTCGGCACGCTCTTTTTCTCTGTTGTCTTCTCCGTTGTCTTGCTCTCTGGGGCCGGACTAGCTGTTTCGGCAGCTCCATTCTCCTTGGCTGCATTCTCTTTCCTCTTTTCTGCCTTTGTATCCACGAGGAAGACTTTCCCCTGGAGTTGCAGCAGAGGATCCTATGGAACGGAATTACGTGAGCAAGAGGAAGTGCTGCGCTAGAGATGGTACAACTAACCGCTTGCATCGCTTCCCAGTTCGCAAACCCGTACTTGTAGACACCCGCAAGAAGATGCGAATCATCCGCCAAAGTCCATTCGACATGCCAGTGAGGAGTGGACTTGAGGGAATCGCTTGGTATCCTCCATTTCGCGTAATTTTCGTCAAAGTTCGGGATCTTCTGGATGTGCTGGTAGAGATATCGAAGGTTGTGCCACCTGGTAGCCGTGGTCTCAGCGTTGATTCCAGAGATTCCTCGAAAGTTGACCAGAATGGCCTTTTGTCGAGCAGCAGAACTGATGACGACACCGTCAGTTTGCATACGAGCCAAATTGCTCTTGTGCTCGTGTATAGCTTCTTCGCTTTGTTTGACCAGATCTTTACAGGCTTCCACAAGCACATCAAAGTCCTTTTCCTTGAGTTTCCCTTCCTCGATCTGGTCACGCTGTCGAATTTAGTAACATGCTAAGCTTCCGACCAACAACGACGCCGGGACTGACGATTTCTGTCCATCGAACCGTAATGTCTCCCCATTTCTGGATGCCCTTTACCAGTGCGCGGATGTCACGGTCTGAATAGAAGTGTCCATGAATACGGAGGTTCGTCACACGGAGATCCCGGCCTGAATGCATGCTTACCTTTCAGTTCCTTTGATTGCTCCTCCTTGGACTTCTTGGCAGCGGCTTCTTTCTTCGCCTTTTTCGTGATTTTGGGCATCTCTTCGTCCGCATGATGGTCCATACCTTCGAATGCACCGATCGCCGGGACCGCGGTACGCTTCCGGGATTGCTGCTCTGCTTCTTGGGCCAACCGCTCCCTTTCCTTGTCCTCCGCTTCCAACTTCTCTCTCTCGGAGAGAGGAATGATATCGTCCCACGACAGGTCGTTCTTCACATCTTGGATGGCCGCGAACTGCGACAAGAAGCCCTCCCCTCCTAACGATGCGCCAACGGCTTCCGCTGTCGCCTCGGTCTCGTGATTCTCGGCTTTACCGAGGATATCATCCAGGTCCATCTGTTCTAACTTCTGCGCCTGTTGGGTGTCATCAGTCTTGTACATGCTCTGAGCTCCGAACTTGAGAATCTCGGAGAGCTCGTCCTTTGAGAATGCTTCGTTCGTCTTGGGCGCAACCGGCTTCGCGCCGAAACGAGATCCCGCAGTGTCCATCTGGTTGATGATGGCATACTCCAAGATCATCTTTTGCCGAGCTCTTTCGAGGATGTCCTCCTCGATCGTACCCTTCGTGACGAATCGATAGATGTTGACGTGGTTCTTCTGCCCGATTCTGTGCGCTCGGGCCATAGCTTGAAGATCGTTCTGAGGATTGTAATCGGAATCGAAGATGATGACGGTGTCCGCTGTCTCAAGGTTGATGCCGAGACCTCCAGCTCGTGTTGATAGGAGAAAGGCAAAGTCGGGCGAATTTGGGGCATTGAAATGCTCGATCGATTTCTTTCGCACGTCCGACGGGACCGTTCCATCGAGGCGCTGGAAAATATATCCACGGAAGCTCATGTAATCAGACATGATATCCAGTAGTCGAACCATTTGCGAGAAGATGAGCACACGGTGCCCGTCCGCCTTTAATCTGGTAAGAAGCTTGTCCAGCAGGACCATCTTCCCGGAGTTCATGACGATACCCTTGAGGATCTCCTCCTTCACTTCAGTTTTGGTCTCCGCGCCCTCAAACAGATAAGGGTGGTTTGAGGCTTTCTTCAGTTCCATAGCCACGTTCATCAAGCTGACGTGTTGCGTTCCACCCTTGCTGAGCGCTTGGAAGTTCCGTGAGAGGATGTTACGGTAGTACTGGGCCTGCATTGGTGACAGCTCGACACGCAAAATCTGCTCCGACTTTGTTGGCATCTCCTTCACGACGTCTTTCTTCAGCCGCCGCAACATCAGTGTTGCGAGCTTGCTGTGAAGGTCGCGGATCTTGTCCTCTTGGTCCGCGTCGTTGAGTTCGAAATCATTTGCCAGCGCAAACTTTTCCGGTGACAGAAAGTGCATTAAAGCCAACAGTTCCTTGACATTGTTCTGAAGTGGAGTTCCGGTGATGAGGAGCCTCGACGCGGTGGAGAAGCTCATCAAAGCTTCGTAAAGCTGAGCTTCGCTGTTCTTCAATCGATGCGCCTCGTCGACTTCAAGAGCTTGCCACTTGATCATGGAAAGATCGTTTCGATCCTTGAGGATGAACTCGTATGTGGTCAGCAATACATTGAAATTCAGCTTCTTGATGGAACCGAATTCATGCGCTCGAATGATTTCTCGAGATGGTCCTGACCCCATGTAACAAATGACATTGAGATCCGGAGCCCATTTCTTGAATTGCATCTGCCAAGCGGTGATCGTCGAGAGTGGCACAACTACCAGGAAGGGTCCGTATTGCTGAAGTTCATGATATAGGTATGAGAGAAAGGAGACCGACTGGATAGTCTTACCCAGTCCCATCTGCGATCGAACAGGAAAGGTCAGTATGAGGATATGAGACCGCGCAACTAATCGGTTGTGACTGACCTCGTCGGCCAAGATACCGTTCTGCTCTTGAGCCCAAGAGTAAGCAAGCCAATTCAATCCTGTAAGCTGGAACTCTTTCAACTCTCCGCCCGGCTTCAGGTATTCTGGCATTTCCGGAATCTTCTTGTACTGTGGCCTTTTCCCGGCGGCATACACCGCCGATTCCCACGGTTTTCGGCTGTTCTTCTGGCGGTAGTAATATTCGTCTATCTCCGCTTGATTTCGCTCGGCCACTTCGCTTTCATCTTCCCAAGTGGCTTCATTATACGGCAACCCTGTCCACTTGCACAGATACTGGCGCTCGCCCGTCTCAGAGTTCTTGCGGGTAGTCACAATACGCTCTGCGTTTCGCCAGCTTTCAAGCTCGTCCTTCCGCCGTTCTCGTTCGATCTGGAAAGTTTCCATATCCTCTCGTGTCGGTTTGTAGTCGCTTGGCCCAGGATGTAGCATACGTTGCTCGTAGGCGTAGACCGACTTGATGTAATTATCCAAACGTTTGAGCCCACGGTAGCTTTCTGACTTGCAGAAAGAGTATAACTCATCCGTGTTGTGGAGATGGGAGAAGAATTTCCATTTGATGTGGTATCGCTGAGGTGCAAAACTGATTAGTCCGATGATCCCACATCTCGGAAGGTGCGGAACTAACAATGTTCTCGTAAGGGAGATCGACCGGATCATCCATCCTCGTCTCGTCACGCGCCCATCCGAATACTCCCTCAATTTCGTCTGCCTCGGCTCCTTCAAAATCGACGTTTGCTTTCGGTCGCACTGGTTCGTCATCCTCTTCGCTTTCTCCTAGACCGTAGTCCACTTCCTTCTCGTTATAATTCACCTGCTTGCCTGTTCTGCTAAATTTGAAAGCCTCCGAGTCTGAAGCGTTCGTGGAGACTGAAGAAACTCGAGAGGCTTTCTTGGCTTTGCTGAACGCTGGGTTCTTCTTTCGATGGATCTTCTTGGCGTAATCCTCGTCTTCAGAAGCTTCCAATTTAGAAGATTTAGACTGCCATACGCCCGGGGATGACTCGGCTGAGGGGACGACGATGCAACGTTAGCCGGCCGTCATGAATCTCCATTGAAGACGGAAATCACCTTTAGCACGAGACGGGGACGACCGTTTGGTACTACGCTTCGAGCTGATCACAATTTGCTTCTTCTTGGCCTTGCTTGGCTTCACACCGAAGTCCTCGTCGTCATCATCCTCGTCGCCATCATCAGCGTCAGCGTCCGGATCGTCTACGTCCATATCGTCGTCTTCGCCAGAGGCGTCCAGTTCCAGGTCGTAGTCTTCCTCAGCTCCATTAGCAGGCTCCTGTTCTGATCCGGAAGACTCCTGGTATCGTTTGTTCTCCGCTCGGCCCTAGCGATTGAAGTAAGCGTGTGCCAATGATAAGCAAAACGGCTGTCAGCGTTGACAATCCAGCTGTGCGCTGCTTACGCTTCTTCTCAAGCCCCATAGCTCTTCTTCCAGACCAGTCTCTTCGCTTTCAACCCTGTTAATTGATCTCTTCGCCGACGTATTCCCATTTTGCTTGACATTATCCCCCATCGATACATCCGAGTCCGCATCATCCGGCTCGCCTGTCGCATCGCTTTCCTCTTCTCCCTCAGCATCAGGCTCGGTGAGCCCAGACTCATCCGAATCGGACCCGTCGCTGTGCTTGCTTGCGGTAGGAGTCGCAAAGATGGTCTTCCCTCCAAGTTGAGGATGGGCCACCACAGGCGCTTGGGAGCTCGGACCTGCTACCGAAACGGAATGCGATAGTGGTTGGTGGACATAAGCTGATGGTCCATTCGCTAGGTTGACAGAATATGATCGTCTCGCGTCAGCGTGGTCTTTAAGCGTACATCGCAACAACCCAAAACACGGAAAGGAGAGCTCAGAACCTGGACTGGCGATCGACCGTGAAAGTCAACGAGACTCCATCTTTTGTTTGTGATCGAACATTTGTCGAAAGCCCGCTCTTCCCGCTCTTTTGCTTCTGTAACGCAGCGGCCCCTTTTTCATGATGCCCCAGCCAGAAGTCCTCGTAGCTAACGATGGGCCTAAAGCACTGACGAGAACCGCGCAGCTGAAGAAAACTCACATGAACCAGCTCCGTTACTCATGATCCGTTCGTTCCCCCGTCGAACTTTCTAGTTTGCCTTTGTCAACCTTGAAGGTATCCTCCCAGAATCCGAGCTCAAGCTCAGTCGGCCGGGCGGGATGATCCTGCTTGCTCGGCAGTGACGCGATATTGAACCTGCGAATAGGTGACTGTCGTCGAATGAGTAACTTGTAATGTATATATTTGGAGGAGAAATTTGCCAAAGCTTCTGACCGTATGGCACAGGGCTATAAAGGGACACTGGATCTGACGTACTTCTTGAGCAGTATCAGCTTCGCTGAAATTGCCGTCTTGCCGGATATCCAAATTTGATCCTCCTCTAAGAGATCCTAATTGACCTCTATAGCCCTGTCAGGATATGTTACTCTCGTACACGTCGTTCCGTGTCGTTCCCCTTCTGGTCCTGACCGTAGGCCAATCTTCCTCCCTTTCCGCAGCAACGCTCAGGCCGGCAGATCCGTCAAAGGTCGTTGAGCTCAGTCGCAATCAATCGACCGGGTTCGTAGATGTATCAAATGGTTCAGATGTGTAGAAGATGTCTATCGGATACACAGGTCGATAACATCTATATCTCTGATCGATTCTAGTTGTCTCATATCACCACTTTGCCTCACTTCACCCGTGTAACCCCTGCCATCGATCCATCCATCCTGGTCGTCGGCGAAGCCGAACGGTCCCGCGCTGCGCCGTCAACCAACCAAATTTCCCCATCCGCCAGCCTCATCGCGTCGACGAGAATTTCGGTCGTGGTCTCCGACTCGGTATCATTCAAGGACGACGTGACCCGAGCATCGCACCAGCGGACTCGCAGAAATCAGAAAGAGCCACGCTTCCCGATCTTCAGACCTGGCTCTGTGTGTTGCTCATTATATGACCATAAACATACATAATCCGGACGGATCGCGACGATAAACAAAAAGCTTGAAGCCGGTACTGCGGTCGGCGATCGACCCTCGGATGCTTAATCCAGAATATGCATCCGACCGTATCTCGTCTCGACCCGTGACGTCCATTTTCCACCCTTAGATCTTGGATCCAGGCGTTCCGAACAAGACTGGCACCTTGTTCTTGTACTCGTGCCAGCTTCCTGGACCACGGTCCTTGCCCCACTTCTTCTCGGCTGATTGTTCCAAAAGAGGTACTCCGCTGGCGTAGTTGAGCAAGAGGTATTCGAACACCGGAGGCGTAAAGGCGAGGTAAGGCATGTAAGAGGGAAGACGGGAGATGAGAGGGATGGCGGAACTGGCGTTGGCCAAGATGGTAGGCATGGCAACCAGAGGGAGACCAGCCCAGAGAACGATTTCTCCAGCGTAGCTGAGCGTCGCAACAATAGGTTAGGATACGTGCGCGAAGGACTTGTGCACAGGACCTGGCTCACTTAGGGTGTCGGCTCCAGCTCCAAACGCCATCCTTGACAAACTTCTCGTCGTGCTTCTTGTCTTCCTTGGCAGCCCTCCAAGCCGATTTTTCTAAAACAGCCCCAATGCGCTCATATCAGAATCTCGTTTCTCTCCATCTCGCTATCAGAATCCCACAAACCGAAGACTCACGTCGATCAGCGACGATCTCCAACCCCAATCCTCCTGCCCAAATCGACAATCCGAGGATATCCAACGGGGTCCCGAACCGAGGGTGTCGACTGGCCGGGATAGAGTTGAGTAGCCAGAGTGGCATACCGCTCATCAAGATCCATGTGGCTTGGCCGAACCAAGCTCCACCGAATTTGAGAGGAGATTGTTTGATCTCATCGAATCTCGAGTCCTT
>Ga0308160_10003360_pt1 | contig 18118 bp, 12 predicted proteins | sample PhyFR1_FD_201036 | JGI IMG/M metagenome (GOLD analysis project Ga0308160, IMG submission 201036) | Phyllosphere microbial communities from UC Gill Tract Community Farm, Albany, California, United States - DLSLF.R1 | ecosystem: Host-associated > Plants > Phyllosphere > Unclassified | place: USA...
CACAGGCTCACCGTCTGCATTAGTGAACTTTGTAGGATGAATTGAACCTGAAATCACATTATATCCAAGACTAAATTTGTTAAATGAATTGTTCAACAAATATTTGCTAAAACCAGATTTAATTTTTCTGATTGTTTGAATGTTCAGATATTCAGTGATATTGATAGTGTCTTTTATATCACAAAAAACCTTATGCAAGGTATCGTGTTTAGCAAACATAGTTTGTGACAAGTTCTCAAGAAATTCTCGATAGCTCATTGTGTTTAGTTTGGCAAAATCATCATCATCACTGACAATGCTTTTCGACATTGCCGTATCATTATGGATGTAAATTCTATCAATACGTGTATGAACGCCTGATTTAGTAAATCTTTCTGTTTCTTCGAGCATGAATGACTTGAAAATGGATAAGAATTCATTTTCGTTGTTTATTTTATACTCAATAACTGCTTTTTGATTGATCAAACCCCATAGTTCTTTCAGCTCACCGAACTTACCAACACGCATTTTAGTGCGTCTTTTTCCATCAGTGGCTTTTTTGATTTTGCTTGGTTTCACTCCTGCCGGGAAAGCCGCAGGGTATTTACCTTTTAATCGAGTATAAGAGTCAGAATCTTTAAAGTTGTCATTATCATCAATGATTTCATCATCAAAAACTTCATTCATGAGTGTTCTGGATGAAAGCTCAGGATACTGAGATAGGATTTTATCCTTAAGTTCTTGAGTAAACTTGTTTGGAAAAGTTTCTTTGAAGGAGTTATCGTTGACCTCTTTGACAAGAGAATCGACAAAATCTTTTTCCGTAAAATCAACATAATAGTTCAAAGTAAAATTGCGATCTTTAACACGGCACATGTATTCATTCACAGGAAGACGCAAACCACGCCCTACCTCTTGAAGTTTAGATGTGGTGCTACCGCTCGAACGAAGCTTACAAATCTGAAAAACGTTTGGGTTATCCCACCCCTCCCTCAACGTCCATTTAGAGAAAATGAAACGGCGAGGATTCTCTAAAGACAATAAAAGCTCTTTGTCATGAAGGATTTCGTTGATTTCCTGCTCAATTTTATCATCTTTATCGCTGTTATCTTTTGAAAAATACCCACCATGAACAGAAGATATATCTTTAACAGTTTTTTCGAGGTAGTTTCTATAAAATTCGTCTTTTTCTGTTTTTAACAGTTCATTAGCTTCTGCCAAGACGTATTCTTCGAACTTAGTTTTCAGACTTCCAGCAATATCATTACCATCACGATAACCTTCAATGTCATCAATGAAGAAAAGAGTTAGAGGCTTTATGCGTGGCCTTTGTGTAAGATACTCTTTTTCTAACTTAAAGTGCTCTTTGACAGCTTTAAGCATCATGTTATCAGCAAGCGTCTGATCGTAAGAGTAGGGGTTTATTGAACTACCAATTTTTAGTTCAATACCATTACTCAATACAGCAGTGCTCTTGTTTAAGGAATCCAGTGTTAATTCATGGATCGCACTATGCGTTTTAGATAGTGATTCATCTTTCGATAATTTAAATGTTTTTTTGTTGCCATTTTCATTCAGTTCAAATGTAGCTTCTTTGCCGTCAGATTTGACGAACTTGAGATTAGCATTACCATCACCAACAATATCTTCAATGTAAGCATCAATACCTTTAACAAGATCTTCATTGAACGCATCTACGGCTGTCAGACGATAAACTAAGTTTTTATAGCCTTCACTGAAGGTTGCACCATAACGAACAATATATTGAGCATTAAATTTCTCAATGTTTTCCCATGTTTTTTTACCTGTAGGGAACTTATGAGGTTCATCAATAATAATGAATGGTTTAACCGCACTAAGAGCAGCAAATGGTGTATCAAACTGATTATCAAGCAAACCAACATCATAAGTGTCAGTTAAAGACTTGGAGTTAATCATCCCTGAGTTGATTACAAGGACGTGTATATATTTCTTGTTAAAATTACTTGCTTCAACAAAATCATGAATAGCTTGAGGCATATACGATTTTGTGTTTTTTCCAGAGCTTTTCTGACTTTCAACAACATAAGTCTTTAGTTCACGCTCGTAATCATCTCTAAAATGTTCTTTCAAAGCATCACTTTTTAAAAAGTTAACTGTCCCGGCCTTGATCGATAGGGTAGGAATAATAATTATAAACTTGTTAACGCCAAAGGATTTGTTCAGGTCAAAAATAGTTTTCGTGTAGGTATAGGTTTTACCTGTCCCTGTCTCCATAGAAACGTCAATGACGTTACTTTTAGCGTCGTAATTATCTTTTGAGTGCTCAATACCATTGAACTCCTGAACATTTTTTATGTTGTTGTAGTATTGTTGTTCAGACAGATTCAGTTCTGGATTAGCTAACAGTCGTAAGGCAACATGATCCGTCTGATGAGGTATGGCGGAAACAAAAGTATTCATTACCGCATCAACGCCAGCCTTTTGATGGGGTAAATTCTTTTCGAATGTGAACCCTTTAGACATGATTAGTTCCTCACTACCAAATCTAAATCAATAGATTTTTTATTAGCATAACTTTTTAGTGCTTCATTAAGTTCCATCTGTTTTGCGCTTTCGAAGTTGCTGCCATAAAACACGACTTTGTTAGGGGCAAAGTCTTTGTCTGAATCCAGTTTTTGAAGCAAAGCTTTCAGTGCTTCACTGGTGAAATTAGGCGCAATCAGATACAGACGACCATCGCACAAGTGCGCTTTATAGCCATTAAGATCAATATCTTCAGTTGGCGTTGTTAACAAGCTACCATCATATACACACCATGTAGTCAATAGGGTGTCATACTGTTCAGGTGTCAATACAGCATCGTCAAAGAAGCTAAGATTAGACAGCGTAAGTTCAGACTCATCTTTTGCTCGAAAATCAGTCATTAGTTGATATACCTTAAAACCTTGATTTTCGTTATTTTTAGAAGCTCTAATTAAACGTTCTTTTGTTAAGTCAAAAATTGTTTTATAGCCATGCTTCAAAGCATCAGATTTGTCTTTTGTTGGCTCATCTAGTTGAACTGTAATAAACTGATACGATGTTTTATTTTTGTTATTTAAATTAAAAACAGTATGTGCAGTTGTTCCAGAACCAGCGAAGAAATCTAAAATAACCCCTTTTCCATTGCATGCGAAAGAAATTAAATCCTCTAGTAATTTTACAGTTTTTGCATTGGCAAATGGCTGCGTCATCTCCGGGAAAATTTCTTTCAATTCATTTGACCCTGACCTTCCATCGAGATTGATAACTGAACTTAACTTCTGTTTGTAATCCTTAGCATATACTTTGATCTCTACGAGCTTATTTTCATCATCACCAAAAATAATTCTCCCCTCATCAATCATGTTATTCATTGTGCTTTCAGGGAAACGATAGCCCATTAAAGGTTGCTTACACGCTTTCTTCGTGATTGGGTGAATAATATCATACCGATACCCTTCTTTGCCGGGGTTATGCACCCCCCTTAATCCGGCAAATACTCCTTTTTTATCAATAAATTTATAATCTTCTAAAGGCCATAATTCACTTTTGTTTTCTCTATACCATTTAGAGTATTCATTTTGTAGTTCATCAATGTTAGCTATTCTTTGATTTAATGAGTCGCCAATATTAACAAGCAGATCTTTAACATCAGAAATGCTTGATTTCCATTCCGCTTCAAGTTTCTCTTTATTCTTGGCGTAGACAACAATATATTCATGCTCAATGGCAATGTTTGAAGGGTTATTGTCTGTGACGTTTTTCCAAACAATATCACCAACTCGATTTTGCTCACCAAAAATTTCATCGCAAACCAGTTTTAACTGACTAAATTCATTATTATCAATAGAAATGAATATAGTTCCATCTTCTCTCATTAGTTCACGAGCAATATAAAGACGAGGATAAATGAATGTCAGCCATGCGCTATGGCTACTTGAACCTTTGACAGTAAAATCGAGAATACGGGTAGCTTCATCAAGATCGATACCTGCAAGTGCAGAAAGCTGTTCAGGTGTAAACTTGCGATCATCGTTATAGGCGAATCCATCCTTACCTGTATTGTATGGAGGATCAATGTAAATCATCTTCACCTTTTCAGCATAAGCATTAACCATATGCTTCAATACTTCGAGGTTATCCCCTTTGATCAACAGATTCTGACTGTTCTTGTTCTCTTCAAGTAGGTTATGGTCTTTATCTTCGGTGAGCAACGTCTTCGGTGGTAAGTTAGCTAACAGACGGGCATAGGATTTGCCCAGCCAGTTTAAGCTGTATGATTCTTTAGAGAGTTCAACATCTGATGACTTGACGATCTCAAGCAACTTTTCTTGAATGAAAGCTCCGTTTTTATCAAAACACTTTGGGAAGTTAGCTTTCAAGACAGCAAGTTGTTTACTGTTAGCAGTTTCAACTTCAGAAAAAATTGTTTCTTTTTGCATATCCATGTTAAACCTGATTATTTAGTGTTCGATTTTGTGGTGTTTTTGATTGAAGCTTCACTTAGACCTATGCGTAGTAGTTCTGCAGCTGCACCATCTATGCTTTTGAAGACTCGCGCTTCGTAAGGCTGTCTGGAGCTACATAAGACCAATGGCTTACCTTCCCACTCTGAACCATCAAAAATCACGGTATACTCGCCTTTAGAGCCTTCAATTGTTGCTCTATCAAGTAGACCCGATTTGACTCTTACCTTAGCAATCGAGCTAAGGATGAAATTTCCACCATCAAGACCTGATATCATGATATTCCCTCGGTATTTAATACTGCTACGATATCAAATATTGCTGAAAAATGATAATAGAATGTTTGAATAGCCATCAACCAGTGATGGCTATTCAAACATTTTCAAAACAAAGGGTTACATACAGTTATGTGATGGGTTATCAAACAGTTAGCCGTAATTTTCTAACTCAAAGTGTTCACCTTTGGGCAAACTCAAACGGCCTGACCATATCATTGCTGTTAGCATCAAGGAAATCAGCCCACCACTGAAGCATCAGGCGGCGTTGATCAAGGTGTTTAGCTTTGTGGGTATAAGCTGCCCGGACACTGTTGCTTTCCTTATGGCTCATCTGAAGCTCTACAGCGTCTTCTGACCATAAACCGGACTCAATCAAAGCACTACAGGCCAGAGTACGAAAACCGTGTCCACAGATGTCCTGCTTCGTGTTATATCCCATATTACGCAGGGCTTTGTTGATGGTGTTTTCACTCATGGGCTTAAACGAGTCATAACAACCAGTAAAGATTAATGCGTCATCATGGCCTTCTTCATAAGTCAGTTGTCGGATCTCTTTCAGTATCTTCATGGCCTGCTTACAAAGGGGGATGAAGTGCTTACGCTTCATTTTGGACCCACGAGTCGAATACCTGACGTTTTCAATCTCTTCACGCTGTTCGGGGATCACCCATAACTTACTTTTGAAATCAATTTCAGACCAGCGAGCGAAACGAAGCTCACTCGAGCGAATGAAAATCATCAGATTGAGCTGAATAGCCAGTATGGTTAACCTGCGACCTTTGTATTCGGCAATTTTTTTCAGTAGTTGAGGGATTTCTTCCAGTTCCAGTGCTGGGCGGTGTTCAGTCTGTGGTTTCTGAACAGCACCTTCCATATCATAAGCGGGGTTATGGCGTATCAGTTTTTGCTGGACAGCATGGCGGAGGATCGCCGTAATATATTGTTGAAGGCGCATGGCAACTTCAAGATAGCCAAGTGCCTCAACCTTTTTCACCGGAACCAGCAGATCACCCGTATCCAGTTCGGCAACATCTTTGTCACCGATTACCGGGAAGACATAGGTTTCAAGGCGCTTCCATACAGAATCACCATAATCTTTTGACCATTTTGTTTTTGTGGCAAACCAAGCTTTAGCCACCAAAGCGAAGCAGCGTGTCTTATCACGCTTGGCCTTTAGCTCTTTAACTTCGGCCTGTTTCTTGGCGTTAGGATCAATGCCCTGAGCAAGAAGTCTTTTAGCTTCATCCCGGCGCTGTCTTGCATCAGCAAGTGAAACAGCAGGGTAGACACCTATTGAGAAGATTTTTTGCTTCCCTTCGAAGCGGTAAGCCATCTGCCAGTATTTAGAACCCTTAGGGGTAACGCGAAGGAACATACCAAAGCCATCAGTCAGCTTGTATTCCTTATCGAGGGGCTTGGCGTTTTTTACTTTAGCATCAGTAAGTGGCATAACGACATCCCCCGTTTGTTGGTAAAAGCGCAATCGAACTACCATTACCAACATTTTTACCAGCAAATGGGTATGGCTTCGAGTGGTTTTTAGTGAACGAGGGTGAACCTGAAGAGAGGGATAACCAGCTGATAGAAATGCAGAAAGCAGACGTTAGTGAACGTCTGCTTTCCTTAAATTGGCTCCTCTGACTGGACTCGAACCAGTGACATACGGATTAACAGTCCGCCGTTCTACCGACTGAACTACAGAGGAATCGTGTGAACGGGGCGCATCATATCCAGCTGCCCTAGGAGTGTCAACGCTAAATTGACCATTTCGGTTCGATTGCTCGCTATCTGAGCAATGCACGGCGTATCCCAATGCCAGCGCATTACCCCACTGGGTTAGGCGTGCGAGGTGGTTTGGCGTAGAACTGTTTTCCACGGCCATTTAAATCATCGGGTTGCTATCGTCACATGAATATGACACCTAGGTAACGAAAAAATGCTTAACCCACTGATCAACAGTGCTCTCGTTGAGGAAACGAGATTTTATAGTGGCATTGTAGAGTGAAAGTTCATCGTTGATGATGGCCTGTGCAAGCTTTCATCCAGAAATCAGGTGCATATATCCTCCTTTTTTCCAGTTCAGTTTACGCTGAGCTTTTTATCTTATTGCACCAGAAATGCCTTGAACTGCGGCGTCATCACCGTACTAAAACCATCGTTAGTTTTGCTGATCAGATATGCCGCTAGCCCTTTTTCTTGCGCTAACTGTAACGCTTTTTCTGTGTCCAGCACCATCAGCCCAGTATCCCAGCCATCAGCTTCCAGCGCGGTGGAAGCGATCACCGTGGCGGACACTAGCCGATGTTGAATTGGCTTGCCGGTGCTTGGATCGATGATATGCGAATAGTGCTGGCCATCTAGCTCAAAATAGTTGCGATAGCTGCCAGCTGTGCTGATGCTGTAGCCCTGTAAATCGACCAGCGCTTGCACGGCATTCTCACGATCGGTTGGTTTCTGGATTGCCACTCGCCAGGGTTTGCCCTGACTGTTAACGCCGTGTGCAGATACCGCGCCGCCTACCGAAACCAGATAGTTGGTGATGCCGTTGCGCGTCATCAGCCGCACCAGTTCATCGGTGCCATAGCCTTCGCCCAACGTCGAGAGATCGACATACATACCAGGCAGGTCTTTCTGTAACCATTCTCCCCGGCTGTCACTGAACAGATTCAGGTGCTGTAACCCTACCTTCTTCTGCGCCGCTGCTATTTGCTGCTGGGTTGGCACCTTGACCGGGCGTTTGTCCGGCCCAAAGCCCCACAGGTTCACCAACGGGCCAATGGTAATGTCCATGGCACCCCCGGTATCCTGGCCAATGCGCTGAGCCATCAGTATGATATTTGCCATACCGCGCGGAATGGCTTGTGGGTTAGTACTGCGGGAATGATTAAAACGAGACAGCACCGAATCGGCACGATAGGTGGAAATATCGTCGTTGGCCTGTTCTAGTAGCGTATCGATTTGGTGCTGCAACTGCTCTTTGCTGATGGCGATATCACCGCTCACCTTAACGCTATAAAAGGTACCCATGGTTTTGCCGTTGATGTCGATCTGCGGGCGGGATTGCGGTTTGTTGCAGGCGGAAAGCAAGGTGATTACGCTACTCAGCAGTAACCCTTTGGTGAAAGTGTTAGTCATAAAACATCCTTTGGTGCTGTAAAAAGGTGCTACAGATAAAGCAATGCGCGGCAAATGAAAAGTGGGTAAAGGAAAAATAGCATTTTTTTGGCCTGGGCGAGGAGCGATTGGTGGAGCACAGCAGCTTGCGGGCGCATTTTCAACGGTTGTCCTGATCCTTGCAGAATGCCCCCCCGGTGGTGGGTATTTTTGCGCGCTGGCCCCACGAGGTGGGTAGGCATTGGGATAAAATCACGCCGAGCAGGGTGATATCGCCGCCTAACAGATGGTAGCTGTGTAATTGTTCATGCAGGAACAGTACGGCGATGATGGCAGTGAACACCGGTGTTAAGTTCATAAAGATCGCGGCGGTATTAGCCCATTGACACGCACCGCCTGTCGGTTGCCGATCACCCCCGGCAATACAAAGGGTGTCAGGATGATTAGCGCCAGTAGCTAGCGGTAGAAGGAGATGGCTGCTGGATCGATGGTAGTGACGGCAAGTTTGTTGACTATGGCACTGATTGACCAGATCAGCACTGCTAGCAACGGGAACAGTATACTCATGATAATTGTTATCAATAAGGTCTAATTAGCCACATAGCCACAATGGGGCCCAACTAATGTGGGTGAAAGCCGGGTTGATTGTGCTACGCATCGGTTTCAGCGTTTTCTGGCACCGCCAGATTTGTTCTATTGACAATTTATGCTTCTCACAGATTAATATTTAGGTTAGTTATCCATTTGTATGGATCTCCTAATCAATGACCCACAATAATTGAAAGGATGTTATATAAAAGCAATCTATCTATTCTATAAAAGAAGCTCCTAATAACAGATTGTGCCATTTGTTATTTCTCCAATGAGAGAAGGGTGATAAGAACTGCTATGCAGGGAACTCTAATGATAAGTAACGGTATCTTATTTAAGGTTTTTAACCATGAGTGATGAATTATATCTATTCGTTTAAAAAGGAATAGATATTGGTGGAAATAGATTCTTTGCTAGAAATATCACCTAATCCGCCGCAATAACGATAAGCTCCTCCACCAGAGAAAACTAAAAAAATCCTCAATGCCATAAATGTGGGAAGAGAATAATTTACATCGTTTAATTTGAACTTTCCTTGTCATGCCCTTCATTCCTCAAAGATATGCCAATTACCTGGCTGATATTACGTCTCCGCTTGACTATTATCCAGTATGATTAAATGATCTTAATCAAAAAATGTAAAAATAATATTACCTCAATCCCCTATCCAGCAAAATTACCTGCCATCGTCCGAGGACAAGTTTTTGGTACTGACGCTCCCCCTAAGTGCTTCCGCCTGGCATGATTCAGTGGCACACTATTTCACAGATAAGTTGCGGTAAAGCGTCGGAGAACGCAGTGAAAATTCTGGTTGATGAAAATATGCCCTATTCGGCTGAGCTGTTCAGTCGCCTGGGCGATGTACAGGTGGTGCCAGGTCGCCCGATCCCGCGTGATGTGCTGGCGGACGCCAAGGCACTGATGGTGCGTTCGGTTACCCAGGTGAATGCGGAATTGCTGGCTGGTAGCCGCGTTGGTTTTGTCGGCACCGCCACCGCTGGCACCGACCACATTGATGAGGCTTGGCTTCAGCAGCAAGGCATCGGTTTTTCCGCCGCACCAGGCTGTAATGCTATCGCGGTGGTCGAGTATGTGTTTTCCGCTTTACTGGTGCTTGCTGAACGTGATGGTTTCCAACTGCGTGATAAAACCATCGGTATCGTCGGCGTGGGTAACGTTGGCTCGCGTCTGGATGCGCGGCTGAAAGCATTGGGCGCGCGTACGCTATTGTGTGATCCACCGCGCGCAGCGCGCGGTGACGTGGGGGAGTTTTGGCCGCTGGAGAAGCTGGTGGCAGAAGCCGATGTCCTGTCCTTCCATACGCCGCTTAATAAGTCTGGCCCTTATACCTCATGGCATCTGGCTGATGCCGATCTGCTAGCAGCACTACCGGACAACCGTATTCTGATCAATGCCTGCCGTGGCGCGGTGGTCGACAACGCAGCGCTGTTGCAGGCATTGGAAAAAGGCAAAAAGCTGAGCACGGTGCTGGACGTCTGGGATCCGGAGCCGGATCTTTCCCTGCCGTTGCTGGCACAGGTGGACATCGGCACCGCGCATATCGCGGGCTATACCCTGGAGGGCAAAGCGCGCGGCACCACGCAAGTATTTGAGGCCTACAGCTGTTATCTTGGGCAGCCACAGCAGATTGCATTGGCCTCACTGCTGCCGATAGCAGAATTCAGCCATATCCAACTCAATGGGGTGTTGGATGAAGGCAAATTAAAACGATTGATTCACTTGGTGTATGATGTGCGCCGTGATGATGCGCTGCTGCGCAATGTCGCGGGGCTGATGGGTGAGTTTGATCGCCTGCGCAAATACTATCAGGAGCGCCGCGAATGGTCTTCGCTGCGCGTTCAGTGCCATGACAGTGCCAGCGCGGAGTTGCTGCTTGAGCTGGGTTTCAACGTCCTGTAAATATTCCGTAAGGTTGTCTTATGTTATCGCCGCTATGGTAGGCTGTGTCCGGCCCTTGCCCGTGAGCGCCGTTGGGGGGCTGTTGAATACGTAGCAAGGCGTGGGTTGCGAGGTTTGCTGCGCCAAATAAACGGTGCGTCAAATGGCCCCAGCTCTACTGGCCGCGCCCCAAAAGTCGCTATTCTGCGTTGTCGGGCTTGAACTCCCCCCTCCGCTTGATTACCCGCTTTTGGGGCAACCAGGGGGCCACAATCAATAGCCGGACACAGCCAAGAGTCAGCGGCAAAGATTATCGGGCGGTGGCAACACGACTCATTTGCTTTTAAATGCAATACTCAGGAGAAAACCCAATGTCTGACGGCTGGAATATCGCTCTGCTTGGCGCTACTGGCGCGGTGGGGGAAGCGTTGTTGGAATTGTTGCAGGAACGCCAGTTTCCAGTAGGTGAGCTTCATCCCTTGGCAAGTGTTGGTGGCGCCGGTGCGACCGTGCGCTTCAACGGTAAGTCCATTCTGGTGCAAAACGTGGAGAAGTTCGATTGGTCGCAGGCACAGCTAGCGTTCTTTGTCGCCGGTAGCGAAGCCTCGGCCCGCTATGCGCAAGAGGCTGCCAATATGGGCTGTCTGGTGATCGACACCAGCGGCCTGTTCGCTTTGGAGCCGGACGTACCGCTGGTGGTACCGGGCGTCAACCCGCAGGTGCTGGCCGAATATCGTAACCGCAATATCGTTGCCATCGCTGATAGCATGGTCAGTCAATTGCTGACGGCGATCACACCACTAACCGAACAAGCGGGGATTTCGCGCCTACACGTGATGACATTGATGTCGGCCTCGGCGCACGGCAAAGTGGCAGTGGATGATCTGGCTGCTCAGAGCGCGCGTTTGCTTAACGGTATTCCGGCTGAACCTGGCGTGTTCGCCAAACAATTGGCATTTAACCTGTTGCCGCTCCTGGCTGATGAACAAGGCAGCGTGCGCGAAGAACGCTTAATCGTCGATCAGGTGCGCAAAGTGTTGCGGGACGTGGGGTTGCCGATCTCGGTGAGCTGCGTTCAGTCGCCGGTATTTTACGGCCATGCGCAGGTGGTGCATCTGGAAGCCTTACGCCCAATTTCCGCAGAAGAAGCGCGCAGTGAGTTGGAGCAGGCCGAAGACATTCAACTGAGCGAGGAAGAGGATTATCCGACTCAAGTGACCGAAGCATCCGGCAGCGATGCGTTAAGTATTGGTTGCCTGCGTAACGATTACGGTATTCCGGCGCTGTTACAATTCTGGTCGGTAGCGGACAATGTGCGTTTCGGCGGGGCGTTGATGGCTATCGAAACCGCAGAACGTCTGGTGCAGGAGCAGATGTACTGATGTCTGAGGTTGCTTTGCCCGTCCAACCGACACAAAAGATTGCGCTGGGCATTGAATATGACGGCAGCCGTTATTACGGCTGGCAGCAGCAACGGGAAGTGGCTAGTGTGCAGGGCTGCCTGGAACAGGCGTTGAGCAAGGTCGCGGATGCACCGATCAACGTGTTGTGCGCCGGGCGTACTGACGCTGGGGTACACGCTACCGGGCAGGTGGTGCATTTTGAAACCAGCGCACGGCGCAAGGACGCCGCTTGGTCTATGGGAGTGAACACCCATCTACCGCCGGATATTGCTGTGCGCTGGGTAAGCGCTGTCGCCGACGATTTTCATGCGCGTTTCAGCGCTATCGCACGCCGCTATCGCTATATCATCTACAATCATCGTAACCGTCCGGCAGTATTGCAGCAAGGAGTGACCCATTTTTACCATCCATTGGACGCCGTTCGGATGCATCGCGCTGCGCAGGCGCTGCTGGGTGAGAACGATTTTACTTCGTTTCGCGCCGCGCAATGCCAATCGCGCACGCCGTGGCGCAAGGTAAAACATGTCAAGGTCACGCGCCAAGGCGAATATATTGTGGTGGATATCAAGGCCAATGCCTTCGTGCATCATATGGTGCGTAATATTGTCGGCAGCCTGATGGAAATTGGTTGCGGCAAGCGGAATGAGAACTGGCTGGCTGAGCTGTTGGCGTTGAGGGATCGTAATCTGGCGGCAGCGACGGCACGAGCCGAAGGTCTATATTTGGTCTCAGTCGATTATCCTGAGCATTTTGCTCTCCCACGATCGCCGCTGGGGCCGCTGTTTTTACCTGACGATTAAACGCTGGCGTGTTTGAATCTATTGTTCCCTACGCTTGCTGCTGGGGGAAGGTCACCGGCGTTAAAGAGAGAACTGATGGATATCATCAAATTTATTATTGATTTTATTCTGCATATTGATGCCCACTTGGTCGAATTAGTCGCACAGTACGGCATATGGGTCTACGCTATTTTGTTCTTGATCCTGTTTTGCGAAACTGGCTTGGTGGTGACGCCTTTCCTGCCGGGGGATTCTCTGCTGTTTGTTGCCGGCGCGCTGGCGGCATTACCGACCAATGATCTCAATGTGCACACCATGGTGGTGCTGATGGTAGCGGCGGCGATTATTGGCGATGCGGTCAATTATACCCTCGGCCGACTGTTTGGTGAAAAACTGTTCAGCTACCCAGACTCGAAGATTTTCCGTCGCAGCTATCTGGACAAAACGCATCGATTTTATGAGAAATACGGTGGGAAAATGATTATCTTAGCGCGATTCGTGCCGATCGTACGTACTTTTGCACCGTTCGTCGCTGGTATGGGGCATATGTCCTACCGCCACTTTGCTGTCTATAACGTCGTGGGCGCACTGGTTTGGGTATTGCTGTTCACTTATGCTGGCTATTTTTTCGGCGGTTTGCCTGTGGTGCAGGAAAACCTGAAACTGTTGATCATGGCTATCATCATTATTTCAATTCTACCGTGTATCATTGAGATCTGGCGGGCTACCCGCCAGCAAAAGTAAAAACATCGCCTAGCTTTTCGGTTCGACCAGTTTTTTATCCACAGTGTTGAGCTGATATGGTTTAATGAGCGACATTTATGGTCTGTTCTTGTGCACAATCCTGAGGCTTCTTCGGGGGGACATGAACAGCGGACTGGCGTTTGCCAGGTTCAAGCAGAAAGGTTATCGATGAGCTGGATTGAACGAATTCTTAACAAAAGCAATATTACACAAACCCGTAAAGCGAGCATTCCTGAAGGGGTCTGGACCAAATGCGATAGCTGCGGCCAGGTTCTCTATCGCGCCGAGCTTGAGCGTAATCTGGAAGTGTGCCCTAAGTGTGACCACCACATGCGCATGACATCGCGTATGCGTCTGCACACCCTGCTGGATAAAGGCAGCGAAGTGGAATTGGGCGGCGAACTGGAGCCGAATGACATTCTGAAGTTCAAAGATTCTAAAAAGTACAAAGATCGTTTGGTCGCTGCGCAGAAAGCGACTGGTGAAAAAGATGCATTAGTGGTGATGAAAGGCACGTTGTACGGTATGCCGATCGTGGCCGCTGCTTTTGAATTTGCCTTTATCGGTGGTTCTATGTCGTCCGTGGTTGGTGCACGTTTTGTGCGAGCAGCCGAGCAAGCACTGGAAGACCACTGCCCGCTGGTCTGCTTTTCCGCCAGCGGTGGTGCGCGCATGCAGGAAGCACTGATGTCGCTGATGCAGATGGCGAAAACTAGCGCGGCGCTGGCCAAAATACAGGAACGTGGTCTACCTTACATCTCCGTGCTGACTGATCCGACGATGGGGGGGGTTTCTGCCAGTCTGGCGATGCTGGGCGACATCAACATCGCCGAGCCGAAGGCGCTGATCGGCTTCGCTGGCCCACGCGTTATCGAGCAAACAGTGCGTGAAAAACTACCGCCTGGTTTCCAGCGCAGCGAATTTTTGATCGAAAAAGGCGCGATTGACATGATCGTTCGTCGGCCAGAAATGCGCCGAACCCTGGCCAGCATTCTTTCCAAGCTGACCAACCAACCGCAGCCACATTTTGATGAGGAAGCGCTGGTCATCGCCCAGGAAAATCAGGCCGACGCCTGAGGTGCAGGCAGAGACCCCGCACGGGTGCAGGCCAGTGTGGGGGGCCTGAGAATTAATGAACCAAGTCCAGCGATGGCACTCATGCAAAACCACCCAATTCCCCAAGCCACATCGCCATTGAACGAGTGGCTTTACTATCTGGAACATCTGCACAGCCAGGCGATCGAACTCGGCTTGGAACGTGTGCAACGCGTTGCGGCGCATCTTGAGTTATTGACCCCCGCAGCAACGGTATTCACCGTTGCTGGCACCAATGGCAAGGGTACCACCTGTCGCACGCTAGAAGCCATGCTGTTGGCCGCTGGCCTACGTGTTGGCGTTTACAGTTCGCCGCATCTGGTGCGCTATACCGAGCGGGTACGCATCCAGGGTGAAGAACTGAACGAGGCGGAATTTAGCCACTCCTTTGCTGCTATTGAGAACGGCCGTGGCGAAACCTCACTGACCTATTTTGAATTTGGTACTCTGTCTGCATTGCATCTGTTTAAGCAGGCACGGCTGGATGTGGTGATCCTGGAGGTTGGTTTGGGTGGGCGCTTGGACGCCACTAATATCGTTGAGCCGAGCGTGGCGGTGATCACCAGCATTGCGTTGGATCATACCGATTGGTTGGGCAACGACCGGGAAAGTATCGGCAGCGAGAAGGCTGGCATTTTCCGTAGTGGCAAACCGGCCGTGGTGGGCGAAGCGGACATGCCAGCGAGTCTCCAGCAGGTGGCCGAAGCACTGGGCGCACCGCTTTACCGCAACGGGGTGGCCTGGAGTTATAGTGAACAAGGCGAGCACTGGCAGTGGCAAGGTGGTGAAACGCTGCTGGCTGGTTTGCCGATGCCGAATGTGCCGCTGGTCAATGCCGCTAGCGCACTGGCGGCGCTGAGCTATTCCTCGCTGGACATCGACCATCGGGCAATCCATGCCGGGCTACAGCAGGCGATGCTGCCTGGCCGTTTTCAACTTGTGTGCCAAGAGCCGAGACTGATCCTTGATGTGGCGCATAACCCGCACGCTGCCAGCTATCTGGCTGGACGTCTGGCGAAGCTGCCGCGCAACGGCGGCAAGGTGCGTGCTGTGGTCGCCATGCTGTCGGACAAAGACATCGCCGGCACGTTGGCCTGCCTGCGCGCGCAGGTGGATGAATGGTATTGTGCGCCGCTTGACGAGCCGCGCGGTGCTCGCGCTGAATTGCTGGCACAGCATTTGATGCAACCGCGCCAGTTTATCGATGTTGAAACCGCTTGGCGGCAGGCTATGCAGGATGCTGATAAACAAGATATTGTTATCGTCTGTGGATCGTTCCATACCGTGGCACAGGTGATGGTGGCATTAGACGAGAGGCGAGGAGTGTGAGTGGCAAGTAAATTTCAGAACCGACTGGTTGGCACCGTAATTCTGGTCGCGCTGGGGGTCATCATCCTGCCAGGGCTGTTGGACGGCAAAAAAAAACATTATGAGGATGAGTTCGCGGCGATCCCATTGGTGCCGAAGCCGGGAGACGTGGAAGAAAACACCATGCTGCCGCCAGTCACTCAGCCGTTGCTCGCGCCGCCAACAGTGGGGGCAGAGGCTTTAGTTGAACATCAGCTAGCCCCTGAGGTGGCGGTTCAGCAGGCGGGGCACCAAAACACGCCACCGCCGGTGCATAAGCCCATGCCCCTGCCGACACCGGTCGATGTGAAACCTGACCTAATGCCGAAACCTAAACCTGCTCCTGTGCAGAAATCGGTGAAAGAGCAGGCCCCGGTTGGACAAGCTTATGTTGTGCAACTCGGGGCGCTGAAAAATGCTGCCAGGGTGGACGAGATCGTCGCTTCGCTGCGTTTGTCTGGTTATCGCGTCTTTACCGTGCCATCGACACCGGTTCAGGGGCAACTCACGCGCATTTACGTTGGCCCAGATGCCTCGAAGCAAAAGCTACAGTCTTCTTTGTCGGCGCTGAATGCCATCAGCGGGTTAAGTGGGCAGGTGAAGCCGTATAGCGTGCGTTAGGCGATGTCCCGCCATTGCCCGTGAGCACCGCTGACGGTCATTTGAAGGCGGCCTCAGTGATAGGGTGAAAGACGCTGAGGGCGTGAAAGGCGTGATGGCTGACATGAAAGAGCTTGATATTGTCGAAACCCTAAAAGATGAGCGTATCAATATGCCCGCTCTCTAACGAGTTGGTTTTGGCAGGCGAAGTGGAAGCGTCCGCCGAGAAGTTGCATGGTGATCGAGCGGGTCGTGGTTTATCAGTATTCTCTATAATGCGGTGCGAGAACACGCCCTTATTGACTATTTTTATTTATAACGTGGTGGGAAATTCCCTACGAAAACGTTTTCTTTTTCTGTTAGAATTCGCCGCAAATTGGATGCGCCTGGTAAATTTCAAGTTGCCTCAAAGTAGTCACTGAGCAGTTCCCTGGGGCGGGGAGTAAGTTGAGGGCTGCCGCTAGAAAGATAAAGGGAGCAAGGGCGATTCATCATTGGGATAGTTCATGGTCTGGATTGATTACGTCATTATAGCGCTGATTGGATTTTCGGCTCTGGTGAGCCTGATCCGAGGGTTTGTTCGCGAAGCATTGTCACTGTTGACATGGGGATGTGCGTTTTTCGTTGCCAGCCATTTCTACTCTTACCTTGCGGTTTACTTCACTCGTTTTGAAGATGCACTGGTGCGAAACGGTATCGCGATCGTCATTTTGTTTATCGCGACGCTGATCATTGGTGCAATGGGTAACTATGTGATTAGCTCTCTGGTAGAGAAAACCGGGTTATCAGGTACTGACCGGGTGTTGGGCATCTGTTTCGGTGCACTGCGTGGCGTGCTGATCGTTGCAGCGATCCTGTTCTTCCTGGATACCTTTACCGGCTTATCGCAAAGCACAGATTGGAAACAGTCGCAGCTTATCCCCCAATTTAGTTATATCATCAGGTGGTTCTTTGACTACTTGCAAAGCACGTCGAGTTTCTTACCGGCCCATTTACCGGGGCGGTAGCGGCTTAGAGGAAAAAACAGCATGTGCGGTATTGTCGGTATTGCCGGTTTTACACCGGTTAACCAGTCGATTTATGATGCGCTGACGGTGCTCCAGCACCGTGGTCAAGATGCCGCAGGCATCGTCACCATTGATGCCCAAAACGGGTTCCGTCTGCGTAAAGCAAACGGTTTGGTGAAAGATGTGTTCGAGGCACGTCATATGCAGCGTTTGCAGGGCAACATGGGTATTGGTCATGTGCGTTACCCAACGGCTGGCAGCTCCAGTGCCTCGGAGGCTCAACCTTTCTACGTGAACTCGCCGTTCGGCATTACGCTGGCACACAATGGCAACCTGACTAACGCCCATGAACTGCGTCATAAGTTGTTTGAGGGGGGCCGCCGCCACGTCAACACTACCTCCGATTCTGAGATCCTGCTGAACGTGCTTGCCAGCGAGCTGGATCATTTCACGCATTATCCTTTGGGGGCCGACAACATTTTCAGCGCTGTGGCCACCATGCATCAGCAACTGCGCGGCGCTTATGCCTGTGTGGCGATGATCATCGGCCACGGTTTGTTGGCGTTTCGCGACCCGAACGGCATCCGTCCGCTAGTGCTGGGCAAACGCCAGCTTGAAGACGGTTGTAACGAGTATATGGTGGCTTCTGAAAGCGTGGCGCTCGATACGCTGGGTTTTGAATTTCTGCGCGATGTGGCACCGGGTGAAGCCGTCTACATCACCGAGAAAGGTCAATTGTTCACCCGTCAGTGCGCGGAGAACCCGAAAACCCATCCATGCCTGTTTGAGTATGTCTATTTCGCCCGTCCTGAC
>Ga0308160_10003361_pt1 | contig 18116 bp, 19 predicted proteins | sample PhyFR1_FD_201036 | JGI IMG/M metagenome (GOLD analysis project Ga0308160, IMG submission 201036) | Phyllosphere microbial communities from UC Gill Tract Community Farm, Albany, California, United States - DLSLF.R1 | ecosystem: Host-associated > Plants > Phyllosphere > Unclassified | place: USA...
GTTCGCCGAACTACAGCATTAGGATTGTCATGAAGATTAACGTGAAGTATTTTGCCGCGCTGCGCGAAGCAGTCGGTACCGGGCAGGAGCAGCTGGACCTGCCGCCGGAGGTCGCGACCGTGGGCGCAGTGCGCGAATTGCTGCGCGCACGTGGTGGCGTCTGGGCCGCGGCCCTGGCGCCCGAGCGTGCGGTACGCATGGCCCATCAGCAAGTGATGTGCGACGGCGCCACGCCGGTGGCGGCCGGCGCCGAAGTGGCGTTCTTCCCGCCCGTGACGGGCGGTTAGGTAGGGCTTTTGCCGCCCGTCATGGGCGGGTAAGTCCAAGCTCGACTAGATCGCGGCGATCGACTGCTCGGCCAGCGCCATCAGTTTGGCGCAATTGCTGTTGCGGGCCGCGAAGTCCTTCCAGGCCGTATTGCGGGCGACTTCCTGCCAGCCGCGCAGCGCGTCGGGATTCAGGTCGACCACGCGCGCGCCAACGCCGCGGTACACGGTGGCGACTTCGGCATCGTCCATGCGCGCCGAGTTCATCGCGAACTTTTCCAGATCCGCACCCACCGTCATCACCGCCTGCTGCTGCGCCTTGGTCAGCCGCTCGAACACGCTGCGCGACATCAGTAGCGGCTCGAACATGAACCAGTACGAACCGGCGCGCGCCGTCGTCAGCGAGCGGGCGGTTTCCTGCAGGCGGAACGAGATCAGCGACGTCGATGACGTGAGCGCCGCGTCGAGGGTGCCGCTGCGCAGGGCGTTGTAGATTTCATTGGATGGCATGTTGACGACCGTCGCGCCAGCGTTCTGCAGCAACATGTCCATCTCGCGCGAGCCGCCGCGCACTTTCAGGCCACGTGCGTCTTCCGGGGTGATGATCGGGTCGCCGCGCGACGCGACGCCACCCGCTTGCCAGATCCAGCTGACGATGACCAGGCCCTGTTCGCCAAGGATGCGCGACAGTTCGCGTCCAACCGGTGCGTTGCGCCAGCCATAGCCCTGTTCGTAGGAAGTGACCAGCGCCGGCATCAGCCCGATATTGGCTTCCGGCGCCTCGGCGCCCGCGTACGACAGCGGCACCAGTGCCATGTCGAGCTTGCCGCTGCGCAGCGCGCCGAATTGCGCGCCCGGCTGCATCATGGTCGAGTCCGGATAGATCGAGAACTTCACGCCACCGCGCGTGCGCTTTTCGACCTCGGAAGCGAACATGCGGCACAGGCGATCGCGAAAGTCGCCCCGCGCGATGCTGCCGCCGGGGAACTGGTGCGAAATCTTGAGATTGTTGGGCTGGGCCCACGCCGAGCCCATCCAGAGCGGGCTGGTGGCGAGCGCACCGAGTACTGTCCTGCGCGTAGCGAACGATTCGATTTCTACCGACATATACATCCTCCAAGATGTTGTAACGGACTGCCGGGCGAATCGTGGCGTGCCTCGTCGGTGCGGGCGTCATCGTTCGCAGCTGGCCACGACAAGAATATGCCTGCTGCGCGGCATGTCAAGCAGAATATTGCAGATCTGACAAACTGAACATACCGGAAGGATAGTGTGATCGCTGGTCGTCAGCGCGCCTGCTCATCCTTGCAGACGGCGCAGGCGATCCCGCGGCTGGCCTGGCGCCAGCGCGAGGCGACGAAGATCGCCGCCGCTGCGGCCGACCAGCCCAGCGTCGCGGGCCAGGTGGCGGCCAGGCTGTCGCCGCGCATCAGGTCGACGGCGGCGAGCAGCAGGAACATGGTGCCGGTGGCCAGCAGGTATTGGCCGATCCAGTAGGTTGCAGGGCGCATGGGATGGACCCCTTTCAACGACGGTCGAAAAAGCGACGCAGGATGCCGGCCAGCGCCAGCGGCTGGTCGATCATCAGGAAATGCCGGGACGGCGCGATGGGCACCACCTCGACCGAGGCAATGCCCTCGACCAGGCTGCGGTAGTGCGCGACCTTGTCGTCGGCCGTCATCGTGTCCTGCGCCCCATCGTACTGGTAAAACGGCGCCACCACCAGCACCGGCGCGGTGATCTTTTCCAGACCCGGGCGCAGGTCGAGCGCCAGCGCGTCGGCCACATAGGCGCCGACGGCGGCGCGGTCGCTGCGCAGCAGCAGTGGCGTGATGTCGTCGGCCTTGCCGATGTCGAGCACGCCCTGGCCGCGCATGTACTGGCGCTGCTGTGCGGCCCAGGCGTTGGGGTCGGCGACGGCCATCGTGTCGCGCACCCGCTGCGCCGCTTGCGGGCGCTGTGCGGGCGGCATGTTTTCAGTGCCGGGGAAGACGGGCAAACCGTCGAGCGCCACGACGCCGCCGATGCCGTTGCCCAGGTCCTGCGCCACGGCATAGGCGAGCGTGCCGCCCAGGCTGTGGCCGACGAGGATCGGCTTGTTCAGCTTGCGCTGCGCGATCAATCCTTCCAGTGCAGCGCGGGCGCCTTCGAAGGGTTCGCCAGTTGGGGCCGGGCGGCCGTCGAAGCCGGGCAGCGTCACGACATACAGCGTGAATTCGTCCTTGAACTGGCGGATCACGTCCTGCCACACCCACGGGCCGCTGGCCAGGCCAGGGATCAGGATTACCGGGCGGCCCTTGCTGCCATGGCGTTCGACCAGCAGCGCGCCGGATTCGAAGGTTTCGGCCGGCTTGATGCTGGCGGCAAAGCGGTTTGTGCTCTGGGTTGCCGGGGCCGCCGACTGTGCTTGGGCGGCGGCAAAGGGAGCGGCGCCGAGCGCCAGGGTCAACAACAGTGCAGCTTTCATGCGGTCTCCTGATCAGGTGTGAAGATGGCTTCGACCGGCAGGCCGAACAGCCGGGAAATGGCAAAGGCAAGGGGCAGGCTCGGATCGTACCGGCCCGTTTCGATCGCGTTGACGCTCTGGCGCGAGACATCCAGGCGTTCGGCCAGGTCGGCCTGGCTCCAGCCCTGCGTGGCGCGCAGTTCGCGGATACGGTTTTTCATCGCGTCTGCAGCTTCTCGTGCACCGAGCGTACCAGGCAGACGAGCATGGTCGCGCCGCACAGCACGACCCATACGGCGAACATCGACATGCGCGGATAGCCGGCGGTTTCCAGAAAGCCGTAGCTGAAGGTGAGCCCGGCGGTCAGCCCGGCCGCCAGCGCGAACGATTCGAGCAGAAAGCTGCGCAGGTATTCGTCGACCCGGCCCAGATGGCGCGCGATCGCCCACAGCGCCAGGCAAAAGCCGATCATCGGCGAGAGCAGCACCAGGATGCGGGGCAGGCCGTCGGCCATCGGCCTGCCGAAGCGGATGGAGGCCATCAGCAGGACGGCATAGACCAGGAACGCGCCGGCCATCTCGCGCAGGTACGCCGTGTGAACCCGCTTTTCGTGCTTGCTCGCAGCCATCTGGTGCCTCTCTCGGTTAGTAAAGGATGCTTTACATCGTAGGCCTGTCATTTTGGGATGTCAAGCATCCTTTACAGCGTTTTTTGGGGCGGGAAGTCGACTACAATGCGGGTCCCGCTTTTTCTCGTTCGTCATCATGACCCAGCCCGCCAATTCTGCCGTTTCGCCCCGTGTCGTCGTGATCGGCGGCGGTCCTGCGGGCCTGATGGCAGCCGAGACACTGGCCGCAGCGGGCGTGCAGGTCGACGTCCACGATGCGATGGCCAGCGTCGGCCGCAAGTTCCTGCTGGCCGGGAAGGGTGGCATGAACATCACGCACTCGGAACCGTACGCCGACTTCGTGCAGCGCTACCGCGACCGCCAGGTGCACGTGAATGGCTGGCTCGAAGGGTTCGATGCCGACGCCGTGCGCGCCTGGATCCACGACCTCGGCATCGAGACCTTCGTCGGTACGTCCGGCCGCGTGTTCCCGCTCGAGATGAAGGCCGCGCCGCTGCTGCGTGCATGGCTGCACCGCCTGAAGGAAAGTGGCGTGCGCTTTCATATGCGCCAGCGCTGGCTCGGCTGGCAGGATGGCCGTCTGCGCTTCGCCACGCCGGACGGCGAACGGCTGGTCGAGGCCGACGCGACGATCCTGGCGCTGGGCGGCGCGAGCTGGGCGCGCCTGGGCTCGGACGGCGCCTGGGTGCCGCTGCTGCGCGAGCGCGGTGTCGAGGTGGCGCCGCTGGTCCCCGCGAACTGCGGGTTTGATACCGACTGGAGCGCACATTTCAGCAGCCGCTTTGCCGGCGCGCCGCTGTTGACGGTGGCGGCCGGCGTGCGCGGTGCCGACGGTGTCATCGTCTGGCGCAAGGGCCAGTTCGTCGTCACGCAAGGCGGCGTCGAAGGCAGTCTGGTGTACGCGTTGTCGGCACCGCTGCGCGACGCGATTGCGCGCGATGGCATGGCCACGCTGTGGCTCGACCTCGCGCCGGATCACAGTGCGCAGCGGGTGTTCGATGAGGTGACGCGCGGGCGGGGTTCGCGCTCGATGTCCAGTCACCTGCAAAGCCGACTCGGGATCAAGGGCGTCAAGGCGGGGCTGCTGCACGAGTGCCTGTCGAAACAGGATTACGCCGATCCGGCGCGGCTGGCCGCTGCGATCAAGGCGCTGCCGGTGACGCTGCTGCGCACGCGCCCGATCGACGAGGCGATCAGCAGTGCGGGCGGCGTGCAATTCAACGCGCTGGAGGGTGAGAGCGCGATGCTGCGCGCGCTGCCCGGCGTGTTCGTCGCTGGCGAAATGGTGGACTGGGAAGCGCCCACCGGCGGCTACCTGCTGACGGCCTGCTTTGCCAGCGGCCGCGCGGCGGGGCTGGGCGCGCTGGCCTGGCTGGACGCTGCGCAGCGGTGATATTCCGTGAATTAGTCGGGGCGCATGCTTGGTAAGATACGCGCTTCATCAGCGTTCCGCCCCACGCCCATGTCATGATTTCCCTTCGCGTACTGACGCTCGCAACCCTTCTCGCCGTGGTGCATGTCGCCTGGTCCCCGAGCGCCCGTGCAGACGTCGGCTGCGGCCAGCCGTGTCGTGGCTTGGTGCTCGAAGCGCAGGCGCTGGAGGGGCGCGCCCGCTACCAGGAAGCGCTGACGAAGTACAAGGCGGCCGAACAGGCCGATCCGACCGCCTCGATCCCACTCTCGCTGGCGGCGGGCCTGGTGCTGAAACTCTCGACGGTGGCGCCGCAGGACAAGGCGCCGCAGCTGCGCGACATGTCGCGCGCGCTGGCCGAGCGGGCAATGCTGCTGGCAGCTGACGATCCGGTGGCGCAGGAAGTCCTGCGCATGCTCGACGATCCGGCGTCGCCACCGCTGCATCAGCCCAATGCCAGGGCGGCGAAGCTGATGGCCGAAGGCGAGGCGGCGTTTGCGCGCCAGGACCTCAAGGCCGCGCTGGCAAAGTACGAGGCGACGATGCTGGCCGATCCGCAGTATTCCAGCGCCTGGGTCGCCGCTGGGAATTGTCATTATGTGCAACGGGACTGGAACGGCGCCGAGGCGCTGTTTCGCCAGGCTACTCTGATCGAGCCGCACAATGCGCAGGCCTGGCGCTACTTGTCCGATGCGTTGTTCTACCAGGACAAACGGGGCGCGGCCGAGGCGATGCTGTACAAGGCCATCGAGGCCGATCCGTCGCAGCGGCCCAACTGGAGCAAGCTGGCCAGGTATCGGGCCGGCGCCGGCTTGCCACTGAAGGCGCTGGCCCTGCACCGCGGCGTGCGCGTGGTGGAAAACGCGGACGGTAAATACGTGATCAGTCTCGATTCGAAAACGGATGCCGAAAAGACGCCCGATCACGCGTTCCGGCTGGCGCTGGGTATGGCGGAAGTGGCGCTGCGCACTGAAGGCAAGGACCAGGACAAGCGCACGTCGGCGTTCGAGATCGAGCTCGAAACCTGGCGCCAGGCCTTGAAGATCGCCGACGAGGCCGAGGCCAATAGCGGCGAAGGCATCCTTGATCCGGGCCTGCTGCAGGTGCGCGCGCTGGCGCGCGAAGGGCAGCTCGAACCGGCGATCCTGCTGCTGATGTTCCGCCAGGCGTACCGGCCGGCGCTGCAGGCCTGGATGACCGCCAATCCGGGTGGGGTCAAGTATTTCATCGACCGCTATGGCGTGATGCCTTGAGCATCCTGCAGCCGGGCGCTGGCATCCCCGGCCGGCAGGTATAGTCGACAGCATGCCTTCTTCTTCCCGATATCCGAATACGCCGGACGGCCGCTATTTTGTCGTCAAGGGGCGCCTCTGGCGCAGCAGCAATCCGCATCTGGCGCCGGACGAGCGGCAGCAACTGGTCAATGGGCTGATGGATGCGCGGCGGCAGGTCGGGGCGGCGCTCAAGGCCAAAGATGATGCCGCCGAACGCGCGGCCCGTGCCGGTGTCGACGAGGCCAAGCGCGCGCTGGGAGAGCGCGGGCCAGTCTGGTGGACCGATGGCGCGCCGGATTACAACCGGCGCATGGCGGTCAATACGCCGTATGCGGCGTGGTTCGAAGGACTGGAAGCGTCTGCGTCGGACGCTTGACGATGCGCTTCAGGATCAGAAGCGGGATCAGAAGCGGAATCTGAAGCGGGATCGGAAGCGCGATCAGTCAGTAACCTTGCCACGCAGCGCCTTGGTCTGGCTGCTGCGCGTCTTGCCATCGAGCCGCCGCAGTTGCGAGCCGCGCGTTGGCCGGGTGGGGCGGCGCGTGACGGGCACGATCGCGGCCTTGTCGACCAGTTCCTGCAGGCGCCGCAAGGCGTCTTCCTTGTTCTGTTCCAGGCTGCGCGACTGCTGCGCCTTCAGTACCAGCACGCCTTCGTGCGAAATACGCGTGTCGCGCAGCGCCAGCAGCCGCTCCTTGACCGGCTGTGGCAGCGACGACGCCGGAATGTCGAAGCGCGCATGCACGGCGCACGAGACCTTGTTGACGTTCTGCCCGCCCGGGCCCTGGGCCCGGATCGCGCTGAATTCGACTTCGGCTGGATTGACATGTGGGGTGAGTGCGGCCATTTTGGTCCTGGTTTGGTCCTGGTTTGGTGCTCGTTGCATGAGGCGCGGTGCAGGTGTGCAGCAGCAGGCGCATTGTAAGCGCTGACGCGCCGGCCTGCTGCCTGCCGCGCCTGCGACGCGCGAAACGGGCGGGTTGTCTGCAACGATTGTCAAAAGCGACGACAATACCGGCCTACTTTCATTTGCACGGTCTCTGTCATGTCCAATTCTTCCACTCTGTCGATGCCGCCCCGCGTCGACCTCAATGTGCGCTCGCTTGGCGTGGCGCTGTTCCTGCTCGTGCTTGGCGCGTGGTATCTCGCGCAGGCAGTGAGCGGGCGCCAGGCGGCGCTGTACATCGTCGGCGCGCTGCTTGGCGTGGCGCTGTATCACGCGGCGTTCGGCTTCACGTCGGCCTGGCGCGTGTTCATCGCCGATGGGCGCGGGGCCGGCCTGCGCGCGCAGATGGTCATGCTGGCCGTCGGCGTGGCGCTGTTCTTCCCGGCGCTGTCGGCCGGCACGCTGTTCGGCACACCGGTGACGGGGCTGGTGCAGCCGGCCGGCACCTCGGTGATCTTCGGCGCGTTCATTTTCGGCATCGGCATGCAGCTGGGCGGCGGTTGCGCGTCCGGCACGCTGTACACGGTCGGTGGCGGCAGCACGCGCATGATCGTCACGCTGATCTTCTTCATCGTCGGCTCGCTGATCGGCACGGCGCACATGCCATTCTGGACGTCGATGCCACAACTGGCCCCGCTCTCGGCGGTCAAGGAACTGGGCCTGGCACCGGCGCTGGCGCTGAACTGGGGCATCTTCGCGCTGATCGCGTTCATCACGATCGTCGTCGAAAAGCGCCGCCACGGCAAGCTGGTGCCGGCGCACGTGCAGCCGCCGCATCGTTCGCCATGGCTGCATGGCCCATGGCCGCTGCTGGCCGGCGCGCTCGCGCTGGTCGTGCTCAACTTCGCGACGCTGGCGTTGTCCGGTCGGCCGTGGGGCGTCACATCAGCCTTCGCGCTGTGGGGCGCGAAAGCGGCCGCGGTGATGGGCGTCGATACGGCCAGCTGGGCCTACTGGTCCACGAAAGCCAATGCCGCCGCACTGGCCTCGCCGATCTCGCAGGACGTCACGTCAGTGATGGACATCGGCATCGTGCTGGGCGCGATGCTGGCAGCAGCCCTGGCCGGCCGTTATGCGCCAGTCTGGCGCCTGCCAATGCGCTCGCTGATCGCCGCCATCGTCGGCGGTCTGCTGCTGGGCTACGGCGCCCGTCTGGCCTACGGCTGCAATATCGGGGCGTACTTCAGCGGCATCCTGTCAGGCAGCCTGCACGGCTGGCTGTGGCTGGTCGTCGCCTTTATTGGCAACGTCGTCGGCACTCGCCTGCGCCCCTTCTTCGGCCTCGAAGTCGAGCGCCTCAAACCCACCGCCTGCTAAATAAAGCAAAACGTAGGGTCAGTGTCGATTTATTGACCAATTGATTTACTGAAGTTGTCAAACAATTCGACTCTGACCCTAATTATCCAAAAGACAATTGCCCAACAATTGGGGTCAGAGTCGAATTATTGAGCAACTGATTTACTGAAGTTGTCAAACAATTCGACACTGACCCTATTTGTTTTGGGGCGGGGTTATTCTTCGTAGGTGACGCTGCCGCTGCCGGTGCGGCTGGTGCTGCGTTCGGCGGGGTTGCCGTAGACTTCGACGTCGCCGCTGCCGCTCAGGGTGATGCGGATGGTGTCGCGGGCTTGGACGACGCTGTCGCCAGAGCCGGTCTGGCTCAGCGTGACTTCGCTGGCGCGCAGGTGTTCGGCGTCGAGGCGGCCGGAGCCTGTCGTGTCGGCCTCCAGCGCGCGGGTGGTGCCGGAGACCGTGATGCTGCCCGAGCCCATCAGGCGGGTTTCGACGCGGTCCATGGCGGCGCCGCCATTGACGTCGAGGTCGCCGCTGCCGGTCAGGCCGACCGTGGCGTCGCGGTAGCGGCCATTGAAGCGCACGCTGCCGGAACCGTTGAGCTGGACGGCGATGGCATCGCCCGAAAAGCCGTTGATCGTGCTGTCGCCGCTGCCTTCGATCGTCACCGCTGTCAGCACTGGCAGCACCAGCTCGACCACCAGCGGTTCGCGGTGGCGCAGTACCATGCCGCGGATGCCGATGCGCAGGACCTTGCCGTCGCCCGTGACTTCGACATTGCCCAGCATGCGCTGCTCGCCGCTGACCCGCAGCATTGGCGTGGCGCCGTAGCGCAGGTTCAGGTCGATCGGGCCGTCGAGTTCGACGATCTCGGCGCCGGCCGGCACCGGGCGCGTATCCTGCGCGACGGCGCGGCCTTCGGCGGCGCTGACCGTGCCGCTGGCCTTGAGCATGCTGTAGCTGAGCGCGACCAGCACCGCTGCCAGCACGAGCAGGCTGAACCCCACTTTCATCAATGAGCGCATGGCGGTTATCCCCTCAACAATGACATGTTCATGTTCACGTAGCGGCGGATCCCGGCGATCGTGTATTTGCTGAAGACCAGCGACAGCAGGAACAGCGCGATGCCGCCCAGGATCAGCCCACACCCGAGCACCACCTGCGTCGTGCGCGAATCGGGATCGAGGTCGGTCGTGATCTGGATGCGGCGTTCGGCCACCGCCTCGGCGCCGCGCAGCACGCGCGAACGCTGATGCCGGTTCTCGCTGTCGGCGGCCGGTCCACTGTCGTCGGACTCGGCCCGCTGATCCGGTCTCGGCACCGGCTCTTCATACACCTGGATCCCATGCTCGCCGATCGACACGCGGGTCTGCGTTTCGCTCGGGCTGTCGTCGTTCGTGATTTCCAGACGGCTCAGCGGGGCGCTCAGCACCAGCTCGTTCGAGCCGGCCAGGCCGCTGGCGGTCACGGCAATGCCTGACACATAGACACCAAACGCCGACACGTACAGCGCCATCAGCAACGACGCAAACACCGCGGCCGGAATCAGCATGAACAGGTTGAACACCAGCAGGCCGAAGCCCGATACGACGGTGCGCGCCACGGAGCTTGTTGGCGCCGGTTTGTGGCTCAATTGCGCGAAATGGGCGTTGGTGCGCAGCGTCAGCGCAACATCGCGCGGGTCGCCCAGTTCGCGGGCCACATCCGGCTCAAGCCGCCCGAGCGCTGCGCCGTCGACGAAGCGCTGCTCGTACCACGCGAGCGTCTTGGCCTGCACGTCGGGCGGCAGCCCCATCAGCGCGCGCTTGAGCGCGTCGAGGTAGTCGAGCTTGGAGAAAAAGTACGCCATACGATGCCCGCCGCCCTAGTGGTGGCCGAGGATCGGTAACGCACCGATCGCCCCGATCGCGCTGGCCGTGCCGGCGGCGCCGCCGCCGATCAGTTCCGGCATCACGAGTACGAGCGTGCTGGCCGCCACGAGAAGCAGCAGGGCGAGCGTTCGCAGTCCGAGGCGGGGTGTCATGGTGGTGTCCATCAGGCGTGTTTCGATGGTGCTACTGTACGGCGCCGGCTGCTGGTGCACCATCGCCGTGCGACAGGCTGCGCTTTTCGCGGGGCAGGGCGCCGTAGGCGAGGATGGCCGTCGCTGCCGCCTGGCCGCTGCGCACCGCCGTCTCGAGCGTCGCCGGGTAATCGCTGGCCGTGTAGTCCCCAGCCAGCACCACGCCCGGGAGCGGCGTGACATTGGCTGGCCGCACCAGGCCGGGCGCACAGGTGAACGTCGCGCGCTTTTCCGTGATCAGCTGGGCCCAGACGGGCGCGGCCAGTTCGGGCCGGCCAAAGTCGTGCGCCAGCTGCGCCGCGATGGCGCCCGCGAGCGCCTCACGCGGCAGCGCTGCAGCCTCGGCGGCGGCGCTGACGACCACGGCGAACACGCCATCCTGACTGGGGTCGAGCTGGGCGCGGTCGAACACGAACTGGCCCCAGCGGCCCGCTTGCGGATCGTCCAGCAGCGCGTAGAACGGCAGCTCCAGGCGCGTGCCCGGTGCATATTGCAGGTAGCAGGTGGCGATCGGCTCGTACGTAAAACTATCCAGTTGTGCGCTCAGTGCAGCGCAGTCGGCGAACGGCGCCAGCAGCGTGGCGCTGGTGGTCGCGGGCGTGGCCAGCACCACGGCATCGACCCGCTCGTCGCCGGCGCCCGTCGTGAGGCACCAGTGGTCACCGTCGCGCGCGATCGCGGCAACCTTGACGCCAGCGCGCACCGCATGGCCTTCACGCGCGAGCCAGGCGCCGGCAGGCTCCGGAAACAGCGCGCCCATCGCCACGCGCGGCAGCAGCATGTCGGAGGCTGCACGCCGGCTGGCGCCCAGGCTGTCGCGCAGCACGGCGAGGAACACATTGGCCGACGCGCGCTCGGGCGGCGTATTGAGCGCCGCGATGCACAGCGGGCGCCACATCAGCGTGGTCAGGCGCTCGGTCTGGTCGAAGCGTTCGAGCAGTTCGGCCACCGTGCAATCGACATCCAGCGCCCAACCCATCCAGCGCCCCGCGCTGTTGAAACGGGCCAGCGCCAGCTTGTCGGCGCGCGCCAGGCCCTTCGCGCGCAGCAGCGCGAACGCCAGGTGCAGCGGCGCGGGCAAGCGCGGCGCGACGAAATCCATGCCACTGCCGCCGGCTGGATAGCGCATCTGCACCGGCAGGCGCAGCAACGCGGCATCGGGATCGACGCCCACCTGGCGCAGCATGCGCAGCGATTCGGCGTACGCGCCCAGCAGGATGTGCTGGCCGTTGTCCAGCGCCAGGCCGCGTATGTCGACGCCGCGGGCGCGCCCGCCAAGGGTGCGCGCCGCTTCGAACAGGATCACGTCCGCGCCCTTGCGTGCCAGCGTGACAGCTGCCGCGCAGCCGGCCCAGCCGGCGCCGACGACTGCAACGCGCAGCCTAGGTGCGGACATACGTCTTCCACGCCAGCCACAGCTTGCGCAGCGGCGTCAGTGAAATGCGCTGGTTCAGCACGTGGTAGCCGTCGCGCTGGATTTCATCGAGCAGCGTGCGGTAGATCGACGCCATCATCAGGCCCGGGCGCTGGGCGCGCCGGTCTTCCTTCGGCAGCAGGGCCAGCGCTTCGTCGTAGATGGCTTGCGCTCGCTTGGCCTGGAATGCCATCAGCGCCTCGAATTTCTCGCTGTGCTGGAGCTTGAGCAGGTCGTTCGCGGTCACGCCGAACTGCTGGAGCTCGTTCACCGGCAGATAGATCCGGCCCTTGCGCGCGTCGTCGCCCACGTCGCGGATGATGTTCGTCAGCTGGAACGCAAGGCCCAGTTTTTCGGCATACGCCAGCGTTTGCGGATTGGTGTAGCCGAAAATGCTGGCCGACAGGATCCCGACCACGCCCGCCACGTGCCAGCAATAGCGCTGCAGGCCCGGGTAATCGAGGTAGCGGCTCTGGTCGAGATCCATCTCCATGCCGTTGACGATCGCCTGCAGGTGCTGCTCTTCGAGCTTGTAGACGGCAATATGGGGCTGCAGCGCCAGCATCACCGGGTGCGTTGGCGTGCCCGCATACATCTTCGAAACTTCGGTACGCCACCACGCCAGCTTGATGCGCGCGACCGAACCGTCGGTGGCTTCATCGACCGTGTCGTCCACCTCGCGGCAAAAGGCGTACAACGCCGTGATCGCGCGCCGGCGTTCGGGCGGCAAAAACAGGAAGCTGTAGTAGAAACTGGAGCCGCTTTGAACGGTCTTTTGCTGGCAGTATTCGTCTGGAGACATGAAAATCGTCGTGGAGTGCTGGTTGGGCGGCTGCGGCACGGCTGTGCCGTCAGACGAGCATTCTAGCAGGGTAGACAGCGCAGCCGGCGATGTGCGCCGTGACTTTTACATGCGCAGCGCGCCCCAGCCGACGGCGACCCAGTCCGCGGTGCCCAAGGTCGGGCGGCGCCGGTACACATCGTAACCTGCGCGCTCGATCCGGTCGAGGATGCGCAAGCCGCCTTGCACGATCATGCGCAGCTCCCAGCCAATCCGTCCCGGCAGCCGCCTGGCCAGTGGCGCGCCCGAGAGCATCAGCGCGCGGGCGCGCTCGACCTCGAAGCGCATCAGGGCCTGGAACGGCGCATCGACGATGCCGGCTTTGAGGGCCGTTTCGCTGACCTGGAAGCGCGCCAGGTCTTCCAGCGGCAGGTAGATCCGGCCCTTGGTCAGGTCGATCGCGACGTCCTGGATGAAATTGATCAGTTGCAGCGCGCTGCAGATCGCGTCCGAGTCGCGCAGGTTGACCGCGTCGTCGGCCTCGTATAGCGCCAGCATCAGGCGCCCGACCGGATTCGCCGAGCGGCGGCAATAATCGAGCAGGCTCGCGTATTCCTGGTAGCGCGGCGTGACGACATCCTGCCGGAACGCTGACAGCAGGTCGCGCATTGGCCCGACCGACAGCCGGTACTGCGCCACGACATGGGCCAGCCGCGCGAACATCGGCTCATCGGGAACGCTGCCGGCCTCGATGCGGTCCAACTGCTGGTCGTAGGCGTGCAGCGCCGCCAGCCGTTCGCCGGGCGCGGCGTCGCCTTCGTCGGCCAGGTCGTCGGCGCTGCGCGCAAAGGCGTAGATGGCCTCGACCGCCGGCACCAGGCGGCGCGGCATCAGGATCGACGCAACAGGAAAGTTCTCGTAGTGATCAACGGCCATGTTTAGAGGGAAGACGCTAAAGTCGTCACATTGTCTATTTGCATGATTATAATTGCTGAATTACAAACTGGCGCCAACGCAACATGCGACGCGCCGCCAGCTTCGGCTTGAGACGCCGCATGCCCAGTCAAAGGATCACCACCGTGCTTGTCCGATTTTCTTCCCCAACCTTGCGGGCGGCCGTGGTCGCCCTTTGCGCTGCCGGCGCTCTGGCCGCGTGCTCGAAGCCGGCGCCGCCGGTCGAGGATATCCGCCCGGTCCGGGTGATCCAGCTGGTCGCGGATGCGGGTGGCGAGCGGTCGCAGTTTGCGGGTGACGTGCGGCCGCGCTACGAGTCCCAGCTGGGCTTTCGGGTCGGTGGCAAGATCATCGAGCGCAAGGTGGATGTGGGCGCAACCGTCAAGCGCGGTACGGTGCTGATGCGGCTCGACCCGCAAGACGTCAAGCTGGCCGAAACCCAGGCGCGCGCCACGCTGCGCGCCGCTGAAACCGAGCGCGAACTGGCCGCTGCCGATTACAAACGGCACGTCAATCTGCGGACCCAGAATTTTGTCAGCCAGGCCGTGCTCGACGCCAAGCAAAGCGCACTCAAGGCGGCCCAGGCCAATGTCGAAGCAGCGCGCGCCGGCTTGCGCGGCCAGTCGAACCAGGCCAGTTACACAACGCTGATTGCCGACATCGATGGTGTTGTCACGGCGCTCGAGGCCGAAGTGGGGCAGGTCGTCCAGGCCGGCACGCCCGTGGTGCGTGTCGCGCGCACCGCCGAAAAGGAAGTCGTCATCGGCATCCCGGAGGACAAGGTAGAGCGGCTGCGCCAGTCGGCCGACGTCGTCGTGCGCCTGTGGGCCGCTGCCGATCAGACCATCCCGGGCAAGATCCGGGAAATCGCGCCGATGGCCGATGCCGCGACCCGCACCTACACCGTCAAAGTCGCACTGCCCGAGCGCGCCGACGTGCGCCTGGGGATGAGTGCGACGGTGGAGCTGGCCACGGGCGCGGCGCCCACTGGCGGCCTGCGCGTGCCCTTGACCGCGCTGGTGAACCACCAGGGCGCGAGCAGCGTCTGGATCGTCGAAAACGGCGCCGTCAGGCTCGTGCCGGTGCAGGTGGCCGGCCAGGTCGACAACGACGTGCTGGTGTCCGGCGCGGTGCGCGCCGGACAGAACGTGGTCACGGCCGGCGTGAACCTGCTCAAGCCGGGCCAGAAGGTGCGCATCCTCACCGCCGATGTCGCGCGCCGGGCGGACGCTGAAGCCGCCATGACGGCCAACGGTGGGGCCGCACGATGAAGGGCTTCAACCTGTCGCGCTGGGCGCTGGAACACATCCCGCTCACGCGCTTCCTGATCGCCGCCTGCCTGCTGTTCGGCATCCTGAGCTACTTCGAACTGGGCCAGGACGAAGACCCGCCGTTCACCTTCCGCGCGATGGTCGTGCGTGCCGTGTGGCCGGGCGCCACGGCGCTGCAGATGGCCGAGCAGGTCACCGACCCGCTCGAGCGCAAGCTGCAGGAGACGCCGTACGTCAAGAGCATCCGCAGTTTTTCCAAGCCTGGCGAGACCACGATTTTGATCGAGCTGCGTGAATCGACGCCGCCCAAAGAGACCACCGCCGCCTGGTACCAGGTGCGCAAGAAAATCGGCGACATCACTGCCACGCTGCCGCAGGGCGTCATCGGCCCGTTCTTCAATGACGAATTCGGCGACACCTACGGCTCGATCTTCGCGTTGTCGGGCGACGGCTTTACCTATGGCGAAATGCGCGACTACGCCGACTTCGTGCGCCAGCAACTGCTGCGCGTGCCGCTGGTGGCCAAGGTCGAGCAGCTGGGCGTGCAGAACGAAAAAGTGTATATCGAGTTCTCCAGCAAAAAGTTTGCCCAGCTCGGCGTGCCGTTCGAGCAGATCGTGAACCAGATCGCCACGCAAAACGCGGTCGAGGCCAGCGGCGTGCTGGTCACGCCGACGGACAACCTGTCGGTGCGGGTGACGGGTGCGCTCGGCACGCTCGATCAGATCGAAGCGCTGCAGCTGCGCGCCGGCGGCACCACGTTCCGCCTCGGCGACTTCGCCACCGTCAAGCGCGGCTACCAGGACCCGCCGGCCGACAAGATGCGCTTCAATGGCAAGGAAGTGATCGGCCTGGGCGTGTCGATGGAAAAGGGCGGCAATATCATCACGATGGGCAAGGGGCTGGCCGAGACCGTGGCCCGCATCCGCGCGCAGCTGCCAGTCGGGATCGAGCTTGAGCGCGTCGCCGACCAGCCGCAGGCCGTCAAGGAATCAGTGGGCGAATTCGTCAAGGTGCTGATCGAGGCGGTCGTCATCGTGCTGGTCGTGTCGTTCCTGGCCCTGGGCCTGCACACCAAGCCCAAGTGGCGCATCGATATCTACCCGGGCCTGGTGGTGGCGCTGTCGATCCCGCTGGTGCTGGCCATCACGTTCCTGGCCATGCGCATGCTCGACATCTCGCTGCACAAGATTTCGCTGGGCGCGCTGATCATCGCGCTGGGTCTCTTGGTGGACGACGCCATCATCGCCGTCGAAATGATGGTGCGTAAAATGGAAGAGGGCCTGTCACGCTTCGAGGCCGCCACCTTCGCCTACACGTCCACCGCGATGCCGATGCTGACCGGGACCCTGATCACGGCGGCGGGCTTCCTGCCGATCGGCCTGGCCGAATCGGCCGCCGGCGAGTACACGTTCTCGATGTTCTCGGTCAACGGGCTGGCGCTGCTGATCTCGTGGGTGGTGGCGGTGATGTTCACGCCGTACATCGGCTTCATGCTGCTCAAGGTCAAGCCGCATGCGCATGGCGAGGCTGGCCACGAGGTGTTCGATTCCCCGGCCTACCGGCGCTTCCGGCGCACCGTCACCTGGTGCGTCGAGTGGCGCAAGACCACCATCGCACTGACGCTCGCCGTGTTCGCGCTGGGTATTTTCGGCTTCACGTTCATCGAGAAGCAGTTCTTCCCGGATTCGAGCCGGCCCGAGTTGATGGTCGAACTCTGGTCGCCCGAGGGAACGAGCTTTGCCGCCAACGAAGCCACCGTCAAGCGCTTCGAAGCGTTTCTGGCGCAGCAGCAGGGCGTGCGCAGCGTGACGAGCTACGTCGGCACCGGCAGCCCGCGCTTCTATCTGCCGCTGGACCAGATCTTCCCGCAATCGAACGTCTCGCAAGTGGTCGTGCTGCCGGTCGATACCAGGGCGCGTGACGCGCTGCGCCTGAAGATCGTCGACATCTTCAAGCACGATTTCCCCGAGGTGCGCGGGCGCGTCAGGCTGCTGGCCAATGGCCCGCCGGTGCCGTACCCGGTGCAGTTCCAGGTGCTGGGGCCGGACATCGGCGTCGTGCGCGGGATCGCCGACCAGGTCAGGGCGACCATGCTTGCCAACCCGAACACGCTGGGTGTCAATGACAATTGGAACGAATCGATCAAGGTGCTGCGCCTCGACCTCGACCAGGACAAGCTGCGCGCGCTGGGCGTGACGTCGCAGGCCGTGCGGCGCGCGGTCAACACGGCGCTCACCGGCACGGCGGTCGGGCAGATGCGCGAATCGAACCGCCTGATCGACATGGTCGTGCGCCAGCCACTGGAAGAGCGCTCGACCATCACGCGCCTGTCCGAGACGCTGGTGCCGACCACCGGCGGGCAGGCCGTAACGATCGGGCAGGTGGCGCGCGTGCGCTTCGTCTGGGAACCGGGCGTCGTCTGGCGCGAAGGCCGCGAGTGGGCCATCATGGTCCAGGCGGACGTGGTCGACGGCATCCAAGGGCCCACCGTGACGGCGCAAGTCGACAAGCAGTTGGGCGCACTGCGCGCCAAACTGCCGGCCGGCTACCGCCTGACGATCGAAGGCGCTGCCGCCGACAGCTCCGAAGCCGAGGCGTCCATCGCGGCCAATGTGCCACTGGTGCTGTTCATCGTGTTTGCGCTGTTGATGCTGCAATTGCACAGCTTCTCGCGCTCGCTGCTGGTGTTCCTGACCGGCCCGCTGGGCGTGGCGGGCGCCGCGATGGCGCTGCTGATCCTCGACCGGCCCTTCGGCTTTGTCGCGAATCTGGGCGTGATCGCGCTGTTCGGCATGATCATCCGCAACTCAGTGATCCTGGTCGACCAGATCGAGCAGGACATTGCCACCGGCAGCCATCCGTGGGATGCGATCATCGAAGCGGCCGTGCGCCGCTGCCGGCCGATCCTGCTCACGGCCGCCGCGGCGGCGCTGGCGATGATCCCGTTGTCGCGCTCGACGTTCTGGGGCCCGATGGCGGTGGCCATCATGGGCGGCCTGATGGTGGCGACGGCATTGACGCTGTTATTCCTGCCGGCCTTGTATGCGGCATGGTTCCGCGTGAAAAAGCCGGCAGGGGCGGGCGGCAAATGAATGCAACTACCCCCGCACTGGAAAAAATGATGCCCAATAGTGTCAGAAATTCCAGTAAAATAATCGATTGAAGTTGTAGCCCCTAAACAATGGAGTGCAGGGCGGCCGGGTTCTACTGTCGGGCGCCCTTTGTTTTTGAGGCGATATTGCAATCCTGAGCGAGGATGGCGAAATTGGTAGACGCACCAGGTTTAGGTCCTGACGCCAGCAATGGTGTGGGGGTTCGAGTCCCCCTCCTCGCACCACGAATAATTATTTTTTTGGACGATTTTTAC
>Ga0308160_10003362_pt1 | contig 18116 bp, 16 predicted proteins | sample PhyFR1_FD_201036 | JGI IMG/M metagenome (GOLD analysis project Ga0308160, IMG submission 201036) | Phyllosphere microbial communities from UC Gill Tract Community Farm, Albany, California, United States - DLSLF.R1 | ecosystem: Host-associated > Plants > Phyllosphere > Unclassified | place: USA...
GTGCAGGCTGTCCGCGAAGGACCAGCCCCGCAACGGAGAAACCGGTGGCCAGCAGGCCGGTAATGGAGAAGAACATGTTGAAGCCGATGCCGGCGCTCATCAGCGGACCGTGCTGAAGGCTGTAATGCCGGAAGGCGCGCATGGGACGGAAGGCGTTCAGCCGGGCAAGCAGCCATTGGACCATGGCCAGGAGGGATTTGATGCCCCCGCCGCCGGACCGCCGCGCCTTGCTCCAGTCCATCCGCTTCTGGCTGACGGCCAGCTGCAACTTGGCGCGCTCAGTGGGAAGAGGCTGCCCCGCCGGTTCGGGATGCCGCTTCCGCAGCACCGTCCGCGAATCGGGTGCCGGCGTCGTTGTCAGTTTCGGTCCCAAAGTCCAGCTCTTCCCGTAGCTGCCAGATGCCGTCTGCATCATGCTCGTAGAGTCCCATGCTAACCACGGGGAAGGTGGCCTTGTAGCTTTTCAACACCGTTTCCGCCTCATCGAGGCTTTCCGGGCTGACATCGTGGGCAATGGTGACGTGCGGATGGAAAGCGAAGGGCAGGTCACGCTGCAACGGACCCTGCTGGAGCTTTTCGTGCAGCTCGACGCACTGGTCGAAACCGTCCTCGACCTTGATGAACACCACTGGTGATACGGGGCGGAAGGACCCGGTCCCGGAGATGGTGACCATGAAGGGGCTCTGCCGGCGGGCCACGTCCCGGACGTGGGCCAGGGTTGCCTCCCAATCATGGGTTGGCGTGGTGGTCACCAGCGTGATGTGCGCAGGCACCACACCGGCCAGCGGATCGCCGAAGGACGCACGCCATTGCTGGAGCTCTGCTGCGATGTCAGGCGGGAACCCGAGGATGACGCCGACGCTGGAAGACATGGTGCTAGCGGACTCCTGCGAGGCTGTGGGACGGCAGGAAGCCCATGCGCTCGTACACCTGGGCCATCGTCACGGAGGCAATCTCCCGCGCCCGCTCTGCGCCAAGGGCCAGCAGCCGGTCCAGCTCGGCAGGATCGGCCATCAGTTCATTGGTCCGGTTACGCAGCGGGGTGACGAAGTCCACCACCACTTCAGCGAGGTCCACCTTGAGGTGGCCGTACATCTTGCCCTCGTACTCGGCCTCAAGATCAGCCACCGGCTTCCCCGTCAGGGATGAGTAGATGGTGAGCAGGTTGGAAACGCCGGGCTTCTCCTCGGGGTCGAACCTGATCTCCGTGCCGGCATCGGTCACGGCGGACTTGATGCGCTTGGCGGCAATCTTCGGGTCCTCCAGGAGCTGGATGGCTCCGTTGGGCGACTCGCCGGTTTTGGACATCTTGGCGCTGGGGTTCTGAAGATCGTAGATCTTCGCGCTTTCCTTGAGGATGGTGGCCTCAGGGACGGTGAAGGTGTCGCCGAACTTCGTGTTGAACCGCTGGGCGAGGTTGCGGGTGAGCTCGAGGTGCTGCCGCTGGTCCTCGCCTACGGGCACCAGGTCCGTCCGGTACAGCAGGATGTCCGCCGCCATCAGCGTGGGGTAGGCAAAAAGCCCCAGGGTAGCGGTGTCCGCGCCGGACTTCTGGGTCTTGTCCTTGAACTGTGTCATCCGGGAGGCCTCGCCGAAACCGGTGATGCAGTTCAGCGCCCAGGCCAGCTGAGCGTGCTCAGGCACGTGGGACTGGACGAAAAAGATGCTCTTGTCCGGGTCGATCCCGGCCGCGATGTACTGGGCAGCCACGATCCGCGTGCGCTTGGCAAGCTCCGAGGGGTCGAAGTCCACGGTGATGGCATGCAGGTCAGGGATGAAGAACACGGCGTCGTACTCGGCCTGCATGTCCACCCAGTTGCGGACGGCTCCGATGTAGTTGCCCAGGTGCAGGGAATCGGCGGTGGGCTTGGCACCTGAGAGGATGCGCTTCTTGGCGGCCGGGGTGGGCTGGAGTGTCATGCGTAAGACTTTCGGGGCTTAGAGCTGGTAGTCCACTACCAGCGGGGCGTGGTCGGAGAAGCGGGTGTCGTACGTGGCCGCGCGGTCCACGACGGCGGAGGTTGCCGAGGCTGCCAGCGCCGGCGTCGCCAGGTGGTAGTCGATGCGCCAGCCGGCGTCGTTGTCAAAGGCTTTGCCCCGCCAGGACCACCAGGTGTACGGCCCATCCATCTCCCCGGACATGGTCCGGTGGACGTCGTGCCAGCCGATTTCCTCGCCCAGGAACCGGTCAAAGTAGGCGCGTTCTTCCGGCAGGAATCCGGCCTTCTTGAGGTTTCCCTTCCAGTTCCGGATGTCCAGGGGCGTGTGGGCCACGTTGAGGTCACCCACCACCAGGGCATGGTCGCTGTGCTTGGACAGTTCCGGAAGCCTGGTGCTCATGGCGTCCAGGAAACGGTACTTGTCGTCCTGCTTGGGGGTGTCCACCTCGCCGGAGTGCACGTAGGCGCTGGCCACGGTGAGCTGTACGCGCTCCCCCGAGGCATCGGTGACGCGGAAGTCGGCTTCGACCCACCGGCCGGCGGTGGCAAAGTAGTCATCGCCGATCCCGTTGCGCGTGGCGATGGGCTCTTCGCGGGAGGCGATGGCAACGCCGGCGCGGCCCTTGGCCCCGGCTTCGGCGTGAAGGATGTGCCAGCCTTCGCCCAGCAGCTGCCGGACAATGGCGTCGGGCGCACGGACTTCCTGGAGGCAGAGGATGTCTACGTCGCGCGGCTCCAGCCAGGCGGCCATGCCGTTCTTGTAGGCAGCCCGCAAACCGTTCACGTTAACGGATGCGATGCGGAGGTGGTCCTTCTTCAATGCCGAGCTCACCCGTTCCACTCTAGTCGATGATGGTTCCGGCCACGGGCTCGCCGTTGCCGGAGGACCTGATCATGTCCCGGGCGTTGGTGGCCGTGATTTCAATCGTTTCAAGGGCCCGGTTAATGGTGTCCTGGTTGGCGGCTGCACCCTTGGCGCGCTCCTCCTCGACAACGCGGATCTGCACCTGGACGATCTTGAAGGAGTGATCCAGCTTCAGGTCGCGGACCTCATCGGCCTGGCTGCGTTCGGACACCACGGTGGTTCCGCCATGGTCTGCCGCCGACTGCATCGGACCCCGGCCGGCTGCCGTGGTGAAGGCATTCTGGGCCTCACTGAGCTTCGCCCCGGCCTTCTTGGCCGCCCTCTGGATGCTGAAGACCACGAAGCAGGCGAGCGCCAGCCAGAAGAAGGCGATGACGGCCACAACCCAGCCCACGACGTCGTTCTGGTTTGCCGCGAAGATCACGGCAACGATGAACGCGGTCACCAGGACCATCAGTCCGGGGCCGCTGATGCGGAACATCGAGAAACCGCCCTTGGCGGCGTGGGGAGCTGAATTGGGGTTGCCCAGAGATTGCATGCACCTATTCTCTCAAACGGCGCGGCATGCTCAGGCCTCCTTCCACCCCCGGCGAACACCCAGGCAGGTAGCAGCAGATGTCCTTTAGACCCCTCTAAACGACATCTGCTGCTACTTGGTTGGGAGCTACTTCAGGAACAGGGCCCGCAGGCGGAGGGTGGTCAGGAGCATGCCCGCGGCGGTCATCACCAGGTAGTAGCCGATGTGCACCGCAGTGGCCGCGGAGAAGGCGCCGACACTGATCTGGCGCAGCAGTTCCACGCCGTGCCACAAGGGCATGGCCTGGATGAACCACTGGATGGGTTCCGGGTAGACGCTCAGCGGGTAGAACGTGGCGCTGAACAGGAACATCGGCAGCAGGATGAAGTTGATCCAGTCCATCTGCTGGAAGGTTTTCAGGAAGCTGGTGATTCCCATGCCCAGGCTCGCGAAGCCAAAGGCGATGAGCACCGAGGCCGGGATCATCAGCAGGGCCCAGGGCGAGGTGATCAGCCCCATCATTCCCATCACGGCCGTAAAGCCGGTGGCGTAGAGCATGCCGCGCAGGAGGGCCAGGAAAATCTCTCCGAGGGCAACGTCCAACGGCCCCAGCGATGTGTACAGCATGCCCTGGTACAGCTTGGCGAAGTTCATTTTGAAGAACACGTTCCACGTGGAGTCGTACACCGCCCCGTTCATCGCGGAGACTGCCAGCAGTGCCGGGGCAATGTAGGCCGCGTAGCTGATGGCGGTGCCGTCGGGACCTTCAACCGCTCCGACGATGGCTCCCAGCCCCACCCCCATGGAGACCAGGAAGAGCACCGGTTCGAAGAACCCGGACAGCATGACCAGCCAGTTGGTGCTCCTGGTGGCCATCAGCCCGCGGGCGATAACTGCCCTGGCGTTGCGGGAGTACAGCGGGCCGAAGGTCCGGTCCCGGGCTGCCGCAGCCGCCGTGCCAGCCGGGCTTCCATGGTCCATGCGGGTGCTCACTGTCCCATCCTCAGGGCGAAGCGGCGGCGGGTCAGTGTCCAGCCCAGCGCCGCCAGGCCAACGAGGACGGCCAGGTGCAGGAACGTCAGCAGCGGCGGTTCCTGGTAGCCGTAGCTGAGGACCCGTCCCAGTTCGGTACCGTGCCAGATGGGAGACATCCAGCCGATCCAGCGCACGGCCAGCGGAAGGGTGTCCAGGGGAAAGAATGTTCCCGAGAACAGGAACAGCGGCATCACGATGAACCGCATCACCAGGGCGAACTGGCCTTTGTCCTCGGTGATGGAGGCGGAGTAGGCCATCAGCGGCAAACCGAATGAAAGTCCTGTCAGGGTGGCCACCAGGATGGCTGCCCAGCCCCAGCCTGACGGCGAAGCGCCGAAGAGTGCCACGGCGAGGAAGTAGATGGCGGACTGGAGCAGCAGGCGCAACGTGACGGCCATGATGTGGCCGGCCGCGATCTGCCCGGGGGTCAGCGGCGACGCGTGCGGGCCATAGTAGGTGCGGCGCCACTTGAATCCGTCCATTACCGGGAAGGTGAATTCGTTGGCTGCGGTCATCACACCGGCTGACACCAGGAGCGCGGGGGCGATGAACGCAAGGTAGCTGACTCCTCCGAAGGCTGCGCCGCCCTGCCCGTCCACCAGCGTGGCCAGTCCCACCCCCATGGCGAACAGGTAGGCCACGGGCTGGCCCACGCTGTACATCACGATGGACCAGCTGTAGCCCTTCATCACGCGCAGCACCTGCTCCGCGTAGTAGAAGGCTCCCCAGCGCCGCGCCCTGGCGGCGGCGGCTTCGGGTCCGTGGGCCTGCAGGGCACGCGGTCGTACACCGCGTGCGTCAGTCAACGAGGCTCCGTCCGGTCAGGCGGAGGAAGACGTCTTCCAGCGAGGACCGCCGGACCAGCGAGGTCAGCGGCCGCAGACCGCGGTAAGCAACCTGCTCAAGGGCTGACTCGCCGTCGTCCGCGTAAATCAGTACCCGGTCCGGCAGCACCTCGAGGCGTTCGCCGATGCCGTCCAGCTCCGCCGCGATGGTGGTGTTCCGTTCGGAGCCGAAGCGCAGTTCCACCACCTCCCGGGTGGAATGCTGACGGATCAGCCGCGCCGGTGACCCTTCAGCCATGATCCGGCCCTTGTCCACCACGATGAGCCTGTCGCACAACTGCTCTGCTTCGTCCATGTAGTGGGTGGTGAGGATCAGCGTGACGCCCTGTTCCTTGAGCCGGAACAGCCGGTCCCACAGGATGTGCCGTGCCTGCGGATCAAGCCCCGTGGTGGGCTCGTCCAGGAGCAGGATGCGGGGTTCGTTGATGAGGGACCGGGCGATGGTCAGGCGCCGCTTCATGCCGCCGGACAAGCTGTCCACCTTGGATCTGGCTTTGTCGGTCAGCTGTGCGAATTCCAGCAGCTCATCGGCTTTGGGTTTCAGGTAGCTCATGGGCAGGCCGAAGTAGCGGCCGTAGACCAGCAGGTTGTCCCTGACCCGCAGTTCCTCGTCCAGGTTGTCCTGCTGCGGGACTACGCCCAGGTGCGCGCGCACCTCCGGGCCGTGCGTGTCCGGGTCCAGGCCCATGATGTCCAGGGTGCCCGAGGTGCGCCTTGTGACCCCGCCGATCATCTTCATCGCGGTCGATTTTCCGGCGCCGTTTGGGCCCAGGAGCCCGAAGGACTCCCCCGCGGGCACCGAGAAGGAGATACCGTTGACGGCCGCGAGGTCGCCGTATTTCTTGGTCAGGTTGCCGGCCGCGATGACGGTGGGGCGCGACGGCGGGCTGCCGGACCGGGTGCCGGACGGCAGGAAGGCTTCGTTGTGCACCCTCCGCACACTAGTTGAGGTGCCGGTGATGTGGAAGGGCACTTGCAGTTTTGGGTATAACGGCCGACGGCGGCGCGGTACCTTCCGTTTGAAAGGTTCCGCGCCGCCGTCGTGCGCGCGTTTCCCGTGGCTAGCCGGCCGATTCGACCGAGCGTTCCGCGGCTTCGACCACGTTGGTCATCAGCAGCGCCACCGTCATGGGACCCACGCCGCCGGGGTTCGGCGAGACCCAGCCGGCCACCTCGGCGGCGGCGGGCTCGATGTCTCCGTGGACGCGGCTCTTGCCGGTCTCCGGATCCGTCTCCCGGGTAACGCCGACGTCGAGCAGGGCAGCGCCCGGCTTAACGTCCGCGGCTTTGACGATGTGCTTGACGCCGGCGGCGCCCACTATGACGTCCGCCTGTTTGAGCAGCTCCGACAGGTTCTTGGTGCCGGTGTGCGTCAGCGTTACCGTGGCGTTGACAGCCCGCCTGGTGAGCAGCAGGCCAATGGACCGGCCGATCGTGACGCCGCGGCCGACGACCACCACGTGCTTGCCGGCAAGGCTGTAACCGTTGCGTTCCAGGAGCTCGATGACGCCGCGGGGCGTGCACGGCAGCGGGGTGGTGATCTCACCGTTGACGTTGAGCACCAGGCGGCCAAGGTTGGTCGGGTGGAGCCCGTCGGCGTCCTTGGCGGGGTCGATCCGCTCCAGGATGGCGTCGGTGTCCAGGTGCTTGGGCAACGGCAGCTGCACGATGTACCCGTGGCAGGCGGGGTCCGCATTGAGTTCATCAATGAGGGCCTCGACATCGGCCTGGGTGGCGTCAGCCGGCAGCTCGCGCTGGATCGAGTTCATCCCGATCTGCACGGACTGCTTGTGCTTCATGGAGACGTACAGCTGCGAGGCGGGGTCGGCGCCTACAAGCACAGTTGCGATGCCGGGGGTGACGCCCTTGGCCTTGAGTGCGGCCACGCGTTCGGTCAGCTCGGCCTTGATGGCAGCGGCGGTAGCCTTGCCGTCGAGGATCTGTGCGGTGGTGGTTTCAGTCATTGGTTACCACTGCTCGTGCTGGGGGTAGAGCGGGAAGTCGGCGGCGAGCTTGTCGACGCGGGACTGGAGGGCTTCAACGTCGGTGCCGGTGCCTGCCTTGAGGGCGGTGGCGATGATCTCGGCGACCTCGGTGAACTCCGCGGCACCGAATCCGCGGGTGGCCAGTGCCGGCGTACCGATGCGGAGGCCGGAGGTGACCATCGGCGGGCGGGGATCGAACGGTACCGCGTTGCGGTTGACGGTGATGCCCACGGAGTGCAGGAGGTCCTCGGCCTGCTGGCCGTCCAGCTGGGAGTTGCGCAGGTCCACGAGGACCAGGTGCACATCGGTGCCGCCGGTGAGGACGGAGACGCCGGCTTCGGCGACGTCGGACTGGTTCAGGCGGTCGGCGATGATCTTGGCGCCTTCAAGGACGCGCTCCTGGCGCTCCTTGAATTCCTGGGTACCGGCAATCTTGAAGGCCACGGCCTTCGCTGCGATGACGTGCATGAGCGGGCCGCCCTGCTGGCCCGGGAAAACGTTGGAGTTCAGCTTCTTGGCCCACTCTTCCTTGGCAAGGATTACACCCGAGCGCGGACCGGCGAGCGTCTTGTGCACGGTGGAGGTGACGACGTCGGAGTGCGGCACCGGACTGGGGTGCAGGCCTGCTGCCACCAGGCCGGCAAAGTGTGCCATGTCCGTCCAGAGCAGTGCGCCCACTTCATCGGCGATGGAGCGGAAGGCTGCGAAGTCGAGGTGGCGCGGGTAGGCGGACCAGCCGGCGATGATGACCTGCGGCTTCTCGGCAATGGCCTGCTCGCGGAGCTTGTCCATGTCGACGCGGAAGTTGTCTTCCTCTACCTGGTAGGCAGCCACGTTGTAGAGCTTGCCGGAGAAGTTCAGCTTCATGCCGTGCGTGAGGTGGCCGCCGTGGGCCAGGGAGAGGCCAAGGATCTTGTCACCCGGGGTGATCATGGCGGACAGCGCGGCGGCGTTGGCCTGCGCACCGGAGTGGGGCTGGACGTTGGCGTACTCGGCGCCGAACAGGGCCTTAACCCGGTCGATGGCCAGCTGCTCTGCGACGTCCACATATTCGCAGCCGCCGTAGTAGCGGCGGCCCGGGTAGCCCTCGGCGTACTTGTTGGTCAGAACGGAGCCCTGGGCCTCCATGACGGCGCGGGGGGCAAAGTTCTCGGAGGCAATCATTTCCAGGGTGCCGCGCTGGCGGCCAAGCTCCTGGTCCAGGACTGCCGCGATTTCGGGGTCGAGCTCGGCCAGCGGCTGGTTGCTGACTGCTGTGGTTGAGGTGGCTGTAGTAGTCACGAAAAACTCCTGGCTAGGGAAACGGGCACTGCTAAGGTCAGGCTACCGGCTGGCGCACTCACGCACCGCCTTGATGACAGGGCGTGAAAGCGCCCGGCATGGTGCTGCTGCGCTGGCGCAGGGCAGCCCAAATCCGGCAAAACATGACCCTCGGCCCAGGCGTACGATCCGTGGTCTTCGTGATTGCCGCTCCCTGGTGGTTAGCCACCCAACGCCAGTTGCGACGCTTCCAGCCTATCAAAACCGGCACCTGCCGCGCGGGTAGGCTATTACGCGTGAATGAAGACCAGCTGAACCAAGCCTACGTACTGACCCTGTCCTGCCCGGACCGCCCCGGAATCGTCCACGCGGTGGCCGGCGCCCTGCTGGTGGCGGGAAGCAACATCATGGATTCGCAGCAGTACGGCAGCCCGGCCACCGGCAACTTCTTCATGCGGGTGGAGGTCACCACCGCGGCTCCTGCTTCCGAACTGCGGGCAGCCCTGGAACCGGTGGCAGCAGCCTTCTCCATGCAATGGAGCCTTAATACCGTGGGCGACAAGGTCCGAACGCTGGTGATGGCCAGCACGTCAGCCCACTGCCTCAACGACCTGCTGTTCCAGCAGCGCTCCGGCACCCTGCCCATCGAGATTCCCGCCATCGTCTCCAACCACCGGGACCTGGCCGGGCTTGCCGAGTTCTACGGCATCCCGTTCCACTACATACCGGTGACGAAGGACACGAAGGAACAGGCCGAGGACAAGCTGCGCGCCCTGATTGCGGAGCACGACATCGAGCTGACCGTCCTGGCCCGCTACATGCAGATCCTCTCTGATGAGCTCTGCACCGACCTCACCGGCAAGGCCATCAACATCCACCACTCGTTCCTGCCGTCCTTCAAGGGTGCCAAGCCCTACCACCAGGCCCACGCCCGCGGCGTGAAACTGATCGGCGCCACCGCCCATTACGTCACCGCTGCCCTGGATGAGGGCCCCATCATCGAACAGGAAGTCATCCGGGTGGACCACGCCCGGACTCCCGAGCAGTTCGTGCAGATGGGCCGTGACGTCGAGGGCCGCACCCTGGTCCAGGCCGTGCAGTGGCACGCCGAGCACCGGGTCCTGCTGGACGGCAACCGGACAGTGGTCTTCAACTAAGTCGCAGCAGATGTCGTTTTGGGGCCTCAAAACGACATCTGCTGCTACCCAGTTGGGTGCAGTGGTGGCTTAGGGTGAACCCATGGCTCCCCTATACCCTTTCGGCGGTCACTCCCCCGCCGTTCACGAATCAGCGTTCATTGCCCCGTCGGCGTCCATCATCGGCAACGCAACCCTGGGCGCGGACTCCAGCGCGTTCTACGGCGTCTCGGTCCGCGCGGATACTGCCGCCATAACCGTCGGTGCCGGCAGCAACCTGCAGGACAACGTCGTGCTGCACGCCGACCCCGGCTTCCCCTGCTCGGTGGGCGAACGGGTCAGCGTGGGGCACGCCGCCGTCGTCCACGGCTGCACCGTGGAGGACGACTGCCTCATCGGGATGGGCGCCACCGTCTTGAACGGCGCCGTGATCGGCGCCGGTTCGCTGGTGGCTGCCGGCGCCGTGGTGCTGGAAGGAACAGTGGTTCCGCCCCGTTCGCTGGTGGCCGGGGTGCCCGGCAAGGTGCGCCGGGAACTAACGGAGGAAGAGTTCGACGGCGTCCGCGCCAACGCGTCACGGTACGTGGAGCTCGCGGCGAAGCACCGCGAATTGCACAGTTAGTCGAGGCTAATCGGGCCGAGCTCGTCCAGCAGGTCGCCCGGGCCCGGGTTGCCGTTTGCAGAACCGCCACCCAAGTGGTTGATGACACCCCATACCGCGTTCAGGCCGGTGGTCACGGCACCTTCGGCCCAGCCCGCGGTGAAGGAGACGTCGTCGCCCGCCAGGAAGATGCCGCGCTGGGACTCGGGCAGCGTGTCCTGCTTGAAGTGCGTGAAGAGCCGCTGCTGGTACCGGTACTGGCCCGGCAGGTTGGCCTTGAAGGCTCCCATGAAGTTGGGGTCGGCCTCCCAGGAGACGGTGATGGGCTGGCCCACGATATGGCCCGCGATGTCCACACCGGGGTAGATCTGTTCCAGCGAATGCAGCATCAGTTCCACCCGCTCATCCGCGTCGAGGGCAAGCCACTTCAGCGCGTCGTCGTTCCAGGTGTACGACAGCAGGATGACGGCAGGCTGGTCCGGGCCGTTGTCCAGCAGGTACGTGGCACGGTTCAGCCGGTCCGTCAGCGTCATGGACAGGACCTCGTTCCCGGTTTCCGGATCGATGTCCTTCCAGAACGGCCGGTCCACCATGACGAAGGTCTTGGAGGACTGCATGTAATGGGAGCGTTCGATGGCCGTCCACAGCTCCGCCGGGAACAGCGCCTCCTCGGTGTGGATCCGGGTGGACAGCAGCCACGACTGGCACGTGGTCACCACTGCCGGGTAGCTGGCCTCCCGGCCCCACCGTTCGCGGACCCGCAGGTTCCCGTCCGGGTCCCGGCTGATCTTTCCCACGGCGCCGCGGGGCGAGCCGGAGTGCAGCGACGCCAGGGACGTGCCGGCGGGCCAGTGCACCAGGTCCGACGGCGCGTGCTGCCACAGTGCCTCGGGCAGACGTTGCGCTCCCCCGCGGATGAAGCGGTGCTGGTCGTCCGCGTCCGTGTAAACCACTCGCAGGATTTCCAGGATGGAGTTGGGAAAGTCGGTGTCCCAGCCGCCGGTGCCGAACCCCACCTGCCCGAAAGCCTCCCGGTGCGCGAAGCCTGCCGCCTTGAAGGAGTCACTGGCCGCGATAAAGCCGTAGAACGTCTGTTCGTCCATCAGCGGGAGCAGTGCGTTCCAGAGTTCCTTGATGCGGGCAGTGTCACGCCGGCGGATGGCATCCTGCATCTCACCGAACTTCGCACCGTCGTTGACGGCTGCCTTCCAGGCGTCTGCGACCTCGCGGAAAAACGGCGGCAGGTCGCCCGGCTTTTCCGCGTAGTGCTTCTTGCCGGCGAGTTCGATCACCGTGCTGGACGTTGCGTCGGCCAGCGGATTGGGGAAGTCCTGGGTTTCCAGCCCCAGCAGGTCCACGTAGTGGTAGAAGGCCTTGCCGGAGACGGGGAAGCGCATGCCACCCAAATCCGCCACGACGCCCGGCGCGGCGGGGAAGGCCGCGGTGCGCAGCCTGCCGCCGATTTGGTCCGCTTCGTAGACCACCGGCCGCAGCCCCAGCTTCATCAGCTCGTAGGCTGTAACCAGGCCGGAAAGCCCGGCCCCGATGACGGCGACTTCGGTGCCCAGCAGTTCATCCGGAACCGAGCCCAGCCCGCCGGGGTGGGCCAGGTAATGGTCGTAGCTGAACGGGAAGTCCGGGTTGAGCATGGTGATGGGTGCCGCTTGCTCCTCCGGATGCCGGGGAGTGTTCTCCGTCAGCGTTGATGTGCTGGACGGATCGGAGGCGGGAAGCTCGGTAGCGGTGGTCATTGGATATCTGCCTTCAGGGTTGCTGCGTACTGGTTTGAGTGAGTCCGGGATTGTCGCCGGGGAGCCGTGGCTCAGGACTGGCGGCTGGCCGCTGGCACGTCCAGGTGTTCGCCGCCGCGGAGGGCCGCCACTTTGGAGTTCCGGCGGCCATAGCCGAAGTAAGCAGCCACCCCCACGAGCATCCAGACCCCAAAGGTGATCCACGTGTCGGCGCCGAGGTTGGCCATCAGGTAGATGCACATGATGGCGCCAAGGATCGGGGTCACGGGGAAGAACGGCACGCGGAAGGTACGTTCGAGCTCGGGCCGGGCACGGCGGAGGTAGATGACCGCCACATTTACAAGGGCGAAGGCGAACAGTGTGCCGATGCTGGTGGCGTCGGCCAGGGCGCCAAGGGGCACCAGGCCGGCAGTGAGCGCGACGGCGGTGCCGACAATCAGGGTCCCGGCAGCGGGGGTCCCGGTCCGGCGGGAGACGCGGCTGAAGACCTGTGGCACCAGGCCGTCGCGTGACATCGAGAGCAGGATCCGGGTCTGTCCGTAGAGGACCGTCAGGACGATGCTGGCGATGGCCAGCACGGCTCCTACGGCGAAGACCAGGGCGATCCACGGCTGCCCGGTAGTTTCTTCGAGGATCTTCACCAGCGCAGCCTCCGTGCCGTCGAACCATCCCCACGGCCGGGCGCCGATGGCTGCCACGGCAACCAGGACATAGATCGAGGTGACGATGAGCATGGAGAGCATGATGGCCCGGGGCAGGTCGCGCTTGGGATTGCGCGCCTCCTCGCCGGCGGTGGAAGCGGCGTCAAAGCCTATGTAGGAGAAGAACACCCGGGAAGCTGCCGCGGAGACGCCCGCGGCACCCATGGGCAGGAGGGGATCGAAGTTGCCGGCGTTGAAGGCCGTGAAGGCCACGGCGCAGAAGAACAGCAGGATACCAACTTTGACCGCCACGATGGCGGTGTTGATCCAGGCGCTTTCCTTTGCGCCGCGGACCAGCAGGACCGTGGCGAGGAGAACGATCACCACAGCCGGAACGTTAACCATGCCGCCGTCGCCCGGGGGCTGTGAGAGCGCGTCCGGAAGGACGGACCCGAAGACTGCCAGGGCCTCGTTGACGTACTGTCCGGCGCCCACAGCGACGGCGGCCACCGAGACCGCATATTCGAGTACCAGGCACCATCCGCAGATCCACGCCATGCCTTCGCCCATGGTGGCGTAGGTGTACGAGTAGCTGGAGCCTGCAACCGGCACCAGCCCTGCCATTTCCGCATAGGAGACGGCGGACAGCAACGCGGCGAGGCCCGCAATCGCAAACGAGATCCAGATTGCCGGGCCGGCCAGGGGAACGGACTCGCCCAGGATTACCAGGATGCCGGTGCCGAGGGTGGCGCCGACGGAGATCATGGTCAGTTGCAGCACGCCGAAGCTCCGCACCAGCCGGGGTCCGCCGGTGCCGGCGTCCGCTTCAGCCGCCATAAGTGCGAGGGGCTTGCGGCGGAGCAGCTGCGCGCCGAGCGAGGGGCGGCCGTCAGTGCGGTCGGTCGCCTGGCCTGGAAGTGTGGGCACAGTCATCGTTGACGTCCGTTCATGGTCGGTGGATGGTTGGATTCCCCACCCCAGCGTAGGGGTGTGAGCGGCATCTCAATGGGGTGCAAAGTGACCTATAGTGAAAGCCCATGAGACATATTGCACCAATTTCCGGCGGGACGCCCGACGCCGTTCCAGAGCAGGACGCGGTAACACTGGGCCGATTCCTCGGAAATCTGCCCGCCGGCGTCACAGTGCTCCACGATGCCGGGAACGGCGGTGCACCCCTCCGCTGGGTGGAGCCAAGTGAGCTCGGGGATCCCACCCCGTACCTCCTGGACGGCGAGTTCGTCCTCACAGCGGGGTTGCCCTTCCTTCAGGCGGGGACGGGAAGCGGGCACGGCGGCCAGGGGCGCGGGGACGCTGCCCGCACGCGGGGGCCAGGAACGGTGGATCCGGCGTTGGCTGATGACTACGTTGCCCGGTTGGTGGCTGCGGGTGTGGCCGCCCTCGGATTCGGATTGGAGCCATACTACGATGCCGTACCCGGCGAGGTGGCAGCCGCGTGCCGGCGCCGCGGCCTGACGCTGGTGGAAGTCCCGGCCAGCATCCCCTTTGCTGCGCTTGGACTGGAATTTTCCAAGCTGCTGGAATCGGGCAACGCCCAGGCGTTCCGCCAGCTGGCCGAAACGAACCGCCACCTCATGAGGGCCGTCCTCTCGGCCCGCCCGGAGCACGAACTGCTGGCGGCCCTCACGCAAAAGGTCCCCGTATGGGCAGCCCTTTTCGGGCCGGACGGAAAGGTCCGCGCCAAGGCAGGAGCCGTCGTCGAACTTTCCACTGTGCAGCCCCTGGTCAGGAAGCTTCTTGCCGGCAGCGGACCGCGGGTGGAAACCGAGGCGCTGCCCGGGAATGGCCAGGTGCTGGCCGTGGGCCACCCCCTGCGCAGCAGCAAAGACGCTACCCTCGGCGGGCTGGTCCTGGGCACCGCCACACCGCTTACGCCTGCTCAAAACAGCGTGGTTTCCTCCGTGGTGGGGCTGCTGGAGCTTCTTGTCCGGCAGCGAACCAGCGGTTCGCTGGCGCCCAGCCAGCTGGCCACGGCGGTGTTGCTGCACCCGGAGAGCCTCGCCGGCGGCAGCACCCGGCAGCTGAACAGCGTCCGGGACCTGCTGGCCCAAAGCGTCTCAGGTACCCGGACGGGCCCCCTCAGGGTGGTCCAGGGTGTCCGGCTCGAGGGCGCGGTGGCGGACGGGCCGGTCCGGGAGCTGCTCCAGTGGCGGAGGCTTTTCGACACGAAGCTGGTGGAACTTACCGATTTTGGCTTCGCCGCCATCACCCGGTTGAAGGTGGATGACCAGCTGGTAGCCGAGGTGGAGCGCCTGGGCTGGGGCCTGGTGGTTGGCGGAACAGCCGAGCTCCCCGGCCTCCCCTCCGCGTACCATAACGCAAGTGCCCTGCGCCCCCGCGTCATAGCCACCGGACGGACGGTACGGGAAGAGGAGCAGGCATGGACGGTGGCCGGGCTGCTCGGCGGCGGAGCCGGCAGCATGCTTGCCCGCCGGCTGCTGGCACCGGTCATGGCGTTGGATCCGGAACGCAGGGACAGCCAGCTGGGGCTGCTGCGCTCCTGGCTGGGAGCGAACGGCAACTGGGATGCAACCGCCAAGGACCTGGGCCTGCACCGTAACAGTGTCCGGCGCCAGGTCAACGCCCTGGCCGCGCTGCTGGACACGGATTTCAGCCAGGCCTCTGTCCGGGCCGAGCTATGGATTGCACTTCAGTTCGTGGACTCCGTAAGCCCGCCTGGCACCTGACTGCCGCGACAGGCCGGTGACCGGTCAGGAGCCCCAGCTGCGGTACACATCGGGGCGGCGCTCTGCCAGGTAGGGCACCCCGGCCCGCTCACGGCGGGGAGCGTCCGCGTCCAGTTCGGCGTACAGCAGCACCGGCGCCTCCCCCGCCGCGGCCAGCAGTTTTCCGTCCGGGCCGGCGATGACGCTCCCGCCGAGGAAACGGCAGCCGTCTTCCACTCCGGAATGGTTCGCGTAGGCGATGGCCAGCTGGCTTTCCAGCGCACGGGCCCTGACCAAAATCTGCGGAACGTCGTCGAACCCGTGCGCCAGGGCGGTTGGCACCAGGAGGAGTTCAGCGCCACCGGCGGCGGCCGCGCGCACGGCTTCGGGGAACTCCACGTCGTAGCAGATCACCATGGAGGTGGGGATCCCCTGGAAATTTACGACGCCGGGCCGTTCCGCGGCAGGAGCAAAAGCGGCACGTTCGTCCGAGCCAAAGAGATGGACCTTGCCGTAGCCAAGCAGCGTGCTGCCGTCCGTGTCCAGCAGGGTTGCACTGATCTGCCATTCCCCCTGCTGCGTGATCCGCGGCAAGCTGTAAACGAGCCCGATGCCGTGGCTGCGGGCGATGCCGGCGAGCCGCCGGTGGAGGCCAGGCAGTTCCGCGGGATCCAGGGCAGCCCGGACCCGGCGGGGGGCGTAGCCCACCGGAAAGAGCTCAGGGGTCACCAGGACTGCTGCGCCCGCAGCCGCCGCGTCCCGCGCCGCACTGTCAATCACCGCGCAGTTCGCGTCAATATCAAGAACATCGGCATTTGCCTGCAGGAGTGCCAGCAGCACTGTTTCCACCTTCTCTACTCCGGACGGGCCCACCATGGAAACCCTGATCCCAGCGTAGCCACCGCACTGGGCCGTCCTGCGGGACCATCTGCACCGCCGCTGTGGCTTGACGGGCTAATTGACCTACCAACTCCGGCCCAGGCACCAGATGACTCATGCGTTAACTTCTTGACTACAAGAGTGCAGATAGGGCAATGTTCTTAGCATGTCCGCCACCCCGCGCTCAACGAAGAGCAAGCCCAAGAACCCCGGCTCGCAATCCGCGCTGCGCCAACTGAACCAGCAGCGGATCATCGAAAGCCTCATGGGCGGACCGTCCACCCAGGCCGAACTCGCCAGGCAGACCGGACTCTCCACTGCCACCGTGTCCAACATCGTCAAAATCATGCTGGATTCGGGGCTGGCATCCACCGAACCCATTACCAGCTCCGGCCGCCGGGCCCTTAACGTCCGGCTCAACAGCAACGGCGCGGTGGCCGTAGGCATTGACTTCGGCCGGCGGCACCTGCGGGTGGTGCTGGCGTCCCTGAGCTACCACGTCATTGCCGAGGAATCGGTCATGTTGCCGCTGGGCCACCAGGCCGAGGAAGGCATCCGGGCGGCGGTTGCCCTCCTCGCCAAACTCCTCGAGGAAAGCGGAACGGAACGCTCCTCGGTGGTGGGCGCCGGCGTCGGGATCCCCGGCCCCATCGACCGCCGCACCGGCACAGTGGCGCAGGGCGCCATCCTGCCGGAATGGGTGGGGATCAACATCCTCCAGCACTTGGAAGACACACTGAAAATCCCCGTCTTCATTGATAACGACGCCAATCTGGGGGCATGGTCCGAGGTCACCTGGGGCCAGCACACCGGCGTCAGCAACCTCATGTTCCTGAAGATCGGATCAGGCATCGGCGCCGGGCTTATCCTCAATGGCGCACCCTATTACGGGAACGTCGGCATCACCGGCGAAATCGGCCACGCCACCATTCACGAACAGGGCCTGGTATGCCGCTGCGGCAACCGGGGCTGCCTGGAAACCATTGCGTCCACCACCACCATGATCGAACTCCTGAGCCGGGGTGAGGACCGCCCGCTGAACCCTGCGGACATCGTTCGTAAGGCGCTTAACCGCGACCCCGCCACCCTTCGCGTGGTGGATGACGCCGGACTGTCCGTGGGCCGCGCCCTGGGCAATGTGGCCAACCTGATCAACCCGGAAGTCATTGTGGTGGGAGGGCCCCTGGCAGGCCTTGGAGACCTGCTGCTGGACCCCATCAGGCGGGGCCTCGTCCGGCACGCCGTGCCCGTCATTGGCGAAACCACCACCCTCACCATGTCATCCCTGGGCGACCGGGCAGAGGCCCTCGGTGCAGCAGCACTGGTCTTCCAGCACGCGGGCATCCGGAAAATGTAGACCGTTTCGTTATCCGGTAATTGCGTTCAAGACTTGACGACAATAGCTGTGATCCAGTTTACTTTTGGATCAGACGGCCCTGCGCTTTGCCGGCCGGACAAAGAAGTCATTGCATTGGAGGGTTAGGGCCACATGACGTCCCAGACCACGCAAGCGGAGCCGATCATCCTTGAGATGCGGTCCATCACCAAAGAATTCCCCGGCGTTAAAGCCTTGGCCAACGTGAACCTGCGGGTAAAGGCAGGGGAAATCCACGCCATCTGCGGCGAAAATGGGGCCGGCAAGTCCACCCTGATGAAAGTCCTTTCGGGCGTCTACCCCTACGGCAGCTACGACGGCGACATCGTCTACCAGGGCCAGGTGCAGCAGTTCCGGGACATCCGGGCCAGCGAGCACGCCGGCATCGTGATCATCCACCAGGAACTGGCGCTGATTCCCGAGCTGTCCATCATGGAAAACATCTTCCTGGGCAACGAACCCACCAAGCGCGGCGTTATCAACTGGGCCGAAGCCCGGCTCCGGTCCCTGGACCTGCTGGCCCGCGTAGGCCTGCGCGAGGATCCGGACACGCCCATCAAGGAAATCGGCGTCGGCAAGCAGCAGCTCGTCGAAATCGCCAA
>Ga0308160_10003364_pt1 | contig 18112 bp, 12 predicted proteins | sample PhyFR1_FD_201036 | JGI IMG/M metagenome (GOLD analysis project Ga0308160, IMG submission 201036) | Phyllosphere microbial communities from UC Gill Tract Community Farm, Albany, California, United States - DLSLF.R1 | ecosystem: Host-associated > Plants > Phyllosphere > Unclassified | place: USA...
CTCGAGTTCGAGAACCAGACCATCATCAAGATGAAGTTCCCGGGCTACTTCCTGATCGTGGCGGAGTTCATCCAGTGGGGCAAGAACAACGGCGTGCCGATCGGCCCGGGCCGCGGCTCGGGTGCGGGTTCCCTCGTTGCCTATGCCTTGAAAATCACGGACCTGGATCCGCTGAAGTACAACCTGCTGTTCGAGCGTTTCCTGAACCCGGAACGCGTCTCGATGCCCGACTTCGACATCGACTTCTGCCAGGAAAAGCGCGAGCTGGTCATCCAGCACGTGAAGGACCTGTACGGCCGCGATGCGGTGTCGCAGATCGCCACCTTCGGCACCATGGCCGCGAAAGGCGCGATCCGCGACGTCGGCCGCGTGCTCGATTTCGGCTACACCTTCTGCGACGGCATCTCGAAACTGATCCCGTTCAAGCCGGGCAAGCCGGTTTCGATCGCCGAAGCGATCGAAGAGGAACCGCTGCTCAAGGAACGCCTGAACAACGAGGAAGAGGTCAAGCAGCTGCTCGACCTCGCGCAGCAGGTCGAGGGCATCACCCGCGGCATCGGCATGCACGCCGGCGGCGTGCTGATCGCGCCCGGCAAGCTCACCGACTTCTGCCCGCTGTACACCCAGGGCGGTGACGCTGGCGTGGTGTCGCAGTACGACAAGGACGACGTCGAAGCCGTCGGCCTGGTCAAGTTCGACTTTTTGGGCCTGACCACGCTGACCATCCTCGACCGCGCCGTCAACTACATCCGCGCGCTCGATCCGGCGGACGCCGATTTCAACCTGGAGTCGCTGCCGCTGAACGACCGGCCGTCTTATAAGCTGCTGTCCGATGCCAAGACGGTGGCCGTGTTCCAGCTGGAGTCGCGCGGCATGCAGGGCATGCTGAAGGATGCGCGTCCCGACCGCTTCGAGGACATCATCGCGCTGGTGGCGCTGTACCGTCCGGGTCCGATGGACCTGATCCCTGACTTCTGCAAGCGCAAGCACGGCGAAAAATTCGACTACCCGGACCCGCGCACCGAGTCCATCCTGTCCGAGACCTACGGCATCATGGTCTACCAGGAGCAGGTGATGCAGATGGCGCAGATCGTGGGCGGCTACTCGCTCGGCGGCGCCGACATGCTGCGCCGCGCGATGGGCAAGAAGAAGGCCGAGGAGATGGCCGAGCACCGCGAGATCTTCCGCGCCGGTGCCGCCAAGGATGGCCTGTCGACCGAAAAGGCCGACGAGATCTTCGACCTGATGGAAAAGTTCGCGGGCTACGGCTTCAACAAGTCGCACGCCGCCGCCTACGCGCTGCTGTCCTACCATACGGCCTACCTCAAGCATCACCATCCCGCCGCTTTCATGGCCGCCAACATGTCGCTGGCGATGGAAGACACGGACAAGATCAAGATCCTGGTCGAGGATGCGCTCGACGTCTGCAAGCTGACGCTGCTGCCGCCGGACGTCAACGAATCGCAGTTCCGCTTCACGCCGGAAGGCCAGCCGAAATCGGTCACCGGCAAGCCGGTGTCGAACATCCGCTATGGCCTGGGCGGCGTGAAGGGCGCGGGCCAGGGTGCGATCGAGGCGATCATCGCCGCGCGTACCGAGGGCGGCAAGTTCAAGGACCTGTTCGACTTCTGCCTGCGCGTCGACCGCAAGCAGATCAACCGCCGCACCATCGAATCGCTGATCCGCGCCGGCGCCATGGATTGCTTCGGGGTCGACCGCGCGGTGCTGCTGGCGTCGGTGGGCTTCGCGATGGAAGCGGCCGGCCAGGCCGCGGCCGCCGCCAACCAGGTCAGCCTGTTCGGCGGCGACGACAGCGACCTGGTGGCGCCGCCGGAATACGTGAAAGCGACGCCGTGGACCGACCGCCAGAAGCTGGCCGAGGAAAAGATCGCCCTCGGCTACTACCTGTCGGGCCACATGTTCGACTCGTACGCGGCCGAGGTGCGGCGCTTCGCCAAGACCAAGCTGAAGGACCTGGAGCCGTCGCGCGATCCGCGCATGCTGTGCGGCGTGATCACCGGCGTGCGCACCCAGATGACCCAGCGCGGCAAGCTGCTGATCGTCTCGCTGGACGACAAGACCGGCACGGTCGAGGTGACGGTCTACAACGAGCTGCTGGAGCAGAACAAGAACATCTTCCGCGAGGACGAGTTCCTGCTGGTGGTGGGTAAAGTGTCGGAAGACCGCTTCAACGGCGGCCTGCGCATCACCGCCGAAAAGGTGTTCGACATCGCGGCGGCGCGCATCCAGTACGGCCACAAGCTGGAGATGGATGTGGCGTGCACCATCGCCCCGAGCAAGCTGGCCGAGGTGCTGCAGCCCTACCGCCAGCAGGATGGCCTGCCGGTCAGCCTGCGTGTGACGCCGCAGGGAATTCCGTGCACCCTGCAGCTGGGGGATGGCTGGCGGGTGGCGCCGTCGGACGAGTTGAAGTATGCGCTCGAGATGCAGTTGGGGGCGAAGGAAGTGGCGGTCGAGTATTGATCTGATCAGTACCCGTTACACGGATACGTCGCCCCTGGGCTAGGCGCCCCCCTTGGCAGGGGCGACGTATCAATTTGCAGGTCCGCATGCTCATGCAATCCTTTCACCGCCTGCGTCATCCCGGTTCCAGCCCGCGCCAGCACCTCCTGCAGGTTACTCCCGGCCCGATCCCGCCCGGCCTCGCGGTGCCACAAATGAAACACCTCGGTCGCAAACGCCCCGTCGGTCCGCAGCACCCCCGCGTGAAACAGCCGCAGCACCAGGTCTGAATCTTCATACCCCCATCCCGTAAAACTCTCGTCGAAGCCGTTGACGCGCTCCAGGTCGCTGCGCCACACCCCCAGGTTGCAGCTCTTGATGCGGCGCCAGTTGAAGCGCCGCGCATTGCTTCCGATGCGGCGGCCAATGTCCGGCCAGCGCACCAGCAACTGCGCCACCTTGTTGATGTGTCCGCCCATCCGCCAGCCCAGGTGCGTGACGCTCGACGCCGCCGCCACGTCGATGCCGTCGTCCAGCACGCGCCGCGTGAGCGCCTCGCTCATCAATACGCGGCTGCCCGACACCAGCCGTCCCGGCCGTGCCAGCGCCCGGTGGCGCGCGATGAAGTCGCGCTGCGGGATGCAGTCGCCGTCCAGGAAGACGATGTAGTTGCCACGCGCCGCCAGGATGCCGCGGTTGCGCGCCATCGCCGCACGGAAACCCTGGTCTGGCTGCCAGACGTGTTTCAGCGGCACCGGCGACGCCCGCGCCAGCCGCGCGATGCAGGCCGCCGTGTTGGCAGCCGAACCGTCATCAGCGATAATGATTTCGAAGTTCTTGTCGTCCTGCATGAAGCAGGCACGCACCACGGCGGCCAGCGCATCCGGCCGGTCATAGGTGGTGATCACGAGCGAGAGGGGCCGGGCGGGTTGCATGGTGTCCGAGGGTCACTGCCATAACAGGTCAAGCGCAAGCCTAGCCTTGTCGGCCCCGTCGGAATTCGTTCCCGGCCAGTGTGTTGATCTGGTTCAAACCGAGCCGGGGATGTCCCGGCGCACTCCCATGGTGTTCTCGCTTCCATGCATAATGATGGGTTGCGGGCACCGGCTTTCCTCATGGGCGTCCGCCTGAATGCGAAAGAGAAAAATTGGATAACCGTATCATCGTCAAACGCCTGTGGGCACTCGTCAAACCCTACCGCACGCGCGCTTTCCTGGCGCTGCTGGCGATGGCGCTGACCGCCGTCACCAATCCGCTGCTCGCCAAGGCGCTGGAACTGCTGATGGACGAAGGCTTCCGCGGCAAGCCGGGGTTTTCCTTGTGGTGGATCCCGGGCGTGCTGGTCATGCTGTTCGTGGTGCGCGGCGTCGGCACCTTCGCCACCGCCTATTACAACAGCTGGGTGCTGAGCCGCGTCACCAACGACCTGCGTGCGCAGGCCTTCGACCGCGTGCTGCGCCTGCCGGTGGCGCGCTTCCAGGAGGAATCGACCGGCAAGATCATCAATACCGTGGTCGGCGACGTGCGCCAGGTGGTCGACATGATCAACTCGGTGTTCCTCTCCTTCGTGCGCGACGTGCTGGTCGTGGTCGGCCTGCTCGGTTCGCTGTTGTGGATGAACTGGTGGCTGACCCTGATCGCGATCGTGGTGGTGCCGCTGACGGCGGTGATCGTGCGTACCACCAGCAAGCGCCTGCGCCACCTGAACCGCGAAAACCAGCGCGTGACGGCCGAGATGACGCAGGTCGTCGAGGAAGCCGTGCGCGGCCACCAGGTGGTGCGCGTGTTTTCCGGCGAGGCCCACGAAAACCACCGCTTCTGGCAGCGCAGCGAAGCCATGCGCGGCTTCTGGCAGCGCATGACGGTGGCCTTCGCCGCCACCACCCCGGTGACCCAGATCGCCACCTCGCTGGCGCTGTCGCTGGTGGTGGTGCTGGCACTGCAGGCCGGCATGACCACCGGCGAATTCACCCGCTTCGTGACCCTGATGCTGATGCTGCTGACGCCGCTGAAGGCGCTGGCCGAAGTCAACGGCCCGATGCAGCGCGGCATCGCCGCCGCCGAGACCGTATTCGAACTGGTCGACGCACCGGGCGAGCACGACCCCGGCACCCGTACCCTCGGCCGCGCGCAAGGTCACGTGCGCTTCGAGAACGTCAAGTTCCGCTACCCGGGCGCGCTGGCGCCGGCGCTGGACGGCGTCACGCTCGACGTCAAGGCGGGCCAGACCATCGCCCTGGTCGGCATGTCGGGCGGCGGCAAGTCGACCTTCGTGAACCTGGTCACGCGCTTCTACGAACCGGAATCGGGCCGCATCCTGCTCGATGGCGTGCCCTACCAGGACATCAGGATGGCCTCGCTGCGCGCCCAGCTGGCGCTGGTCAGCCAGAACGTGGTGCTGTTCGACGACACCCTGCGCGCCAACATCGCCTACGGCGCCGAGCGCGTCGACGAAGCGCGCCTGATGGCGGCGGTGCGCGCGGCGCACCTGAGCGACGTGGTGGAACGGCTGCCGGAAGGCGTCGACACCCGCATCGGCGAGAACGGCATGCGCCTGTCCGGCGGCCAGCGCCAGCGCGTGGCGATCGCGCGCGCGATCTACAAGGACGCGCCGATCCTGATCCTCGACGAAGCGACCTCCGCACTCGACAACGAGTCCGAGCGCGCGGTGCAGGCCGCGCTCGACACCTTGATGGCCGGGCGCACCACCTTCGTCATCGCGCACCGCCTGTCGACCATCGAAGGCGCCGACCGCATCGTCGTGATGGAACTCGGCCGCATCGTCGAGCAGGGCACGCACGACGAGCTGCTGGCGCTGGGCGGTTCGTACGCCAACCTGTACCGCCTGCAGTTCGCCACCCTGGCGGAGGAGTCATGAACCGGTCCTGGATATGGACAATGCGCGCACCCTGGTAATTTCGCCGAACTGGATCGGCGATGCCGTGATGGCGCAGCCGCTGCTGCGCCTGCTCAAGCGCGCGCGGCCCGAGCGCCCCATCGACGTGCTGGCGCCGCCGCAGGTGGTGCCGGTGTGGCGCCGCATCCAGGAAGCCGACGACATCCTGGCCACGCCGTTCCGCCACCGCGCGCTGCAGCTGGGCGAGCGCCTGCGCTATGCGCGCCTGCTCAGGCGGCGCGGCTACCGCGATGCCTACGTGCTGCCGAATACCCTCAAATATGCATTGATTCCCTGGCTGGCGCGGATTCCGCACCGCATCGGCTACAAGGGCGAGTCGCGCTACGGCATCGTCAACGTGATGCACCACGACGAACGCCCGCAGCGCGCGATGGTGCCGTTCTACGCGGCGCTGTCGCGCGAACCCGGCCTGCCGCTGCACGATCCGCGCTGGGAAACGATGCGGCCGCGCCTGGTGGTGGCCGGCGAAGAGACCGAGCGGGTCGCCGCGCGCCTCGCCGTCGACCTGGCGCGGCCGCTGATCGCCTTTGCGCCCGGCGCCGAATTCGGCAGCGCCAAGCGCTGGCCGCCGGCCTATTACGGCGCGCTGGCACGCCAGGTCGTGCGCGAGCTGCCCGGCGCCCAGATCGCGCTGATGGGATCGCCCAACGACCACGACACCTGCAAGCAGGTGCAGGCCTGTGCGGGCCGGGCCGGCAGCGGCATGCTCAATCTGTCGGGCCAGACCTCGCTCGACGACGCGATCACGTTGCTGGCCCAGGCTACCGCGGTGGTCGCCAACGACTCCGGCCTGCTGCACGTGGCCTCGGCGCTGAACCGGCCGGTGGTGGCGCTGTACGGCTCGACCGACCCGGACTATGCGCCGCCGCTGTCCGACCTGGCGCGCACGGTGTCGCTGCGGCTGCCGTGCTCGCCGTGCCGCCAGCGCGAATGCCCGCTGGGGCACCACGACTGCATGAACAGGATGAGCGTGGAAAAGGTGTGGGGAGAGTTGGCGGCGGTCCTGCAGGCCGCCCGCGGCTAAGAGCGCCTAACAAAACCTTCAGGGCAAGAGATGCGGCTTGCCGACGCATCGTCGAAGACAGTACGAATGTACGGCGAGACGATGCAACGCCGCCATGAAGGTTTTGTTAGGTGCTCTAACGCGCGCGCAAGCCTTTGCCGACGCTATCCGCCAGCTGCATCAGCACTTCGAACCGGCGCCGCGCTTCGGCCCGTTTCTTCGACGGTATCGCTTCCATGTCGGGTGCCGCCAGCGCCGCGCAATCGATCTCGTAATCGCCGTCGGTCCGTTTGCGGGCGCCCAGTTCTTCCCACAGCCCGTCGTAGTCGGCCAGCACGCGTCCGTTGCGGATCGCCTTGTAGACCACGCGGTTGCGGTTCGAGACCAGCAGCACGCGCGCGCAGCCGTAGTCGTGGGCCAGCTGGCGCACCAGGGTGATCATTAGCTGCTTCGGGCGCAAGCCGTGCAGTTCGCGGGTGGCACTGCGGATCGCTTCGCGCGCATCGTCGGTCTTGCCGCCCTGGATGCAGCCGACGTGGATGTCGGGCACCGGGCCGCCGTCGCGCGCGGCGATGGTGAAGGCCACCGTGTACAGCGTCTTGCCGTCCTGGACCAGCTGCAGCACCATTTCGCCCTCGCGGTCGAACTCGGTCAGGGTGCGCAGCGCGATGCGGTAGGCCAGGGCGCTGCGGCCCTGGACTTCGGCCAGCACGACCGGCGCCAGGCTGGCGCGCGCCGCCACCTGTCCCAGGCCGCGGCGGAAGATGAATTCGTAGTGGGCGCGGATCGCCGCCAGCCGCCGGCCCGGGCCGAGCGCGTGGCTGCTGTAGGGGCGATAGACCTTGTACAGGAAGCGCGGGCAGCTGCGCACGTATTCGGAAAACGCAGGGTGCGAATTCAGCAGTTGCAGCCATTGGGGCGTCAGGCCGGGGTGCAGGAGGGCGCGCAGCCGGATCTTGCCAAGTTCCCGCACAAAAGCGAGGCGCGGCAAATGCGGCGGTACTGCCGAGCGCAGCGTGACCGATGGCAGGGCCTGGGCAACCAGGCGTTCGGCCCAGCCCGGTTCATCGCGATACAGTTTCATGCCGGCTCTCCGTCACACAGGTTTCGTTAAGTAACGCTATGTAACACAGTGTAACGACAGAGATGCTTGCAGTAAATATATTGTTCGGTTACAAAACGGTAATGTAGAAAAAACGGCCTGAGTCTTGACAGACATCAGGCCGGTTGTTGTATTTACAGAAAAGAGTCAGGCGGTCAGCTTGCGTAATGCGCCGGTGCCGCTTCTTCCTTCTCGACCGCGCGCTCGCCGACCTCGCGTTCGTTCAGATAACGTCCCAGCGCATCGCCGAAGGATGGCAGCAGCATGCCGCGCTCGCTCGAGAGCGCGCTGTAGGCCGGGCGCGGGGCAGGCTGGCCGAGCGCATCGCCGCCGACTTCCTCGAGCGTTGCGGGTTCGATGCCGGCGGCGGCGCAGGCGCGGCGTGCCAGTTCGGCCCAGCTCATGGCTTCGCCATTGGTCAGGTGCCAGACACCGCATTCCTTGTCGATCAGCAGGTCGAGGGCAACGTTGACCAGGTCCGGCACGTAGGTCGGCGACACCACCTGGTCGGCGCTGGCGGCGAACGGACGGCCGCTGCCGATCGCGTCCAGTGCCTGGCCAACGAAGTTGTGCTCGTCCCACGGGCCGAAGAAGGCGCTGGTGCGGATGACCAGGGCTTGCGGATCGGCATCGAGTACGCGGCGCTCGGCGTCGGCCTTGCTACGGCCGTACACGCCCAGCGGCGACACCCGGTCGGATTCGACGTAGGGGCGGTCGGTATTGCCGTCGAACACCAGGTCGCTCGAGAAGGTCATCAGGCGCACGCCATGGCGGATCGCGGCCAGGGCCAGCACGGTCGGGCCGTGCGTGTTCTCGCGCATGCAACGATCAAGCTCGCCTTCGGCATCATCCACGCGCACGTAGCCGCCGGCATTGATGACGGCCCACGGCTTGTAGCGAACGATTGCGGCTTCGACCGACGCCGGATCGGCAATGTCCATTTCCTGGCGCGTTAGCACGTGGTAGGCGAGGTTGCGCCGTTCGCAGATGCGGGCAAAGGCGCGGCCCAGCGTGCCGGTGGCGCCCGAGATCAGGATCGGCTGCGGGAAGGTCGAGCGGAAGGCGCCGCGGTCGGTGATGTCGGCCACCGCGGTGCGGGTGGCGACCGGCTTGGCCAGGAAGCGGCCCGGACGGCGCCACCAGCCCTGGCCCTGCAGCACCGGGTGCGACAGCGGACGGCCGGTGGCCAGTTCGCGCATCATCGAGGCCACCGCGGTAGGACGCGGCTGCGGGCCGCGCACGTCGAACGGACCCGGTTCGTAGTAGCCGCGGCATTCGGTGACCAGGCAGTTCCAGTCGTAGGAGCCGAGCAGGGCCCAGACCGTGACGGCGCGGATGTCGGCGCCGCTCTGCTGCACCTTCTTGGCGGCGTTCCAGATTTCGAGCAGCCAGCGCATCTGGTCTTCGCGGTTGGCGTCGATGTGGGCTTCGGTGATGGCGATCGGCAGGCCGTAGCGCTCCCAGGTTTCCTGCAGCAGCGGGCCGATGCCCGGGGTCGGCGTGGCCAGCACGCGCGGGCATTCGATGTCGGCGTGCGGCACGCCGCGGTATTGGGTGCGGCGGCTTTCCGGGTAGCGTTCGACGCGGTGGTCGAGCCAGCGTTCGCTGGTGGCATAGTAATTGACGCCCATGATGTCGGGCGGGCAGGAATTGTCCTTGAACCAGAGCAGTTCTTCGGGCGTCGCTTCGGCTTCGAGCAGGTAGTTCCACAGCGCGTGGTCCTGGTCGATCTTGCCGCACAACATATCCCAGCCGAGCCAACGGCGTTCGTTGAAGAAGTTGGCGAACTCGGCCATTTCCGGCGTGCCGTAGGTGCGCGACAAGTCGTCGGTCTGCACCAGCTTGGCGTCCGGGTTGACCTTGCGGATCTCGCGCATCGACAGCACGGTTGCCTTGCATTGGACGATCAGGGCGCGGATGAAGGTGGCTTCGCTGTTGCCATGTGGGTACCACACGCCGTTCAGGCCGGAGAAACGGGCGGTGGTGCAGATTTCATTGACCGGTGTGTAATACTCGACCCAGGGATAGCGGCGCGCCACGGCGCCGGCATATTCGGCCAGCTTTTCGGGAAAATCCTCGGAGACCAGGCTCGTATGGCGCGGACCGCTGCCATGGTGGACCAGGCCGACGATGGGCGTGACGCCCAGTCGTTGCAGCGCGGGCAGGCGTTCGTCCGGCCAGGACCAGTCGGCCTTGTCGACGCCGTCAGGCGCGGTGCGTTCCCACAGCACGGGGTAACGGATCGCACGGATCCCGAGGGACGCAAAACGTTCGATGTCTTGCAGCCTTTCTGCGTGACCGTTACGGTCCATCTGGGAGAAGTAGTTGTCGCGTACGCGATTGACGGTGCATTCGAGGCCGCCCCACAGCTGGAGCGAAGAGGTTGCTGGCTGGATAGGGTTGTTGAGATTCATGAGCGCTTCCTGCGTTTTAAATCGAAGCTTTACCATAGTCGGCTGACACTGCTTCTTGTGTGAGCTGCCGAACATATAAACGCGATTTAGGAGAAGTCCTACGTAATGTCAGCATTCGATAAGAAGATTCTATTTCTTGAGGGAATTTTTTCGGCTATCCGGCTTGACAGCTCGGGGCGATGGCCCCATTTCAATGCAAGATGACAGCGGAAAGGAACAGAAGCATGTATATGGTGTATTGGACGCTGATCGAGGACGAGGAAAGCCGGCCCGAAGCGCAAGCCTTCGACACCAGCGAGATGGTCGAAGCGATGAAATTCATGGAAGGTTTGCGCAAGCGCCAGCGCGAGGGGGAGGGCGTGCGCTTCATCACGATGTGCTCGGAGCATCCGGATGTGGTCGGGCATCCGGGCGTGGATGTGACGGGGCCGGATTACAACTGGAAAAAGCGGCGCAAGTAGGTGGACGGGTATCCCGTCCACGCGTCCATCTGCCGCTTGGTTTGCCTCGATGCATGCAGGATTCGAACGCGTGGACAGCGGAGCTGTCCACCCTACGACAAGGTCGTGGCTATCTCTTTGAGTGCATTTTTCAGGATCTTGCCGGTAGCCGCGGCGGGCAAGGCCTTCATCAGCACGATCCGTCCGGGCCGTTTATAGGGCGCCAGCCGTTCGGCCGCCCAGGCCTGCAGCTGGTCCACCGTCGGCGCCTGCCGTGGATCCGGCTGCACGAACGCCACCACCTCCTCGTTGCCGTCCGCTGCCGCCTTGCCGACCACGGCCGACTGCGTCACTCCCGGATGCGCATTCAGCACCGTCTCCACCTCCAGCGGAAACACGTTGAAGCCGGAGCGGATGATCAGCTCCCTGGTGCGGCCGACGATGAACAGCGTCCCATCCTCGCCGCGGCGCGCCATGTCGCCGGTATTCAGCCAGCCGCCCGGGCGCAGCGCCGCTGCGGTCAGCAAAGGTTCGCGGTAATAGCCGCGCATCACGTTCGGACCGCGCACCCACAGTTCGCCGGCCTCCCCATCCGCCAGGTCGCGGCCGGACTGGTCGACGATGCGCACGTCCACGCCCGGGATCGGCTGGCCGACCGCGGTGTCGGCACGCGGCGCGTCGAGGCGGGTCTGGCTGACCGTCGGCGCGGCTTCGCTCAAGCCATAACCGTTGTGCAGCGGCAGGCCGAGCAGCGCTTCCACGCGGCGCTTGAGGTCCGGATCGAGCGGCGAGCCGCCGGCGTAGGCAAAGCGCAGCCGCGATGGCAGGCGTGCGTTCCCTGCCAGCTCCAGCAGGCGCGCATACATGGCCGGCACCCCCTGCACGATGGTGAGGCCGTCGTCGCGGATCGCGCGCAGCATCGTGTCCGGCGTGAAGCGCGGCGCCAGCTGCAGGCAGGCACCGGCGCTCAGGGTCCCCAGCAGCACCGAGGTCAGGCCGTACACGTGCGAGATCGGCAGCACGCCCCAGGCGCGGTCCTGCGGCACCAGGCCGCGCAGGCGGCTCGACACGCCGGCCACGAACAGCAGGTTCCGATGGCTCAGCATCACGCCCTTGGGCTGGCCGGTGGTGCCGGTGGTGTAGACCAGCGCGGCGACTTGGTCGTCCTGCACCGGCTCGGGTGCGCAGGCCTCGTTCAGCGGGCCGATCATCACATCCGTATCGGCGGCGGACGACGCCCCTGCGCGCGCCGCGTGCGCAGCCGCTTCCGGCGACAGCGCCGCCGTGTACAGCGCCAGGCGCGCGCCGCAGTGAAGCTGGATGGCGTCGATCTCGGGCGCCGACAGGCGCGGGTTCAGGTTGACGATCCAGGCGCCCACGGTCGAGGCGGCAAAGATCAGCGCCACCTGGGTGATGCAGTTTTCGCTGACCAGCAGCACGCGGTCGCCGGGCCGCACGCCGCGGCCGCGCAGCAGGGCGGCGTAGCGATCGATCTCGCCGACCAACGCCGCGTACGACAGCGTGCGCCCGTCTTCCGCGGTTCCTTCACTGAGGGCCGGCGCGTCCGGGGTGCGCGTGGCCGCGGCACGCGGGATGGCATCGATGCGCGCCGGCAGGGCTGCCAGCAAGGCCTGTACGTCGATCATGGAATCCGTCGCTGACACAAAAGGCGCACATCATACGCCTGCCACGTCCACCCGCACACGCATCGTGGCGTCCCGTTTTTGCCAGCCATGGCACACTGACAAGATGAATCGAACCGATTTCTTTGCTGCAGTGCCACATTACCGCCCTGCGATGTCCGCGTCCAGCGCCGGCCTGACCTACGAAGTGGTGTCCATCGACGAGCGCGGCCGGCCATCCACGCTGCACATCCCGGCCGAGCGTCCGCTGACCGTGTATGTCGACAAGCGCGAACTGGTGACCCTGATGACGCTGGGCGGCGCGCCCGAGGCGCTGACCCTCGGCTACCTGCGCAACCAGCGCCTGGTGCGCTCGCTCGAGGACATCGTCTCGGTACAGGTCGACTGGTCGGTCGACGCGGTGGCGGTCGTCACCCGCAACGGCATTGCCGACGTCGAGGCGCGTACCGCGAAAAAGGTGGTGACCACAGGCTGCGGCCAGGGCTCGGTGTTCGGCGGACTGATGGACGAGGTGGAGACGATCACGCTGCCGCCGGACGCGCGCCTGGCGCAGTCAGTGGTCTACCGCATCGTCGATACCATCCGCACCCAGCAGTCGGTGTATAAACAGGCGGGCTCGGTGCACGGCTGCGCGCTGTTTTCCAACAGCGGCGAGCTGCTGTACTTCGTCGAAGACGTGGGCCGCCACAATGCGGTCGACGCCATCGCCGGCCTGATGTGGCTGGACGGCGTGGCCGGTGCCGACAAGGTGTTCTACACGACCGGCAGACTCACGTCCGAAATGGTGATCAAGGGTGCCCAGATGGGCATCCCCTTCCTGCTGTCGCGCTCCGGCACCACCCAGATGGGGCACATGGTGGCCGGGAAGGTCGGCATGTCGCTGCTGGCGCGCTGCAGCGGCACCCACTTCTTGCTGCTGGCCGGTGCCGAACGGCTGGTGTTCGAGCCGGGGCTGCTGGAACCCCTGAACGCGCCGCGGCGCGTGCCGGTGGCCTGAAATGGCACTGCCCCTGGTCGACGCCACGCTGCACGCCTTCAGGCTGCTGGTCACGGGCGACGCCGACCTGTGGCACATCATCTGGGTGTCGCTGAAGACCAGCGTGATCGGCCTGCTGCTGGCGGCGCCGCCGGCGGTACTGCTCGGCTACCTGATCGCGATGAACCGCTTTCGCGGACGCCGCATCGTGATCTGGCTGGCGCAGGCGGCGCTGTCGCTGCCGACCGTCCTGATCGGCCTGCTGCTGTACCTGCTGCTGTCGCGGCGCGGGCCGCTGGGCGAGCTGCAATGGCTGTTCTCGCAGCCCGGCATCGTGTTCGGCCAGTGCGTGGTGGCGCTGCCGGTGTTGCTGGCGTTCACGCTGGCGGCAGTGCAGGGCCTCGATCCGCGCTACGCCGAAACGGCGGTGGCGCTGGGCGCCTCGCGCCGCCAGGTGATGCTGCGGGTGCTGTACGAGGGCCGCTTCGGCGTGATGGCGGCGGTGCTGTCCGGCTTCGGGCGCGTGATCTCGGAAGTCGGCTGCGCGCTGATGGTGGGCGGGAACATCGAAGGCCAGACGCGCACCATCACCACCGCCATCGCGCTCGAAACCAGCAAGGGCGAATTCGCCCAGGGCATTGCGCTCGGCATCGTGCTGGTGGCGCTGGCGCTCTTGATGAACGGCGCGCTGATGCTGCTGCAGGGCGATGCCCACGCGGCCAGGGAGCGCGGATGAGCATCAGCATCCACACCAGCATCAGCGCGGCGGTCTACGAAAACGAGAACCAGCGCCAGCGCGACGAGCGCCGCAAGGCCCTGCTGGGCGTGCGCGGCCTGCGCAAGCGCTTTCACGAGCACAAACGCGACCGCCTGCTGTTCGACATCGAGCGCATCGAAATCGCGACCCACGGCGCCTATGTGCTGACTGGGATTAACGGCGCGGGAAAGAGTACGCTGCTGCGCGTGCTGGGTGGCCTCGAGCGCGCCGAGATCGACAGCCTGCGCTTCCAGTGCGACGACGTGCTGCGCGTGCATCCTTACCCGCGCGCGCTGCGCGAAGCGATCGTCTACGTGCACCAGCATCCGATCCTGTTCTCGACCAGCGTCGCCCACAACATCGGCTACGGCCTTGGCCTGCGCAAGATGCCGAAGGACGAGATCGCGCGCATCGTGGCAGAAGCGATGGCCTGGGCCGGCGTCAGCCATCTGGAAGGCACCGACCCGGCCAGGCTGTCGGGCGGCGAGAAGCAGCGCGTGGCGCTGGCGCGCGCCAAGGTGCTGCAGCCGAAACTGCTGCTGCTGGACGAGCCGACGGCCAACCTGGACGGTTCGGCGCGCGAACAGGTGATCGAACTGATTCCGACCCTGGTCGAAGCGGGCAGCAGCGTCGTCATCGCCTGCCACGACCGCGACCTCATCAACCTGCCCGGCGTGCAGCGCATGAAGCTGCGCGACGGCCACCTCGAATACCGTTGATCGATTTATAATCTGGTGAATTTTATAACCAGACTGGGATGTCCATGCAACGCCGTTCCGTACTCGCGCTCGTCTTAGGTGTCGCTTTCGCCACGCCTTTCGCCCATGCCCAGAACGACAAGGTGCTGCGCCTGTCGACCACCACCAGCACCGAGAATTCCGGCCTGCTGGCCTACCTGCTGCCGAGCTTCGAAGCCAGGACCGGCATGAAGGTCAACGTGATCTCGGTCGGCACAGGCAAGGCGCTGGAACTGGGCAAGAACGGCGACGTCGACGTCACCCTGGTGCACGCGCGCGCGCTGGAAGACAAGTTCGTGGCCGAGGGCTGGGGCATCGACCGCCGCGACGTGATGTACAACGACTTTATCGTGGTCGGTCCGGAGGCCGATCCGGCCAAGTTGAAAGGCGAACGCGACGTGATCGCCGCCTTCAGGAAAATCGCCGCCGGCAACGTCAAGTTCATCTCGCGCGGCGACAATTCCGGCACCGACGTGATGGAAAAGGGTTACTGGCAAACGGCAGGTGCCAAGCCGGCCGGCACCAACTACGTCTCGGCCGGCCTGGGCATGGGCGAAGTGCTGAACATGGCGGCCGAAATCGGCGCCTACACGCTGACCGACCGCGCGACCTATGGCGCCTATAAAGCCAAGACCGGCCTGGCGATCGTGGTGGAAGGGGACAAGCGCATGTTCAATCCCTACGGGATCATTGCGGTGAATCCGCAGAAGCACAAGGGCATCAACTACAAGGGGGCGAAGCAGTTGATCGAGTGGATGACCTCTTCCGAAGGGCAGGCCAGGATCGCGGCTTTCAAACCGGCTGGGGAGCAGTTGTTCTTCCCGTCGGCTAAATAATAAGGATAGCGGTGTTCGTGCAACTTGGGCCCCTGCCTTCGCAGGGGCGGCGTGCCCACCACCTGCAGCCGTAAAACCGTTGCCCCTGCGCAGGCAGGGGCCCAAGTTCTCCGGCTCGCCCAAAAATTAAAAAGGCCGCAAGCAGCGGCCTTTATTTCATCCCTGAGCAACCGGTCACGCCAAAGCGTGCATCACCGCCTGCACCGGAATCGCCTTTACCCAATCCCGCCGCTGGTCGGCCGTGATCACGGTACTGTTGGCCTTGTCCACCGGCGCCCACTCCGGCGTCTTCTGGCGCATCAGGGCCACCACCGGCACCCCGACCGCGTTCGCCAGGTGCATCACCGCGGTTTCCACCGACACGATCAGGTCGCATTGCGCCAGCATCGCCGGCAGCTGGAAGAAATTCTCGTTGGCGCTGAACAGCTCGGTGCGGTCGAGCTGGCGCTCGGCCAGCATGGCCTTCACGTTATTGATTTCCTGCGGTACCGCGTTGACGATGAAGCAGGCGTCGCGCCACTCGGGCTGGGCGCGCATGGTGGTGATCAGCTCGGCCACACGCTCGACCGGCCAGCAGCGCTTGCGGGTCTTGGCGAACGGATTGATGAACACCAGCTTGCCCTGGCGTCCGGCAAAGCCCCATTCGGCCAGCTTGGCGCGGGCGCCGTCGATGTAGCGTTCCGGGATGTGCACGAACGGAATGCGTCCGCTAGGGGGAATGTCGACGTTGGCCAGCTGGCGGAACCAGCCGGCATACACGTCGCTGATGTGCGGCGCGGCGCTGCGGTCGGCCGGGTCCGGATCCATGCTCGCATCGAGCTTGCGGTAGCTGAAGTAGCGGTGCAGGCCGAAGCCGAGCGGTTTCTTGAAGCCGGTGACGAAGCCGTCCGGACTGATCTCGCGCGCCAGGTGCGCATAGAAATGCGGACGCAGCGTGGCCAGCGACACCACGATCGGGTACTGCTCCCGCCGCGCGTCCTGGATCGAAGCCTGGAACAGCGCGGGCGAGTAATTCTGGTCGTAGACCCTGTCGATGAAATCGCAGGCGGCCAGCCAGTCGTACAGCACGTTCTTCTTGAGGTGCGGCCATTGCGCAGCGTCCGCCGTGCGCCGCACCTCGTCCACCCACAGGTGCAGTTTCAGGTGCGGATAGGCGCGTGCGAATGCCGCGAAGCAGTTCTGCAAATAGGTGTAGTCGCCCAGCGCCAGGTGGGCGATGAACAGGATCTTGTCCGACTTGGCCAGCAAGTCGGCAGGGATGAGAGGTGGATTCATTATGTCTTACGGTGCCGCCAGTGCTCGTTAGTGTAGTCCAAACGAGCCGAAAATCACATCAGGATCACGTCGTACTGCTCCTGGTGATAGCCTTTTTCCACCTGCAGCGAAATCTTCTTGCCGATGAAATCGCCCAGCATCGCCAAGTGCTGCGACTCTTCTTCCAGGAACAGGTCGACCACTTCCTGCGAGGCCAGGATACGGAACTCGCGCGGGTTGAACTGCTTGGCTTCGCGCAGCAGTTCGCGCAGGATTTCGTAGCAGATCGTGCGCGAGGTTTTGACCTGTCCCTTGCCGCTGCAGGCGGGGCAGGGCTCGCACAGGATGTGGGCCAGCGATTCGCGCGTGCGCTTGCGCGTCATTTCGACCAGGCCCAGTGCCGAGAAGCCACTCACCGACACCTTGGTGCGGTCGCGCGACAGGGTCTTCTTGAGCTCCGCCAGCACGGCATTGCGGTGCTCGTTGTTCTCCATGTCGATGAAGTCGAGGATGATGATGCCGCCCAGGTTACGTAGGCGCAGCTGGCGCGCGATGGCGTGCGCAGCCTCGAGATTGGTCTTGAAGATCGTGTCGGCGAAATTGCGCCCGCCGACGAAGCCGCCGGTGTTCACGTCGATCGTCGTCATCGCCTCGGTCTGGTCGACGATCAGGTAGCCGCCGGACTTGAGGTCGACGCGGCGGCCCAGCGCGCGCAGGATTTCTTCCTCGACGCCGTACAAATCGAACAGCGGCCGCTCGCCGGTGTAGTGCTGCAGGCGCGACAGCACGCTGGGCGTGTAGATCTGGGCAAAGTCCACCAGGCGCAGGTAGTTTTCGCGCGAATCGACCAGGATCGCGGCGGTCTCGTCATGCACGAAGTCGCGCAGCACGCGCTGGGCCAGGCTCAGGTCCTGGTACAGCAGGCTGGTGGCTGGCCGCGTGCGCGAGCCCTTGACGATGGCGCTCCAGGTCTTGCGCAGGTAATCGATGTCGGCCGCGAGGTCGGCATCCGACGCGTCCTCGGCCTGGGTGCGCACGATGTAGCCGCCTTTTTCTTCCGGCGGCAGCAGGCCCTGCATGCGACTGCGCAGCGCGTCGCGCTCGGATTCCTTTTCGATCTTTTGCGAGATGCCGATATGCTTGTCTTGCGGCAAGTACACCAGCATGCGGCCGGCGATCGAGATCTGCGTGGACAGGCGTGCGCCCTTGGTGCCGATCGGGTCCTTGATCACCTGCACGGTCAGGACCTGGCCGTCGTACAGGATCTTTTCGATCGGGGTGGGGCTGGCCGTGCTGCTGCCGTTGGGGCCGTCGTGCGGACGCGCTTCCCAGATGTCGGCGACGTGCAGAAAGGCGGCACGTTCCAGGCCGATGTCGATGAAGGCCGACTGCATCCCCGGCAGCACCCGCACCACCTTGCCCAGATAAATATTGCCGGCGAGGCCGCGCGTGAGCGTGCGCTCGATGTGCAATTCCTGCACGGCTCCCTGTACCACCAGCGCGACGCGTGTTTCCTGTGGGGTGATATTGATCAGGATGTCTTCAGTCATGAGCCAAGGCCGTGCATTTA
>Ga0308160_10003365_pt1 | contig 18103 bp, 12 predicted proteins | sample PhyFR1_FD_201036 | JGI IMG/M metagenome (GOLD analysis project Ga0308160, IMG submission 201036) | Phyllosphere microbial communities from UC Gill Tract Community Farm, Albany, California, United States - DLSLF.R1 | ecosystem: Host-associated > Plants > Phyllosphere > Unclassified | place: USA...
ATTCCGGGCCGCTGTCGATTCCGGCGCCGATTTCCAGGCGCAGCAGTTCGTGCAGCAGCGTGTCGCGGTTGCGCTCCAGCAGTTGGGCATAGGTATCGCGGCCTTCGGCCAGCGCACGCAGGGCGGCATCGAAGCGGCTGCGCAGCGTACGCTCGAGTTCGCTGTCGAGGGCCGGCAAGGCGCTCCAGCGCGCTTCCCAATCGATCGCGTCGACCGCCGGCTGCGCTACCGCCCCCTCGAGCTCCTGTACCAAGCGCAATTTATCGCGCAACTGGTTGGCCTGGGCCACGCCGGCGGCGCGGCGCACCTGGTCGGCATGCTGCTGCACCAGGGCGACGGCGGCGTGGTAGCGCTTCTCGACGCGGGCTTCGTGGGCGCGCGGCACCGGGCCGATGGCTTGCCACTCGGCTTGCGCCTCGCGCAGCAGTTTGCCGATGGTGGCCGGGGTCGCCTCCGGCGCGGCCGCTTCCAGGCGCGCGCTGATGGCTTCCTTGGCCGCCTCGTGGGCGCGGCGCTCGATGTCGGCCTCGTGCATGCTTTCCTTGCGGCGCTGGAACACGTCGTCGCAGACGGCGCGGAAGCGCTGCCACAGCGCCTGCTCGCTCTTGCGCTCGAGCGGCAAGGCGCGCGCATGTTCCTGCCAACGCTGCTGCAGGGCACGCATGGTATCGATCGCGTGGCGGTCGTGCGGATCGATCGCGGCGGCTTCCTCGATGATGGCTTCGCGCTCGGCCATCTCGCCCTTGCGCTGTTCCTCGAGCGGCGCCTGCAGCACGTTCAGCGCGTCGGCGAACATGTTGTCCAGGCGTTTCTTTTCCTTGCGGTCGATCGCGCCCAGGTGGCTCCAGGCCAGGCGCAGGCGTTGCACGGTGCCGGCCACGTGCTTCCAGTCGGCTTCTCCGGATTGCAGGCGCGCGATTTCGGCCCTGGCTTCCTCGACCAGCTTTTCGCCGCGCGCGGCATTCGTATGGCGCTCGTCGGCCAGTTGGCGGAAGTGGGCGGCGGCCGGCGCGTAGGCGGCGGTGCAGGCGGCGTCGAAGCGTTCCCACAGGCTTTTCGGTGCGGCGCCGGACAGGCTGTCGAGCGCCTTCCAGCGCTCGCGCATGCTGCCCACCTTCTTGGCCAGCTCGCTCATCGCCAGGTTCTGCGTCGGCAGGGCTTCCACGTTCTTGATGAGTTCCTCGCGCGACACGTTGCCACCCCAGCGTGCCCAGTCGGACAAGCGCTTGAGCTCGGCACGGACGTGGGCCAGGCGGTCGGACTGGGCCGGCGACAGGCGCATGCCCTTGTCGCGCGCCTCCTTCAGCGCCTTGTCGAGTTCGGCGGCGGTGCCTAGCGAACCCTGCTGCAGGGCCGCTTCCATCGCATCCATGGTGTCAAGAAAATGCTGGTCGGCGCCGCGCGCCTTGCGCGCGTCATTGCCGGCCGGACGCCCGTCCTGCGCTCTGTTTTCTTGCGCTTTGTTTTCCTGCGGCTTGCTTTCCTTCGGCTTGCGCGGCTCCGGCTGCGGCAGGCTGGACAGCAAGGCTTCGAAGCGGCGCTGCAATTCGGCGGCGGCATCGACCGGCGGCAGGGCCGGCAGCGCCTTCCATTCCTTGCGCAGTGCGTCGGCATTCAGCTCGGCGACAGGCCGGGCCTGCTGCGCGTCGAGGAAGGCGCTGCGCGCGGCCAGCGCGGCTTGCCCGGCTTCGATCGCGTGCAGGCTGGCCTGCAGCTTCTGGCACTCGACGCCGAACTCGGCCACCAGGCCGCGCGGCAACGACGGGTGCTCGGGCGCTTGCAGGGCCGCGGCCTGCTCCTGCGCCACCTGCGTCAGGCGCGCCGCCATCTCCTCGGCCGCCAGGCCGGCGCCCCCCAGTTGGCGCAAGGCCGCCAGGCGGTCGATCATGGCACGCTGCAGCGCAACCTGCGCTTCGAGACGCTGGCCGAGGGCGGCGCGCACGCGCTGGAAATCTTCCTGCAACTCGGGCGCGGCGATGACCGCCCATTTGCGGTCCAGGTCGGCAACGTGGTTCGGGGTCAGCAACGCATCCTTGAGCAGGGCTTCGGCCTGTTCGAGGGCGGCCTGGGCGCGCCGGCGCTCGGCTTCGTGGTGGCGGTGGGCATCCAGGCGCGACTGCATCAGCTTGGCGACGCGGCGGTCGGTGTTGCGCATCGCGGTGTGCACGCGCTCCAGCGCTTCCGGGCTGTGCACGAATTCGGCCGCGGTGAGCCGGAGCTCGGAGAATTCGCATTGGAGAATGAATTCCACCGCGGCGGCCTCGTCGCCCTGGAGTCGGCTCAGTTTTTCGGCCTGCTGCGCGCGTGCCGGGGCGGCAGCCTGGCTGGAGGACGAGCCCGCTGGCTGCTCCGGTTGCGCGCCCTGTCCGGCCGGCTTGTCGCCAGGCTTGTTATCGCCCGGCCGCTTGAATAGGAACTCGAACATGATGAAATCGCACTTCCAAAATCGCCATCATAACAAAGACCTGATGGCTTCGCGCCATACCGGACTGGCGCGTGCGAACAACAGGCCGACGGCTTGTCAGTGGGCAATCGACAACGACGCGGCTGCGGGACGGCGGGAAGACGCGGGATACGGCAGCTCGTGCCCGAAACGGCGCTGCGGTTCGCGCTGCTCGCGCTGGTGGGCGTCGTGTGCCAGCATCTGGTTGGCGATCGCGAACCAGGCGTCGCCGCCGACCAGGCTGCGTGCCAGCGGGAACAATTCGTGTTCCTCGCGCTCGAGCCGCTGGCGCAAGGCCGCCACGCCGCGCTCGACGGCGCCGCAGAAATGTTCGCGCGGCACCGGACGCTCGAGCTGGGCCACGCAGGCTTCGGCCGTGAAGATGGCCTCGGCCGCGTGTTCGCTCAACTGCTCGAGTTCGCGCAGCAGGCCGTCTGCGGCGGCCGTGTGGCGGCGCAGGGCCGGCACCAGGAACTTGTCCAGCTTGCGCCAGTGGCAGCTGTCGTAGACCTGGCGCAGGCGTGCGCACAACTGCGCGGCGCGGCCCAGGGCCAGGGTCGTGGTATCGCCCGGCAACGCATGCAAGTCCTCGACCAGCGATTGCAGCGCCGTGCGCACCGTGGTTTGTTCGACGGATAGGGCAACGAGTGTGTAAGTCGACGTCAGCATTCGGTCTCCGCTCGGTCGTTCACCCAAAATGCTCCCATGCCGCACGGTTGGCCGGCAGTCGGGGCTGGATGGGAGGCGTTGATTTATGGCCAGGCCTGACGAATTGTGTGTTGATTCGTTGTTATCTTCGGCCTGAAGAAGTACCAAGTGTAAGGAGGGGCCCAGGGTTGGCGTTTGATCTAGCTCAAATCCGGGACCCTCGCCGCCGAGGTGCCATGGCGCGATACTAAGCGGCTTGCGCGCCTGTCTCCGTCCCCGCCAGCGCGGCCCGCAGCAGGGTGCCGAAGCTGTCGGGATCCGCCTGCGCCAGCGTCACCTGGGGGCAGCCATGCCAGCGCGCACAGCGCCCCACTGCCGCGGCAAGGTCGCCCACCAGGCGCGTGCTGGTGCGCACACCTGCTTCCAGCGTCACCGATTTCAGCTCGAAGGTGCCGGCCTTGCGGTGCGCCTTGGCATCGACCCGGCCGATCAGCGCCCCGCGGCGCAGCAGCGGCAGCGTGAAATAGCCGTAGCGGCGCTTCTCGGCCGGGGTGTAGCACTCGAGGCGGTAGTCGAAGCCGAACAGCTCGAGCGCGCGCCGGCGGTCCCAGACGATCGGGTCGAAGGGCGAGAGCAGGCTCGTCAAAGTCGGCGCCAGCGCGCCGGCGGCGGCCTGTTCCAGCAGGGCCGCGTGGTCCGGATGCACGAACACCGGCTCACGCCAGCCTTCGACACGCGCCATCAAGAGTTCGCCGGCTTCAAGCAGCGTCTGCGGCTGCAGGTGCGGCGGCCGGGTGCGGTGGTAATCGGGAATCCAGGACGCCTTGGCCAGCCCGAGCGCCTTGACCGCGCGCAGCACGAACTGGCGTTGCGTCTGGGCCATAGACGGCATGCGCGCATCATCCCAGCCCGCCAGCACGCGTTCGGCCAGGTCATACACACGATGGAAATTCTGGCGCCGCGCGATCATCAGCTTGCCCGCGGTGAACAGCACCTCCAGCGAACGTTTCTCCGGCTTCCACTGCCACCAGCCGCCGCCCTTGCAGTCCTGGCGCTCGAAATCGGCCGAGCGCACCGGACCGTGGTCGCGGATATGCTGCAGGACCCGTTCGACCACGGCCGGGTGATCGCGCAGGAAGGCGGCCGAATATTTCCAGCCGAGTGAGCCGGGGTCGATCATCCGGTGCCGGTACAGGCCGTAATCCTCGATCGGGATGAAGCAGGCTTCATGGGCCCAATACTCGAACAGTTTCCCTTCCGCCAACAGGGCATCGAGCCAGCCCGGGTCGTAGTCGCCCAGCCGGCTCCACAGCACCAGGTAGGGACTACGCGCGACCACGCTGATGGTGTCGATCTGCAATACGCCCATGCGCCGGATCGCGGCCAGCACGTCGTCGGGCGTGGCACGGGCGCGGCGCGCCTGCAGCATGCCCTGGGCCGCCAGGTGCAGGGCGCGCGCGGCGCCGATGGAAAGGACTGGTTCGGTCATATCAGGATTCTAATGGTGATTTTTGCACTATCGCCAATTTGCCGGAGAACTTTTTACAGCAAGTCGCCGTCTGCGCTATAGTGAGCGCCCCCGGCTCATCCTGAGCCCGAAAAAACTTTCCCTCGAATCAACCGATCCATGCGGCTGCTGCACACTTCCGACTGGCACCTCGGCCAGACCCTGCACAATTTCGACCGGACCTGGGAGCACCAGCGCTTCCTCGACTGGCTGCTCGACACCCTCGTGACCGAGGAGATCGACGCCCTGCTCATCGCCGGCGACATCTTCGACACCGCCAACCCGTCGGCGGCCTCGCAGCGCCAGCTCTACCATTTCCTGCAGCAGGCGCGTGCGCGGCTGCCCCGGCTCGACATCGTCGTCATCGCCGGCAACCACGATTCGCCCGGCCGCCTGGAAGCCCCGGGCCCGCTGCTGGAAAGCCACGGCACGCGCGTGGTCGGCCATGTCGTGCGCGACAGCGACGGCCGGATCGACCTCGAACGCCTGCTGGTGCCCCTGACCGATCGCCACGGCGAGGTACAAGCCTGGTGCGTCGCGATCCCCTTCCTGCGCCCGGGCGACGTGCCGCGCCTGGCCGTCGAGGATCGCGCCGAAGGCGACGCCTACGACGCCTATTTGCAGGGCACGGCCCTGCTCTACCGGCAAGCCCGGGAACTGGCCGCGGCGCGCCGCAGCGAAGGCCAGGCGATCCTGGCGATGGGCCACTGCCACATGGTCGGCGGCGACGCGTCGCCGGATTCCGAGCGCCGCATCGTGATCGGCGGTACCGAAGCGCTGCCGGCGACCATGTTCGGCGACGTCGCCTACGCGGCGCTGGGCCACCTGCACCTGGCCCAGCGCGTCGGCAAGCAGGAACACCTGCGTTACTGCGGCAGCCCGCTGCCGCTGTCGTTTTCGGAAGTGGGTTACCAGCACCAGGTGCTGCGCATCGACCTCGAAGGCGCCGCCGCGCGCGCGATCGTGCCCTTGCCGGTGCCGCGCGCGGTCGAGCTGCTGCGCGTGCCGCCCACGCCGGCGCCGGTCAAGGAAGCGATCGCCGCGCTGGTCGCGCTGGACCTGCCGGAGCGTCCGCTGCACGAGCAGCCCTATCTCGAAGTGCGGGTGCTGCTGGACGGCCCGGAACCGGGCTTGCGCGCCCAGGTGGAGGCGGCGCTCGAGGGTAAACCCGTGCGCCTGGCCAAGATCGAACCGACGCGCCGCATCGTCACCACACCCGGCCTGGAAGCCGCGCTGACGCTCGACCAGTTGGCCCAGTTGCAACCCGACGACATCTTCCGCCGCCTGTGGCAGCAACGCTTCGGCGAAGATGCGCCGGACGACCAGATGACGGCGTTTGCCGAGCTCGTGATGCCGGGGGATGGCGTATGAAAATCCTGCGCATCGGCGGCAAGAACCTGGCCTCGCTGGCCGGCGAATTCGAGGTCGATTTCGAGAGCGAACCGCTGGCCTCATCCGGCCTGTTCGCGATCAGCGGCCCGACCGGCGCGGGCAAGAGCACCCTGCTCGACGCCTTGTGCCTGGCCCTGTACGACGCTACCCCGCGCCTGCTGCGCGCGCGCGCCGGCAACCAGGTGCCCGACGTCGGCGCGGACACGGTCCAGGCCCACGACCGCCGCACCCTGCTGCGCCGCGGCGCGGCCGAGGGCTATGCCGAGGTCGACTTCATCGGCAACGACGGCATCGCCTACCGCTCGCGCTGGAGCGTGCGCCGCTCGTACAACAAGGCCAGCGGCGCCCTGCAGGGCGTCAACATGACCCTGCACAAGCTGCCGGAACTGGCCCCGATCGGGAACACCAAGACCGAGACCCTGCTCGAGATCGAGCAGCGCATCGGCCTCTCGTTCGAACAGTTCACGCGCTCGGTGCTGCTGGCCCAGAACGAGTTCTCGGCGTTTCTCCGCACCGACGACAACGAACGCGGCGAGCTGCTGGAAACCCTGACCGGCAGCGCCGTCTACAGCGAGATCTCGCGCCGCGCCTTCGAGCGCGCGAAGCTCGAGCAGGAGGCGATGCGGCGCCTGACTTCGCGCCTGCAGGACCAGGCGCCGCTGGCCCCGGACCTGCGAGCCGCACTGGACGAGGAACACGCGGCGGCGCAAAGCGCGCTGGCGGCGCTCGAGGCACGCCGCGCCGCGCTCGATGCGCAGTTGCGCTGGCACCAGGAACGCGAGCGCCTGGCCCAGGGCGAAACCCAGGCCGCGGAGGCGCTGGCCGCGGCCAATGCCGCCGTCGACGGCGCGGACAAGCGCCGCCGCCACCTGGCCACGCTGGACGCGGTGCAGCCGGCGCGCGCGCTGGTGGCCGAGCTGAAGCGCCTGGCCGACGAGCAGCGCCAGGTCCAGCAGACGCTGGACAACGGCGCGCGCGACCTGCAGCGCGCCCTCGAAGCCCAGCGCCAGGCGGCGCAGGGGCGGATCGAGGCCGAACGCAAGTTCGAGGCGCTTGAGGATGCGCGCCTGGCCCAGGCGCCCCTGCTCGACCGCGCCAAGGCGCTGGACGCCACGCTGGCAACGCTGGCGCCGGCCTACGAGAAAGCGCGGCAAACGCGTGACGCGGCCACTGCCGAAGCACAGCAGGCCAGCGCCGCGCTGAATGCAAAAACCGCGGCGCTGGACAGCACCCGCAACGCACTGCTTGAGAGCCGCAACTGGCTCGAAGCACGCCGCGAGCTGGGCGGCCTGGCAAGCCAGTGGGCACGCTGGGAACAGCGCTTGGTCCAGGCCGAGCAGGCGGCCGCCCTCGATACCGACACCGGCACCGCCCTGGCGCGCGCCACGTCCGGCCTGCAGCAGGCCGAAGCCGCCGCCCAGCGCACCGCCGCCGGGCTGGAAGCCGCGACCACGCTGCTGGGCGAACGCGAAACCGCCCGCGCCCAAGCCATCGAAGCGCTCGACGCCTTCGATGCCGACGACCTGCGCGCCGAGCGGCGCGCGCTGGAAACCCGGCGCGAGCGCCTGGCTGCTTTTGGGGCCACCAGCAACGCGCTGGCCACGGCGCGCGCCCAGCTCGCCCGGCTCGACAGCCAGGCAGCGAAACGCGAAGCGGCACGCCAGCTTGCAAATCAGGCGCTCGACGCGGCGCAGGCCGCCGCCGCCGCCATCGACGCCACCGTGGCCCAGGCCGAGCGCATGCTGGAAGCGGCGCAACTGGCCTGCGCCGACGGTGTCGAGAGCCTGCGCGAGCGCCTCGCCCCGGGCACGCCCTGCCCGGTCTGCGGCAGCGAAGACCACCCCTACCGCCACCAGGATGCGCGCCTGCACACCCTGCTCGACGGCATGGCGCAGGAAGTCGCCAGGCGCCGCAAGGAACAGCGCGACAACCTGAATGACCAGGCCCAGCAGCGCGCTGCCATCGATGCCGCCGCAGAACAGTTGCGCGCGCTGGCCGAGGAACGTGCAGGCGTGCTGGACGGGATCGAGCAGCTGGAAGACGAACTGGCGTCCAGCCCGTTGTTCGAGGAAGCGCCCGAGCCGGAGGGCCGCGCCGCCTGGCTGAACGCCCAGCAGAACGCCCTGCGCGCCGGCGCCCTCGACCTCGACGGCCGCGACCAGGCCTTGCGCCGCGCTGAAGCCGCGCGCGACGCCGCCCAGCAAGCCTGGGATGCGACCCACCGCGAGCACGTGCGCCTGCTGGAGGCGGCGCAAACGGCCGATGCCACGCTGCGCCGCCTGGAAACCGACATCGCCACGCTGGCCATCAGGCGCGAAGCGGCAGGGGCCAACCTTGCCGCACTGCTGGATGAACTCGATCCGGTGCTGCTTGAGTCCTGCGGCGACGGCTGGCAGGCGCAATGGCAGCGCGACCCGGCCGGCTGGCGCCAGCAGCGCGCGTCCGCCGCGCGCGAGTGGAACGAACAGTCGGCCCGGCTGGCCAAGCTCGAGTCCAGCCTGGGCGCGCTGGAAGCCGAACATGGGGCCGCGCAGGCACGCGCGCAGCAGGGCGAAGCGCGCCTGTTTGAGGCACGCGCCGAATTCGAACGCATCGACCAGGAATCGGCCGCGTTGCGCACCGAGCGCGCGCAACTGTTCGACGGCCGCCCGGCGCGCGAAGTCGAGGGGGCACTCGCCGCCGCCGTCACCGCGGCGCGCGAGCTGGTCAACGCCTGCCAGGCCGCCACCCTGCAGGCGGCCCAGCTGGAAGCGCGCGTGCGCGAAGCCCAGGCCGGCGCCCAGGAACGCATCGCCGCATTGCAGGAGACGTCGAACGAAACGGAAACCCGCCTGGCACAGTGGTTCGAAAACTTCGACGGCGCCGATCCGGCACTGGAGCCGATCGAAAGCCAGCAGCAGGTCACCGAGCTGCTCGCGGTCGGCAACGCCTGGATCAGCCAGGAACGCGCCGCCCTCGCTGAACTCGACACGCAGGCGCGCCAGGCCGCCGCCGTGCTGGACGAGCGCCGCGCGCGCCGCCGCCAGCATGACGATGCGGCGGTGGCCGGGGAGCCGGTCCGCGCCGCCGCCGCCGTGGCCGAGGACCTGGCCAAGGCCGAGCAGGAACGCCGCTGCGTGCACGAAACCGCCGCCGCGCTGGCGGTGCGCATCCGCGAAGACGACAATCGGCGCGAACGGGCGCGCTCGATGATGGACGAGATCGAGCGCCAGCGCGCCGTCGAGACGCGCTGGGCAAAGCTGGCGGAACTGATCGGTTCCGCCGACGGCAAGAAGTTCCGCAACTACGCCCAGCAATTCACGCTGGATGTATTGCTGGGTTACGCCAACCAGCACCTGGCCCAGCTGGCGCGGCGCTACCGCCTGGAACGCGTGACGAACGCGGCCGGCCCGTCGCTGGCGCTGATGGTGCGCGACCAGGACATGGGCGGCGAAGTGCGCTCGGTGAATTCGCTGTCCGGCGGCGAATCCTTCCTGGTCTCGCTGGCCCTGGCCCTGGGCCTGGCCTCGCTGTCCTCGAACCGGGTCAGGGTCGAGTCGCTGTTCATCGACGAGGGCTTCGGCAGCCTGGACAGCGATACGCTGGGCGTGGCGATGGATGCGCTCGATGCCCTGCAGTCGATGGGCCGCAAGGTCGGCGTGATCTCGCACGTGCAGGAGATGACGGAGCGGATCGCGACCAAGGTGCTGGTGCGCCCTGGCGGCGGCGGCAGCAGCTCGATCACTGTCCAATGAGCGGTCCAATAAGCCATGGCGCGCGGTGCTAAAATGCGCGCCTCTAATATAGTCACTCACGGAATATCATGTCCAAACCCGCCCGTTTCCTGACTTTCAAGTGCGCCAAGTGCGACAAGCCGGTCAAGGTCCAGCTGCAGAAAGTCTCGGCCTGCTCGCACATCCAGCCCTACCAGGGCATCTGCGCCTGCGGCGAAATCAAGCGCCACGCCACCGGCAACCCGGAGGCGGTGAAGTCCTTCATCGAGTCGAACGAGCTGCACTGGCACCACCACCATTGATCGCTCCCATGATCCATTGGATTGAACAAGGCGAGGAACGCTCGGCGCGCTGGCGCTCGGAAAGCGGCTGGCCGGCGCCGAAGAAGGTCGTGCTGGCCGACGACACGATGAACGCCGACACCGCCTACCGGCTGGCGCTGGACGGCACCGGCCTGCTGTGGCGCGGCGACTTCCAGAACGCGCGCCAGATGCTGCAGGCATTGGTACGCCGGCTCGACCACAAGAGCGAGCGCAACAAGCGCGCCAAAAAGCCGGCCGCCACGCTGACCGAGCAATTCCACCGTCACCGCCTGGCCCAGCTGCAGCGCGCGCGCCTGCTGGCCATGCTCCTGATCCCGTTCGAGGCGGATTATTCGGTGCCGCTGCGGCGCGCGCCCGACCTCAAGGAAGCCTGCCTGGAAGCCTACGGTCCGGCCAGCGAGCCTTTCGTGGCCTCGCTGCGCGAGCTGCTGGGCCTGATCGGCGCCCACGAATGGCGCCGCAAGGGCGTGTTCATTCCGGCGCTGGACGGGCGCATCCACCCCTGGTACGGCGTGTTTTCGCCGGTGCGCGGCGAGTACGTGGAACTGGTGGCCCAGGCGCCCCTGCCGGAAGGCGCCACGCTGGCCTTCGACATCGGCGCCGGCACCGGCGTGCTGTCCGCCGTGCTGGCCCATCGCGGCCTGCAGGGCGTGGTCGCCACCGACATGGACGAGCGCGCGCTCGGCTGCGCTTCGGCCAACATCGAACGGCTGGGTTTATCCGGACAAGTACAGCTGGTCCGTGCCGACCTGTATCCCGAAGGCCGCGCCGGACTGGTGGTCTGCAACCCGCCCTGGCTGCCGGGCAAGCCGAGTTCCGCCATCGAATACGCAATCTACGATCCGGACAGCCGCATGCTGAAGGGCTTCCTGGCCGGCCTGAAGGCGCACCTGCTGGAAAACGGCGAAGGCTGGCTGATCCTGTCCGACCTGGCCGAGCACCTGGGCCTGCGTTCGCGCGAGCAGTTGCTGGGCTGGATCGCCGATGCTGGACTGGCGGTGGCCGGGCGCCACGACGTGCGTCCGACCCATCCGAAGGCGAGCGATCCGGACGATCCGCTGGCGGTGGCGCGCACGCGCGAAGTGACGTCCTTGTGGCGTTTGCGGGTCGTCTAGACCTTTGCTTGCATTGCGAGGCCGTTGGCGATACAATAGCATTCTCAGACGCGGGGTGGAGCAGTCTGGCAGCTCGTCGGGCTCATAACCCGAAGGTCACAGGTTCAAATCCTGTCCCCGCAACCAGAATTCTATGGACCGAGCCCAACTCTTGTAGTTGGGCTTTGTTTTTTCAGCAGCACGCCGCATGAGAGACAAGAAAGACAACGCGACATTCGACTTGCCCGGTTTCGAACCGGCCCTGCAAACCGATGGCGTTGCCCTTGCTTCCGAACCGAAGCGCGGCGGTCCGCGTCCGCGCCGCATTGTCCTCAAGCAGGAGCAAATGCCGCTGCTCGAACACACCGACGCCAGCGGCCTGCCCGTGTGGACGCGCGATCCCAACCTCGACCTGACCGGCCTGCCGATCTGGCAACCCGACACCTGAACCGCGCCTGCGGTTGACATCATGACCGACACCGCCTTCTCCTCGCTCCAGCTCGATCCACGCTTCCTCGCCAACCTGACCCAGCTGGGCTACCACCAGATGACGCCGGTGCAGGCGGCCACGCTGCCGCTGGCCCTGGCCGGGCGCGACCTGATCGCCCAGGCCAAGACCGGCAGCGGCAAGACCGCCGCCTTCGGTATCGGCATGCTGCTGGGGCTGAACCCGACGCTGTTCGCGGTGCAGGGCCTGGTGCTGTGCCCGACGCGCGAACTGGCCGACCAGGTCGCCAACGAATTGCGCCGCCTGGCGCGCGGCATCGGCAACGTGAAGGTCGTGACGCTGACCGGCGGCGTGCCGATGCGCCCGCAGATCGCCACCCTCGAATTCGGCGCCCACATCGTGGTCGGCACCCCGGGCCGCGTGCGCGACCACCTGCAGCGCCGCACCCTCGACCTGGCGCGCCTGCGCACACTGGTGCTGGACGAGGCCGACCGCATGACCGACATGGGCTTCTACGACGAAATCGCCGCCATCGTGCGCGAGTGTCCGGCCTACCGCCAGACCCTGCTGTTCTCGGCCACCTACCCGGACGACATCCGCGAAGCCACCGCGCCCTTCCTCAAGGAGCCGCAGGAAGTCGCGGTCGAGACCCGCCATGAAGCGGCCCAGATCGAGCAGCGCTTCTACGAGATCGGCTTCGACGGGCGCGACGCCGCCGTCGCACGCCTGCTGCAGCACTACCGTCCCGGCTCGGCGATCGCTTTCTGCAACACCAAGGCGCGCTGCCGCGAAGTCGCCGACTACCTGCGCGGGCAAGGCTTTTCGGCGCTGGCGCTGTACGGCGAGATGGAGCAGCGCGACCGCGACGAGACCCTGGTGCTGTTCGCCAACCGCAGCTGCTCGGTGCTGGTCGCGACCGACGTGGCCGCGCGCGGCATCGACATCGCCGGCCTGGAAGCGGTGATCAACGTCGACGTCTCGAAGGATCCGGAAGTGCACGTGCACCGCGTCGGCCGCACCGGCCGCGCCGGCGAGAGTGGCCTGGCGCTGACCCTGTCCGCGCCCAACGAAAAGCGCTTCGTGCGCCTGATCGAGGAGCAGCAGGGCATCACCGCCGACTGGCATCCGCTGCCGGAACCGGATGAGGATGCCGGCCACGCCGAGCCGGCGCCGATGATGACGCTGTGCTTCGCCGGCGGCAAGAAGGACAAGCTGCGCCCGGGCGACCTGATGGGTGCGCTGGCCAAGGATGCCGGCCTCACCAAAGAGCAAGTGGGCAAGATCCATATCTTCGAGTTCATGAGCTACGTGGCGCTGGAGCGCGGCATCGCCGAGCAGGCGTTCGCGCGCCTGAGCGCCGGCAATCCGCTCGGCCCCGACTACGGCGCCGTCAAGGGCCGCAACTTCAAGATGCGTTTTGTCGAGCCTTGAAACCCGTTTTTGGCTTTACGTTGTAACAACTGTAACCGGCGCGCACGGTTGAGTTCACAGTAAGGCAGCGGCTCGGTAAATCTGGCATGATTTTGCTAAAACTAAAATTAGCAAAATGACCAGCCAAACCACTATGGAACCCGAGCAGCAGCATCTCGAAGCCCACACCGTCCGGGATATCGTCGAGCACGATCCCGGGCAGGTGAACGAGGCCTGGTGCCGCAAGATCTTCCGCCAGCTGCTGCAGTCGCTCGAACTGCAGTATGCGATGCAGATGCCGCACCGCGCCATCACGGCGGACACCGTCGCCTTCCACGACAACGGTGAGCCGCTGCTGCTCCCGTCCATCGTCAGCGACCCGGAACCGGAGGTCGGCGGCGACCTCACCGCCCTCGCCAAGCTGATCCATTACGCCATCACCCAGGAACTCGTGCCCACCGGCCCGCTGCGCGGGCGCGCGCTCGAGGGCTACAGCGACGCCCTGATCGACGCGGTCGACCGCTGCATGGACCCCGACCCGGCCGTACGCCCGCACAGCATCGAGGAATTGCGCGACATCCTCGGCATCGTCACCCTGAGCTCGATTCCGGTGGCGCCGATGCCGCCGCTGCAGGCCTCGTCGCCGGATCCGTCTGCGCCGGACGTCGCTGCGCCCGGCATCGCCACGGCCGAGGTGGCCACGCCTGAGGTGGCCACGGCCGAAGTCGCCCCGCCGGACGGCACCGCGCCAGCCGCGGCCGCCATCCCGCCACGGGTCGAGAAGCAGCCGCAGCCTGTCCCGCAACCGGGCCGCCGCTCGCGCTGGCCCCTGGTCGCCGGCATCATCCTCCTGGCCGCCTTCGTCCTGGCCGGGCTCGCCCTGCTGCACAACGGCGGCTCCTTCGATCACGCCGCGCGGACCTTGCCGCAGAATGGCGAGGACGCGCCGCCTCCCACGACGCCGGCTGTCCCGCCCGCGCCACCGGCACCGGCCGACGCCGCGCCCGGCGCCCCGATCGACGCGGGCACCGTGCCGCCGGCGGATGCCGCGCTGCCGGGCGCCGCGCCAATCCAGCCCCTGCCCCAGGGCGCAGCGGTGGCGGCGCCCGCCGACGCCACCACTGTCTATCGCTTGCAGATCCAGCCCTGGGGCACCGTCTACGTGGACGAGGTCGACCGCGGCGTCAGCCCGCCCATCAAGCGCCTGCTGCTGGCCCCGGGCCGGCACACGATCCGGGTGAGCAATCCGAACTTCCAGGACCACGTGCTCGAGGTCGACACGGCCGCCGGTCCGGGCCGCATCGAGGTCGATTTCCGCGAGAAGGATCAATGAGACAAGCTTCCCATCCCCACCGCGCGGCCCGGCTGCTGGCCGCGGCCCTTGGCGCCGTGCTGGCCGCCGGCTGCGCCGACTTCCCCATCTTCGACAAGACGCCGTCCCGCAGCGGCCATCCGAAAGCGGCGAAAGCGGTCGAGCGCGACGCCAACACGCCACGCGAAGCGCCGTCCCGCCCCAGGGACCGCGACCGCGAGGACGACGCGCGCGAAGCCCGCGACGCCGCGCTGAAGGAAGGCATCCGCATGTACAACGAAGGCGATTTCAACGGCGCCATCAAGCGCCTGTCGGGGCGCGAACTGGCCAACGGCCCGCTGACGATGCGCCTGGAAGCGCTGAAGTACACGGCCTTCAGCTATTGCGTGACTTCACGTCCGGCGCAGTGCCGCCAGGCCTTCGACAAGGCCCTGCGCCTCGATCCGGACTTCGACCTGTCGCCGGGCGAGCACGGCCATCCGCTGTGGGGACCGGTGTTCACCAAGGCCAGGCAGGCGGTGGCCCAGCGCTGAGGCGCGTTCCCGTGACCACCCTCCCCGCCCCCTGCGACCGCGCGCTCGCCGAGCGCCCGCCCGATGCCGGGCAAGCCGGCGGCGCGCATCCGAAACTGGTGCTGGCGACGTCCATCCTGTCGACCAGCCTGGCTTTCATCGACGGGTCCGTGGTCAACGTCGGCCTGTCGGCGATCAAGCACAGCCTGGGCGGCGCAGGCGCCGACCTGTCGTGGGTGGTGAACGGCTACCTGCTGCCGCTCAGTTCCCTGCTGCTCCTCGGCGGCGCCGCCGGCGACCGCTTCGGCCGGCGCAAGATCCTGTTGGCCGGCATCGCGGTGTTCGCCCTGGCGTCGCTGCTGTGCGCACTGGCGCCGCGCCTGTGGCTGCTGGTGGCGGGCCGCGTGCTGCAAGGCGTCGGTGCCGCCATGCTGATGCCCAACAGCCTGGCCATCCTCGGCGCCACCTACCAGGGCAAGGCGCGCGGGCGCGCGATCGGCATCTGGGCCGCCGCCGGGGCCGCGGCCGGCGCCATCGGTCCGCTCCTGGGCGGCTGGCTGATCGACAGCGTCGGCTGGCGCGCCATCTTCTACATCAACCTGCCGGTCGCCGCGCTGGCCCTGTTCATGGGGTGGCGCTTCGTGGGCGGGTCCGGCAGCGGCAAGCCCGCCGCCTTCGATCCGGGCGGCGCCGTGCTGGCCAGCCTGGGCCTGGGCTGCCTGACCTGGGGCCTGTCGGCCGCCTCCGCCGCGAAAGGCCTGAGCCCGGCCGCCGGCCTAGCGATGCTGGCCGGCGTGCTGGTGCTGCTGGCCTTCCTGTGGGTCGAGCGGCGCGCGGGCGAAGGCGCGATGCTGCCGCTGGCCCTGTTCGCCGACCGCAGCTTTTCCGGCCTGAACCTGATGACCTTCCTGTTATATGGCGCATTGGGCGCGCTGCTGCTGCTGGTGCCCTACGTGCTGATCCAGGGACTGGATTATTCGGCCAGGCAGGCCGGCGCGGCGCTGCTGCCCTTCCCCATCGTGCTGGCGCTGGCTTCGCCGCTGATGGGCAGGCTCGCCGGCAACATCGGTGCGCGCCTGCCGCTGTCGATCGGCGCGCTGATCGTGGCCGGCGGCTTCCTGCTGGCGCTGCGCATCGGCGCCGGCAGCTACGCCGGCACGGTGCTGCCGGCCATGCTCGTCATCGCGGTCGGGATGGCCTGCGTGGCCTCGCCGCTGACGACGGCGGTGCTATCCTCCGTCGACGCCAGCCACACCGGCGTGGCGTCCGGCTTCAACAGCGCGGTGGCGCGCGGCGGCGGACTGATCGCCACCGCCCTGCTCGGCGTCGTGCTCACCACGCAGGGCGGCCGGCTGCTGCACGCCTTTCACCTGGCGCTGACGGTGTGCGCCGCCAGCGCCGCGGCGGCGGCCGTGTGCGCCTTCGTCTGGGTGCGGCCGGCCAAGGAAGCCGGGCCTAGGCCTTGACGTTGACGCTTGCCGGGAAGGTCGGCGCGCGGCGGCGCAGGGTCGCCTGTTCGTAGGCATAGGCCATGGCGATCAGCGTCGCCTCGCTCCAGGCGCCGCCGACGAAGGAGATGCCCACCGGCAGCCCATGCACATAGCCGGCCGGCACCGTGACGTGCGGATAGCCCGCCACCGCCGCCGGCGACGAGAAGCTGCCGCCATAATGGTCGCCGTTGATGTAGTCGATCAACCAGGCCACGCCGCCGGTCGGCGCCACCAGCGCATCCAGCTTTTCCTCGCGCATGATCTTGTCGATGCCCTCTTCACGCGCGTAACGGTGGTTGTTGGCCAGCGCCTCGCGGTAAGCCTTGTCCTCCAGGCCCGGCTTGGCCTGGGCCGCGACCAGGTGTTCCTGGCCGAAGTGCCGCAGTTCGCGCTCGGCGTTCTTCCCGTTGAAAGCGATCACGTCGGCCATGGTCTTGACCGGCGCATGCGCGGCGTAGCCCGACAGCCAGGCTTCCAGGTCCGGGCGGAATTCGCCCAGCAGGACTTCCAGTTCGCTGTTGCCGTACTTGTCGGTGTTCGGCAGTTGCACGTCGACCAGGATCGCGCCCTGGGCCTTGAGCACCGCCAGTTCCTTCTCGATCAGGGCGTCGACCGCCGTGCTGCTGCCGAAGAAATTGCGCGCCACGCCCAGGCGCTTGCCCTGCAGGCCGTCCTTGCGCAGGGCTTTGGCGTAATCGCCGGCCTTGCCGCGGCTGTCGGCGGTGGCCGTATCCGATGCGTCGGCGCCGCTGATCGCGGTAAGCAGCAGCGCGGCGTCGGCCACGCTGCGCGTCATCGGGCCGGCCGTGTCCTGCGAATGCGCGATCGGGATGATGCCGCTGCGGCTGACCAGGCCCAGGGTCGGCTTGATGCCGACGATGCCGCAAGTCGACGATGGGGACACGATCGAGCCGTCGGTCTCGGTGCCGATCGCCAGCGTCGCCAGGCCGGCCGCCATCGCCGCGCCCGAACCGGAGCTGGAGCCGCTGGTGTTGCGGTCCAGCGCATACGGATTGCGGGTCTGGCCGCCGCGGCCGCTCCAGCCGCTGACCGAATGCGTCGAGCGCATGTTGGCCCACTCGGACAGGTTGGTCTTGCCGATGATGACGGCGCCGGCGTCGCGCAGCTTTTGCGCGATGAAGGCGTCCTTGCTGGCGCGCACGCCGGCCAGCGCGAGCGAACCGGCCGAGGTGCTCATCTTGTCGGCGGTGGCGATGTTGTCCTTGATCAGGACCGGGATGCCATGCAGCGGGCCGCGCACCTTGCCGGCCTTGCGCTCGCGGTCCATCGCCTCGGCGATCTGCAGGGCGTCCGGGTTCAGCTCGATCACGGCATTGATGGCCGGGCCGGCCTTGTCGATGGCGGCAATGCGGGCAAGGTATTGCTGGACCAGCGATTTCGAGGTCAGCTTGCCGGCCTGCATCTGCGCCTGCTGTTCCAGCGCACCGGCGTCCAGGATGGCGGCGCCTGCGCTGCCGCCCGCTGCACCGGCCACCTTGGCGACACCCGCGGCGGTGCCGGCTGCCACACCGAGTCGAACGAAATCCCTGCGATCCATGCATTTCTCCGTGTCAAATAATGCAAAAGAATAACAGCAAAGCCAGGCATGCAACATAAGTGGCAAGCATAAAAAAACGCTGCCCGAGGGCAGCGTTTTCTTTGGGTTCGAACCGCTTAGTTGCGGACGACCTTCTTGTACTCGGCGGTACGGGTGTCGATCTCGATGACGTCGTCCTGGTTGACGAACAGCGGCACCTGGATGGTGAACTGCTTCGACTCGATCGCGTTTTCCAGCTTCGCTTCCTTCATGA
>Ga0308160_10003366_pt1 | contig 18102 bp, 19 predicted proteins | sample PhyFR1_FD_201036 | JGI IMG/M metagenome (GOLD analysis project Ga0308160, IMG submission 201036) | Phyllosphere microbial communities from UC Gill Tract Community Farm, Albany, California, United States - DLSLF.R1 | ecosystem: Host-associated > Plants > Phyllosphere > Unclassified | place: USA...
CTACATTACCATGTCGGTATTCATCCCTCACATTATTTACTTCTGGGTTACCGTTCTTGGTCTTTGTATCGCTCCCTTCCTGTTCAACCCCCATCAGTTCTCGTTCACCGACTTTATCATTGATTACCGAGAGTTCCTCCGATGGATGTCTCGAGGTAACAGTCGAACCCACGCCAACTCTTGGGTCGGATACTGTCGATTGTCAAGGACAAGGATCACTGGTTTCAAGCGAAAGAGGCTCGGTCTTCCCTCCGAGAAGCTATCGAGTGATATGCCCCGAGCACCTTGGAAGTCGATCTTGGTTGGTGAAATCATCGGACCCATCTGTCTCGCCATTGTCTTTGTCGTTTGTTACTTGTTTGTCAAGTCTTTCGCTGTTGGCGGTGTCGTCGAGCCTGGATTACTTCGAATTGCTATCATCGCCCTTGGACCTATTGTTTGGAACATGGCCATGTTGACTCTGCTCTTCTTGATCTCTTTGTTCCTCGGACCATGCGTAAGTCAAGTCTGTAAAGAATTTGGGCAAGTGCTGACCTCTAGCTCAACTCGTACACCAACACTTTCGGTGCTACCATGGCAGCTATGGCTCATTTCTCTGCTGTCATTGGTATGATTGCCTTCTTCGAGTTGCTCTGGTACCTCGAGCGATGGTCCGCATCCCACACTGTCCTCGGTATTATCGCCGTGATCGCAGTTCAGCGATGTGTGTTCAAGATTCTAATTGCTGTCTTCTTGTCCCGAGAGTTCAAGCACGACGAGACCAACAGAGCTTGGTGGACTGTACGTCGTTCCCCTCACTACTGGTACAATGCTGATATCCTAGGGTGTTTGGTTCAACCGAGGTCTTGGCTCTCACGCTCTCTCGCAACCCGCTCGAGAGTTTATTGTCAAGACTATCGAGATGGGTCTTTACTCTGCCGATTTCCTTACCTGCCACTGTAAGTCCCTTTACAGCTCAGGAGTGAATGGCAGCTGACATCTCAGTGCTCCTCTTTATCCTTTCCCCACCCATGTTTATCCCCTACTTTGACCGTATACACGCTACCATGCTGTTCTGGCTTGCACCAAATCAACAGATCCGACCTCCTATCTACTCTTTGAAGCAGAGGACCACGAGACGAAAGATTGTCTTCAAGTGTACGTCCCCTTTCCTATCCACGAGGGATTTTAGCTGACAGCCAGACTCTATCGTCTACTTCCTCGTTCAAGGATGCTTCGTTGCGCTCATTGTCGTACCTGCTATCTTTAGCAGTGTACTCAACTTGACCCCTAAATCCGCTCCATTCGGCGGTGTCATTTAAGCGCAGATGGAAAGATGATGAGAGGAGAGAGAGGAGGAGGAGAGGGAGGATGAACGAATGATGAGATGATGACCTTTTGAGATGGTCATGATATAGATGTGGATGATGATTCTTACGAGTGCGCTACTTGAGTAGACTCTTTGACGTAGCTACGAGTATCCCCTATGAATGGACAATGACTCTTGATAGTTCTCATCTGCCACAATGACGCTTCCTGTTTATTCCGTATTTCCTCCCTCCCTTCTACGAGTACTCAGCGCTTATCTGATTATGATCCCATGCTACTTTTTCGGACTTGTTTTGTTTATCGGCCGATGCTTTGACCCCTTTGTAGCCACCACTGTACACTATATGCTTGGCTTTATGTCCCACATGACATGACTGTAGCTATACCTACCACTATCATATCACCGAGATCGAAATGTCGGATACTATCACTTCCAGCATATCGATAGTCAACAACCTCTTTAGCAAGATGGGTCCAAAACGTAGTCTACGGGACTACAAACTCCCATTTACAGGACATCACTTGGTATACCCCGATCCAGTGGAAGAAGCCATTTGCTATACCCTTGCCCCATTCCTGCTCTGCTGTATAACACACCATATAATCAAATCAGTCGCCGGATACGTTAGGAGAAGGAAATTGAGGAAGAGGGAATATGATATCCTTAATACGAATGAAGATGGAAATGGACTACTGGAAGTGAAGAGGAGATGGAGATGGACGAGATGGTATCGCGCCCCTGCTACTGGGTTTCGGAATGCGATGGAATTGAGGACGTTGCCCGCTTCTTGGGTTTCCGTATCAAATTATGCGGAATTATGCTGGACGTTGCTGTACTGCGCTATCGTACTGGTCCCTACTTTCTACCTGTCCTACGGTGGTAACTGTAAGCCTTGTTTCACAATGGTGGAGATTGAGCTGATGTGTAGACGGAAAGCCCGGCGCGAAGAATAGATGGGCAAACCCTACTGGGGCAGCTGTGCGTACCACCCCACCAGCTAGGTATAGCTAACAAATAGGCATTCGCACAATTACCAATCATCATAGCTCTCGCTGGAAAGAACAATATAGTCTCCTTCCTCACTGGCGTACCGTACCAGGAACTGAATTACCTACATCGAGCTTCCGGACGATTATGCTTGCTTTGCTCTTGGATCCATACGATCGGATGGATCGATGGGGCTTACGGAGTTGGTATGACTGGTCGATTTGGATATACCCAGTGGTGGATTCTATGGGTGAGTCAATAGTGTAGCTTAATTGGCAGACCAGTATTGACGGACAGGGTTTCGTCGGCTTGATCGCCCTTACTATCCTCACTCTTAGCAGTTTCAGGATCGTTAGGCAGATGGCATACGAGGCTTTCCTCTTTATTCATATCGTCACGACAATGTACGTCTCACCGCGACCCTCGAGGACAACTATCTGACAACTAGATTATTTTTGGTAGGATGCTACTTCCACTGGGACTGGCAGGCATACTGGATCTGGGTAAGTTTCGATAGTCTGGCACATCGCGAATCCGCTTATGTCTAGTCCGGCTTTCTCCTGTGGTTTGTCGATCGCCTCATATCGCTCGCTAGGATGGTCGCTGTAAACAAACTTTGGCTTATCAAATCCGAGTCAGCGGCCGAATGTGGTCAAACGACTATCGAGATGTTGGATGGAGAGGTCATGCGCCTGACGATGAAGCGGGATATGGACTGGCACGCTGGGCAGCATGTGTATGTTCTTGCCTTACTTGCGGGAGATGATAGTCTGACTCGATCAGGTTCTTGTCGATGCCTTCTATCGGATGGACCAAGGTTGAGCAGCATCCTTTTAGTATGTGCAACTCGCCTGTAGAGGGATGTAACAACGATGCCGTGTTTCTCGTCAAGGCGGAGCAAGGTGAGCTTTCTTGTCAATGAGGATCGAGATGCACAGCTGACTCTCAGGCTTCACCCGGCAACTGTATGACGAGGTACTTGCAACAAAGACCACCAACATCCCCGCCTATCTCGAAGGACCATATGGTGCTTCAGTCGATGTCACACACTACCCCACCATCCTAGGTATCGCAGGAGGGACGGGCATAACTCATATCCTGTCTCATGCCATTCACCTCCTCGCCCTTGCATCGACCCGCCAGACCCCACTCCGCCACCTCCATATAGTATGGAACATTCGTCACGCATCTCACGTTGAATGGATCACCCCACTCCTCAACACTCATTTCGCCAACCTCCCCTCAGGCAAGCGATTGCGAGTCTCTATCGATATCCATGTTACGCGCGAGAGCGTATCGAACGATCCAACCGAAGAACCCGTTCATCTAGGTGAAGCATTCGAAGGAGTCCTAGAAGCTTTACCAGGTCACATGCGTCGAGAACGCCGGCGGTCCATGGCTGTACAATTGCAAATGGACGATAACATCGATGATGACGAAGACTCGCCAGCTACCTCAGCTCAGGAGAGGAGGCCATTCCTCCGATCTGCCGATAGTTTCCTAACGGTCGAACAGGAAGTGAGGTACACTAAACGCGGTAATCGGCATGGAATATCGGACGAGGTCTGGAAATTGATCAAGTGGAACTCGGGCCGAGCGCAGCTCAAGGGATATGTTCAGCAGGATGTGTCGGCTTCCGTCGGCGATATGGGCATGATTGGTAGGTCTTTCGCTCATCAGGCTCTGGCTGCAATCTGATGGTCAGTATGCGGGCCGAAGGAGTTACTAGACGATGCTGCGAAAGCTGTGCGGGAGGTCGATACGGCTCGTAATGTATGGCGAGGTCAGCCATCGATAGATTATTACAGGGACACATTTGGTTGGTGAAGCGGGTCTCGGAACATTATAACCTTTGTATTCAGTATAGACGGACCGGCTGCCTATCGGGCCTCCGACCTTGTAGCACTACCATCATGTATCATTAGGCATTCCAGATTGGTATTCGAAAACAGCTACCCCGATGCCAAGTGCCACTCTAACGGAGTACGGCTGACGGCTCTCCGGCTAATTGATTTATTTGAAAAAGAATCAAGTGACTACCCTCTTTTCTGGCTTCTATCCCCATATATAGTCTAGGAGAGTCAGCATATACTCTTTATCTCTTATACTACTACACCTAGTATCCAACAGCAACTCAAACCAAGTCGTCAGTACCAACAAAAGCCAGGCAAAACAAATCGACAACGAACATGATCATCCAATTACCCTTCTGTGTGAAAGAAAGTTCTATCTTTCATCGGACTACTCTTTTGTACAAGAGTAGTCCCTTGAACGAGAAGCAACACGGGTGCCAGGTCTAAAGCAACTTGAATTTTGAATGCGTTATGCTTCACTTTCAATAGACCTGTGCTGAGATCATACCGTTGAGCGGATCAGGATAATGCCTGCGCCGTCGAGTTGCCTCTCTTGTAAGATAGCTGATGGTTCTGTAGTTCTCGCACTCGGTTAAGTCATTAATTCGCTATCATCATGTCGAACAAGTTTCACGAATGGCAGAACATGTATGCCTTCTTCTCGTAAGATATATGTCCTGGGGCTGATCGTGTAGTCCGAATGTATCTGATACACTCAAATGGCATCAGAACAAGGGGGCAATGAAGCTCAACTTGTAAGTCTGACTACGACACCTAATGCACGATCGAAACTGACAGCCAGCTTCTTGAGTATCCTCTGTGTTGGTCTGATTCTCAACGGATGTAAGCCTAGATTCCGATAAGCATCCCGCTGGTACTAACGGTACAGACGAAGGAAACGTTATCTCAGGTCTACAAGCCTTCCCAGCTTGGCAGGAGGATCTCAACTACCCTACCGGTGCTCGATTGGGAGCTCTCAATGCATGTGGGCAGATTGCTGGTCTTGTTGTCGGACCCGTGATTGCTTATATCGATGAGCACTATGGTCGAAAGTGGGGTATCAGATGTGAGCTGCCTCATATTCCATTAGTACATCATGCTGATGTCAGTCTACGGATATTGTCTCGTCATTGGAACTGTCATCGGGTGTATCGCCGGTGTTCCCGGCGTCAACGGCTATGCTCGTATGTCTACATATCACTCCGAGAGCGGTACTAATGAACAGTCTTCATCGTTGGCCGAGTCATTATCGGTTTCGGGCTTGCTGCATTCCTCATGACCTCACTCATCGTCGTACAAGAGATCACCCACCCTCGACACCGATCCACACAGGCTCACGCTTGGAACTCGTTCTACATCCTCGGGCTTATCATCGCTTCCTGGGTCAACTTTGGTTGTAGTTACTTGACCGGCTCTTGGTCATGGGTATGTTTCTCGACAGGGCGTGGTTATGTCTACTGACGATCAGCGAATTCCCTACATCATCCAGCTTCCTATGGCGGTCTACATCCTCGTCGCCGTTCAATTTGTGCCCGAGACTCCCCGATTCCTCATGGGCAAAGGTCGAGTTGAAGAGGCCTTCGAGTTCCTAGTCGAGTACCACGGAAATGGCGATCGAACCGACAAGCTCGTCTTGTTCGAATTCGAAGAAATGAAGAACGCCATCGCCAAAGAGCGAGAGGCCAAGGCTGAAAAGTGGTCCGTCATCTTGAGATCACCCAACAACCGAAAACGACTCGGTCTCGCCAGTCTTATGATCTTCATGACCAACTTGTCTGGATCGTCAATTATCTACTGGTACTACACCATCATCTATAGTCAGGTCGGCATTACCGATCCTACCACCCAGACCGGTATCCAAGCAGGTCTAAACGTCTTGACTTGGTTTTCGCAGATTGCGGCTGTCGCTCTCGGTCGAAAGGTCGGTCGGAAGACTATCCTACTTTGGGTCTGGCCTTTGCTCCTCGTCTGCCTCGTCGGACTTTGCTCCACCAGGTAAGCTCCGTCCTTCTGAAACCATCAATCAATCTGACAATCCAGCGGAGTCTATGCCGAGACTGGAGAAACCAATACCAGTGCTTCTGTCGGTACTGTCGTCTTTGTCTGGCTCTACCTCACCATCTTCAACTTTGCCAACCCCGTGCTTTGGTCTTACCCCGCCGAAGTCCAGACTTACTCGATGCGAAGCAAAGGTCTACTCGTCTGGAACACTGTCAACCAGATTATGGGCGCCTACGTTACTTGGGTCGATGCCATTGCCTTGGAAGCTATTGGATACAAGTACTACGCCGTCTACATGCCGCTTGTCATTATCCAATTCTTCCTCTGCTGGCGATGTAAGTCACTCTTATCGTTGGCCAAAAGAAAGCGCTGATTGAATGTAGACATGGTCGAGACCAAGGGATATACTCTTGAGGAGGTTGCTCTCGCTTTCGACGGATCTAGCTCCAGTTTGGCCCTAGATGTAGAGGCTACAAACTACCAGCAGAACCAGCAGACGGAGGATAGCGACAGCAAGGATAGGCACGATGTCAAGTAGGATGCGGGCCGGCGTATTTATGCTCAAATGAGCCCGGGCATGACTTCAACGTCATCGCCAGTGTCTATACTATAATATTCTTGATGAAATGCATCGTCTTTACATCGTCTTTACAATGCACCACACGGCGGAGTTCGGAATCTGCCAAGCCGTCTGCTTACAGTGCCGCCGGTTCGGAGCGGAGAATTCGCCGAAACCTCGTCATTTGATCCGGTTGATCACCAGTCTAAAAAAAGGTGCTGGAACATCTCTCATCTCTCTATCATTTAGTAGTCAGCAATCATGTCATCAAACAAAGACAACAGTGAAGTCAAGCTCATCAACTCCGTAGCTGGTACTGGAGCCCTATCTACCCAAAGCCTGTTCAACATCAAGGGATGGGTCACAGTTGGTCAGTCATGACTACAGCATCCGTCGAGTGCTGACATGTAGTTACTGGAGGAGGAACTGGTCTTGGTCTCACCACCGCAACTGCTCTCAGTGAGAATGGTGCTCGAGTCTATATCACCGGACGTCGAATGGAGCCTCTCAAGGCAGCTGCCCGAGAGGAAAAGGATGGAAAGGGAGCTATCATCCCTATCCAGGCGGACGTTAGCACCAAGGAGGGCATCACCAGTACGCTGAAATCTTAGTACATGAGCTGACAGGCAGAGTTCCGAGATGAGATTGCCTCCAAGGAGAAGTTTATCAACTTGCTAGTCAACAGTATGTCCTTCCAGCCTTCTCCAAAATCAGCTGATTGTTAGACCACGGTATCTCGCTCGGATCCGCCAAGATTGACGAGTGTGAACAAACCCCCGAGGGCATCAGTAAAGAGATGTTCGACAACGAGTCCTTCGAGAACTGGTACGACCCTCTACATTATGTCCTATGGTGTGACTGACAATTAGGGGAGAGATCTACAAGATCAACACGGCCTCATACCACTTTACAACCTTCGCTTTCCTCCCTCTCCTATCAGCTGCAAAGTCAGTAGGAAACTACCCAGAGCCAGGAAACGTCATCAACCTCTCCTCCATGTCGGGTATCACAAAGACCTCTCAACGAGGTCAATTCGGTTACAACGCTTCCAAGGCTGCTACAATCTTGCTTAGCAAGATGCAAGCTACCGAGTTTGCTCGAAGGAATCTAGGTATTAGGGTCAACTGTGTTTGCCCAGGTTACTTCCCTTCCGTAAGCCTCTCTATCATTCGGAGAGTAAAGCTGAGATGATAGGGAATGTCGATCTTTGATCCCGAAGCCACCCAGGAAGACTTCAGAGGCCAGTGGGGTATCCCATTCGGTCGAACTGGAGGAGCCGTCGATTATGCTCAATGTATCTTCGGCCTCATCACTGTAAGCTAGATTGTTTTGCATCATGTGGAGCTGACGGCAGAACCAATACGTCACCGGAACAGAGTTCGTCATCGACGGAGGATGGTTGTTGGAAGAGAGTGAGTGACTCATACCGGACCGCGAACTGACGAACAGAGTTCTAGGATGTCCATATATGATAGTAGAAAATGGTCACAGACAACCAAATGCATTTGCGAATGAAGTCCGAAGACATCAAGAAATGCATCTCTCAGGCCAAATCTCAATAGCAATCTAAAATATGGACAGTCTACACACTAAATCATAAGGGGTTCGTTACACAAAAATACCCAAAAATGTCCACATAAAATAACTCAAAGCGCTCTAAACCCCGGAACACAAAGCGGTAGGTACAGGTCCCGCCGTCGCGCTATATTCACTATTTGATCAGCTCGCGCCTCTAGCATTAAACGAAAGACTTACTCTAAGTATTGACACCCGTTCACCGTGGTCCATGCTCCCTTGGTATCCTGCTTGTTGAACCACCCATCACCTAGACCCGTCGCTTTTGCCAAAGGTACAGGTAGAGTAACTGGAGTTCCGGTCTGGGTCAATGTCGGGAAGAGTGCGATCTGGGCAGCAGTATAGGAAGGACCCATTGATGCTGGAGGCCAAACTGCGTGAGAGGCGACTTGGTCGGCGGCGATAGTAGGGCTCGGAACGGCACCAGTAGCTGAGGCGGGGAAGGTTCCATCGAACTAGACATCAGTAACGGGTCGATGTGGAAGAAGGTGATACGTACCTGAGCTCCACCAATGTTCATAGTCCTTCCACAGTGCCCACCAGCAGACCTTGGGTCGGCTGGAATCCAACCCTCCTTCAATCCCAATTGGTAGTGCCAGAACGGACTAGGTGCGTATCCAAGTTCAGTCGAATTTCCGATCTTCCAAGTCCAAAAGAACCAGTTCTGAAGGGCATCCATATTTGCCTGACAATAAGAGTTGAGCCCGTCCTTGTACTCTTGATCCCAGTTGAACCATTCTTCGTGCTGCTTGCAGCTACCTTGACCTTGGACTTCATAAGATGGGACTGAGTCGACTCCGTTCAGCCATTTACCGCAGTTGTTGGTTGCTAGCGACCATTCACCACCGATCGTGACTCCGAAGGACTTTTGGGTATCGTTGGTTCCACCTCCCCAGTTGCAAGCTTTGCCAGCTTGGGCGCTCCAGGGGTCATTGTTTTGAATCGGCGAGAACGCGAGATAAGGGTGTTGATCGAGCACACTGAAGGGTCAGCTTCAGAACAGGGGCTTGGTGTTGAGCTCACAGTCGATCAGCACCTGACATGAAGCCGTCCCATTTAGCAATACCGATGAAGCCCTCGTGAATAGCAATCATTGGCCCGTTGCCAGCTCCAAAGCCAGTGATGCCTCTGATCATCTCATAAGCTTGGTAGTAGCTATCTTATCAGCGAGATCCCCCCAAAGACCAAGGCCGACTTACAAAGCCTGCATAGCTGGGATGGTTGTGAATTCGGATTGGACTTCGTTGACGAGACTGATCCTAACGAGTCAGTCGCAATACTATATCACTGGGTTCACTCACATAGGCACCACCTCCTTGATACCCGGTTGCGAGATGTACTGCGTCAAGGTCCTCAGAGTCTCCAAGTGTCGCTGAGCATTCACAATACCCATAACCCCGTACATCCAGTTGATCTGGCCAGATTTACCAGAGTGGTTCCAACCATTCTGCGATCCGGGCAGCGCGTGGTAGTCGAGTAGGATTCGGATTCCGTATTTCCTAGCCCAGGAGATTGCCTTAGTAAAGTATCTGGTTGTCAGCAGGAGTCCAAATTCACGGGCTGATAGGGCTTACTTCCAGGAGACGCCCTCAAGGAATGGCTCATCACCTTGAGTCTCGATGGCCCAGTATCCGATGGGAATTCGGACCCAGTTCAGACCTGCCGCAGCGATATCTGCGAAGTCTCGTTCGGTCTGAATGTCAGTATCGGCTTTCGGGTGGGTGCAGGTGACTCACGATAAAAGTCTTGTAATGCTCCTCCATCACATCGGCCAGATCTGCGGCTCCGATACTGATCGTCAATATCGTTACAAGTAGACATGGAGTAGCTTACGCTTGAGATAGTGTGTACTCGTCAATAGCCTTTGGTGTAGAGTTCTGGTACCTCTCGTATAGAGCGGGGACGATGAAAGCTGTATTGTTAGCTCTGCACGGGTAATCGAAATGTGTGAGCTTACGTTCAGTAACTAGCCATCCACCAAGATTGACACTATATCGGTCAGCTGCCTTTTTGACATGGAGAGAACATGAGGAGCTCACCCTCTGGCAATATCCTTGCCCCAGACCCATTCCTCCATTAAGCTAGGTGAAAAGGATTGAGCTCGGCCAGATACCTGCAGGTCAGCATACGTGCAACTGTTGTATAGTGAGGCTCACCGAGTAAGGGTCTTCAGGATTCTGAGACCAATCACCATCGAAGTTGTTGGTGAAGACGAATTTCATCCCCAAATCCGTCGTGACCGTATCGCCCGTCTTTCCGCTTGACCGCGTTATGAAAGGGTTTCTTGCCGTATCATCCAGTCCTGAAGTACTGGTGTTCGTGGCCCCGCCAGTTCCTCCTCCGTTACCAGTTCCAGTGCCGGACCCAGCGGATGAGTTCGATCCAGATTTGGGTTTGTTGTTCTGATCTAATCCAACGAGGACTCCGACAATGATAGCAGCGATAATGACCAAAGCGACTGGTACACCGATAAACACCCACCTCCTCTTCTTCTTATCTGTCGGCATGCAGCCTCGTCGGTGCTTGGGCTCCTTTCCACCTGATGTGTATCGCTCCTTCGTCCGGCTCGTAGCGTTTGGGTAAAGTAGGTGGTCTGAGGGGAATTGATTTACTCCGCGTTCCTTGTCGCCCGCTAAGTCTGGTGTCGAAGCCATGCTGTGGATCGATGGAGAGACTGGAATATGATCTGGGTTTGTCTGAAGATAATGTTCAAGGTAATCGTGCGTTGGCGAAGGTAACTGTAAAGTTGGATCAGCGTTGATTCACAAGTAGTGCACGGGTGGAAGACATCTAAGTTGAAAGGAGAGGGAATGTGTTGTGTGCATGCATTGTTCGGGTCTTGAATCAAGGGGCAAGAGAGGAGGGCGGATGGCGTTCAGCAAAGAACACAGCGATGAAACAAAAGCGGTACACAACAATAACGGTAGCCGAATATCATTGCCCATACCCTGAGAGCCAAGCGTCCATCTGTCCAAAGATAACTTCCGCTCTGCTCGCTCTAATCATGCTGGCCTGAACGATACAGAGTTGGTACTTCGGGGCGCGAGAAGCTAGACCGAATGCCCGAGAAGCGGTACACACGCCGACATCAAACATCGCCTCCCTTCCTGACGCGCCCTCCAAGCTCGCTCGCTTCCTCTTCCAAGAGACACAAGAAAACGCTGAACCACATACCTCATGTTGTTCCTGCCTCAAACGCTGACTGGATGGCTTCTTCCCGCGTCCAGGTGGAGGTCGACCCACTCCAATATCTCGATATGGGTTATTCTGGCCAGCCGATAAAGGGGGCGAGATCGGAGCAGAAATCTGCATCAGCCGAACAGGCGCGTCGGTTGACTTCTTCATTGAATTGAAGAGAGATGAGTGTATAGGAAGATGAGTGACAACCAAGATATCTTCTCAGCTTCTATAAATTCCCATGCATACATGAGCTCTCTCTACGCGTCGCGGTTCACGTTGTCTCGAGGGCAGCTGACTGCTTATCGTCTAAGTAAACAACGCCTAAGTCCATCCGATGAGACATTTCACATTGCTCAGGTTCAGGTTGGTGCCTGACCATCGCCGAACCGAAAATCCTACTTTCTCCCTCGCGCATCTATACTCGGCTCTATACAGCACTTCACGCTCCGGGCGCGACACTTCCTGACATGGTTTCCGGCCACCCAAGGAACACGCTGATCGCGATCTGCAACTAAACGTGACTCTCTGGGGCGTACATTGGACGTCGGTTGTGTGATATGGCATGAGTTATCACGCTTATGGGTACTAGCCGAGTCGGCCCTCCCTTCACCATCCCCGGCGACCTTGGTAAGCTGACTCCGCATGTGTCCCAAGATGTGCGAAGATGGACGAAATCTCGATTCCATCCGACGACATGTCACCGCCTAGAATCGACGAGGAGGATCAAGCTGGTCTCGAGCCGCGGAAAGTGTTGGTATCGCGGATTCTCAAGGCTTGATCTCAGAGCTTGTCGACGATGAGTCTATGCAAGATGATAATCATCAGACCATGGACGCGTTCATTCAGACAATAAACGGCTTTGGCTTGGAGGAAGCGCAACATCATCAGGAGTTGGACACTTTCTTAAAGGAGTTCTTAGTATGTTTCGAACTCGTACAGAAGCGTGATGCTTGGTTAGCGAGGTCGGCTTCCAATGTACACACATGGACGACATCGCATCTTCGCACCTGCATCTGACCTATCGGGCTGTACTACGGCAAAAAGACACCTGCTGATCTTGGGCGTTAGCATCGGCATCCCTTTTCCCCTATGTCGGCACAGAGTCGATCATGCCTTTTTGTGAGATCGGCTCCTCAAGCTCATGCAGTTCTGAGCGCCTCGATGCAACTGGGACAGCATCGACCGTTCCTGGTGCAGTGAGACCTTGGAGAGCAAACCCAGATAAAGTGAGACTGCACCTCTCTCGCCGGTCGTCGGTGGCACAAGAACCTGTTTGCGGCCGAAGACCGAGAGTGATGGAAAGTGCCAGCACTTCTACGGTGTCGCTCGGAAAACGAAACGGACTGAGCTTTCTAGCTTTGACAGATCACAATCCCTCCTGCTTTTGATCGGGGATAGATTTCGCAGTCCTTGCCTACTTTGGTCGGGTCGCTTCAAAACAACGACCCCTGCTGTTACCTGCTTATGTAGCACCGGAGCCAAGCTCCTTGACTTGGCCAATGGGCCGTGGAAGGGGCGAGAGCTCCATTCATCATTCCAGCCTGGGGAAAGAATGGACAGTCCAGTTCAGCACTCCTTTCAAGCGGAAGTTCAGCGCAAACGCATTATTATCTGGGGAGGCGTAGGGCTTCTCATGCTACTACCGCACCTCAACGTTCAACATGAACGACTCAGACAATCGATCAACCAAGTGGCCTTCCCGCTGTCAACCCAACTTAGGGTTTGAAGCTAATTTTTTCTCCCATGCCGGCGAGGTTGAGATGACCAAGATGGAGCCTACGCTCGTGAAATATTTGAAAGACTCGCTCCAGAAACCCCTCCCTCCTTGGAGTACCGGCTTCGCACAGACGTTTCTGCTCTCGGCTGTGGATGCTGCAGAGCCACGCCGAGTGATGGTCAACGGGTGGGCCAATGTTCAGCATACCTTTCTCCCGGAATTCAACACTGGAAAATCGACTCCCATCCAATTTCCCCACCGCTACAAAAACAACAATTCTACCGTTGACCAACACCATAGCTTGCCGGCCAGAAACGAAGAGACGGTACCCGGAGGTGAAGGCGAACCCTTCAATCGAGAAGGTGAGGACATCACTCTAAGCGCTTGGAACCATGGTTCGAGGGATACTGTGGAAGCTCCGAAATCTGCCAGTGCTCCTTGCGTTGTGACAGTGGATACGCAGGACTCGGTCAGAAGCGGAGAATCAACACCCGGAGATGCTTCGTTCGACGAATTTGTGCGCCACATCACAAGTTTTTGAAAGCAGGGCGGATTCTAGCTCTCCGATACCCTCCGAAAAATGAAGCAGTTCACAGGCATTGCACTATGTACAACTTGTCGGCAGCCAGATTTGCCAGCGCTCTAAGCTGCATTCCACACCACATCACTGTGGAGCTAATCGTATCACTTCGTTAAGGCTCTCCTGCTGCTCCCTTCAATCGTCCACCTGTCATCCGACTCTAACTCCTTTAGGGTTTCAGGCAATGATGAGCAGAACTAGGATTCATTAGTAATGGCGGTACCAGCAACAGGGGAGGCTCCCTTCTCGCACGCAAACACCATGTTAGCATCGAATGTCATGGAATTTGCGAGTCTTTCTGACAAAGGAGATATGAAACAATTAGCCATCACATCCTTTCACGGCTGATCCGTTCATGCGGAATTTAGTGGAAGAAATTTAAGAGCTGCGCACAGGATGTTCGCCACTCATCCACCATACCTCACCCTTCCCCAACACTACCACAATGTCAACCAGCGACTCGGCACAGAGGGAGGCTGCCTTGAAGACTCTGGCGACAGCCTCGAAAGTCACCGTCTCGAAAGTCGTCTTCAGCAATGAGAGTGCATCCGACAGAAGACAACACCAGTGGGTCATCACCACCGATGCCGATAACGGTAGTGTCAGGCTGGTAGTATCGAGCTGGCAGGCTGCTGTCACCACGCTACATCCTCAACACACACCCAAGAAACTCTTGTGCCCCGTTTCCGGCTCCCAGACCTTCGCAGCCAAGTCCAATAAAACCGATGATCACTCCGATGACCCTGTCTCCCTCGGCGATGAGCCCGCCACATCTCAATCCAGCACGAAGAAACGAGCAAGGCTTGATATCGATCATGATCCCACCAGCCAGGTCCCTCACTACATCCATCCGTCCAAGGTGACAGAGGAGAACAAGATCTTCGCTCAGGCAGATCGGGTCAAAGCCACCAAAATCAGTCAACAAGATTACTGGAAGTCTCATGCCTCAGAAAGACTTTATGGCGGGATATGGCAGCCATTCACCCTGTCCGCGACCATTGATGGAGCGCCCGTTGTGAAGACAGTTCGGACTTGGGAATCGTTAAAGGAACACCTGTACCCATCCTTCCTGTGGAAAGGCGACAGACAGTTCGAGTCGGAAATTCATGAATTCGAAAGGCTCGAGTCGCCTAAGAGACCTAAAACCCCGGCACGAAAAAGTCGGAAGGGCAAAGGACGACAGGTGATGAGCGACAGAGAGGACGAGAGCCTTGGCCACAGCCAGACAGACCATACAGAAGAGGAAAAATCGGAGATCGAGGGAACGGGGAGCCAGCTGCTTACGTCCGCCAGTGCGAGTCAGTCGAAGACTCCTTGGAGAGACGGCAATTGGCGATCATATGAGTAAGTAGGATACTCTGTTGCTGATATCTAAGTGTGAAGGAGTACCTACATATCCTTACATGACCGTAGGTAGACTAAAGTCAGAGCTACCAGGATGTATCGATATGACGACACAGCGCGAGAGCAACCGTCTCCTGATCGAGCAGTTGGTATTAGCTGACGCATCACCTGCATTCCACATATTATAGAGCTAATCATGACACTTCGTTACAAGCTCTCCTCATGCTACTTCTCAATTGTCCTTCTGTCACACTCCATCACTTCTAGACCTAGACAACCATGACCATACCCACAACAACACCTCCGAAGGCAATACCAACAGAAGCGAGAGACTTCATGTCCCATCCGAGCTTCATAGCGGCATTGGGAGATTGGCTGGAATTACCTGATCCGCCGGATCCACCTGCTCCACCGGAACCTGAGGGAGAGGAAGAGGTTGGGACGGAAAGGGAGGAAGTTGGTGATGGAGTGAAGACTCCTCCTGCGGGTTCTTGGGCGATACATGATGATGCAGCTGCTGCGGCGTCTTGAGCCGTGTTGGGTCCTGTTTATCAGTATGGCTTTAAAACCGTTAAAATGCAACTTACGGTTGTTGCTGAGAGTAGCGTTTCCGTCAAAGTCACAACTCGTGTCGACAGGGTTGAACTCATAGTATGCGCTGAAGACGTATGAGAGCTTGATGGCGGGAGAACAGTATGAGAGATCTCCGTAAACACCAGAAGTACCATTACCACCGATGGGCTCACAGGTAGCACCTGAGTTACTGGAGCCGAGGAGTTGGCAAGCGTAGCTGATAAAGTCAGCTCGTACCCATGGGATCCGGAGAAACTACTCACTCGGTCAATCCACCGACGATAGTGGGCTCGTTGACGGTAGCTGGGGCGACTCGACACGAGAGGGCGTTCTGTAGCAAACAGTTGCAAACCGCCTCATCAGGTGTAGGGGGTAGAGTGGTGCTAGCGAGGAGAGAACCGTTGATAGCTGGGCAGTCGGTGCTGGTGAAAGTCTGGGAAGACTGAGCAGGCGAGTTGGGTCCAGTGGTACCGTTGTATTCGGCGGATAATCGGGTGAAATCGTCAGAGACCTCGACGCTGTTCATGAGTCAGACTCTACAGAGTCACGGAGGGAGGAGCATACCTGTTGCCATCGGCAGAGAAGGTGACCATACCGTAACCATCACTGGTAGGGAAGTAGGAGAAAGCAACACCACCAGAGAACACATCGGTCACTGGCGCCGTGAACAGAGATTCAACTTCAGTCCAGACTCGTGGAGGCGAGGTGATACATCTACGATGTCAGCGTAGCTCCAGGATGAAAGTGAGCACCACCTACCCGTATTCAGACATGTAGGAAGCGGTGGGAATTTCCGAGAAGCCTCGAACAATATCTGCCCATCCTGAGCTGTTGTAGCTTGAATCTCCACACCATTCGTAGTTGTTGAGACCTAGTTTCATCAGCTCCCATGTTGTAAACGCTTCGGATCACTCACCATAAAGATCAACGACGATCTCCTCATCTCCACAAGTCAAGTAATCGGCTAATGTATCCCTGAAAGCTGGCTCTCCGTCGACAGCAGCGTATCCGACCAAAGCACCAGAGTTGATTCCCTTCAAGTATGCTTTGATGTCTCGAGCGGCGGCTTTCACGTATGCTATGAAAGTCAGTGAAATGCTCCAGGATACAGATGGTGAAACATACGAGCAGCGTTGGTGTTGGATACCAAATTGATTACCTCGTTACCGATATTGTAAGCGAGAATATTCTCGTACTGCCAATCAGCACAGTTCTGCCGCTCTGAGATGAGAGTGAGACTCACTTTGGAAAAGACATTAATGGTATTCGTGTATTCATTCAACAAGTTTGTAGACCAAGAAGGCGAGGATCGGTCAATGGATCCATTTAACGGTAGTGAGACATCCAACCTGAGAGTCAGCGCCGTACCTGCTAGGGGGAGAATCACTCACATGACATAGATCCCGGCATTCTCGAGCATTTGCATACACTCGTCGTGATTCAGACTGGCATTGACTGAATACACTCGGACGGCGTTTACGCCGAGCTGCTCAAGGTATGGGATATCCCTGGTACAGTTGGCTGCTGAGGATAGGGGGTCGACGAAAGACGAGCTAGGTGATGAGTATGGGAGCCCAATGGTAGAGTGAGGACATACGGTTCAGGGAAACCACCACTAGCATAGTCAGCACGTTGACTTCTGAAACAGAGGAAAGACTCACTTCTCGGCGTTGGCGGCGCTCTGCTCTGCGAGAGCACCTTGAGGTTGATATGCGACACCCTGCATGTCAGCTTTGTGATGCTATCCCTCAGTTGACCTACCTTGATGTAGAATCGGGTTCCATCTGGTTCATAAAGGTATTTGCCCGATCTTGTGATTTGAGGTAAAGCGTTGGCAACCAGCGACAAGGACATGAGCCCTCCGATGGCTATGGATGCTATTGACGGCATTGTTTTGAGAGGAGGAATAAGTTAAGAGACAGTGACTGAATTGATCCCTCTTATGTCGTGTATAAGTGTAAGGAGTGGATCGATGAAGACAATGAATAGAGGAGTGGAGTGTTCAGAAGCGGTAGATGGATGCTGTGTTGTTTTACGGCAACATTCCAACTATTCCCTGAGACCATGCTCATGTCCTACAACTTGCTTCCGATCATGATATCGCTTGGCATTCGTAAACCTAGACTACCAAAAACGGTACAAAGGCGAGGCTGGAAGCGAGGGAGAGGGGATGCGTCGCTTCGATACATGCCGGCGGTCAAGTGAACGGATAAAATGATAAGTTACGCTTCGGGCAACAGGCCTCGTGTGATCGACAAGGCATCATGTCCTTGGAATCAATTGTGCATGAACACTATTTGCAAGCATCTCTGAACGCCAAGACATCGGAGTAATGGCTCTGTAGGCAGCTACGTGCCTCGCTCGAGATTGACTGCGATGCATAGCGAAGGGATGAACCACTGAACACCGCGGCGGAGTCAACGT